>WNGA01001065.1_pt1 | contig 42516 bp, 46 predicted proteins | sample 5400061 | NCBI WGS metagenome assembly WNGA01 (sample SAMN13153366, study PRJNA577476) | soil metagenome | isolation source: 100 cm soil or saprolite under grassland replicate 2 | place: USA:California | collected 2016-06-15 | reverse complement strand
TGCAGACGCGCGTGCCGGAGGAGCTCGGCCGTCTCTGGGAGCGCATGTGTCCCGCCCAGGTCTACGAGTGGACGGACGGCTCCGTGCAGGTGACGCCGTCGAACTGCGTGCAGTGCGGTGCGATCACCGCGAAGGGGGGGCGGCTGACGCCACCCGAAGGCGGCTCGGGCCCCGAATATCGGCTGACGTAGTTTTCGAGGCGCGACGTGCCGACGACCTCGTCCGCGGGGCCAAAGCCCGCGGACGAAGTCGTCGCCTGACTGATGAGCTGTTTTAGGGGCTGGATTCGCCGGATCAACCGACCCAGATCAGGCTTGCCCAGGACGCTGTGGCGAGGCTGCCGTCGGACGTCTGGCCGGACACCCAGGAGGCGCTGTTCCAGGAGGCGCTGTTCCAGGAGGCGCTGTTCCAGGAGGCGCTGTTCCAGGAGGCGTCCGCCTTCGCCGCGCTCACCCAGCTCGCTGCATCGAAGACCTGCCCGCCGTTCGCCTCCGTCGTCAGGTACTGCTCGAGGCCGGCGTTCGGGTTCGGCGGGCTTTTTTTCACCGCTGCGGCCGCGCTCGCCTGAACGTCGCCGACGCCGAGGGCGTAGGGACCGGTGCTCGTGCTCGTCTGCGCCGCGGTCAGCATGAGAGCACCCTTCACCTGATCGGGTGTCCACGTTGGGTGGAGGTCGAGGAGGTCGGCCGCGGCACCGGCCACCACGGGTGCCGCGAACGAAGTGCCTGACATCCACATGTAGCCCACCGCGACGGCGCGTTCGGGGTGCTGCACGTACATCGTTGCCGCGGTCGGGACGGCGCCGTTCATGTAGCGGCCCGGGGCGCCGAGTTCCGGCTTGGAGAAGCCGTCGAGCGTGTAACCGTAAGCCGACCAAGGGGCGTTGAAGTCGTCAGCCGTGTCGAGTGTGTTGCTGATGTCGGCCGCGCCGACCGTGATCGCGAACGGGTCATTGGCGGGCGAATACAGCACGCCCGAGGGCAGACCAGCCGAAGCGTAGTTGCCGGCGGCCGTGACGACGACGACGCCCGACAGCCATAGCTTCTCGACCGCCTGATCGAGCGGGTCGTACATGAAGCTCGAGTTCGACCCGGCGTTGAGCGAGAAGTTGGCGACCTTGATGCCGTACGTGGTCTTGTTCCTGTAGATCCAGTCGCAGGCGTTGATGACGTCACTCATCGAGCCCGCGCCGGTGTCGTCCAACACGTCCAGGTCGACGAGGTTCGCCCCGGCTGCGCCGCCGCTGTAACCCGCCGCCTGCCCGGCGGCGATCGACGCGACGAAGGTGCCGTGGCCGTAGCCATCGCCGTTGGTATTCACGTTGGCTGGTACGAAGTTCTGCCGAGCGATGACGCGTCCGCCGAAGTCGTTCACTCGGCCGGCGTCGATGCCGGAGTCGACGATCGCGATCGCAGGCGCCGTGGACGTCGCGGTCCAGAAGCTCGAGACCTGCGCGACATCGGGCCAGAGCTGCGAGTTCGAGAGCGCTGTCTCGCCGACCTTCACGTCCTGCGCGATCGAGGAGATGCTTGTGTTGTGCGACAGGCCCGAGATCTGGCCGCCGGTCATGGTCGTGGCGACGCCGTTGATGACCGCGTACTGGAGGCGAATCGTCGCACCGGGCGCAGGATTGAGTTTGATCGCGCTCGTAACTGCGGTCGCGACACCGCTCGTCCTGGTGCCCTTCGTGCCCTTGACGATCACCCTGAAGAGCGCCGAAGGATTCGCCTTGACCGCATTCGCCAGCGTCGAGGTCATGAACGCGGTGTAGCTGGTTCCACCTGAGCCCGCCGCCGCCGTCGGCACCGGGGCAAGAGGAACCGTCAAGAAAATGAGCAGGAGCAGCGTGACGAGCAGCCGCCCACGCGTCCCGCTAGGGGACTTCGAATCCAAGCGTCGAGTGTCGCCCGAGCGTGAGCCCCAGAAGGCGTTCGACTTGACACCAGCGAGCGCTGAGCGAGGTTGCCGCATGTTCAAAGCTCCTTCTTCATGCCCACGCAAGCGCGTGGGGCCGCAGTGGAATGTGCGCAACGTAGGAAGGTGCGCGGCGGCAAGCTTCCCCCAGCCGGGGTATTTAGGTCCGCCCGGATCCGGTAGTTCCGAGTCGCCGCGCCGCGGAAGAAGGTCAGTTCTGTGACGTGCCACGAACGCTTTACGCTCCAGTCGATGGCGACGGACTTCGGTCTCCTGACCCTCGACGACATCCACCGCGCGCGCGAACGGATCGCCGGCCGTCTGCACCGCACGCCGATGCTCGGCTCGCGCACGCTCTCGGAACAGGTCGGCGTGCCCGTGCATTTCAAGGCCGAGCTCCTCCAGCGAACGGGCTCGTTCAAGCCGCGCGGCGTCCTCAACAAGCTCTCGACGCTGAGCGACGACGAGAAGGCGCGCGGCGTGATCTCGATCTCCGCGGGCAACCACGCGCAGGCTCTCGCCTACGCGTCCGCCGTCGAGGGCATCGACGCATTCGTCGTGATGTGGCAGTCGGCGTCGCCGATGAAGATCGCTGCGGCGCGTGCCTACGGTGCGACGGTCGACGACTCGCCGCCCGACATCCCCGCCGCGTTCGAGCACCTCGACCAGCTGGTCGAGGAGACGGGCCGCACGCTCGTCCATCCGTACGACGACCCGCTCGTGATGGCGGGGCAGGGAACGGTCGGGGTGGAGATGCTCGAGGACGTTCCGGACGCGGACGTCGTGGTCGTGCAGGTCGGCGGCGGCGGCCTCGTCTCGGGAATCGCCACGGCGGTGAAGGCGCTCAAGCCCGACGCGCGCGTGTACGCGGTCGAGCCCGAGCTCTCCAACGCGCTCGCGGCGAGCATGGCGGCCCGCGAGTCCGTGATGATCGAGCCGAAGTCCGCCGCCGACGGTCTCAACGGGCCGTACGCGGGCCCGAACTGCGTGCGCGTGTGTCTCGATCTCGGCGTCGAAAACGTGCTCGTGTCAGAGGACGACTTGAACGAGGGCTTCCGGTTCATGTACGGCCGCATGAAGCTCGCCTGCGAGCTGGCCGGCGCCGCGACCGCAGCCGCGCTGCTCGCGGGAAAAGTTCCGCTCGAACCCGGTAACACCGTCGCCGCAGTCGTCTCGGGCGGCAACGTGGCTCCCCAAACGGCCGCTGCTATTCTGGCCGAGCAATGAAAACCGGCATTCATCCCGAGTATGTCGTCGCGACCGTTCGCTGCTCCTGCGGCAACGAGTTCGTCACGCGCTCGACGAAGCCGGACCTCCACGTCGAGGTCTGCTCGAACTGCCATCCGTTCTACACGGGCAAGCAGAAGCTGATGGACACCGGCGGCCGGGTCGAGCGCTTCCAGCGGCGCCTCGAGAAGGCCGGCGGCGCTCGGCGCGGCGGCTAGACCGCTCGACATGGCAGTCAGCTACGGCGGTCAGGCCGTCTTGGAGGGCGTGATGATGCGCGGCCCGTCGAACTGGTCCGTGGCGGTGCGCAAGCCCGACGGGGAGATCGCGCACGTCTCGCGCAACATCGAGTCGCCCATGAAGCGGCACGTCCTCGCACGGCTGCCGGTCGTCCGCGGCATCTTCGCGCTCGGCGAGTCGCTCACCATCGGCTTCCGTGCCCTTGCGATCTCGGCGAACTATGCGGCGCAGGAGGAGGGCGACACCGACGAGGTTCCGAAGGAGCTGTCGCGCGGACAGCTGTTCTTCGCCTTCGCCGTTGCGATCGGCTTCGCGATCGCGCTCTTCAAGGTGACGCCGGCGCTGCTCACCAACCTGCTGCCGATCGATCGCACCGGCCCGTTCGTGATCGTCGAGGGACTGATCCGCGTGACGATCTTCATCGTCTATCTGTCGCTCATCTCGCTCTTGCCGGACCTGCGCCGCGTGTTCCAGTATCACGCGGCCGAGCACAAGGCGATCAACGCCCTCGAGGCCGGCGATGAGCTCGTGCCCGAGCGTGTGCAGCGCTACTCGCTGATCCACCCACGTTGCGGCACGGCCTTCCTCCTGTGGGTGATGGTGATAGCGATCTTCGTCTTCGCGTTCTTCGGACGGCCGGCGTGGTACTGGCTGATTACGACGCGCATCCTGCTGCTGCCCTTGATCGCAGGGCTCGCGTACGAGCTGATTCGCTTCGCCGGCAAGCACACCGGCAACCGTGCGCTGATGGTGCTGCTCGCGCCGGGCCTCTGGTTGCAGCGTCTGACGACGCGCGAGCCGACGCTCGACCAGATCGAGGTTTCGATCCGCGCGCTGCAGGAGGTCCTGCGCGTCGAGCGGACCGACGCGGACGCCCGCGTCGAAGTGATGGCGTAGCGGCCGGTGCCTCGCATCGAGCGGCACGCGAACGTCCTCTGGGAGGGAAACCTCGCCCGCGGCACCGGCCGCATCAGCGCCGGCACCGGAGCATTCGAAGCTCTCGCGTACTCGAACGCCGTGCGCATCGGCAAGGGCAAGGAGGGCAAAACGAGCCCAGAGGAGCTGCTCGCGGCCGCGCACGCAGGCTGCTTCGCGAGCTCGCTTGCGGGAGAGCTCACGCGCGCCGGGGCGCCCCCCGACCGGCTCGACGTCACGGCGAACGTCGTTATGGACGAGGTCGCGGGCAAGGGTCATCTGATCGTGGCGTCGGAGTTGCGTGTGCGGGCGCGCGTGCCGGGTATCGACGAGGGCGCGTTCCGACGAGTCGTCGCGGAGGCGGATGAGGGCTGCTCCTTCTCGGCGCTGATCAAGGCGAGCGCAAGGGTGTCGATCGACGCAGAACTGGAGGGATGAGATGGCGACCGAACGCAGTGCGCAGGTGACGTGGCAAGGCGATCTGATGTCGGGAAGCGGCGAGATCCACGAGGTGCCGAGCGGCGCTTTCGGGCCGCTGCAGGTGACGTGGGCGGCGCGCGCGGAAGAGCCGGAGGACAAGACGAGCCCGGAGGAGCTGATCGCCGCCGCACACGCGGCCTGCTTCGCTATGGCGCTGTCGGGCGGCCTGGCCAAGGCCGGGCACGCACCGGAAAAGCTGGAGACGTCGGCCGCGATTACGTTCGTCCCGGGCACCGGCATAACGAAGGCGGCGCTGACGGTCGTCGGCACCGTCCCCGGCCTCGACGAGGCCGGCTTCAAGGAAGCCGCCGATCAGGCGAAGGAAGGCTGTCCCGTCTCGCGCGCTCTCAAGGGCAATGTCGAGCTGACGCTCGACGCACGGCTGCAGAATTAGAGGATGGCCACGGGCACGGCAATGGAGCAGCTCCTCGACGAGCTGGAACGCAACTACCGCGAGACGCAGGAACGGCTGTCCGATCCCGCGGTCTACAACGACCACCGCGAGGCGGCGGAGGTCGGACGGCGCCTGAAAGAGCTCGAGACGCCGTACAAGCTCGCCGAGCGGTGGCGCTCCGCCGCCGCGGATCTCGATGCTGCGCGTTCGGACCCCGAGCTGGCCGAGATGGTCCCCGAGTACGAGTCTGAGATCGGGCGTGTCGAGGAAGAGCTGAAGCTCGCGCTCGTCGAGACGGACCCCGCGGATGCGAAGGACGTCATCGTCGAAGTGCGCCAGGGTGTCGGCGGTGACGAGGCTGCGCTTTGGGCCAGCGACGTGACGCGCATGCTGCAGCGCTACGCCGAACGGCGCGGCTTCAAGACGGAGACGCTGTCCACGAGCGAGAGCGAGGGCGGTGGGATCAAGGAGGCGGTGTTCGCGGTCAAGGGCGACGGTGCGTTCTCGGTCTTCAAGTGGGAGGGCGGCACGCATCGCGTGCAGCGCGTGCCGACGACCGAGTCGCAGGGACGAATCCACACCTCGACGGCGACCGTGGCCGTGATGCCGGAGGCCGAGGACGTCGAGGTCGACATCGACGAGAACAACCTCAAGGTCGACGTCTACCGCTCCACAGGACCGGGTGGCCAGAGCGTGAACACGACCGACTCCGCGGTGCGGATCACGCACCTTCCGACCGGCGTCGTCGTCGCGATGCAGGACGAGAAGTCGCAGCTCCAGAACAAGGTCAAGGCGATGCGCGTGCTGCGCGCGCGCCTGTACGAGCTCGAGCGCGCGAAGCAGCAGTCGGAGCTGGCGGCGCAGCGCCGCTTGCAGATCGGCACCGGCGAGCGCGCGGAGAAGATCCGCACCTACAACTTTCCGGAGAGCCGCGTCACGGACCACCGGATCAAGCTCACCGAGCACCGGCTCGACCAGATCGTGGACGGGGAGCTCGGCAACTTCACCGAGGCCCTGCAGGCAGAGGAGCGGCGGCGCGCGCTCGAGTGATCGTCGACCGTGCGGCGGCACTGCTCGCCGAGCACGGCATCGAGACGGCGCGGGCCGACGCAGAGTGGATCGTCGCGCACGTGCTCGGCGTCACCCGCTCCGACCTGAGCGGCCTCGACGTCGACGACGCGGCCGTGTGGCCGCTCGTCCAGCGTCGTACGAATCGAGAGCCGCTGGCGTACGTGCTCGGTGAGTGGGGCTTTCGCCGCCTTACCCTCCGCTGCGATTCGCGCGCGCTGGTGCCGCGGCCCGAGACCGAGGTTGTGGTCGAGCGCTGCCTCGAGCTGCTGCGCGGCACGGAACAGACGCGCGTGCTCGACGTCGGGACCGGCACGGGCGCGATCGCCCTCGCGCTCGCGGACGAGCTGGACGGCGTGCACGTCGTCGCAATGGATTCGTCGGAGGACGCGCTCGAACTGGCGCGTGAGAACGCGCGGCGCGCCGGCCTCAGCGTCGAGTTGGTCCACGGCGATCTGCGCGAGGGTCTGCCGGCCGGCCCGTTCGACCTCGTCGTCTCGAACCCGCCGTACGTGCGGCCGGAGGAGATCGACTCGCTCGAGCCCGAGGTACGCGACTGGGAGCCGCGCGACGCGCTCGTCGACAACGGGCAGACGGAGGCGCTTGCCCGAGCGGCGCGCGACGTCCTCCGGCCGAACGCCGAGCTCGTGCTCGAAGTGCACGCGGAGCGAGCGAGGGAGGTGCAGGATTTGCTCGAACGGCTCGGGTACAGCGTTAGGATCGGCGTGGATCTCACGGGCCGGGATCGCGTTGTCGAGGGAAAGCGAATGTGACCGAGTCGTTTCGGACGCAGGACGGGCGTGCGTTGACCTACCGTCGCGAAGGCGAGGGACCGCTGCTCGTGTGTCATCCGGGTGGGCCGGGCTTCTCTTCGCTTTGCCTCGGGGACCTCGGCGGCCTCACCGAGAGCCGCACGCTCATCCTCCTCGACCCGCGCGGAACCGGCGGCTCCGATCTCCCGGCCGACGAACGCGCGTATGCGACGAGCGATTACGTCGCCGACATTGAAGAGCTGCGCCTGCATCTCGGCGTCGAGCAGATCGACGTGCTCGGGCACTCCCACGGCGGAGTCGTGGGTGTCGCGCATGCGGCCGACCATCCGGCGTCCATCCGCCGGCTCGTCCTTGCGAACTCGCTCGTGCGCCTGCACCACGAGGAAATGGAGGCACTCATGCAGTCGCATGCGAACGAGCCGTGGTATGAGGATGCGCAGGATGCGTTCGCACGCGAGGAAGCGGGCGACTTCGCCGACGAGGACGAGCTGCGCGCGCTCGTCTTGCGCGAGTTCCCGTTCTACTTCGCGCATTACGACGACCGCGCGCGCACGTACCTCGACCAGAAGGTCGCGGTCGAGCGGCCGAATCCCGACGCGCTGAAGCTCTTCAACGAGGGGATCGAGACCTGGGACATGCGCGCAGAGCTTGGGCGCGTGGGGGCGCCGACGCTCGTTCTCACCGGCGGCGTCGACTTCATCTGCGGCCCAGCGTGTGCCGACGACCTCGTCGAAGGCATCGCATGCACGCGTCGTGTGGTCATCGAGGACTGCGGCCACTTCTCATTCGTCGAGCGGCCCGAACGCTTTCGCCGGGAGGTGGCGGCGTTCCTGAGCTGACGGAGCAGGCGGTGGATGCGATCCAGCGCGGCCGGCCAGTCATTCTTCCGACCGACACCGTCTACGGGCTCGCGACGACAGCGCTGCACAGTGATGCCGTCCTGAATCTCTACCGGCTGAAGGTACGGCCCGTGGCGCAGTCGACCGCGCTACTTGCGCCCGACCTCGACATGCTCTTCGAGCTCGTGCCGGAGCTGCGCGGGCGCGCGGGTGTGGTCGCGCGGGCGCTACTACCCGGGCCGTACACGCTCGTCCTGCCGAATCCCGCGCGCCGCTACCGCTGGCTGACCGGAGCGAATTACGACACGATCGGCGTACGGGTGCCCGACCTGCCCGAGCCGACGGCGACGATCCTGCGGCGGGTAAATGCACTGGCGGCGACGAGCGCGAATCTGTCGGGCGGCCGCGACCCTGCGACCCTCGACGAGGTGCCGGAAGAGCTTCGCCTAGCGGCGGCGGCGGTCATCGACGGCGGCGCGCTCCAGGGCGTACCTTCGACCGTGCTCGACTTCACGCGCCCGCAGCCGCGGGTGCTGAGAGAGGGCGCGGCAAGCGGCGCCGAGGCGATCGAGCGGGCGCTGGCGGCCACGGCCTGAGCGCGCAGTAGCATCCCGGTGTGGCCGTCGCGCGCGAGACCTTTCAGCATCTGACGACAGCCGGGCTTTCGGCGGTCGACCCGGAGATTGCCGAGTTGCTCGGTAGGGAGCTCGGACGGCAGCGCGGCCAGGTCGAACTGATCGCCTCGGAGAACTTCACTTGGCCGTCCGTGCTCGAGGCGGTGGGCTCGGTGCCGACGAACAAGTACGCCGAGGGGTATCCCGGCAAGCGCTACTACGGCGGCTGCGAGGTCGTCGACGAGATCGAGCAGACGGCGATCGATCGCGCAAAGGAGCTGTTCGGTGCCGAGCATGCGAACGTTCAGCCTCATGCCGGAGCGCAGACGAACATGGCGGTGTACATGGCGGCGATGCAGCCGGGCGACACGATGCTGTCCCTCGAGCTCGCGCACGGCGGACACCTGACGCACGGACTGAAGGTCAACTTCTCCGGCCGGCTCTACACGATCGCGCACTACGGCGTCTCGCGCGAGACCAACGTCGTCGACTACGACGAAGTGCTGAAGCTCGCGAAGGAATACAAGCCGAAGCTGATCGTCTGCGGCGGCAGCGCGTACCCGCGCACCGTCGAGACGTGGGAGTTCCGCAAGATCGCGGACGAGGTCGGTGCGCTGCTCCTCTGCGACATGGCGCACTACGCAGGGCTCGTCGCGGCGGGTCTGCACCCGAACCCCGTCGAAGACTGCGACTTCGTCACATCCACGACCCACAAGACGCTGGCCGGCCCGCGCTCGGGATTCATCCTCTGTCGCCAGGAGCACGCCCAGGCGGTCGACCGCGCCGTCTTTCCCGGGATGCAGGGCGGTCCGCTCGAGCACACGATCGCCGCGAAGGCGACGTGCTTCAAGATCGCGATGACGGATGCGTTCCGCGACTACCAGCGGCAGACGCGCGCGAACGCGGACGTGCTTTGCGAGACGCTGATCGACGGCGGGCTCGACGTTCTGACCGGCGGGACGGACACGCACCTGCTCCAGCTCGACCTGCGGGCGACGCCGTGGACCGGGAAGGACGCCGAGGAGCGTCTGCACGAGGTCAAGCTGACCGTGAACCGGAACACGGTGCCGTTTGACGAGCGGCCGCCGACCGTTGCCTCGGGTGTGCGAATCGGGACGCCGGCCGCGACGATGCGGGGTTTCGACGAAGAGGACTTCCGCGACGTCGGGCGGATCATCGTCGAGGCGCTGAAGGAAGACGCGGAGCTGAACGAGCTCCGCTCCCGCACCGAAGCGCTCTGCGCGAAGCGACCGCTCTACCCCGGTTTTTCCGGCTTCACCACGTACGTGGCGTGACGGCCCCGGTCCAGACGGAACGGCGGCTCACGCATGTGACGCACCCCCTGGTTCAGCACAAGCTCTCGTACCTGCGCGACCGCACGACCCCGACCGTGCACTTCCGCAAGCTCGTCGAGGAGGTGACGTTGCTGCTGACGTACGAGGCGACGAAGGACTTGCCCAGCGAGCAGGTCGAGGTCGAGACGCCGCTCGAGCGAACGACGGTTCCACGCATCTCCGGAAAGAAGGTTGCGGTGTGTCCGGTGCTCCGGGCCGGCGTCGGCATGCTCGACGGGGTGCTCTCGCTCATTTCGAGCGCACGCGTCGGCTTCATCGGCCTGTACCGCGACGAGGAGACGCTCGAAGCCGTGGAGTACTTCGTGAAGCTGCCGTCCGACCTCGCGGAGCGCGACGCGATCGTCCTCGACCCGATGCTGGCGACCGGCAACTCGAGCGTCGCGGCGATCAAGGAGGTCAAGGAGGCCGGGGCGCGCAACGTGATCCTCGTCTGCATCGTCGCCGCGCCGCAGGGAATCGAGCGCGTCCACGCCGAATATCCGGATGTGCACATCGTCTGCGCGGCCATCGATCGCGGTCTCAACGAGAACGGGTTCATCGTGCCCGGTCTCGGCGACGCCGGCGACCGCCTCTACGGGACGAAATGATCGGGCACGAGCTGCGGCAGCACCTCGAGGTGTTCTACGGCCTCGGCGTCGCGCTGCTCATCGTCGTCCTGCTGACGCCGGCGGTCGGTGGGATGGCGCGGCTGCTCGGCGCCGTCGACCTTCCGGGGGAGGGGCGGCGGGCGAACACGCGCGCGGTGCCGCGTTTGGGCGGGCTCGCGCTGTTCCTCGGCATCTTCGTGCCGGCGCTCGCCTTCCTCGACCTGAACCGCAACATGCGCGGCCTCCTGCTGGGGGCGGCAGTCGCGACCACGGTCGGCGCGATCGACGACTTCCGCGGTCTCCGCTGGTGGGAGAAGCTGGGCGGGCAATTCGTCGCCGCCGCGATCCCTGCCGGCTTCGGGATCTGGATCCAGCGCTTCACGTTTCCCATTGTCGGCGTGCACGAGCTGCCCTCCTGGATCGGCGTGCCGCTGACCGTGCTCGGAATCGTCGCCGTGATGAACATGGTCAACTTCCTCGACGGGCTCGACGGTCTCGCGGCAGGCGTCTGCGGCATCTCGGCGGCAACGTTCGCCCTGATCGAGCTCGACCTGGGCCGCCCAAACGCGGCAATCCTCGCGGCGATCGTCGTGGGAGCCACGGCGGGGTTCCTCCGCCACAACTTCTACCCGGCGCGCATCTTCATGGGCGACTCGGGAGCGCTGCTGCTCGGCTTCACGCTCGCGGGGATCTCCGTCCAGGGATTGCTGAAGACGGCTTCGTTGGTCTCGCTCTTCCTGCCGCTTGCAGTTCTCGCGGTCCCGATCATCGACACGTCGTTCGTCGTTGCGAAGCGAATCAAGCACGGGCTGCCCGTCTACGAGGGCGACCGGTTCCACCTCCACCACCGGTTCCTCGCCATCGGTTATTCGCAAAGGCGCGCGGTGCTGACGATCTACGGGTGGTGCGCAACCCTTGCGGCCGCGGCGCTGGCGACGCGCTTCGTCAAACCGCATCCACACGGCGACTGGCGTCCGTGGGCGATCGCAGTCGATGCGGCGATCGGGCTCTTGGCGCTTGCCGCGTCGACCTACATCGTCTACCTGCTCGAGATCGTGAAGCTCGCGAACCCGATCATCCGGCGCCGAGAGCAGCTTGCGCGTGAGCGTAAGACTGCTTGAGCTTTTTCACGCGGTCGACACGACGGCGTAGAACAGCCTCCCGTCGTCGAGCTCGCCGACGCGCACGAAGCCGCATTTCTCGAGCACCCGTGCCGACGCGACGTTTTCGGGGTCCACGTCGGCGACGATCTTCCCAACGCCGAGCTCCTCGAGGCCGTAGCGAACGCACGCACGGGCCGCCTCGGTCGCGTAGCCGTGGCCCCAGCGGTCGCGGCGGAAGCCGTACGAGAGCTCCCACTCGCCGAACCCGGTATCGAAGTGGAGGCTGCAGTCGCCGACCAGCTCGCCGCTCGCGCGTTCCCAGACTCCCCAGGGCACTCCCTCGGCCCACGCGCGCACCTGCTCCGGCGTTGCGTCCGGGGCGGCGCGCTCGTTCGCGGGATCGGACCACAGCGCGAGCATCTCGATTCGCTCCTCGTCGGTCGGCGGGCGAATCAGCAACCGCTCCGTCTCGATCAAGACGCGCGCTGGACGAACGAAACGAGCGTCTCGTTGTAGCCCGGCGCGCGAGGCAGCGAGTGCCCGGCACCCGGCAGGACCGCGCGCTCTGCTCCAAGTTGCTTCTCGAGCACGTCGCACACGGCGTCGAAAGCGGGATGATGCGCGCCGGAGATCACGAGCTTCGGGAAGGGAGCCGCTGCGAGCTCGCCCAGCGGAATCACCGCCTCGTACGGCCAGCGCTCCACCATCGCCGCCCGGCCGCCTTGCTCGAGTTCGGGTTGCAGCGGATCCGGCAGTTGAATTGTGCTGCCCACGAGTGGAAGGAAGAACGAGAGGTACTCCCGCGCGGTCCTCGGGGTGAACTCCTCGAACCGCGAAACGAACTCCTCGACCGCCGGATTGCCGCGGGCCACGCCGAACGCAGGAGGCTCGTTCACGGTCAGCGACGCGAGCACGGGCCGCCGCGCCGCGGCGAGCAGTGAGACGACGCCGCCGTACGAATGACCGACGAGATGGTCGCCGTCGCGCAACTCCGCCGCCACGTCGTCGGCCTGGTCTTCGAAGTCGATGCGCTCGAGCGGCGGTCCCGGCGGATAGCCGCCGCGGGTCAGGAAGACGCACTCGAACCGCCCCTCGAGCGAGCGCTGTTGCGCCCAGGTCGCCTGGGCGTTGCCGACGCTGCCGTGCACGAAGACGATCCGAGTCACAAGTGATGACACTACGCCGCTTCCGGAGGGAATTTCAAGTGTCACAAACTTGGTATGCTGGCCCTGCTCGATGGAGCCCGCCGATCGTCCCAACTTCCAGCTGGCCGGCGCCGGCGGCGTGCTTTTCGGGTTCACCGCAGCATGCATCGTGCTTGGCGCGGCGATCGGCTGGGCCGCCGGCAGCGTCGCGTACGGAATCGTCTTCGGAGCAGTCGTCGGGATTCCGGTGGGTGTCGCGGCAACGATCCTGCGGTACCGGAACCTCTGATGGCCGGAGCTTGGACTCACCCGCGGCGGCCCCCGGAGACGACGCTGCCCGCGATCGCCGGCACGGTCGTTGTTGCGCTGGCGCTGCCCGTCTTCCTCCTCAACGGCTGGCGCATCCAGGGGTGGGCGCTCGGCGCGCTGCTCTGGCTCGGTTCGCAAGCCTTCGGCCTGCTGCTGCATCGTCTGCGCACCCGGACGGGTAACCTCGCCGCCGCAGGCGTGGCAGCTTTCGGGATGATGTTTCGCGCGATCGCCGTGATGGTGGTCGTCTTCGCCGCGGCCGTCTCCGATCCATGGCTCGGAGTCGCGGCAGCCTTGGTGTACGCGCTCGGCTACACGGCGGAGCTCGGCCTCTCGCTCGTCTCGTACTACACGGGAGCCGCGGCGGGGAGGGCGGTCGAGTGAGACGCCTACTCATCGCTCTGACCGGCCTCGCTCTCGTCGTGCCCGCCAATGCGTTCGCGCGCGGCGAGTTCGATCCATCGATCGAGTTCGAGCAGCACGAGTGGATCCCGATCCACCTAGGCCCGCTCGATCTGTCCGTGACGAAGGCGGTCGTCTACCTCTGGCTCGGCGCGGGCCTGACGATGCTGCTCGGGCTCGTGCTCATGCGCGGCAAGACGCTGAACAGGAGGCAGACGGTCGGCGAGCAGATCTACGAGATCGCGCAGACGCAGGTGGCGGAGCAAGGGCTGCCGTCGAAGGCGATCGGCCGCTGGTTCCCGTACGTCGCGACGCTGATGCTGTTCATTTGGGTCGTGAACATGATCGGGTTCATCCCGCTGCCGCTCACCGGCGAGACGTGGCACGGCATCCCCGTCTGGGGTATCTACGCGGCGACGTCGTCGCTCTCAGTGACGCTCGCGCTCGCGCTGATGACGTTCGTCTTCACGCACTTCGAAGGCATTCGCGAGAACGGACCGGGTCGCTACTTCAAGAGTTGGATCCCCGAAGTGCCGAAAGCGATTCTGCCGCTGATCATCCCACTCGAGATCCTCGGACAGTTCATGCGGCTGATCTCACTCAGCGTCCGCCTCTACGCGAACATGCTCGCGGGCCACATGCTGATCCTGACGTTCCTCGGGTTGATCTTCGTGCTCGAGTCGATCGTGCTCGCGGTCGTCGTCGTCCCGGCCGCAACCGCCTTCTACCTCTTCGAAGTCGTCATCGTCGTCTCGATCCAGGCGTTCATCTTCGCCGCTCTCTCTGCCATCTACATCGGCTCGGCGATCGAGCCGGAGCACTAAGGAGGAAACACATGTCGCTTGCAGCAATGTTCCTCGCCGCCGCCTCGGATGGCGTGGACGCCGGCAAGGCGATCGCGCTCGCGCTGGGGATCGGCCTCGGCGCGCTCGGCGCCGGCGTCGGCATCGGCAACATCTTCGGCTCGATGATCCAGTCCGTTGCGCGCCAGCCGGAGTTGCGTGGAGAGCTCCAGGGCATCCAGTGGCTCGGCTTCGCGCTCACCGAGGCAGTCGTGTTCTACGGCCTGATCGGCGGGCTGCTCGGATACGTGCTCGTTTGATGGTCCTCGCGTCAAACGCGCTGATCAAGGTCACGCCGGGTCTGATGATCTGGACGATCGTCGCGTTCCTGATCACGCTCTACGTGCTGAAGCGCTGGGCGTTCGGGCCGATTCAGAAGACGATCGACGAACGGCGCGAGCGCATTCGCCAATCGCTCGACGAGGCCGATCGCGCGCGCAAGGAGGCGCGCAACTTGCTCGAGGAGCACCGCAAGCTGATCGGCCAGGCACGGCAGGAGGCGGAGGAGATCCGCGCAGACGTCCGCCGCGACGCCGAGGCGGCGCGCGAGCGCGTCCGCGAGGAGACCGAGGCCGACCGGCAACGGCGGCTCGAGGAGACCAAGCGGCAGATCGAGGCCGAGACAGCACGCTCACTCGCCCAGATCCGCCAGGAAGTCGCCGAGCTGACGCTGCTCGCCGCGTCGAAGGTGACGGGCAAGGTGCTCGATTCCGCAGACCAGCGCAGACTGATCGACGAGGCGATCTCATCGCTCGACTTCAGCGTGCTCGAGGAGAAGACGCCGGCCTAATGTCCGTCGCCCACCGCACGTACGCACGCGCCCTCTTCCAGGCCGCGAAAGAGAAGGGACGGCTGGCGACGGTGCGCGAGGAGCTTGCCGACTTCACGGCCGCGATCGACGACGTTCCGGAGCTCGACGCGCTGCTCCGGAACCCGCAGATCGATCCGCGTGCGAAGGCGCAGGCGCTCGAGGATGTGCTCGGCGGCGCCGACGAGCTGGTCCGCAACTTCGTTCTGCTCGCGGTGGAGAAGAACCGTGGCGGACAGATCCGCGAGATCCACCGCGAGTTCGAGCGCCTGATGGCACAGGAGGAGCGACGGCTGACGGTCGAGCTGACGACCGCGTACGAACTGTCCGACGACGACGCGCACCAGATCATCGCCCAGATCGAGCAGGCGTCGGGTCGACCCGTCGACGCGACGCGCAACGTCGACTCCGACCTGATCGGAGGCATCGTCCTCCAGGCAGGCTCGCTGCGCGTCGACGCCAGCGTGCGCGGCCGCCTCGAACGCCTTCGCAGAGAGCTCACGACAACGAGGTAAGGAGACCACTTGAAGCTTCGCCCCGAAGAAAACGTGGGGGAACCCATGGTTCCCCCACGAGCCCCCTCCTTCACAGACCTCGATGGCGGTCGAGTCTTCGCTGCGCCGGGCGGAGCCCGGCTCCGCTTGCCTGTCAATACTCTCGGCCATTCACGCAGAACCAAGGAGACGCCTTGAAGCTTCGTCCGGAAGAGATCACGCGGATCCTCAAGTCGAGGATCGAGCAGTACGACGTCGAGACCGACCTTTCCGAAGTCGGCACGGTGCTCGAGATTGGCGACGGCATCGCTCGCGTCTACGGGCTCGAGAACGCCGTCGCGTCCGAGATGCTCGAGTTCGAGCACGACGTTATCGGGATTGCGTTCAACCTCGAGGAGGACGACGTCGGCGTAGCGCTCTTCGGCGAATGGCAGCACGTCGGCGAGGGCGAGCCGGTCCGGCGCACAGGTCGCGTGGCGAGCGTGCCCGTCGGCGAGGCGCTGCTCGGACGCGTCGTCGATCCGCTCGGGAATCCGCTCGACGGCCAGGGTCCGATCGACACGAACGAATCGCGGCCACTCGAGTTCAAGGCCCCCGGGGTGATCGCGCGGCAGCCGGTGAAGGAGCCGCTGCAGACCGGAATCAAGGCGATCGACTCGATGACGAACGTCGGCCGGGGCCAGCGCGAGCTGATCATCGGCGACCGCTCGACCGGGAAGACGGCTATCTGCATCGACACGATCCTCAATCAGCACGATCAGGGCGTGAAGTGCATCTACGTCGCGGTCGGGCAGAAGGCGTCGACCGTCGTGCAGGTGTACGAGCGGCTGAAGGAAGCCGGCGCCATGGCGTACACGACGATCGTGTCGGCTCCGGCACACGAAGCCGCGCCGATCAAGTGGATGGCGCCGTTCGCCGGCTGCGCGATGGGCGAGTACTACCTCTACAAAGGCGAGCACGCGCTCGTCATCTACGACGACCTGACGAAGCACGCCGACTCGTACCGCCAGCTCAGCCTGCTGCTTCGCCGCCCGCCCGGCCGCGAGGCGTTCCCCGGGGACGTGTTCTATCTCCACTCGCGGCTGCTCGAACGCTCCGCGAAGCTCTCCGACGAGCTCGGCGGCGGCTCGCTGACTGCGCTGCCGATCATCGAGACGCAGGCGGGCGACGTCGCCGCATACATCCCGACGAACGTCATCTCGATCACCGACGGCCAGATCTTCCTCCAGTCCGACCTCTTCTTCGCGGGCGTGCGCCCGGCGGTCAACGTCGGGATCTCCGTCTCGCGCGTCGGCGCGACGGCGCAGACCAAGGCGATGAAGAAGGTCGCCGGGCGACTGCGGCTCGATCTCGCCCAGTACCGCGAGCTGGAGGCGTTCGCACAGTTCGGGTCCGAGCTCGACAAGGCGACGCAGGCGGCACTTGCGCGCGGCGAGCGGATGGTCGCCACGCTGAACCAGCCGCAGTACTCCCCGTGGCCGATGGAGGAGCAGGTTGTCGCGCTCTTCGCAGGTAACGAGGGTTACCTCGACCAGATCCCGGTCCCGCAGATCGCACGATTCCAGGACGAGCTGCGAGAGCACATGCGCAGCGAAGGTTCGATCTACAAGGCGATCCGCGAGACCGGCGAGCTGAGCGATGACACTGAGAAGCAGCTCCGCGCCGAGCTGGACAAGTTCGCGAACACCTTCAACGTCGAGCAGGAGGAGGCGCTGGTCTCATAGCCACGGTTCAGGAACTTCGGCGGCGTGTCCGCGCGATCACGAACACGCGCAAGCTCACGAAAGCAATGGAGCTGGTCGCGTCCGCCCGGCTGCGCCGCGCGCAGGAGCGGATCGAGGCGATGCGGCCGTACGCGGACCGGATGCTCGAGCTGATGGCGGGCACCGCGCGGGCGAGCGCCTCGGTGCGCAGTCTGCCTCTTCTGCAACGTCGCGACGTGCGGACGGCGGCGATCGTCCCGGTTACAGGCGACCGTGGCCTCGCCGGCGCCTTCAACGCGCAGATCCTTCGGCGCGCGACGGCGGCGTACCGGGAGCTGCAGGGCGAGGGCGTCGACGTGCGCTGGCTGCCCGTCGGGCGCAAAGGCACGTCGACCTTGCGCTTCTCCCGCTTCGAGCTCGAGGGAAGCTGGGGCGGCTTCAGCGACAACCCTCATTACGGCGACGCTCAGGCGATCGCGCATCGGCTGGCCGAGCTGTACACGAACGGCGACGTCGATCGTGTCGTCCTCGTCTACAACCATTTCGTCTCAGCGCTCGTGCAGCGGGTGACCGTGTCGGACGTGTTGCCGATCTCGGAGGACGTGCTGGAGACCTCCGACGAGGAGCGCGAGCACGACCGGCTCGTCGGCGACTTCATCTTCGAGCCCGAGCCCGAGCAGATCCTCGAGCGACTGTTGCCGGTCTATCTGGAGACGGAGATCTACCGCGCGCTGCTCGAGTCGGCCGCCTCCGAGCAGGGGGCGCGCATGACCGCGATGCGCAACGCCTCCAAGGCGGCCGGTGAGCTGATCGACGACCTGACGCTCGAGATGAACCGCGCGCGCCAGGCGGAGATCACGCAGGAGATCCTGGAGGTCATCTCCGGCGCGGACGCGCTCACAGCTTGAGTATTCGTTCGACTACGCACTAACTCGCGGCTACAGGAGGCGTCGTAGTGGGTGACGCGGCAAATCGCGTCTATGCTTCCCCACTGCCTGTGGCGTCCCGCGAGAACCCAAACCTCGTCTCGTCCGGAGCCGGCCTAGCGGCGGCCGTCGCGATCGAATCCGGACCGGAGATGGGCGAGGGCCTGGAGCCGGTTCGCGCCCGCGGTTACTGGGAGCAGGTCTGGATCCGCTTCAAGAAGGACAAGGTCGCAATCGCCGGCGGTCTGTTCATCGTCTTTGTCATCCTGGCCGGCTTCGTCGGTGCGCCGGTCGCACAGCACTTCCTCGGCCACGGTCCCGGGGACCTGTTCACGTTCGGGACCGACCCGAAGACGTTCCTGCCGGTCAATCCGTGGACACAGGTCTCGCTCGCGCCGTACAGCGGCGCGTCGGGTCACTTTGGCTCGACGCTCTTCATTCTGGGCGGCGACAGCCAGCTCGGTCGGGACGAGTTCCTGCGCCTGCTCTACGGCACCCAGGTCTCCCTGGAGGTCGCGGTCGGCGCGACCCTGCTGAGCATGTTCGTCGGCGTGATGATGGGCTCGATCGCCGGCTACTTCGGCGGTTGGATCGACACGATCGTCTCGCGGCTGACGGACATCACGATGGCGTTCCCGCTCCTGCTCTTCATCATCGCGCTCGCCAGCACGGCGGGGCCGCGGCTCGACGGAATCACGCTGGGAGGGATCTTCGAGAAGGGCGTGATCACGCTCGTCCTGATCCTCGGCTTCTTCGGGTGGTATTACCCGGCCCGCATCGTGCGCGCCTCGGTGCTCTCCCTGCGGGAGAAGGAGTTCGTAGAGGCGGCACGCATGGTCGGCGCGAGCGACTTGCGGATCATCCGCTCGCATCTGCTGCCGCACCTCATCGCTCCGATCATCGTTCTCTCGACCATCACCGTGGCCCAGTTCATCCTCGCCGAGGCCGGCCTTTCCTTCCTCGGCGTCGGGATCAAGGAGCCCGTTGCGAGCTGGGGCAGCCTGCTCGGCCAGGGGCCGACGTACTACCTGACGCAGCCATGGCTGATCGTCTGGCCTGGTCTTGCGATTCTCGGCGCGACACTTGCGTTCAACCTGCTCGGCGACGGCCTTCGCGATGCGTTCGACCCCCGTGCTTCGCGTTAACGACAAATGTGGCCTTTGAGGTTTCTAACCAACACATAGGCAACCACGTCTAACGGACGAGTCGCAATTTTCGGCGGCTCGAGCCGGTGCGTGAGGGACCGGCTCAGGTCCAGAAAGGAGTCACATGAATAGAAGGTTCTGGCTCTCTGCCGCGGTGGCGGCCATCGGGGCGAGCATGCTCGTCTTCGCGGCCTTCGCCGGGGCGGCATCCAGCAACACCGCCAAGAAGGGCGGGACGCTGAAGGTCAACTTCTCGGGATCGGACTTCGACTTCACCGATCCGTCGCTTGCCTACGGCGTCCAGTCGTGGCAGGCCGAGTACAGCACGGCGCTCAAGCTCTACAACTATCCCGACAAGGCCAAGCCTCTCGGCAGCAAGATTCAGCCGGAGGGCGCTGTCGGCTTCCCCGTCGTGTCGAAGGACGGGAAGACATACACGATCACGGTCAAGAGCGGTTACCGGTTCAGCGACGGTAGCCAGGTCACGGCGAAGAATTACGCATTCGCGATCAACCGCTCGCTCAGCAAGACGATGCAGTCGCCGGCAGCGGCGTTCATCGACACGCTGAACGCGGCCAACCAGCAGATCGGCGGCATCATCGGCGCCAACGCCGTCGTCACCGGTGCTGCGAATACGGCGAAGGGCGTGCAGGTCAAGGGCAACAAGCTGATCATCAAGCTGATCCAGCCCGACGGCGGCATGCTCGCGAAGCTCGGCATGCCGTTCTTCCAGGCGCTCAAGCCGACTCTCGCGACCGATCCGAAGGGCGTCTCGACGTACCCGTCGGCCGGCCCGTACTACTTCGCGAGCCGCGACATCGGCCGCTCGGCGACGCTGCAGCGGAACAAGTACTACAAGGGTCCGCGCCCGGCGAACGCCGACACGATCCAGATCACCGCTAACACGAACCTCGACCAGAGCCTGCTGCAGGTCAAGTCGGGCGAGGTCGACTACGACATGGGCGGCCTGCCTCCGTCGGCCCATTCGGACCTCGGCGCGCAGTTCGGCGTCAACAAGGGCCGCTACTTCGTCAACCAGCTGGTCGAGACGGACTACGTAGCCCTCAACACGTCGCGGGCTCCGTTCAACAGCGTCAATTTGCGGAAGGCCGCGAACTTCGCGATCGACCGCCCGGCGATGCTCCGCACCCGCGGCAAGTACGCCGGTCTCCGCACCGACCAGATCCTGCCCCCGGGCATGGGTGGATACCGCAACGCGCACATCTACCCGATCGCCGGAGCGCAGCCCGACAAGGCGAAGTCCCTCGCCGGCAGCGCGTGCGGCAAGGTGACGGTCCTGACGGGCAACACGGCCACCGGCCAGGCGCTCGGTCAGGTCTTCAAGTACAACCTGACGCAGATGGGCTGTGACGTGTCGATCAAGCTGTTCGCAGGCTTCCAGCTCTACGTCTTTGCCGGCCAGAAGGGTGCCGACTTCGACGCAGCGATCGCAGGCTGGAACCAGGACTACCCGGATCCGTACGACTTCCTGGACGTCCTCCTGAACGGCAACAACATCCACGAGAACAACAACAACAACATCGCGTACTTCGACAATGCGGACATCAACAAGAAGCTCGTTGTCGCCAACCGCAAGGTCGGCGCCGCCCGGTACAAGGCGTACGGCGACCTCGACCTCGAGATCACGAAGAAGTACGCACCGTGGGCGTCCTACGACAACAGGAACACCCGCGAGTTCATCGCAAATCGCATCAGCGGCTATCTCTTCCAGCCCGCTCAGGCGAGTGCGGACCTGAACACCTTCTTCATCAAGTAGGTCCGACGAAGAAGCTAGAAGTACCCAACAGCGTGGCGCCGGCTCAGCCGGCGCCACGCTCGTTTAACATCTCCGAAGGAGGCGGATGGGATGGGTAGATACCTGATCAGACGGTTGCTTTGGGCGGTCGTTCTCTTCTGGGCCGTCACCGTCGTCAGCTACGTCCTCTTCTACATCATCCCCGCGGATCCGGCCAAACAGGCCTGCGGGCAGGCGTGTACGCAGCAGGACGTCAAGCGTGTGGCCCACCGGCTCGGCGTCGACCGGCCGATCTACGTGCAGTACGGCAAGTTCGTGGGCCGTCTGATGCCGTTCAGCTTCAGGGGCGGCCCGCACTTCAAGACGCCCAGCCTCGGCGACTCGTACTACAACCGCCAGCCCGTGAACACGCTCGTGCTCCAGGCGGCGCCCGTGACCGCGACGCTCATCTTCGGCGCCGTAATCGTCTGGCTGCTGATGTCGATCCCGATCGGCGTGCTCTCAGCCCTGCGGCCACGCTCGCTCTTAGACCGAGCAACCATGATCTTCGTCCTGATCGGGATCTCGACCCACCCGATCTGGATCGGCCTGATGTTCGCCTACTTCTTCGGCTACAGGCTCCACCTCACGCCGATCACCGGCTATGCGGACTTCATCAATCCGCCCCCCGGCGAGCCCGGCGGGCCGGTGCAGTGGGCCTACCACATGATCCTGCCGTGGATAACGATCTCAATTCTCTACGCGGCGCTCTATGCGCGCATGGTCCGCGCCAACGTGCTCGAGACGATGAACGAGGATTACGTCCGCACCGCACGCGCCAAGGGCGCGCCCGAGTCGCGCGTACTGCGCTCGCACATCCTGCGCAATGCCCTGCTGCCGATCGTGACGATGCTCGGGATGGACATCGGGCTCGGCCTCGGGGGCGCGGTATTCACCGAGACGATCTACAGCCTGCCGGGGCTGGGCCGAACCTCGATTCAGGCGCTGAACAACTACGATACGCCGACCGTACAGGGCGTAATCGTCTTCGCGACCACAGCCGTCATCTTATTCAACCTCATCGTCGACCTCCTGTACGCCTGGATCGACCCAAGAATCCGACTGGCATAGAGTTCGTTCGATGGCGCTCCTCGAAGTCCAGGACCTGAAGACGTACTTCCGCACAGACGACGGCATCGTCAAAGCCGTCGACGGCGTCTCGTTCTCGGTCGAGAAGGGCAGGACGCTCGGCATCGTCGGCGAGTCCGGCTCTGGCAAGAGCGTCACGTGCCTCTCGATCATGGGCCTCAACCCGCGCCGGAACACGATCCTGAGCGGCGAGGCGAACTTCAAAGGTCAGAACCTGCTGACCATGAGCCCTCGGAAGCTCCGCCAAGTCCGGGGAGACGACATCGCCATGATCTTCCAGGACCCGATGACGTCGCTCAATCCGGTGCACTCGATCGGAAAGCAGCTCGAGGAAGCGATCCTCCTCCACCGCGACGTGACGAAGAAGGCGGCGCGTGCGCGCTCCCTCGAGCTGTTGAAGGCGGTGGGCATCCCGCGGGCCGAACGCCGGATCGACGACTACCCTCATCAGTTTTCCGGAGGGATGCGCCAGCGGGTGATGATCGCGATGGCGCTCATCAACAACCCGGACCTGCTGATCGCCGATGAGCCGACGACGGCGCTCGACGTGACGACGCAGGCGCAGATCCTCACGCTGATGAACAAGCTCCAGGAGGAGTTCGGGAGCGCGATCATCATGATCACGCACGATCTCGGCGTTGTCGCCGAGGTCGCGGACGAGGTCGTCGTGATGTATGCCGCGGAAATCGTCGAGCAGGCACCTGTCGAGCGGCTCTTCGAGCGGCCGCACATGCCGTACACGTGGGGCTTGCTCGGCTCGCTGCCGCGGCTCGACGTGAACGTCGAGCGCCTCGTACAGATCCAGGGGCAGCCGCCTTCACTGCTCAATCCGCCGAGGGGCTGTCGCTTCCATCCGCGCTGCCCCTACGTGATGAACATCTGTAAGGACGAAGATCCGCCGCTGCGGCCAGTGCCAGACGATCCGGAGCACCTGGATGCGTGCCACCTCGACCAGGAGACGAAGGACCGGGAGGCGACGAAGCTGCTCGAGACGATGCGCGGAGCCGCCGCTTAATGGCCGAGCCCGCTCTCGCCGAGGAGCGCAGCCCCGAAGTCGAAGGCGACGAGCTCCTCATCGTCGACAACCTCGTCAAGCACTTCCCGGTCACTCGCGGAATCATCTTCCAGCGCCAGATGGCCGCGGTGAAAGCGGTCGACGGCATCACGTTCAAGGTCCGCGAAGGCGAGACGCTCGGGGTCGTCGGTGAGTCGGGTTGCGGGAAGTCGACGATGGCGCGCTGCGTCATGCGTCTGCTCGACCCGACGTCCGGCCGCGTCGTCTTTCGCGGGCGTGACATCACGCGGCTATCGCGCGCCGAGATGCGGCCGTTCCGTCGTGAGATGATGATGATCTTCCAGGATCCGTATGCGAGCCTGAACGCGCGGAAGCGTGTCGGGTTCATAGTTTCCGAGGCACTCGAGGTCCACGGGCTCGGAACGGCGGACGAGAACAAGCGGCGTGTGCAGGAGCTGCTCGAGATCGTCGGGCTCAGTCCCGAGCACTACAACCGCTTCCCGCACGAGTTCTCGGGCGGACAGCGCCAGCGCATCGGTGTCGCGCGTGCGCTCGCGGTCAACCCGAAGCTGATCGTCTGCGACGAGCCGGTCTCGGCGCTCGACGTCTCGGTGCAGGCGCAGATCCTCAACCTCCTGAAGGACCTCCAAAAGGAGTTCGGGCTGACGTACGTCTTCATCGCGCACGACCTGAACGTCGTCCGTCACATCTCCGACCGCGTGATGGTCATGTATCTCGGCCATGCCGTCGAGTTCGCCGAGCGCGATGACCTCTACCAGGAGCCGAAGCATCCCTACACGGGAGCGCTGCTCTCCGCCGTACCGGTTCCGGACCCGGAGAAGGGCAGGGCGCGAAAGCAGATCGTGCTCGAAGGCGATGTGCCGAGCCCGATCAACCCGCCGAGCGCCTGCTGGTTCCATCCGCGCTGCCCGCGCTTCGTCGAGGGTGACTGCGACGTCAACACGCCACCGCTCTACCAGTTCGGCAACGATCACGCCGCGGCCTGTCACTACCCGCTCGAGCGCTGGCCGATGGCGGTCGAGGAGATGCGCACTCCAGGACCGCGCGCCAGCTGATGGACCGGCGCGTCGCGATCGTGGCCGCGGGCCTGCGGCGCTTCGTGCTGATCCTCGCCGGCCTCGCGGCCGTCACCGCGGCGTTCGCGCTGCTCTTCGCCACGCTGGGCGGAGGCAACGTCGACCGCGCCGTCTCGCTCGGTTTCGACATCGTCGGCATCTTCTTCCTCCTGGCGGGGTTCTTCGTCGGAAACCGCGGGCCCGTGCGGCTGAAGGGCCACGCCTCGGTACCCCTGTTCGGCGAGCGGCAGATGCGGTGGGCGACGCCGGACGAGCGGGAGGAGGCGATCAGCGACTCCGCGATCTTCGTCGCGGTCGGTGTCGCGATGATCATCATCGGCATCGCTATCGACAGCCGGTACACGCTCTTCTAAGCTGAGGAGCTCTAACTTCCACTCGGAGGTCGCGTCGTAAATCGTGATGCGTTATTTCCCGTCACGGAGCTGGGCCTGTGATCGTGCTCGACATGCCGTCTCGCTGCGCCTGGACGGCGAGCTGTCACAGCTCGAGGGCGTGCTCCTCGAGCGTCATCTCGACCGCTGCCCAGCGTGTGCCGAGTTCGCAGCGGACACCGCCGTTCTGACGAGCGCTCTTCGTGCCGCTCCACTCGTCGAGCTGGAGCGCCCCGTCACGCTGCCGTTGCGCCGCCGCGTCGGCTTCGGTATCCGCTCAGCCGGCGGGTGGGCCGCGGCCGCATCGGTCGCCGCGGCGGCTTTGCTCGCCATGATCACGCTCCCCGCGCAGCAGGAACGCGTAACGAGGATCCAAGGGAACGCTTCTTATCAGAGGACCAACGAGGATTTGCGCGACCTGCGCACTCTGCGCATCGCCCAGATGAAGCCCACGGGGTTCAGTCTCTCGAACGCTGCGCGCGGCCAACAGCTCGATACTTAACCGGCCACGGCCGCAAGCACGGTTGTCCGTCTGGCCGGCTGCAAACGCGTCGCATGCCGGCGTCCTCAGTCGCCCCGATAGAAACCCACTATCGGGGCTCCCTGCGTCCTTGGCCTGCTTGGTTTTCACCGGCCAGACGGGAACGGCTCACGGCCGTGGCCAGTAACGAACGCCCGCGCAAGTAGTCTGAAAAAGCATGATCCCATCGCTTCTCAGCTCGTACTGCTGAAGCATCGACCACGCCGCCCGGGTGGCGGCGCTCGAGCACGACGCGAGGCGTTACGAGCTGCCGGAACGCGGCAAGCGCTTCGGTAGACTCCGGGCGCTCGGCAGGCGCCGGCTCGGGCTGCGCGCCGCCGATCCTGACATCGCTCGCCTACAGGAGACAAATGCCTGATCAGAACGGATCCGCTCGGAACGTCGGCAAGGTGATCGAGATCAAGGGCGTCGTGATCGACGCGTTCTTTCCCGACCGCCTGCCGGAGATCTACACCGCCTTGCGTATCGACATCGCCGCTCGCGAGAACGACGAGCCGCGTGTTCTCATCGCGGAGGTGCAGCAGCACCTCGGCGACGATCGCGTGCGGGCAGTCGCGATGGACACGACGGACGGCCTTTCGCGTGGTGCCGATGTCGTCGACACGGGCCAGCCGATCTCCGTTCCCGTCGGCCAGGCCACGCTCGGCCGCGTGTGGAACGTGCTCGGCGATCCCGTCGACAACAAGCCCGCAGCGCCGGACGGAACGGAGCGCTGGGCGATCCACCGCGACCCGCCGCAGTTCCAGGACCTGTCGCCGACGACGGAGATCTTCGAAACCGGCATCAAGGTGATCGACCTGATCGCGCCGTACGTCCGGGGCGGCAAGGTCGGCCTGTTCGGCGGCGCGGGTGTCGGCAAGACCGTTCTCATCCAGGAGCTGATCCACAACGTCGCGCTGCACCACGGCGGCGTCTCCGTCTTCGCCGGCGTGGGGGAGCGCACGCGCGAGGGCAACGACCTGCTGCTCGAGATGACCGAGTCGAAGGTGCTCGACAAGGTCGCTCTCGTCTACGGCCAGATGAACGAGCCGCCGGGCGCGCGCCTGCGCGTCGGACTCTCCGGGCTGACGATGGCCGAGTACTTCCGCGACGACGGCCAGGACGTGCTGCTCTTCATCGACAACATCTTTCGCTTCACCCAGGCGGGCTCGGAGGTCTCGGCGCTGCTCGGCCGCATGCCGAGCGCCGTCGGCTACCAGCCGACGCTCGCGACGGAGATGGGCCAGCTGCAGGAACGCATTACGTCGACGCGGACGGGCTCGGTCACGTCGGTGCAGGCGATCTACGTGCCCGCCGACGACCTCACCGACCCGGCGCCCGCGAACACGTTCGCGCACCTCGACGCGACGACAGTCCTCACCCGCTCGCTTGTCGAGCAGGGCATCTACCCGGCCGTCGACCCGCTCGACTCGGTCTCTCGGGCGCTCCAGCCAGGCATCGTCTCCGATGAGCACTACGCCGTCGCGACGCAGGTGCAGCGCGTGCTGCAGCGCTACAAGGAGCTGCAGGACATCATCGCGATCCTCGGCATCGAGGAGCTCTCGGACGAAGACCGGCTGACGGTCGCGCGCGCGCGGAAGATCCAGCGCTTCCTTTCGCAGCCGAACTTCGTCGCCGAGCAGTTCACCGGCACGCCCGGCGAGTTGGTGAAGCTCGAGGACACGATCAACGGGTTCCGCGAGATCCTCGACGGCAAGCACGACGATCTCCCCGAGCAGGCGTTCTACATGGTCGGGACGATCGAGAACGCCGTCGAGAAGGGCCGCAGGCTCGGCGGCGAGGAGACGCGCGAGCCCGAGCCCGCCGCCGCGTAATGCCTGCCAAGACGTTCTCGGTCTCGCTCGTCACGCCCGACGGCGCGGCGTTCGAGGGAGAGGCCGTGATGCTCATCGTCCCAGGGGCGGACGGCGAGATCGGCGTGCTCGCGCGGCACGCACCGTTGATCGCGACTCTGAAGGCGGGCTCGACGCGGGTCCACCTCGGCGAAGGCGACGAACGCGTGCAGGAATACGCGACGGGGCCGGGGTTCTTCAAGGTTGAGGAGGACCGCGCGATCGCGCTCGTCGACGACGCCGTGCGTGCCAACGAGATCGACGTCGAACGGGCGCGGCGCCAGCTCGAGGAGTCACAGGCCGAGCTCGAGCGGATCGAGCGCGGCGAGTCCGAAGCCGATCGCTGGCAGATCGAGCAGCGGATTCGTCATGCCGAGAACCAGCTGCAAACGGCCGGAACTAGCTGAACGTCTCCAGCGGCCCTTCGTAGGCGTCGGCGCCCGCCTTGCAGGCGTCGCGGGTTGCCGAGTAGCTCAGCGCCCCACAACCGGCGTCTGCGAACTTGCCGTTCGTCACGACGTTGAGCGCGGTACCTAGCCAGCGATAGCAGGCCGCCTGCGCCGGGTGGAAGACATTGGCGCAACTCCGGATCAGCTTGACCTGTACGGGCAGCGGGCTCTGGCCCAGCTCAGGGGCGCGGACGCCGCGCACGCAGTCCGTCGCTTCCATTCGCCGGAGGGTCTGGCAGAGCTCCATCTGCGTGAACGGGTCGGAGTCGCTGACGACGGCTGCGGCGGTAACGCAGGCGCCGCGCTGGATCCCGTCGAGTCCACGGCACTCGCCGAGGATGCTCGCTGCGCTCCGCAGCGACTGCGTGGGCGGATGCTCGAGCAGCGCGCGGTACCAGCAACCGCGGACGAAGCCGCCGGACTCCTTCGCGCAGAGGACGCGCGGCGACGTGATCAGGTTCGCGGGCCGGCGCGTGCGGTCGAGCCCGGAGACGGCAATCCAGTAGTCGTGGAACGCGCCGGCCGCGCAGTCGGCGGCGTTGTCGGGACCGAGCAGCCGACAGGCGTGCAGCGCAAAGGGGAGTTGCTCGGCGTACAGGCGCATGTAGGCGTGGCCGAAGCCGTGGACGCAGCTGTATCGCTGGTAGCGCGTTCCCGCGCGGTCGCAGGCGGCAGCGGCGGCGTCGGGCGTCATCGCGCCGACTTGCGGCGCCAGGTAGACGAGCAGTCCGTGCCCGAAGCCGGCCGAGCAGTTGGCGTTGTTGGTGCGCGGCAGGTAGTCGAGCAGGCGGCCGACAGTGAGGTGCACGGACGCGCCGTACCGCCGTCCGACCGCGTGCATGAGGATGTGGCAGTTCCGCTGGACGAATCCGCCGGCGGTCGCGACGTAAGCATCGATGCGCGGCAGCTCCTTCGCCGAGTCGTGCGAGGCGCGCACGAGCTGAAAGAGCTGGTTGGAGAGACACGAGCGCAGCGCGGCGTCCGAGCGGTAGATGTCGCAGAACTTGATCGCGCGCGCGTAGCGGACGTTCTTGCCGTAGCCGAAGGCCATGTCGCTGTCGCCGGCACCGCCTCCGGCGGAGGCCCCAGACGCAGCGACGGCGAATGCTGCAAGCAGCGCGACGATGCTCGAAGGGAGCCGCATGTCGATCATTGTGCCTGCGCTTTCTCGAACCCTTTGAAAGCCAAGTGACAAAGTGTCACTTGGTGGGGTTTGCCATCCTTCGGGCATGAGCAGGCCCGTCGTGGTCGGGGTCATTGCGATCGTCGTGGGCGGCGCAGGCGCTTCGGCGTCATCCGGCGATATCTGGAAGACATTGCGCAGGCCGTTGCACCTGCCGAAAGTCGCACCTGGCGCCCGCTGCCCGGTCAGCGCGCGGTCACGCGTCGATCTCGGAGCGAACGGTGTCCGGATGCTCCCAGGAGGCGGGCCCGCCTATCCGAATTTCGGCAAGCCGAGCGTGCTCGAGTTCTACTGGCCGCCGCTCGAGACTCAGACCGACTTCTACCGCACCGGCTGGAGCGGCAACAAGGTGCTTTGGTGGGTCACCGGTGCATACACGGGTCCCGTGCTTATCCGTGGGCGTCGGCTTGATGGACCGGAGAGAGTGCGGTTCGAGTTGGGTTCACCGCCGCCGCTCGAGCTGCGGATTCACGCCGGGAAGGGAACGCGGTACACGAAGGGCGCGCGTGATCGGCCGTCGTACACGCGGGTGCGCGCACCGGGGTGCTACGCGTACCAGATCGACGGGACAAGCTTCTCGCGGGCGATCGTCTTCGCGGCTCGCATGATCCCGCCGCCGCCGGACGACTGGACGAAGCTGCGCCGGCCCCTGAGTCTGCCGACAGTTGCATCCGGCACACCATGCCCCGTCAGCGGTCGCGACGAGACGTTCGACTTCGGAAAGTACGGCGTATCGAGAGGAATCGGCTCCGGTCCCGCTTGGCCTATCGGCTTCGCCCAGCCGGGCTCGGTGCTCACGTTCCAATATCCGCCGCCGAGCACCAGCGGGTTCGCGGGGAGCGACTGGGGCGGGCAAAAAGTGCTGTGGTTCGTGTCGCCGGATGCCGTCGGCCCTGTCCTGGTTCGTGGGCGACGTCTCGACGGGCCCGAGGAACTTCGGTTCGGCGATGGGAAGATGCCGTCCACGGAGCTCCACTTGGTGAAGCGTCTGGATAACCCGTCCTATACACGCCTGCGAGCTTCCGGTTGCTACGGGTATCAGGTCGACGGCACGAGTTTCAGCTACTCGGTCGTCTTCCGCGCCGAGCGCTCGACCTGAACTCCACTCGCCAAGTGACAAAGTGTCACTTGGCAGAGAGGGCACGACGTTGAGACGTTTGCGTGCAGCCCGGTCGCTGACACTGAGGCGATGCCCGATTGCTCGCCTCGCCTTTCGCCACGGTTACTCGCCGCGCTCGAGCGGTTCGACGACGACAAGATGCCGTTCGCAGAGCTGCATCGTCTCGTTGGGGCAGAGGCGCAGCGACTGGACCTGCCGCGGCCGAGCTACGAACGTGTGCGAACGCTCGCGCACGAGTTGCGCGCGCGGCGAGCCGAGCCGACGACGGCCGAGGTGTTATGGGCGTCACCACGCGTGTCCGCGCCCCGGACGCGCTCCTCGAGCACATCGCGGGAACCCTTCCTCCCAAGTGACAAAGTGTCACTTGGGCTCAGTGGCCTGCGATCTGCGGTATCGGCCGGACCGCTTCGAGCATCTGGAAGCACTGGTCGCAGCTCGTCGCAACGGCGCCCGCCGCGTGGTCGATCATCCGGTTGCGCGCCTTTGGCGAGAGAACCGAATCTTGGAGATCCTCGATGAACTTCCCCGTTGCGCGCCGCAGGGCGCGCGTCCCGAGCAGCGTCTGCCCGTGCACCTTCGCAGCTTCCGCCCGCAGCGCCTGCACGTCGGCGCCCAGGCGCTTGTAGTCCCTCCGGTAGGCACGCGCGGCCGCCGACGACGCCCGCTGCGCGTGACTCGTCGTCGGTTGCGCGCCGCTGTCGCCACTTCCGCCGCAGCCCGCGGCGAGCACGGCGACGACGATCGCTGCTGCTAGGCTCCTCCTCACCTGGAAAGCTTTGAACGGCAGCTTGGCGACCAGGGTAAAAAACGCCTAAAAAGCCACGCGAGTCTCCGGGCTCCGGACCTCTGTGCGGCGGAGCGGATTTCGTTGAAGGACACGCGCGACAGACTAGAAGCTCTCTTCCGCGACCGGATCGCCGTGCTCGACGGCTCGTGGGGCGTGCTCATCCAGCGCGACGTTCGCGGGGAGGGGGCCTACCGCGGCGAGCGCTTCCGGGAGCACCCGCGGGATGTGGCCGGCGACCCCGACCTCCTGAACCTGACGCGGCCGGAGATCGTCACTGCGATTCACCGCCGCTATTTCAAGGCCGGCGCCGACATCGCGACGACGAACACGTTCACCGCGACGCGAATCGGCCAGGCCGACTACGGGCTGCAGGAGCACGCGTACGAGATGAGCCTCGAAGGCGCGCGGCTCGCACGCAGCGTCGCGGACGAGTTCGGCGGCTTCGTCGCCGGCTCGGTCGGGCCGCTGAACGTCACGCTGTCACTCTCGCCAAAGGTCGACGATCCCGCGTACCGCGCCGTCACGTTCGACGACGTGCGCGAGGCGTACGCCGAGCAAATGGCGGCTCTCGCGGAAGGCGGCGTCGACATCCTCTTGATCGAGACGATCTTCGACACGCTGAACGCGAAGGCCGCGATCGTCGCCGCGCAGGAGGCGGCGTCGCAATTGCCGGTCTGGCTGTCATTCACCGCGATCGATTTCAGCGGGCGCAACCTGTCGGGGCAGACGGTGGAGGCCTTCTGGGCCTCGGTCGAGCATGCAAGCCCGCTGATCGTCGGCGTCAACTGCTCGCTCGGCGCAAAGGAGATGCGGCCGTTCGTCGAGGACCTGGCGCGCGTCGCGCCCACGTACGTCGCCTGCCACCCGAACGCGGGCCTGCCGAACGAGTTCGGCACGCACGACGAGCAGCCGGCCGACACGAGCCGGTACCTGAGCGAGTTCGCCCGCGACGGCCTTGTGAACGTCGTCGGCGGCTGCTGCGGAACGACGCCCGAACACGTCAAGGCGATCGTGGACGTGACCAAGGGACTGTCCCCGAGACAGGTCCCGGAGAGACGTCCGGCGCCGCGCTTCAGCGGCCTCGAGCCGTTCGAGATCGGCCCCGACACCGGCTTCGTGATGATCGGCGAGCGGACGAACGTCACCGGCTCCGCGCGGTTCCGCCGGCTGGTCGAAGCCGGCGACTTCGGCGCCGCGGTCGAGGTGGCGCTCGAGCAGGTGCGCGGGGGAGCAAATCTCCTCGACGTGAACATGGACGCGGACCTGCTGGAAGGCGAGCAGGCGATGACGACCTTCCTCAACTACGTCGCGACCGAGCCCGAGGTCGCGCGCCTGCCGATCATGGTCGACAGCTCGCGCTGGTCGGTGCTCGAGACCGGTCTGAAGCTGCTCCAGGGCAAGGGCGTCGTCAACTCGATCTCCCTGAAGGAAGGCGAGGAGTCGTTCCTCGCGCAGGCGCGCACCGTCCACCGCTACGGCGCCGGCGTCGTCGTGATGGCGTTCGACGAGCAAGGGCAGGCGGACACAGTCGAGCGGAAGGTCGAGATCTGCGGCCGCGCGTACGACCTGCTCGTCGGCATCGGCTTCGAGCCGCAGGACATCATCTTCGACCCGAACGTGCTCGCCGTCGCAACCGGAATCGAGGAGCACGACGAGTACGCGAAGGCGTTCATCGACGCGCTGCCGCGGGTCAAGGAGCGCTGCCCCGGCTCGAGCACGAGCGGCGGCATCTCCAACCTCTCCTTCTCCTTCCGCGGCAACGATCGCGTGCGCGAAGCGATGCATTCCGCGTTCCTCTTGCACGCGATTCGCGCCGGCCTCGACATGGGCATCGTCAACGCGGGTCAACTCGTCGTGTACGAGGACATCGAGCCTGAGCTCCGCGAAAGGGTCGAGGACGTGATCTTCAACCGCCGCGCCGACTCGACCGAGCGGCTCGTCGAGTACGCCGAGCGCGTCAAGGGTGAAGGGACGAAGCGCGAGCGCGACCTGTCGTGGCGAGAGGCAGAGGTCGAGGAACGCCTTTCGTATGCGCTCGTCCACGGAATCGTCGACTTCATCGAGGAGGACACCGAGGAGGCGCGGCAGCGGCTCCCGCGTCCGCTCGACGTGATCGAAGGCCCGCTGATGCAAGGGATGCAGGTCGTGGGCGACCTCTTCGGGAGCGGCCGGATGTTCCTGCCGCAGGTCGTGAAGAGCGCGCGCGCGATGAAGCGTGCAGTCGCCTATCTGGAGCCATTCATGGAAGAGGAGAAGCAACAGGCGGGGTACGTCGAGCGCGCGCAGGGGAAGGTGGTCCTCGCGACGGTGAAGGGAGACGTGCACGACATCGGCAAGAACATCGTCGGCGTCGTCCTCGGCTGCAACAACTATGAGGTGACGGACCTCGGCGTGATGGTTCCGGCGGACAAGATCCTCGACACCGCGCTCGAACAGGGCGCCCACGTCGTCGGTCTCTCCGGCCTGATCACTCCGTCCCTCGACGAGATGGTCAACGTGGCGCGAGAGATGGAGCGGCGCGGTCTCGACTTGCCGCTGCTGATCGGCGGCGCAACGACGTCGAAGCAGCACACGGCCGTGAAGATCGCTCCCCAGTACTCACAGCCGACGATCCACGTGCTCGACGCGTCGCGCGTCGTCGGCGTCGTCTCGAGCCTGCTCGACGGCGATCGTCGCTCATCCCTCGACGTCGAGAACCGCGAGCTCCAGGAGCGGCTGCGCGTGCAACACGCGGAGCGCGACCGCAAGCCGCTGCTGCCGCTGGAAGCGGCGCGTACGAACCGCCACCGCGTCAGCTTCGACGACCTGCCCGTTCCGTCGTTTACCGGAGCGCGACAAAGCACGCCCGCGCTCGCAGACCTCGTCAACTACATCGACTGGCAGTTCTTCTTCCACGCGTGGGAGCTGAAGGGCAAGTTCCCGGCGATCCTCGACCAGCCGGCCGCACGGGAGGTCTACGACGACGCGCAGGAGCTGCTTGGAGAGATCGTGCGCGACGACCTGTTCGCCGCGCGAGGGGTCTACGGTTTCTGGCCCGCGCGCGCCGAACGCGACGACGTGGTGCTCGAGGACGGCACGCGCTTCCCCTGCCTCCGCCAGCAGGCCGACTACGGCGACAGCCGTCCGAACCGCTGCCTCGCGGATTACGTGGCGCCCGCCGGCGACCATCTGGGTGCCTTCGCCGTCTCGATCCACGGCGCCGACGAGCTCGCCGCGCGCTACGAGGCGGAGCACGACGACTACCGCGCGATCATGGCGAAGGCGCTCGCCGACCGTCTGGCCGAGGCGTTCGCCGAATACGTACACGAGCGGGCGCGCTTCGACTGGGGCTATGAACACGAACGGCGGTCGAACGAGGACCTCGTCGCCGAGCGCTACCGCGGCATCCGGCCCGCGTTCGGCTATCCGGCCTGCCCCGACCACTCCGAGAAGGGCCGCCTCTTCGACCTGCTCGACGCGCCCTCGGCCGGGATGGAGCTGACGGAGACGTTCGCGACTCTGCCGGCCGCGAGCGTCAGCGGCCTGTACTTCCACCATCCGGAGGCGCGCTACTTCTCGGTCGGCCGGATCGGCCGCGACCAGGTCGAGGACTACGCGGCCCGCAAAGGAATCGACGTCGGCGAGGCCGAACGCTGGCTCACCCCAAACCTTGCCTATTCGCCGCCGGTAACCGCGGGCCGGTAACGCGGATATTCTGTACCGCTGAGCGGGCGCCTTCACGGCGTTCGCTCCTTTTTCAGAATGCGGACAACGCTGAAAAGAGGAATCGGCCGCTCTGCCGGCGCGAACGGGAACGGCCAGGCCGTTCTGCCGCCGGCGATCCTCTCGCCGGTCCGCCGCTATACGCAGCCGCCTCGCCGGCGGACTCGCTGGGCACTTGTCGGTCGCTTCTTCGCGGGCCTGCTCGCGCTCGTCGTGCTCCTAGGCCTCGGCTCGGCGGGCGGCGCGTACCTCTACTACCACGAGAGCGTCGCCGCCGTGACGGCGCACTCGAAGGACGTGAAGATCGCGTCGAAGGCTCTGGACCTCGTGCCGGCGAACCAGCCCGCGATCGCGCTCGTCATCGGCTACGACAAGCGCCACGGAGACGTCGACCGCGGTCGCTCGGACACGCTGATGCTGCTCCGCGCCGATCCGACGACGGATTCCATCTCGATGCTCTCGTTCCCGCGCGACCTGATCGCGCCGCTGTGGTGCGGTGAGAGGCAATACGCGGCTCAGCGGATCAACAACGCGTACGAGCTCTGCGGCTCGAAGGGCACACTCGACACGATCAAGAAGCTCACCGGACTGCCCGTCAACTACCTGCTCACCGTCAACTTCAAGGGCTTCATCGAGATCGTCGACCGCGTCGGAGGCGTCTGGGTCGATGTCGACCGGCGCTACTTCAACCGCAACGTCGGCACCGAGGCGACCAACTACGCCAACATCGACCTCCAGCCCGGCTACCAGAAGCTGAAGGGTCGGAACGCGCTTGCGTACGTTCGCTACCGCCACACCGATTCGGATCTCTTCCGCATCGCGCGCCAGCAGCAGTTCGTCAAGGCGCTCAAGCAGCAGATCTCGAGCCACTTCTCCGTCTTCAAGGCGCTGAGGATCGTCGGCGCGATCACGCACAACGTCGAGATCGGTCAGGCCGGCGGCGGCTCGCTCGAGAAGGCGATCAAGCGCTACGCGCTGTTCGCGTACGGGCTGCAGTCGGGGCATTTCTTCCAGTCGAAGATCGACGTCTACGGGACGAACGAGCTGAGTGCGGCGGAGGGCGCCATCCCAGCGGCGGTGCAGGATTTCGAAACACCGGACGTGGAGGCGCCCAAGAACGCGACCGCAGTCACGTTCGGCCGCAAGGCGGCGGGCATCAAGGTGTTGCCGCCGAGCCACATCTCGGTCAGCGTGCTGAACGGAAACGGCGTCGAGGGCTCAGCGTCGACCGCCGCGTACGAGTTGACTCGGCGCGGCTACCAGATCGTCATCCCGGCCAACGCTGCGGATCGCAACGCGCCGAGGTACAACTACTTCCACACGACGGTCTACTTCGATCGGCGGCTTCGCGCTTCGAAGACCGCGGGCCGCAAGGTCGCCGACCTCTTCGGCGACGCCGTGCTCCAGCGGCTTCCGGCCCGGCTGCGCGCGAAGGCGAATGGGGCGATGGTGACGGTCGTCGTCGGGTCGACCTTCCACGGAACGCTCGCACCGGCGCCGGTCGACAAGACGCCGAAGAAGCGGCCTGCGTACGTGCGGTCAGACCCGTCGCAGAGCCGGTCACTCTTGAAAGACGTCGACAGGCATGTGCGCTTCCCGTTGATGGTGCCTACGGTTGTCGAGCGCTCGTCCTCGATCGACCGCGAGGTGCCCGTGCGCGTGTACTCCTTGAAGAAGGGCGAGCGCGCGGTGCGGCTGACGTTCCTCGCAGGCAGCGAGCTGTCCGGTTACTGGGGGATCGAGGAGACGCCGTGGGAGGATGCGCCGGTTCTCGAACATCCGAGTTTCAAGCACCGGATCAAGGGGCGCGAGTACTACTTCTATTACAACGGCGCGCACCTGCACATGGTCGTTCTGAAAGGGCGCAAGGCCGGCTACTGGGTCGTGAACACGCTGAGCGACAGCCTCTCCAACGAGACGATGATCGAGATCGCGAAAGGCCTGAAACCGCTTTCGCGTCACTAAGTCCGCGTGTTGAGACGCACGCGCCGCAGCCGTATTCTTCTCTTCAGTGCCGATTCGACTCGTGCTCGCGGAAGACCATTACCTTGTCCGCGAGGGTGTGCGGCGTTTGCTCGAGACGCATCCCGATCTCGAAGTCGCCGCTGTCTGTGGCGACCTCGATTCGCTGCTCGCTGCCGTCGAAGCCGAAGCGCCGGACGTCGTGGTCACGGACATCCGGATGCCTCCACACGGCATCGACGAGGGGATACAGGCCGCGGAGCGTCTGCGCGAGACACACGCGGATGTCGGCGTCGTCGTCCTGAGCCAGTATTCGCAGCCGAGCTACGCGCTCGCACTTTTCGAAAGCGGCACTGCGCGGCGCGCCTACCTCCTGAAGGAGCGCGTCGAGGATCTCGATCAGCTCGTCGCCGCGATTCGCGCCGTTGCAGAGGGCGGCTCGGTGATCGACCCAAAGGTGGTCGAGGCGCTCGTGGCGGAAAAGACCCGTACGGAGCACTCGCCGCTCCGGGACCTGACGCCTCGTGAGCGTGACGTCCTGCGCGAGATGGCAGAGGGCAAGAACAATGCCGCGATTGCGCAGACCCTGTTCCTCACCGAGCGGTCGGTCGAGAAGGTGATCCACTCGATTTTCCTCAAGCTCGGCCTCGCCTGGGAGACCTCGGTTCACAAGCGGGTGAAGGCGGTGATCGTCTACCTCGCCGCGGGCGGGTAGCGCCGGCGCCTCCACAGCTCCCGGAGCGCATCCCCTCTGAACTCGGACTTGTGAAGGTAGGCCGCGGCGCCCGACGTGTGAGCGGGTGCCGGCAGGTCCCGCTCTAGATACGTCGAGACGAGGATCGTCATTGTTTCGGGATGCGCAGCCGCGATAGCTCGCGCCGCCTCGATTCCGCCGATGCCGGGCATGTTGATGTCGATGAGGACCAGGTCCGGCCGTAGTGAGTCGACGAGGGCAACGGCCTCCTCGCCCGAGCTCGCCTCACCGACGAGCTCGAAGTCGGAGGTGGCGCCGAGCACCGAACGGGCGGCGCTCCGGAACGGCGGCTGATCGTCTGCGACGACGACGCGGACGTTCACGGTCCGAGCGGGATCGTTCCCAACACGCGGGTGCCGCGACCGCGTTGGGAGGTGATCGTCAGGCGGCCGCCGAGAGCGCCGAGGCGGTCGCTCATGTTGGTCAGACCACCGGACGGCCGCACCGCGCCCTCGTCGAAGCCGGCGCCGTCGTCGCTGACCTCGAAGAGGAGTGCGCTCCCGTCCTGCCATGCGCGCACCGTTGCCCGCGCTCGGGCGCCGGCGTGACTGGCCACATTCTGCAGCGCCTCCAGGCAGCAGAAGTAGACCGTCGCCTCGACCTCGCCCGAGTACCGGTCCAGTCCCGTGGCCTCGACCCGTGTGGGGATCCCAGCCTCTGACGCCGCCGCGCGGAGAGCTTCGGTGAGGCCACGCGCGATGAGCAGCGCCGGGTAGACCCCGAAGGCAAGCTCTCGCACCGCCTCCAGGGCGTCCCGCACGTCGTGCCCCATCTCCTCGAGGAGCGCCTTCGCCGCGGCCGCATCGGAGTCGACGACCTGCCGTGCCAGTTGGAGCTTGACGGCGAGCGCGACGAGATGCTGCTGAGCGCCATCGTGGAGGTCGCGCTCAATCCTGCGGCGTTCGGCGTCACCCGCTGCGACCACGCGTTCTCGCGACGCGCGGAGCTCCTCGACTTCGAGGCGCAGCTGGTCGAGCGAACTGTCATTCATCGTGGGACCTTTCGTACGTCGAAGACTTGAAGGAGAGTTGTCCGTGATTCCGGGAACTGCGTCAAGGGGGTCAGCCTCCAGCACGAATGCCGTGGTAGCTCCCCGGTGAATGCACCTGCGGACACGATTGGCAGCCACGTCGACCGTTTCTAGTGTCGTTGGCGGTTGGGATCGCGACGGAGCGATCCCGCGAAGCGAGGAGGCACCATGAACATGCGGAGATCGCTGTTGCTCCTGGCCCTCGCCGTTGCCGGGTTGGCTGTCAGCGGTGTCGCCTATGCGCTCGTGCTCGAGCCCGGCGTGAGCCAGCTGCTCGACGGCTCGACCCGCGCGGCGTTGGCCGAGCGGCTGAACGTCCACCACGACGGTCTCGACCTGCAGACCGCCAACCCCAACCGCGACTTCGACGTGGTCTTCCAGAAGATCAAGTACCCGCCGCACTCGTCGTCGCCGTGGCACACGCATCCCGGCGTCGTGCTGGTCCTCGTGCAGCAGGGTTCGATCGTGCGCCTGAACGGCTGCACGCCGACGACGTACACGGCCGGACAGGCGTTCCACGAGGCGGGCGGCGTCGGAACGATCGAGAACACCAGCGACCAGGACGCGATCCTCTACGCGGCCTTCGCCATTCCCAAGGGCGCGCCGCTCAGGGACACGAACGTCCAAGCGCCGAGCTGCGACTGAGCGGCCGGCACCGCTGCGGGAGGCGGCGTCAGCCGTCTCCCGCCTTCGGCGGATGGACCAGCGACCGGGGCCGTTCCCGGTAGGCTGCGCCCGATGTCGAGGGTCGCGATTTTCGGGGCCGGCTACGTCGGGCTGGTTACCGGCGCCTGCCTGGCAGAGCTCGGTCACGAAGTCGTGATACGCGACGTCGTGCCGGAAAAGATCGACGCATTGCGTCGCGGCGAGGTGCCGATCTACGAGCCCGGACTCGGCGAGCTGCTCGTGCGTCATTCCGGGCGGCTGCGCTCCACGCTCGACGTCCGCGAAGCGCTCGAAGGCGCCGAGTTCGCGTTCATCTGCGTGAACACGCCGCCGCTCTATTCCGGCGACGCTGACCTCTCGCGCGTCTGGACCGTGATCGACGAGCTGCCCACCGACACGCGGGCGATCGTCGTCATGAAGTCGACGGTGCCGGTCGGTACCGGTGAGAAGGTCCGGGCGGAGCTGGATACGCGTGGTCTCGCGCGCGCCGGATACGTTTCCAATCCTGAGTTCCTCGCGGAGGGAAACGCGATTCGCGATTTCATGGAACCGGACCGCGTCGTCGTGGGCGCATTCGACGAGGCGGACGGGGAGCGCGTTGCGGACCTGTATGCGGGCATCGAGACGACCGTCTTGCGCACCGACGTGGCGTCGGCGGAGATGATCAAGCTCGCGGCGAACGCCTTCCTGACGACGCGCGTCTCGTTCATCAACGAGATCGCGAACGTCTGCGAGCTCGTCGGAGCCGACGTCGAGGACGTTGCGCGCGGCGTCGGTCTCGATCACCGGCTCGGTCCGCACTTTCTGCAAGCCGGCGTCGGCTGGGGCGGATCGTGCTTCGGCAAGGACGTCTCCGCGCTCAAGCAGCTTGCCGGCAACTCGGGCTACCACTTCCAGCTTCTCGCCGCCGTGATCGAGGTCAACGAGTTGCAGAAGCGCCGGATCGTGCAGAAGCTGCAGCGGCACCTCGGACGTCTGCGCGGAAAGACCGTCGCGCTGCTCGGACTCGCGTTCAAGCCGAACACCGACGACACGCGCGATGCGCCGTCACTCGTCCTCGCGTCGCGCTTGCTCGCCGAAGGCGCCGAAGTGCGCGCCTGGGATCCGGTTGCGAAACCCGAGCTTCAGGGGGTGAGGATCCTCGACACGCCGCTCGAGGCGGTGAGCGGTGCCGACGCCGCCGTGATCGTCACGGAGTGGCCGCAGCTCGCCGACCTCGCGAACGAGGAGGTGCGCGCGGCCATGCGTCATCCGTTGATCATCGACGGGCGCAACCTGCTCGATCCAGCCGCCGCGCGCGCAGCCGGCTTCGCGTACGAGGGAATCGGGCGCGCCGTCTCGCCGCTGGACGTTCTTCTGGAGACGCCGGAGCGCGAGCCCGAGCCGTCGGCATAGTGCCCCTCCCAGCAATGCCCTCCGGCTTCTGGCCCGCTACCACGCGGCGCGCTGGAGCGACCTGCGTCCTTCCATCGCTTGGTGCTAGCGACCCAGAAGCTCGGAAGCGTCACTGGAAGGGGCACTGATGGAGGCGCTGCTCCTGGCCGGCGGCAAGGCCGAGCGCCTCGGCGACGCCGCGCAGGGCCGTCCCAAGCCGCTTGTCCCTGTGGCAGGACGGCCGCTCGCCGCGTACCAGGTCGCCCGGCTCGCCGAAGCGGGAGTATCACGCGTGATCGTCGCCTGCGCTCAGGGTTGCGAGACATTGTTCGAGAGCGAGCTCGGCGGGCTCGGCCCGGAGATCACGGCGGTCGGAGAGCCGGAGCCGTTGGGTCGCGGCGGCGGCCTTCGCTTCGCCGCTTCGCACCGGCGCGAGAGCGGGCCTGTTCTCGCGCTGAACGGCGACGAGCTTCTGGGAGTCGAGCTGCGTGACCTGCTCGAGCGGCATCGGTCGCGCAGTCCGGCCGCGACGATCGTCGTGTCGCAAGTGCGCTCGCCCTTCGGTGTCGTCGAGCTGAACGACGACGACACGATCGCGGGCTTCCGCGAAGCGGAGGTCCTGCCGCAGTGGGTGAACTCCGGCGTCTACGTGCTCGACGAAGAATGCATCGCGCGCCTGCCCGAGCGCGGCGACCACGAGACGACGACGTTCCCCGAGCTCGCGGCGGAGGGCAAGCTCGTCGCGTACCGCAACGCGAGCTTCTGGCTCACGGTGAACACACCGAAGCAGCTGCGCGAGGCGGAGGAGTTCGTCCTGCAGCATCCCGAGCTCGCGACGGTTGCCGCGTGAGCCTCGAGTCGCCGAACTTGCTCAATCTCGACCGGTGGGCGTTCGAGCCGCGCCGCGTGGACAAGCCGTGGGGCTGGGAGCTGATCTGGGCGGAGACGGAGCAGTACGTCGGCAAAGTGCTCTTCGTAAAGGCCGGCGAGTCGCTGAGCCTCCAGTTCCACCGCGTCAAGGTCGAGTCTTGGTATCTCCAGTCGGGGCGCGCGAAGCTCGAGCTGGGCGACGCGGGCGACGCGTTCCTGAAGGAGGAGGTTGTCGCCGCGCCCGTGTTCTTCCACTTCGCGCCCGGCACCGTCCACCGCATTGCGGCGATCGAGGACACGACGATCATCGAAGTGTCGACTCCGCACCTCGACGACATCGTGCGGCTGGAGGACGAGTACGGTCGCGAAGGGACGTCTACTCCCTAGTGTCCGATCGCGCCCTGCTCGAAGAGCAATACGGCACCACGTCGAACCTCCGGGCGCGCATCGCGCTCCACGAGCGCTTCTCGACGAATCCCGGCTCCTATGCATGCTGGGTCTTCGACGGGTACGACTTCGGCGACGTCGCCGACGTGCTCGAGGTCGGCTGCGGAGACGGGATGATCTGGCGCGAAAACGCCGACCGGATTCCCGATGGCTGGACGCTGACGCTGACGGACTTCTCCGAGGCGATGGTGGAGGCTGCGGGCGGCGTTCTCGGCGACCGCGCGCAGTACACGGTTGCGAGCGTCGAGGACCTGCCGTTCGCCGACGACTCGTTCGACGGCGTGATCGCGAACCACATGCTGTTCCACGTCGAGGATCGCGCCGGCGCGTTCGCGGAGCTCCGGCGCGTCCTGCGGGCGGGAGGAAGGCTCGTCGCCACGACGATCGGCCGCGAGCACCTGCGCGAGCTGCGCGCGCTCTACCCGCCTGGAGACGGCATCTGGGCTAAGACGCGTGAGCGCTTCACGATCGAGCGCGCGCCCGACGAGCTCGCGCCGTACTTCACGGAAATCGAGATCGAGCGCTACCCGGACTCGCTCGCGGTCACCGAGGCGGGCGCGATCGTCGATTTCGTCCGCTCGCGCGGAGACGTGACGGCGGAGCAGCTGGAGGAGGTTCGGGCGCGGGTGGAGGAGGTCATCGGCCGCGACGGCTCGTTCCGCGTCTTCAAGGACACGGCGCGGGTAGGGGCGCGCAAGCCTTGACACACTTGTGTTAACGTTCGGGCCGTGGAGGCGATAACGGTCAGCGAGGCGGCTGCACGGACGGGCTGGTCGGCGCGGATGCTCCGCTACCTCGAGCAAACGGTCCTCATCGTCCCGCGCCGGAGCGGTTCCGGCTACAGGCTGTACGGTCTGCGCGAGCTGAACCAGCTGCGCTCGCTCGCGGAGCTCCGGCGCCGCTTCCGGGTCGAGCTGGCCGACGTCGCGTTCGTGGCGCGGCTGCGCCGGGAGCCCGACCTGCGAGCGGCGGTCGAGACGTGGTTTGCCGGCAACGACGACGCGCTCGAATGGGAACAGCGCAAGCACGAGCGGCTGCTCGCCGCCTGACAGAGAGGACACGATGGCTACAACGAAGCGGTACGACGTGAAGGACCTCGCCCTGGCGGCGGAAGGCGTGCGCCGTATCGAATGGGCTGACCGGCAGATG
>WNGA01003108.1_pt1 | contig 42524 bp, 30 predicted proteins | sample 5400061 | NCBI WGS metagenome assembly WNGA01 (sample SAMN13153366, study PRJNA577476) | soil metagenome | isolation source: 100 cm soil or saprolite under grassland replicate 2 | place: USA:California | collected 2016-06-15 | reverse complement strand
CGGCGATGGGCGCGACGACCGGGTGATCGTCGGCCAGGGCGGTGGCGAACATATCAGCGAACGGGTTTTCCTCGTCGTCAAACTCCATAGCTTCCAGCACCAGTCCGGTGGGCGCCTCGGGCTGGGCTTCGGGGAGCGGGGGCAGCGCGGCCGCCGTGGGCAGTGGCGCTGCGGCGATGGAAGCGGCTCCGATCACCGGGGCCGCAATCGTGGACTCTGTTGCGGCACGTTCTCCAGGTGCGGGCGCCGACGCCTCGACCGGGACCGTTACGAGCGCCTCACCGGCCGGAAAGCCGCCGGCGACCGGCGCCACTTCGGCGGTCACTGGTGCTGCGGCCGCTGGCGCCTCGACCGGGCGGGCTCTTTCCGGGGCGCTCACGACCGGCGCGGCTATTGGGGTCAGCGGCGGCGCAATCACAGTCGGCTTGGCCGGCACGATCGTCACGTTGAAGGAGGCCACCCAATCGGCGAGCATGGTCTGCAAGCCGTCACTGCCTCCTGTGACCTGGCTGAAGGTGTGTTGCAGCTTGGTCGCGTCGATCTCGGCCTGCTCGCCAATCTGGTCGAAGAACGCCAGCACGACCAGCTCCTCGGCCTCGTCAACGTCGATCCAGGTCACCGGGATGGTTGGCTCGTCGCGGCCGATCGCCAGCTCGACGCGCAAATGACCGTTCAGTACGCGCCGCGTGCGTTGGCTCACCACGATCTTGCCGACGTGGCCCAGCTCGTCGAGGGCCGACTCCAGCAGCCGCCGCTGCGCGCTGGCATGCGTGCGGATATTCTTCGCATGCGCACGGAGCGTCAGCGGATCGACGTCCTCGTGACCGACAATGCGGTTCTGCCATGGTTGGTTCATAGGTGGTTGCGCTTCCGCGCTCCTTTCAAAAGAGTGACCGCTTCGGGAGCGGGAAATTACGAATGCTTGCCTTTAGGCGTGAAAGCCCACCAGCTTCAGCGGTAGGATGAAACGCCCCGGCACCCAGAGGGTACCCGGCGGCTTTAGCCCAAAGTCGCACAAACTTGCTATTTACGTTGGCTTGTGCTATACATAAGGTATGCGCAAGACCTACAAATACCGCATCTACTTGCAGGGCGGCCAGCGGCGTATCTTGAATACGATGCTGGAAGAGTGCCGCTGGGTCTACAACCAAACACTCGAAGCGCGAGAGTTCGCGTATGAGCACAGCATCAAATGCGAACTGTACGAGACGCAGGCCATGCTGCCAGGGTGGAAGGAAACGCGACCGTCGCTCAAACTGGTGCATAGCCAGGTCTTGCAGAATGTTCAACTCCGGGTCGATCTGGCGTTTCAAGCCTTCTTCCGCCGTGTAAAGGCGGGCGAAGAGGAAGTCGGCTATCCACGTTTTAAGGGCTTTGGTCGCTACGACAGTATCACCTACCCGCAGTATGGCAACGGAGTTGAAATACGGGGTAACGATCTGGTTGTCTCGAAAATTGGACGTGTACAGGTCGTTTGGCATCGTCCTACCTACGGCGCGATCAAAACGGTGACACTCCGGCGCTCGCGCACTGGCAAGTGGTACGTCAGTTTCTCGTGTGAGGTTGAGCCGAAACGTCTGTTGCCAACCGAGCACGTTGTTGGCGTCGATGTTGGGCTTCTCTCGTTCGCTACCCTCTCCAACGGCGAGCAGATCGAGAACCCACGCTTTTATCGCCGCGATGAGGCCGACTTGAAGCGCGTACAAAAGCTCAAGGATGCGGCCAAAAACGCCCAAAAGTGGGATTTGATGCGGCATCGGAAGAAGGCGCTGGCCCACATCCACGAGCGGATCGTCAACCGACGAAGCGACTTTGCGCACAAGCGCAGCCGCGATCTGGTGGATCGCTATCAGGTGATCGTGTTTGAAGACCTTGAGCCGCAGCAGATGGGAGCGAAACGCGGGCGTGGAATGCGCAAAAGCATCATGGACGTGGCGTGGACGCAGTTCATCAGCATGACGAGAGGCAAAGCGGAAGAAGCTGGCCGAACGGTCATTCTGGTGAACCCCCGCAACACGTCCATTATGTGCTCCCATTGCGGTGAATTGGTCGAAAAGGACTTGAGTGTTCGGGTGCATACGTGTCCCCATTGTGGTCTTGTGCTCGGCAGAGATCAGAATGCGGCGATCAACATTCTGCGCCTGGGCCTCCAAAACCTTCGATTGTAACAAAATGACTGTGGGGCGGCACAGTCTGAAGCCCTCGTGCTTTAGCCGTGGGAGCCGTCACAGGCCAAGCCGGCGGCGGATCTCCGCGTTGATGGTCGCCTTGCGGGTCTTGCAAATATCCTGGATGCCGAGCCGCCAATGCACGTACTCCGGCCAAGTCACCTGAAATGTGAAGGTGCCGACGGTGATGTCCATGTACTGCGGCGTTTCCTTCTCGGCCATGAGCTTCTGCGCCCTCAGTAGGCCGCTGGACTTGGCGAATGCGTTGGCCATCGCCTCAATATCGGCGTCCATCGTCGAAATCGACTCCAGCACCTCGGCCAGGTTCACTCGGTCAAGGCCGGCCAGCGACGGCATGCGCTTGAGGTACAGCAGCGCCTTGCGCTCCTCATCCTCGGTCAGATCCACGTAATCGACCGGCATGGTCGCAGCGGAGGCGTTCAGCGCTACTGCGACGCGCATATGCCCATCGATGATGCGGCCGCTCTTCACGCTCACCAGCACCGACGCCGCCCAGCCGATGCGCCCCAACATACGCTCCATATCGGCCTGCTGCTCGACCGTATGAATGGTGATGTTGTCCGGGTGGCCTAAGAGATCGCCGGGCGCCACGTCGGCGTGCCGGACGACTTTGGATTGCCAGCTGGAATGCATTGAGAGAGCTCCTTTAGCTAAAATGCTCGACGAAGGTTGGAATGTCCACCAGGCGGTGGCACATTGAGAGAAATAGGGTAACCAGCACGGGATCGAACTGCGTTCCGGTGTGGCGCCGCAGCTCCGCCACCGCCTCGCTGACGGTCATGGCCGGCGAGTAGGGGCGATCGCTGAGCATCACGTCCCACGAATCGCAAATGGCCGCGATGCGGCCGAATAGTGGGATATCCTGACCTTTCAGACCGGCCGGGTAGCCGTCACCGTCGTAACGCTCGTGGTGGCAGCGCACCACCGTGCGCAGCTGCTCGGCGCCTTCGACGTCGGCCAGCATGATGTCGCCGTCGGTCGGGTGGTGGAGCAGATAGGCCCACTCCTTCGCGCTCAGCTTGCCAGGGAAGCGGATGATCGAGTCGGGCACGCTCAGCTTGCCGATGTCGTGCAGCAGCATGCCCCACCGTAGCGTTTGAAGATCCTCGCTCGACAGGCCCAGCTTCTGACCGAGGGCCAGCGCATAGATCGCCGAGCGCTCCGCGTGGTCGCGGCTGCCGGGAGCTTGCTGCTCCAGCCGGTCTAACCAGGCGTTGATAGAGGTGTCGCGCAACATGTGCATCTCCTTCGAGCGGCTATGCCGCCGCTTCTTCGAGCAGCTGGATGTACTCTTTCAGCTCCTCGTCCGACATAGCGTTGATGGGCTTGGGTGGTGTCAGCGAGATTGTTTCGGTTGCCTCGCCCAACTCGAGTCGCTCAGCGCGCATGCCTTCAGTCATCATCTTGAGCGCCGTATCTAGGTAGTCACGCGCGTCTTCTTCCATGTCGGCGATCTTGGCCTTGGCGAAGATCGTGAGCGCCGCCTCCTGGAGCAGCTGCGCGTTGCGAAGCCGCCGGCGGGCGAGCGCGGCGGCCTCCTTCTTGGCGGCGATCCGCGCGGCCGCAATCTCCTCGCGCTGCCGCTGCAGCACGCGGTACTGCCAGTCGAACTTGCTCGACCAGTCGCCCAACTGGCTCAGCTGGATCCCAGTCGCGTCGGCCAGCATGCGCAGGCTCCGCTCGGGTCCAAGCGCCCAATACTGCTCAAACGCCTCCAGGGCTTTCGGTGTCTCCGGCGCGCGTCCCTTCGCCACGGCCTAGCCCTCCTCCGTGATATCACGGTTCCGCGCGTCGTCTTCCTCCAGCAGGTGGCGCTGGTACTCGCGGCTGATCTGTAACTGCATCTGCCGCTGGAAATAGGCCGGCCCCTGCGCCGCCCACTTCTCGGCCAGCTCGCGGCCCTTCGCCTGCAACTCGCGCACGTTCAGCGCCGGGTTCTCGGCCAGCTTGTTCTCGACGTACATCGTCGCATAGTCGAGCTGCTCCCGAACACTCACCGGCTGCCCGCGCGTCGAGCCCTGCCGCATATGCCCGTTGATCTGCGCCGTGGCGGTCTGTTGGGGCGTGATGCCAGCCGCCTGCTCGGCGACCTTCTGCACCGCGGCCTGCTCGCTCTTCCACGCCCGCGTCGCGGGCTGCTCGTGGACCAGCGTGTCGCCCTTGTAGACCTGAAACTTTGGGTCGTTGCCCGCTGTGACAACGACCCGCACCCCGTTCTTACTCCAGGTCTCGCGGCCCTCGACCTTCGGCGGCTCGACCGTGCGGCCGGCGACGATCGCCGCTTTATCGATCATCTCGCGCCGTTCCGTGCGCCAGGCTCTGGTCGCCGGCTGCTCATGGACCAGCTCCCCGCCCTTCCATATCTGGTAGGTCGGGCTTCTGCTGCCAATCAGCAGCACGCGCACGCCGCTCTCGCTGTGGATCTCCTCGGCGTCCTTGGGTGGGCCGCTTTCTCGCCCTGGGTTGCTGGAACCCGCGTACCGGCCGTGCCAGTCGCGGGGCTGTTTCGCATGGAAGTCGTTGGTCATTCATTTCCTCAGAAAACAAAAAGCGCCGATGACCTTCCTGGTCGTCGGCGCTTGTTCGCTGCCTGTCAATCCAATTGTCCGGAGGGCTACTCTTTCGCGCGCGCAGCTTCCCAGGCCGCTTGCGCCTCGTGATGCTTGCCTACGTGCTGCCCATCGGGCCACATCAGGTTAAACTCGAACTCCAGCGCGGCCCGCACCTGGTCGTCGGGCAGCTCATGCTGCTTGGTGCCGGTGATCAGGAATGTGTTGGGCGCGCCGGCGAGCTCGACGTACTGTGCGTCGGCGCCGATGTATTTCTTGGCCAGCGCCGTCGCCTCGGCGACCGTGTGATATTTCTGATACAGCCAGTTGCCGCGCACGGCCCGCGCGCTGTAGCCGTTCTTGTCTAGGAACGCCAGCGCGTACTGATTCTTCGAGGTCGCCTTCATCTCGTCGTCGATGCTCTTGGTCGTGCGGCCCGAGGCATAAATCCTGCCGCCGGGCTTGCAGAGCGCGTTCAAACACGTCATCACCGCCGCCTCGGCCTCCAGGCTGTCGGTCGAGTTCAGCACGAACTCGCACAGCACCGTGTCGAAGCGGCCGTCGCCATGCAGCGACGCGAACAGGCTGTCGGCCATCTGATGCACCGCGATGGTGTTGATGGTCTGCTTGGCGCGGAAGTAGAACTCAATGCCCCAAATGCGAACGCCCTTCTTCTGCAGCAGCCGCACATAGTCGGCCTGGCCGCAGCCGAAGTCCAGGATCCGCTCGCCCGGCTTGAAATTGGGGATGTAGACCTTCTCGTAGAACGGCGCTGAGACGCCGCGGGGCCGGCCTTGCTCATCCTCGCGCTTGCGGTACATCTGGGCGAATGTCTGGTAGTAGGTCGTCTTGGGCAGCTTGCCGTAGTCGAACACGCCATACTCGCGCTGGAAAATGCCCTTCACGAGCAGCGCCTGGTCGTCCGGAACATAGTAGACCCGACAGGGCTTGCCCAGCATCTTGCAGGTCAGCGCGTATTGGGCGCCCGACAGGCACCGGCCGCTCTGTGTGGCCACGATTCCGCCCCACTCACCGTAGAGCGTCATCAACTCGGCGATCGCCACGCGCACGGAGGCGCCCTGCGCCCGCTGGTTGCCCTTGATGGCCGCGGCCGGTATATCGTAGTGGCCCAGGCTCTCGCACGCCGGCACCAAGACGTGCTCATCGCCCGTGTCCAGGTCGGTCCCGTTGTGCAGCTGGTTGAACTTCATCTCATTCATGATGTTCAGCTCGTTCACAATAAACACCGGAACGTGGGTCAGACCGACCTCGCGCGCGGCCCGCGACCGTTGGTGGCCCGCCACGATCGTGCCGTTGTCGGCGATGATGACCGGCTTGATCATCCCCAGCACGCGGATCGAACGCTGCAGCGCCGCAAACGCGCTGTCGTCGAGGTGGCGCGGGTTGTAGGGCGCCGGCGTCAGCTGGTCGATTGGATATTCCTGATAGAAAGGCATGGTTATCAAGTTCCTTTAAGAAAACCGCCTGCTTGAGCTGGCGGATGAATGAAGCGCGCCGCAAGGATGTCATCCACCGTACAAACGGGCGGCGCGAACGATTGTATTGTCGTCATATTTGGCTTCCTAATGCACTAAAATCATTGTCTTTTAGTACCCTTTCTGGTATAATAGAGCCATGCAACGAACGATTCAGACAACCTATCGCTATCGCCTGAACCCGACTGCCGATCAAGAACGCTTGCTCAATCAGTTCGCGGGCGCGCGACGATTTGTCTGGAATTGGGCCTTGAACCGCAAGCGCAATCACTACCGCGAAACCGGCAAAACGCTGTCGTACAACAGTCTTGCTGCTGAACTCACCCGATTGAAACAGCAGCCCGAAGCGGCTTGGTTGCGCGAGATGGACTCGCAATCGCTGCAACAGGCGTTGCGTGATCTCGACAGCGCCTATCAGCATTTCTTTCGCCGCGCGCGCAATGGCGATAAGAAGAAGGGCTTGCCCAAATTCAAGTCCAAGAAGACTGACACGCCGCGCTTTCGTATTCCGCAACGCGTTGTCCTTGACGCTGCGTACATCTCGGTTCCCAAGATCGGCCTGATCAAAGCGATCGTTCACCGACCGCTGGAAGGTGTCACCAAGAGCGCGACATTCAAACGGGAAGCGTGCGGACATTGGTACGTCAGCCTGGTAACCGAGCAGCAGATCGCGCCGAAAACCGACCGACCCGTCGTGACGCACATCGGTATCGATGTGGGACTGAAGTCGTTGGCGGTACTCTCTACAGGCGAAACGATTGCGAACCCGCGCTGGTATCGCGTCCAAGCCCGCAAATTGCGGCGGGCACAAAAGGCGCTCAGTCGCAAGCAATTGGGCAGTCGCAACCGAGGGAAAGCGCGGGTGATTGTGGCGCGCTTGCACCAGAAGACCCGCAATCAGCGGAACGATTTCCTGCACAAGCTGAGTACCAATCTCATTCTTCATTTCGATCTCATTTCGATTGAAGATCTGAACGTTCGCGGGCTTGCGAAAACCAAGCTGTCCAAGAGCGTGCTCGATGCTGGTTGGACCATATTCCGATCGATGCTCATATACAAGGCCGATCGCCTGGACAAACACGTGATCGCGATCGAGCGATTCTTTCCCTCCTCGAAAATGTGCGGCGCGTGCGGGTCGGTGAAAGCCGATCTCACGCTTGCCGACCGTGACTGGACGTGTCCCTGTGGCGTTCAGCACGATCGCGATCTCAATGCCGCCCGTAACATCGATCGTGAGGGTCTGCGCCTGTTTGAACAGATCGTCGCGGCAGGACATGCCGAGACGCAAAACGCCTGTGGAGACCCGGTAAGCCCAATCGAACTGATTGGCACAGGTCGTTGAGACAGGAAGCCGCCGCCTCACCCAAAGGGTACCCGGCGCACGGTATGTCACCGCTCCAGTGCGACGGCGGCGCGCCAGGCGTCTTGCGCCTCGCGGTGCCGGTTTACCGTGTGGCCGTCGGGCCACGGTAGATTAAACTCGAACGCCAACGCCGCTTCCACCTGTGCCTCCGTCAACTCGACCTGCTTGGTGCCGCTCAACAGGAACACCGTGTCCATGCCGCTCAGGATGCCGTAGGTCGCGTCGGGGCCAATGTAGGTCCGGGCCAGCTCGGTCGCCTGCGCCGGCGTGTGGTATTTCTGGTACAGCCAGCGGCCTTTTTGCACGATCGCGCTGTAGCCATCCTTGTCGAGGAAGCTGAGCGTGCCCTGCGTGTCGGCCGTGCTGGTGATCTCGCGCTCGGTCGCCGCCCGCGTGCGGCCCGAGGCATAGATCCTGCCGCCGGGCTTGCACAGCGCGTTCAGGCACGTCATCACCGCGACCTCGGCTTCGTTACGATCGGTGCTGTTCAGCACGAACTCACACAGCACCACGTCGAAGCGGCCCTGTGTACGCAGCGTCTCGAACAGGCTGTCGGCCATCTGATGCACCGCCGGCGTGTTCAGCCCCTGGCCGGCGCGATAGAAGAACTCCATCCCCCAGATGCGGTAGCCCCTGGTCTGCAAGATTCGCACGTAGTCGCCCTGCCCGCATCCAAAGTCCAGGATCCGCTCGCCCGGCTTGAAATTGGGGATGTAGACGTGCTCATACAACGGCTGGCCAACCCCGATCGGCCGGCCCTGCTCGTCCTGACGCACGCGGTACATCTGCGCGAACGTCTGCATATAGGTCGTTTTGGGCAGCTTGGAGTAGTCGAACTCGCCATACGCCCGCCGGAATAGGCCGCGCACCAGGCTGGCCTGGTCGTCGGACACATAGTAGGTCCGGCAGGGCATGCCCAGCTGCTTGCAGGTCAGCGCGTACTGCGCGCCCGACAGGCACTCCCCGCTCTGGCTGGCCACGATCCCACCCCATGGGCCGAACTTGGTCAGCAGCTCGGCGATCGCGATGCGCAGCGCGCCGCCCCGGGCGCGCCGCGTGCCGCGAATGCTGGCAGGAGGCACATCGTAATAGCCCAGGCCCTCGCACGGCGGCACGGTCACATGCTCGTCGCCGGTATCGAGGTCGGTCCCGTTGTGTAGCTGGTTGAAGCGCATTTCAGAGACTGGGTCGATGCCGTCCACGACGTAGACCGGCGAGTGCTCGAGGCCGATCGCAAGGGCCGCGCGCAGCCGCTGGTGGCCCGCCAGGATCCGGCCCTCGCCGCTCGCGATCACCGGCTTGATCATGCCCAGCGTGCGGATCGAGCGCTGCAACGCTACAAAGGAGTCGTCGTCGAGGTGGCGTGGATTGTAGGGCGCCGGCGTTAGATTGCTGAGTGGGTAGCTGGGATAAAACACATCGGCTCCCTATGCCCGCTCAAGGGCGACGGCGGCGCGCCAGGCGTCTTGCGCCTCGCGGTGGCGGTTGACGCTGAGGTCGTTCGGCCAGGTCAGATTGAACTCGTACTCGAGCGCCCGAATAACGTCAGCCTCGGCCATCTCGTGCCGCTTCACGCCACTGATCATGAACAGGTGGTCGCCGGCCGGCTTCGAGAGCTTGGCGTCGCTGCCGATGTAGGTGCGCGCCAGGTCCAGCGCCATCTCGTCGGTGTGGAACTTCTGGTAATACCAGCGGCCGCCGCGTATCTTGCCGGTGTAGCCGTTCGGATCGAGGAAGGAGATCTGGTACTGCGTGTTGGCCTGCTGCCGCGTGTGGTCGACGTAGTCGGTATTGTCCAGAAACTGCCGGCCCGAGGCGTAGATCCTGCCGCCGGGCTTGCACAGCGCGTTCAGGCAAGTCATAACGGCCTGCTCAGCGGCCAGGCGGTCGGTCGAGTTCAGCACATACTCGCAGATCACGGTGTCGAAGCGACCGTGGGTGCGCAGCGTCTGGAACAGGCTGGCGGCCATCTGATGCACCGCGACCGTGTTGATCTGCTGCGCGGCGCGGTAGAAGAACTCCATGCCCCAGATCCGGATGCCGCGACCTTGCAGCAACCTAACATAGTCGCCCTGGCCGCAGCCGAAGTCCAGGATCCGCTCGCCCGGTCTGAAGTTCGGGATGTAGACATTCGCGTAGTTGGGGCTGATGATGCCCTTCGGCGTGCGTTCGCTCTTTCCCCCTCGCAGCCGGTGCAGCTGAGCGAAGGTCTGCATGTAGGTCAGCTTGGGCAGGTTCTCGTAGTAGAACTGACCGTACTGTTTGTTAAAGATCGCTCGCACCCGGGCCGCCTCGCTCATCGGGACGTAGAAGGTGCGACAGGGCAGATGGGCGAGCTTGCAGGCCAGCGCGTACTGCGCGCCGCTGAGCACCTCGCCGTCGGCCGCCGCGACCACGCCGCCCCAGGGGCCGTAGCTGGTGATCAGCTCGATAATCGCCGCGCGCAGGCCCTTGCCCTTCGCCTTCAGGTTGCCTTTGATCGACTGATGCGGGACATCGTAGTAGCCGACCTGGTCGCACGACGGAACGCGCACGCTCTCGTCGCCGGTATCGAGATCCGTCCCGTTGTGCAGTTGGTTGAAGCGAATTTCGTCGAGCTTGTTCAGCTCCTTGACGACGAAGACCGGCGCGTGCTGCACGCCTACCGCCATCGCCGCGCGCGAGCGCTGGTGGCCCGCCACGATCGTGCCGTCTTCGCCGGCGATGATCGGCTTGACCATTCCAAAGGTCTTGATGGAGTGCTGAAGCGCCAGGAATGCCTGCTCATCAATCTTGCGCGGGTTGTACGGGTGAGCGGTGAAGAAGCCGTACAGGCTGCCGGTGCGGTCCATCCACTTGGTAATAAAGGTGTCCAGCCTCGCGCTCTCCTCTGCGGAGCACGGAATATGATGGCGGCCAATCAATATCGTTCGCATCACCTTGGGCGCGTGCTCGCTCTCGATCCGCGTCGTCGGGTCGAGCACTCCCGCATCCGCAGCGGTCTGCCCCTCGCCCAGGATCGGCATGCTGGTGGGCGGCGGTGAGAACTGGCCGTCTGATGTGAGGGCGGCTGCCGGAGTAATCGCCGGTGGCGGCTCGCCGACCACGGGCACAGCTGCCGGAGGCGGGGCGAAACTCGGCGCAACCGGCGTGGGCATGCTGGCCAGCCGCTCAGCCGACGGCGCGAACGACGATAGCATACTGGTAATCGTGCCCTGGTCGAACCCCAGGCCCTCGAACGAGACATTCGCCTGCTGCAGTTGCGCTATCATCGAGCCCAGCAGCTGGTCATCCCAGCCGCCGGCGGTCGTAAGCTGGTTGGCGGCGATCAAATAGGCTTCGGCTTCCTGGTCGCTGGCGAATGACAGGCCGCGCACGACCGGCACCATCCATTCCTTAGCCTTCGCCGTCACGCGCAGCGGCGGCTTGCCGCCCGCTTGCTTCATCGCCTGCAGCACCTCGATGCGGCCGTGGCCCTCTACAATCTTTTTGGTACGCTCGTCGATCGCCAGCGGCTGGGTGAAGCCCCAGCGCAGCATCGACGCGCGCAGCGCCGGCAGGTCGTGCTTCTTGGGATTGCGCTCAGTGCGCAGCAGCTCGGAAAGCGCCATGTACTCGATCTTCATTTCGTCGGCCATCGGTTCCTCCTTGGACTCGGTGAATGAACGGGCAACAAAAAACGACCAACGCGGACCCAGCCAAAACGGCTCGGGGCGCGTGGTCGCTGCCTCAACGCTGTGAGTATACGCTACCACTGGGGGGTTTGCAAGCTACAGTATGCTCGGCTGCTTTGCAAATGCGAAGCAAAACACAATCGGCGCGCCCCCGCTGCTCATCATCAGGGGGACACGCCGATTGTGTTTTGCTATGGTGGCGCTGGCGTATTCGCTCATGCGCCGGTAGGTCTCGGGGCCGGGGCGTTTTCACTCACTCGGCCCGCATCTAGTACCACTATACCCTGCCGGATAGTACCTGTCAAGTGCGCATGGTACAATTTGGCGGCGCTCTGACGCCATATAGGGCCATCGGCGCGGCCACGACCGCGAGCGCGTAACCAAATCGCCGCCGATGGCCAGAAAACTGTACCAAGTTTGTTCTAGTTTTGCGGGCGTGCGGTCTTCACTTAGGGCAGTACACCAGCAAAAAGGCTGGCATGAACTGTCCAATTGTGATAACGCTGCATCTGGCATGCCTACGACGCCCTGCTGGTGTCGCATCATCCGCGGTTATTCATTGCCAGGCTAAGGTATCCTTGGCCCTATCCACAACGAGTCGCGGATAGGCATCTAGCTTCAAACGTCGGTGCTGTCGGCCTCACGTCCAGATATGTACAGTTCAGATGCTGCTACCATAATGTCTGCCGACCGCTCCTCAGTCAGCAGTACGATTGGCCTTATCGACAGATTGTGGGCTGTTCTGCTACACTCATCGCTCTACTCTTCCGGTTCCTCGCCACCACCACCACCACCCGTGTCCCCAGATCAAACGTTTCAGATCTGGTTCCATGCAACATAGGACAACGGTTTCCAAAAAACTCTGATCTCCGCCCATAACTGGACCGCCAAGGGCTTGTTATAAGGCCGATGACGTCATCGGTCTTGGCACACGGCGAAGCATAGGCGGTTCTATTGCGCTATTTCCTGGTTCATGTTGTGAACTTAATCTGCACAGCAATAGTAGACGCTACCAATCGTCGTCGTGTGCCATAGGATTGCCCCCGGAGAGAAGGTTTACTGGCTCACATCTACAGTAGGAGGATGTATGAAACGGTTCTGGATCGTGCTCACCCTGGTCATGGTCTGCCTGTCCGCGATTCCTGGCCGCGCCCTCGCGCACAGCGCTACCTCATCCGCCAGCGCCGCACCGTCTGCACGCGCGGCAGCCGCACCTGCCATCATTCCGACAACCATCACACTCGCGAACGGCTTTCGCGTCTCGCTGCTCAGTGTGACATACAACGCCGATGGCACATCCACCTGGCGCTACCGCGTTGCGGAGACGACCGCAACCAACCTGACTGCATGGGCGCTGCAGGTGCCGAGCTGCGCCACAGTTACAGCATCTACGCCGTCCGGTTCGGTGCAGGACTCGTCCGCCGGCTTCTCCGGCATCAAATGGACCACCGCTGCTGCGTTCCAGCAGGGTGAGTTCAGCGTCACGCTTAGCGGCCCTGTCACCATTGGCAGCGCTGGCGTCGCGGTCACGGGCGCCGCGACCACCAACGGGCAGATTGCTGGCCCCGTCTGCGCAGGAACGCCCATCACGGTGACGCTCAGCAACGGCTACCGAATCTCGCTCCGCAGCATCACGTTCGCTGCCGACGGCACGTCAGTCTGGAAGTACTTCGTGGAGGAGCTGGCGAGCGCCCAGGATCTGAGCAACTGGGTGCTGGATCTGAAGGACTGCGCCATTGTCACCGCCGCGCCCGAGCCGTGGGAGGTTGTGCATCCTGACCCCAACGCCAAGCTGTTTGGTGTCAAGTGGCAGACCGGCGCGGGCTTCCAACAGGGAGAGTTCACGGTCAGGCTGCGCGGGCCGCTCGGCTTCGGTCTGATTCAGGTGGCGGCCAAAGGCCCGGATGTCGTGCTTGGCGATATCGCTGGACCGCTGTGCGCCGCGAAAGACGTCGAGAAGCCTCCAGTGATTGTGATCAAAGACGATGACATCGAGCGCGAGATCGAGCGTATCGACGCCGATATCTTTGTCAATATCAGCATCACGATCGTCAATACCGGCGGCGCATCGCGCGGCACGTTCCTCGTGCTCAATATGGCCGACTTCCGCGAGCTGTTCGACCTGGCCGACGTCGGCTTCCTGAGTGGCGCTGGCTTTGTCGCCGAGCGGGACAGCGATCGAGTCGTGATTGGCATCGGGGAGAACAACAAGATCCATCACGGCGGCAAAGTCAAGCTGAAGATCAAGTTCAAGGTTCGGACACAGATCACCGTGGATATCAGGTTTAGTGCCCGGTTCACCCTGATCTACGGCGGCACCGGCGGCACGAAGGAAGTGGCGCTGCCACCGGTCGTGGTGATCGTGCCCGTGGTGGTTCTGCCGGGAACAACGCCGATTGGAAGCACGCCGGTGATTACGCCGACCGGCGGCATTACGCCGACCGGCAGCCTGACGCCGACGACGGTGATTATCATCCAGCGCCTGCCGCTTGACCGTATCGATGCACGCTTCGTCCGATTGTGGCGTGCCAGAGGCGGGCTAGATATCTTTGGGCTCCCGCTGACCGATGCGATCGTACTTCCGAGCGGCGTGGTGGTGCAATACTTTGAGCGCGCCCGGCTGGAGTATCATCCGGAGCTGGCCGGCACAGCATATGAGATTCTGCTGGGCCGACTGGCCGTTGAACTCGGCTACGCGACCCCGCCTGTCGCAGCTCCGACCACCGCGGTCGAGCTGCGCTGGTTCTTCCCCGAAACTGGCCACCTGCTGGCGCGCGACTTCCGCACCTATTGGCAGGCACACAGCGGACTGCTGCTGTTTGGTTACCCAATCGGCGAGGCCGTGACAGAGGATGGGCGGCTCGTGCAGTACTTCGAGCGCGCGCGGCTGGAGCTGCACCCCGAGCTGGCCGGCACGCCCTACGCCGTCCAGATCGGCCATCTGGGTGTCCAAGTGCTGCAGCCCGAGGGCACGCAGTAACGATCCGAGCGTAGGAGGGCGTGCTGGGAAGCACGCCCTCCTACGCCCCAATGCACGAGCATAACCACGCCCTGGCTGATCTGGATTGTCAGGCTGTTGTTGGTGCCAGTGCTCACTAGCGAGCGGGTGTTGGTGTATCAGGAGTCAAAATGCAGCGCCTACGGCGCATAAGAGCCAGCATGGTCATGGCCTGTCGGGGTCAGCCGTAGGCGCATATGTGCGGGTTCGACACCAAAAGCCCGTCTCTGATGCCCTGCTACGCAGGGGTGCGCGGCGCCACGCACACGGGATTGCGCAACTTTGAACCAATCACGCTATCGTAGGAGGCTATGTGGACCGCTTCATCATCGACGGGGGGCGACGTCTCGGTGGCAGCATCGCGCCCGCCGGCAACAAAAACGCAGCGCTGCCGGTGCTCGCCGCCACGTTGCTCACCGACTCGGAGGTCGTGCTGGATAATATCCCCGCCATCGGCGATGTGAGCACCAAGATCGACCTGCTCCAGCAGCTCGGCGTGCGCATCGAGCGGTGTGGCGAGCACAGTTGCGCGATGCAGGCCGACCGGGTGGGCGATGCCGAGCCAGATCCAACCCTCGCGCGCAAAATCCGCACCTCGCTGCTCCTGGCCGGCCCGCTGTTGGCACGGCGCGGCCATGTTACTCTGCCGCGTCCAGGCGGCGACGTGATCGGCCGGCGGCGACTTGATACCCACTTCCTGGCGCTACAAGCGCTCGGCGCCACGATCGAGGTTACGCCGGGTGCGTACGTGTTGCGTGCCGAGCGGCTGCGCGGCGCGGATATCTTCCTGGACGAGATGAGCGTGACCGGCACCGAGCAGGCGATCCTGGCTGCTGTGCTGGCCGAGGGTACCACCATCATCCGTAACGCGGCCTCCGAGCCGCACGTGCAGGATCTCTGCCATATGCTCAACACACTCGGCGCACGTATCGCCGGCATCGGTACGAACCAGCTGACGATCGACGGCGTCGCCCGGCTGCACGGTGGCGTGTACACGATCGGCCCGGATTTCATGGAGGTCGCATCGTTCATTGGTCTGGCCGCCGTGACACGCAGCAGCATCCGCATCCTTGGCGCACGACCAGAGGAGCATCGCATGACGCGGATCGCCTTCGGCCGGCTCGGCGTGACCTGGCAGGACGAGGGGCTGGACATCGTCGTTCCCGGCGACCAGGAGCTGTGCGTCCAGGACGACTTGTACAACGGCATCCCCAAGATTGAGTCCATGCCCTGGCCGGGCTTCAACCCCGACCTGATCAGCATCGCGTTGGTTGTCGCCACGCAGGCGCGCGGCACCGTGCTGATCCACGAGAAGCTGTTCGAGAGCCGGCTGTTCTTTGTCGACCGGCTGATCAGCATGGGGGCGCGGATTGTTTTGTGCGATCCACACCGCGCCATAGTGGTTGGGCCGAGCCAGCTTTATGGCGAGACCGAATTGCCCAGCCCGGATATTCGTGCTGGCATGGCGCTGCTGCTTGCTGCGTTGTGCGCCCAGGGCCGCAGTATTATCTATAATATCGGTCAAATCGACCGCGGCTACACGCGGATCGAGGAGCGGCTGCGCATGCTTGGCGCACAGATCGAGCGCGCCTAATCCATAGGCGGTGTAGTTGGTGGGATCGCGGCAGCCGAAGCCTGGCACGACGCGCCGAGCGGCTGAACATGTACAACCATGCATCAGCACACGATCAAGACTGGAGGCCAGCATGAAACGACATGCACAATTCCTGCTGCTGCTAGCGGTGGTGACGTTCGGGCTTGGGCTCGGAGCACCTGGCGCAGCGCACGCCCAGAGTGAGGTCGCTGAGCCATTCCGCGCCTATTATCGCGATCACCAGGGATTGCGGATTTTAGGCCGCCCACTCACCAGCCTGGTCGATGTCAGCGGCATTCCCGCGCAGTATTTCGAGAAGGGCCGCATCGAGGACCATCGTGGCCACGTCACCGACCCGCGTTGGTCGCTGTTGTTTGGCCGCCTCACCGCCGAGTTGATTGCCCAGGATCCGCAGGGGACCGTCAACAACACGAGCACCACGTATCATGACCTCGGCGCTGCGCACCGGCCGGAGGCTCGTGTTCCCGCGCCACTGAACTTCCAGGGTGGGACGCTGACGACCGAGCGCGGGGAGTTCGTGCCATACGACTCCCAGCTCCGTCCGGCGCCCGGCTACCACGTGCCACTCTACTTCTGGACCTACATCAATCGGCGCGACCTGTTCCCCGGCGGCTGGCTGCACGACATCGGCTTGCCCATGACTGATGCATTCCAGACGCAAACGGTGAAAGCAGACATACGACGTGACATCATCATGCAGGCATTCGAGCGGACGGTGCTGAGCTTCGACCCGCTCAACCCGCAGGGCTGGCAAGTGGAACGCGCCAATATCGGGACCGATGCCCTGCGTACCGCGCCAGTGCTGTCGCCGAGTCCGATAGAGCTCCCAGCTGCCGGGGCGATACTCACGCTCCCGCTGCATCTCCTGGCGCATGTGGGTCAACCTGGCGAACAGGTGATCGCGCGTGTGCGCTGGCAAGATGGCACCGAGCTGACGCGCATCATGCCGGTGCTGCGCGGTGCGGATGGACAAGGGCTGGTGATCGGTAACCTGGATTGGACCACCGAGAGCCAGCCACCGCAGCCAGCCGACCGGCAGGCAACGCTCGACCTGCGCAACAGCGGCGGCGATGTCCTGGCGCAACAGCCGATTCAGGTGCTGCGCTGGGACGATTCTGACACCCAGCCAATTGAGCTAGCCTGGGTGAGCGATGAGCAGCTGGCCGTCGAAACGCGCCGGATGCCGAAGACGGTCCGAATTGGTACAGCGGCGCTGGACGCCTTGCTATGGGGACCACGTCCTGGCGACCTGGCGGGCTTCACGACGGCTATCCCGACCCCGGAAGAGGTGCTGCGCTATCCGGTCCGCGCGCCGGACTGGGAGGCGCGGGTCACGTTGCGCAGCCTGACGATCGAGAACGGCGTCGCGACGGCCGACTTCTCGCAGGAGTTGAACGCCTACAGTGGCGGAGCGGCTCGAGCCGGGCTAATTCGTGAGCAGATCACCCGCACCCTGCTCCAGTTCCCAACGGTGCAGACGGTGCGCATAGCGATTGCCGGTCAGACAGCAGGTGTGCTGCAACCGTAGCCCACCTTGGCCATCGTGCAGATGCGCCAGTGAATGACGACGGGCAACGACACACGAGGCTGACACCTGCGGCATGACCGGTATCCCGGCGGCGCTAGGGGACAAGATCAACTCGGGCACGGTGTACGCTTCGCAAGCGCATAGCACTGCTCAGTTTCATGAAAATGTACTCCGTTGGAACTGCAATGAACAGGGCAGCGTGGACATTTCTCCACGCTGCCCTGCACGCATACCGACGTGATCATTGACGGTCAATCGACGTCTTCTGCTGTATCGGCTGGATTCGATACCATCAGCTTGACCTTGAGCGACGCCGGTATGGCACGCCAACCGGCGCGCACCAGCACGACGCCGCCCTGGCTATGCGCGTTCCGTGATAACATGCTGATCGTCAGCTTGACGGGTGTCGCCACGCCGGCTTTGAGGCTCGTGAAGCTAGCAGGCTCAACCTTCACGACACGGCCAAGGCCTCCGGGCACCCAAAGTGTGACATTGGTGAGATCGGCGCTGCTGGTAAGAGTCACCTCGACCACGCCGATCTGGCCGGGCGTGACACTCTGGATGATACGCGGCTGGCTCCAGGTGATCCGTGCTTTCGCCGGCTTGGCTTTCAGGTGGCCTTTGCCACCACCGCCGCCTTTCGCAGCGGCCGCACCGACCGTGAGGATGAGGAGCGCGACCAGGAGTAGGGAAACGATAACCGGGCGATAGCGGGACATGGCGAGCCTCCTACAGTGATGTTCTAGTGCGATGTTTATCTCTATAACAATACCATCGTTCGGGCGTCGCCATTACGGTACGTTGGTCCTGATATTCGGCGTGGATGTGCGCTTTGCTAGGGCGAGGCCAGCTGCTCCTGCAACGCATCCGCCGCCGCTTTCAACGTGTCGTCAAGCTGCAAGCCATCGAGCGCGGTGAGATCGTCGCGTGCCAAATCGGCGTGACCGGAGGAGTGATACGCGGCCGCGCGGGCCAGCAGCGCGTCGGGGTAGTCTGCTCGCAGGTTCAGCGCCTGGGTAAAGTCGCTGATTGCGGCGGCGTGCTCGCCGAGTGACTCGTGGGCCTGACCGCGAGCGTAGTAGGCATTGGAAGCACGGGGGCTGAGGCGCAAGGCGCGGTCGAGATCGGCAATCGCCGCGGCAGGCTGCCCCTCGGCAAAGCTCAGGAGCGCTCGCTCATACAGCGCGTCGACATGTCCTGGGTTGGCGGCCAACGCCGCGTCGTACGCCTTTCGGGCACCGGCAAAGTCACGCAAGCTGTGGAGCGCGCTGCCCTGGCGGTAGCGATAGTCGGCGGCGTTCTTCGGCTCGAGCGCCGCCAGCTGCTCGTAGTCGGCGGCCATGCCCTGCAGGTCGCCGCGCTGCTCTAAGAGATGCAGCCGGTTCTGGTAAGCGCGGGTGTAGTTCGGGTCGAGCCGGATCGCTGCGGCGTAATCCGCCAGTGCCAGGTCGGCCTGGCCCAGCGCAGCATAGGCCAGCGCACGATTGTTGAACGCGCGGGCGTTGGTCGGGTCGAGATCCAAGGCTTTGGTGTAGTCGGCGACCGCCGCCGCATTGTCACCCTGATCGAGTTGGGCATTGCCGCGCTCGTAGTAGGCCTGCGCCTGGATCTTCATATCGCCGCCAGCCTCCGCCGTGGCAATGGCGGCGTTGTACGGCGCGAGCAGCGGCGTGGGCGTCGGCGGTGGTCCGGGATCGCGTGCCAGTGGGTTAGCACATCCGTTACACACGAGGCCGAGCGTCACCACGCACCACACTCGCAGGACCATGCCAATCCATTTGCTCATGGCTGCACCCCCAGCGCCGCCGCAAGCACCTGCTTCGCAATCGGCAGCGCGGACCTGCTGCCCTCGCCGCCGTGCTCAGTGATGACCGCGATGGCAAAGCGCGGTGCCTCCAGCGGCGCGATCGCCACAAACCAGGAGTGCGGCACGCCGCTCGGCGTCTCGGCCGTGCCGGTCTTCGCCCCAATCGTCACCCCTGGGAGCGCGACCGGCTTGGCGTAGCCGATCTCGACCGAGCTCTGCATGACCGAACGCATCTGCTGCGCGGCCTGTGGCGCGATCACCTGCCGCAGCACCTCCGGTTTTGCGCTGTAGAGCACCTGCTCACCTGCCTTGGCCTCCTGCACCAGGTACGGCCGCATCAGCCGGCCGTCGTTGGCGATCACGGCGACCATCTGGGCCATGTCCAGCGGAGTGACCAGCGCCTGCCCCTGGCCATAAGCGGTATCGGCCAGCGCGGCCGGGCGCCCCAGGAAGTCTGCTGTGCTTGCAATACTGCCAGCATCGGACGGGATGTCACGCAGATCCGCCGTAATGCTCACTGCGTCGGCCGCCCGCAGCCCGAAGCGCGCCGCGTAGTCGGCAAAGCGCTCGGGGCCGAGCGCCAGCCCCAGCTGGGCGAAGGCCGTGTTGCACGACCACGCGTAGACTCGCCGCAGATCTGATGGATTGCCGGTGCGCGCTGCCAAATTCTTGACGGCGTTGACCACCGGCGGCGCACCGTTCTCGGTGGCCAGTCGCTCGGGACAGGTGGCCTGACCATCCGGCCCGTTCACAACCTTGGCATCCAATACTGCCGCGCCGGTGAGCGTCTTAATGACCGAGCCCGGCGGGTAGCGACCCTGGGTCGCGCGGTTGAGCAGAGGACTATCGGATCGTGCCGTGAGTGCAGCGTAGGCGGCCTGCACCTTGTCGACGTCGGCCTGGGTCGCCTGGTCGGCCAGCACCAGCTGGTTCGGATCGAAGCGCGGATAACTCGCCAGCGCCAGGATCGCGCCAGTCTGCGGGTCGAGCAGCACGACCGCGCCGGGCTTATCGCCGAGAGCTGCCTGCGCGACTTGCTGAAGCTTACTGTCGAGCGTGAGACGGATGTCAGCGGCTGGTTCTGTTTGGACTTGCGTTCCAAGCAATCGCGCCTGCAAGATCGCTTGCGCCGAGCGCGTGCGCGCACCCGACAGATAGCTGTCGAAGCTGTGCTCGATGCCAGTGGTGCCATACAGCCGGCTCGCATAGCCAACAATGAGACCAAGATCGGGATTGGGATAAACGCGCCGCCCATCCTGCGACAGCGCCAGCACGGTCCCGTTGCGGTCCAGAATTGATCCGCGCGTGATGACACTGGTCGCGACCGGCCAGACGCGCCCATTGCCAAGCTCGGTGCGGTCGGCGGGTCGCAGTGCGGTGGTATCAGGCTTCTCAGGTGTCGCTGGCTGCAAGAGCGCGGTGGCCTGCTGGCGGACCGCGGCTGCCTGGCTGACTTGCTCGCGAGTCAGTTGCAGCCCGACGGCCGCCAACCCCAGGCCGAACACCAGCGCCAACCGTCCCATGCTCCGTGTGAGCGGTGCTCGGTTACGGTCGAGGAAAATGCGGGGAAGCAAGGACAGCAGCCACAGGCCGGTCAGGAGCTGAAGGCGCCACAGGCTCGTATCCTCAATAAACAGCCCGGCGCCTAGGAGCGCCAACCCAACGAATGCGCCAACCCATGCGATGATGAGACGGAGTCGTGGCTTCATAGCTGTACCTCGGTATATGCGAGTGGTCCTGCGGCACCCTTTAGAGCACGCGTGGATCTTTCTGTGCGGCGGAAATCCGCAGCAGGATGCCGACCATGGCGAAATTGATGAGCGTGGATGAACCGCCGTACGAGACAAACGGCAGGGTGATACCGGTCAGCGGGATGAGATTGGTCGTCCCGGCGGTGATGATCAACGCCTGGGCGACAATCGCGGTGGTCAGGCCGACCGCGAGCAGTTGCTGGAAGCTATCGCGCGTCCGCAGCGCGATCTGATAGCCCCGCAATGCGAACAGGCCGTAGCAGATCAGCAGCGCGAGCGCGCCGACCAGCCCCAACTCCTCACCAATTGACGTAAACATGAAATCGGTGTGACTCTCCGGCACCATCGTCGGATCACCGCGGCCCAGGCCGGTGCCGTCCCAGCCGCCGCTGGCCAGCCCATAGAGCGCCTGGACCATCTGATACCCTTTCCCGAGCGGGTCGGCCCAGGGATCCTGCCAGGCGTCCACCCGCACGCGTACGTGCGCGAAGATCGGGTAGAGCGCGGCCGCGCCGACCGCAAACGCCAGGAGCCCGGCGAGTACATAGCCCGCACGGCCCGTCACCAGATACAGCATTGTGAGAAAGATGGTGAAGAACAGCAGCGCCGCGCCCAGGTCCTTCTGCACGATGATCAAGCCGATGGCCACGCCACACATCAGCAGTAGCGGCAGCAGGTACGGCAACGGCGGCAATCGCAGGCCCCAGAGCCGAAAGGCGCCCCGGTCGATCAAGGCGCGCCGATCATCAAGGTAGGTCGCCAGGTAGACCACCAGCAGGATTTTGAGCACTTCGACCGGCTGTAATTGGAACGGCCCCAAGTTCAACCACAGCCGCGCGCCGTTGCGCTCGACCCCGAAGACGGCGGCGATACCGACCAGCAGCAGCCCTAACACCAGCCAGCTGTAGCGATAGTGCTTCAGCCAGCGCATCCGCCAGGGCACAAAGCTGACCAGTGCCAGCACCACCACGCCGCTGAGTACCCAGATGACCTGCTTGAGCGCGACACCAGCATAGATGTCGCCGTAGCGTGCGGTTAGGTCCGGCTCAAGCCGTCGTGTCATGATTAACCCGATGCCCGCGAGCAGGGCGGCCAGCGGCAGCAGCACCTGGTCCTCACCCCAGCCACGCAGCGCCAGGGCCAGGCTGAGCATGAGGAACAGGCTCACAAATGCACCGACAATCGCCAGGTCGATCCAGCGCACTAGCCCGCCCGCGCCCAGCACCAGCGTCCCCAGGCCGACAATCAGTAGCAGGCAGGCGGTGATCAGGAGTTCCAGCTCCTGTGTACGTCCGGCAATCCGGCTTCGTAGGGTGCTCGTGGTCATTGGTATGGTCCTCGTTGTGCAGCCGCAATGGTCGTTGTGAGTCCGTTGGTATTATATCGAGCCGGCGCATTGTGGAATCAGCCGGCGTGTAACTCGTTGTCAAACCCTATCAGCGTTATGCTGCGCAGGCGCCTCCCAGCCACATAGGCGACTTCGGTGATCGGGACCCCGCTAATGATAAACTCGGCCGCAACGGGCCGGCTATCCGGCCCACCGCCACCGACCGCCGCTGTGAACAGCTCCTGAAGCGGCGCGTTCTCGTAGCATCGCGGGTCGTAGAGATCGATTGCGTCGCGAAACACCCGCTGGGCGTGCCGTGCGACGATGCGACGCGGCAGGCCGCTCAGATCGTCCTCATTGAAGTAGATCCGCCCCCGCCGCGACCAGGTAAAGGTCTGCTCGTAGCGGAGTTGGCCGGCACCCTGGCACCGTACGCAGCGCAGCCGGCCATGTGTGTGACAGGTCAGACAGGGCGCTCGGCACGTCACAGCGCTCGTCGTCCCGTCATGATACGCCATCCAGCGCGCCTGCTCGATCACGCCCTTGCCTGCGCACGCTGAACAGATCTGCTCCGTCGTGCCCCGGCACGTCTCACAGGTGCTAACATAAGCTGTGTTCACCTGCTCCGGCAGCACATCCACAAAGGGCTCCACGTAGGGTACCGCGACCGCCCAGAGATCTGGGGAGGTCCGCTCGGGCACACTCTTCCCGTCGCCAATGACTTGCTCGTGGCTCTGTGCAGCCGCACGCGTCTCATAGTGGACGCGTAGCTCGTAGAGATACAGGTTGTAGCTGACGATCTGGTCGGGCTGGAGGATCTGGGCTGGCAGTGCGCGGCGCAGCCAGTTACGAGCGCGCCGCTGATCGAGCAGCTGTGCGATCGCGCCAGCGCGGTGGAGCGTGTTGGCCCGCGTGCGACACCGCGCGAGAAACGCTTCCGCCAGCACGTCGCCGAGTGCTGCTTCCAGCGGATTTTCGAGCCACCGCGCGGTGGATTCCCAGCGCGAGGCCTCAAGATAATCGGCGAACTCGACCAGCTGCTGTGGAAAGACCTGGCGGAGCGCGGCGATGGCCTGGTCGGCGCTGGCGTACCGCCGGGTAGGCTCTGGTGTGCGGAGCGTGCGGATCATCTGGTCAACACCGGCGAAGGTCGTTTCGTGCGCCGGGCGCGGCAGGGCCGCCTGATCGGACGGAGGTGCTACGCCGTACAGCATCTGGTCCAGGAGCACACCAAGGCTGGAGAGATCATCTGCAGGCCCTGGCGTGGTGGACGTGAACTGTGATATAAGAGTTGTCTCGACGGCCACACCTTCCTGCACGCGCGAGCCGATGCGATGTGCAGCCTCCAGCGCGATCGCCCGCTCCAATCCCGTCAGATATGCGCTGCCTTGGGGCGTGATGAGGACCGTTGCTGGCCCGAGGTGGCCATGAACGACCCCGTGGGCATGCAGATCGTCGAGCGCTACGCCGATCTGGGAGCAGACGCGCAGCGCCAACAGCGGATCCAGCGGGCCGTGCGCCAGCTCGTCCTGGAGCGAGCGAGCCTCGATTGAGGAGGTCACCAGATACACGCCGAGCCGTTCATCACGCCCAACTTCGAGAATCGGCAGGATGTTTGGGTGTCTCAGCTGCATGACCAGGCGCCAGGCGTCCTCCAAGCCTCTGGCTGCGATCTCACCGGTCACGCGCAGGATATGCACCAGGACCGGGCGGCTGAGGCGTCGTTGCACGGCACGATACACAATCACATCGTCATTCTGGGTCATTAGTTCGAGCAACTGGTAGCCGGGTAGCTCGGGAACCGCTATCAGATCCTCCGGCGGCTTAGACAGAGGGACCCGCGGAAGCTCAGGCGCCAGTACGGCTTCCCGCCCCTGGCTGGAATCGTCCACTCCCTGTGGCTGATCTCGTTCATCCATCGCATCGGTCGGCACACCGGCATCCAGAGCTAGCTGGTCGCACGGCGCTGATGGACGCGGCGAAGTAGGCGACGGGCGCGTTTTGGGGAGCGTGCGCGCGGACGTGGCGGGCCCGTCCGCGAGTTCCGTGCAGTCGAGCGGCAGGGGCGCGCGATCGATGGGCCAATCGGTAACCAGCGTATCGCGTGCACGCAAGCGTGCTTTCAGGAGCCGGATATTTTCGCGCGCTTCCAGCATGCTCTGGGCGAGGCTAGGTGGAACGTAGCGTGTGCCAAATTTTGTCTGTTCATGAAGGCAGTAGGCCAGCGTGCGGCGATAGACCGCCAGCGCTGCCTGAAGCTGCTCCACGCTGTCGAGGTCATGCATACGTTTTCAGCGATCGCTGCGCACACAAAGCGCAACGACGCATCGGGCAGAGCCGTGTGCCACAGCATCCTGCCGGCTCCTGTATTATCCAGGCGTCACCGAGAATGGCAGCGTCAGGCCGTGGCTGCGCGCGATCGCATCAATGCCGCTCAGCGCCTGACGCATCACTTCAGGTGCGATCGTGCCACTGCGCACGCCAGTGAGCAGTTGCTGTTGCAGCTCCTGCAGTTGGGCCGTCGCGGTTTTCGTATCACCCTGCGCCAGCGCGCGCTGCGCCGCATCCAATGTCGCGATCACTGTGTCGCCGTCCTTGCCAAGCCGGCCATCGCCGGCGCTCGCCACCAGCAACTCGCGCAACTGGATGATCGGATCCGCCGCCGTTGGCGTGCTGGCAGTATCTGACGCCGTGCCAGGCTGGCCTGCAGGTACAGCCGTCGCAGCGGGCGGTGGCGTTGGGACGGTAGTAGCGGACCGTGCTGGTACACTCGTGCCGGCCACCGCCTGGACGGGTGCGCTCGTGGCGGTGCTGGTCCGGTCATTGGCTCCCCGCCCGCCGCGCAGCGCCAGCACCACACCCCCAAGCAGCAGGAGCGCCAGCAGCACTCCGAGGAACGGGAGCAGCAGCGGGCGCGTGCGAGCCTGCGACACCGCGGGGCGTTGCGCCGCTGGGGCCGCCCCGCCGCTAGGCCGGCTGGCAGAGCCCAAGACAGGGCCTGCGCTGCCAGCGATGCGCGGACTGCTCCAGTGCTGGGTCGCCTGGTTGTGAATCGTAGCTGGCGCGTCGGCCCAAGATGCAGTTGTGATGCGCCAATCGTGCTCCAGCGCCTGGGCCAGTTCACCAGCCGTAGCGAATCGTTGGTCTGGATCCTTGGCGAGCGCACGCAGCACGACCATCTCGGCAGTGGGCGGCAGATCGGGGCGCAGCGGGCGGAGTGGCGGCGGCGGCTCCTGAATATGGCTCATCACCACCCGCATTGGGGTTGAGCTCACAAACGGCGCCTTACCGGCGATGAGTTCGTAGAGCACCACCCCGAGGGCATAGATATCGCTGGATGGTGTCAATGGCCGGCCCTCAGCCTGCTCCGGCGACAGATATGTTGGTGTGCCCATCACCAGACCGACCTCAGTGTAGTTCAGCGTGGTGAGCGTGTTCTTGGCGATTCCGAAGTCGGTCAGCACCAGCGCGCCGTAGGCATTCCATAGCGCGTTGCTTGGCTTCACATCGCGGTGGATAATCCCTACGGCGTGCGCGGCATCCAGCGCGCTCGCGAGCTGGGCAGTGATAGACAGGATATCCTCCCGCGACAGTGGTGCGCCCTGCGTGGCTGCGTCAATCAGGCGCTGCTCCAGCGTTGGCCCGGGCAGCAGCTCCTGCACCATGTAGGTAAGCCCATCCTGCTCGCCAAAGTCGTACACGTGAACGATGTTGGGATGGCGCAGGCTGGCGATCAGCCGGGCCTCCTGGCGGAAGCGATTGCTAAACTCCGGCAGGGTGGCGGTCATCGGTGACAGCACCTTGATCGCGACCGCGCGCTGCAGGTTGGAGTCAAAGCCGCGGTAGACCGTGGCCATGCCGCCAATGCCAATCTGCGCTTGTATTTCGTACCCGCCAAGCCGGGTGCCAATCAAGTTCGGTGTTGCCGTCACGAGACATTCCTGTTGTTTGATAGTGTGCTTGGGAACAGGCTGGTACGTTCATCACGTCCCTGCCAGTTCTGTATGCTATTGTACACGATGGTGATCGCTCGAAAACGATGGTATCAACGATTGCGGTTAGTGATTCTACGAGTGTGAATCGCTCGGTACCGAGCGTGGCGCCGCCGGTGTTTCGACAGGCTGCTGATGGATCTCGAACCAGACGTGAACTCCCGCCAGCATCGGCACCAGCAGCATAATAGCAATCCAGATCAGCCAGAGCATATGCCTTCTCCTGTCGTGTGTCAATACGTCATTGACGACCGTCACCCGCATAACAGCCGATCGCACGGCTGGTTACGGGTGCATAGGGCATCAATTTTCAAGTATATGCCGACTGCTGGATCGCCGCGGGATTGGGCAGGTGAATGTTCTGCCCCAATCACTCACGGCACGCAGGCTAATCTCGACATACAGCGAGCCCAAAGGATGCTTGTTCCTTTGGGCTCGCTGTAGTCGTTGGCAATCGCTATTTATCCTTGCCTTTATCTTCCTTGCCCTTGTCTTCTTTGCCCTTCTCGTCGGATGCCACATTCAGGCTATAGTTGTTCGCGATGGCGTCGATGAGCCCCAGCGCCTGCCGCGAGAAGTTTGCCTCCATCTTCCCTTCGCGGGTCTTCTCCTGCACTTTCTGTCGCAATTCGCGAAGCTTCTCGGCAGTCTTCTGCATATCACCGCCCACAAAGGCCGCGTAGCCTTCGTCGAATTTCTTGACCAGTTCCTTCCCGTCTTCGCCCGCCCGCCCATCGGCAACACCAGCGACCAACAGCGCGCGAAGCTGTGCGAACAGATCACCCGATGCGGCGGGTGCCGGCGGTGGCTCGGGCACTGCGGTCGGCGCAAGTGTTGGCTCCGCCACCGGTGTGGGTACTTCGGTAATTGGAGCGCTCGTCGGCGGTGGCTGTGCTGGTGTAGCAGTTGGTGCGTCGGCCGATGGGCCGGTAGGGGCTACGGCAGCATCAACCGTGATGCTGCGTGCGAGCAGCGTACCATTATCCTGGAGCATTCCCCGCACATGCGCCATGGCGCCGACAGTTGGCGTACCACTGATGGCAGTTTGCGCGTCGAGGGCGACCGTCATCCCATTGACCACCCATCCATCGGCCGCGATCTGCGCGATCGGCCCATCAAGGTTAAACGTCTGGGCGGGCACAAAGGTTGGCGCGGTGCTGGACGGCACGGCGGTTGGCTGCGGTGGTGCAATCGCACGGATAATGGCGCGTGCGGCGGCAAGTGCGCCAGCGCTCAGCACCAGCGCAAGAATCAGCCCGATCGCGACGGACGCTACTCGCAGCCAGGTTGGCGACAGCGGCCCACGGTAGCCCAGCGCCCGCAGGACGCCGGCGAGCGTAGCGATCGGGTCGAACGCACGCGATGTGCGCTGGGGCTGCGGCGTCCGCACGCTCCCGGTGCTGGCAGCACGCTGCGCGGCGACCTGCCCCAACACCTGCGTTGCCAGCGCGGCCCGCGCCGCCGGTGGCAACGGCGCGGGGCCAGGGAGTGCGCGCAGGCGTGCGGCGAGGCGCAGCGGTCCTTCCAGCGCGGCACGCTGCTGCGGATAGGCCGCCAGGCAGTCCTCGACGGTCGCGCCGGCATCCAGGCGAGCCAGGCATTGCGCATAGATGTCAGAAAGTACGTCGTCCATAGTTCTCAGTCGCGTTGTTGTAGCAGCCGCTCCAGCGAGCGCACCGCGCGGAATTGCAGCTGCTTGACCGCGTTCTCGGTCTTACCGAGCGTCTGCGCCACTTCTCCCGGACTCTGCCCTTCCACGAAGCGCAGCACCAGCACCTGCTGTTGATCCTCGGTCAGCTCGGGAAGCGCGGCCCGCAGGGCGGCGCGCAGCTCTTCCTCCTCGATCTGCGCCGCCACGCGAATTGCCGGGTCGGTGACCGGGCGCGCTACCCGGTCTAAATCCTCAACACCAACCATGAAACGGTTATGTTTGATTGCGTTAATCGCCAGGTTATGGGCGATCCGATAGAGCCAGGCTTTGAAGGGTGCACCATAGTAGGTATACGTGTCAATCTTCTCGACCATTCGCAGGAACGTATCGCCGAGAATGTCCTGGCTCAGCTGCATGTCACCCGTGATACTGTAGAGATAGCGGTACAGCGGGTCGCTGTAGCTCTCCAGCACCTCGCGGTAGGCTTCATCATCACGATCTTTCAAACGGGCAACCAGATCGGCGTCAGACACGGCGTATCCCAGCTTGGCTACAGCACGAACGTGCGGTCGCGCCACACGGTCGTGCGAGTATAACAGTCCTCACCACTTCCAGTTATGGGTGTGATCTCTTGAACAATAAAACATCGCGATAGTCCCAAGAGATACGACGAGACTATCGCTGATCTCAGAGCGTAGCAACACTAGACGTAGGCGAGCACGCGCTGAATTCGCCGAATGAGCGCGTTGACCCCTGCGGCGTAATCGTCCAGATAGTCCTGAGCCAGTGCCTCAGCCAGGTCGGCGCAGCCGCATGCAATGAGCGGTGCAACATGCGGGCGAAAATCGCGTAGTGTGACGACCAGCCGTCCTTTCGCGTCGGACATCACGCCCCAGACCAGCAGCTTTGTCTCGCCGTCGTCGCGCGCGCTCATAAAGCGCGTCAGCGTGGAGGTTGCCACGACCTGGCCGACGTTCGAAAATACCTCGCGTCCTTTCAGGATTTCGTTGAGGACGCCGAACTTCTGCGGAATCAGATCGAGCAGGTGCTGCATCGACTTGGGCAGGTGGCCGAGTAGTCGAAGTGCCGCGGTGGTAAACCCTTCGCCGCGCATCGTCACCTGCTTGAGCGCTTGCAACGCCGCGCCAAAGTTATACAAATCCGCGAACAAGGCGCTGCGCTGCTGCTCAAACAGCGCCAGCGTCGCCGGGTCCGGCTGCTGCTTGAGGCGCACGACCAGCGCGTTGCAGTGGTCCAGCCGTGTGAGCAGTTCGGGCAGTGGATTCCGAAACGTCGCCGGATACAGGCGCAGGCGTGGATCGACCCCGCTCGCGTCCATCGGGATAAGCAGTGCCGGGTTGATGGCGCGCTGCTCGTCAAAGTGCCTCATAATCTGCCGTACCAGGTCCGCTCCGTCCTCCAGGGATGCAATGGCGCCCAGTGCGCGCTCGGCCAGCGGGCCGGGGTGGTAGCTGGCGGCATGCGTGCAGCGGGCCAGCAGCAGTATGTCGTTGACCGTCAGCGCGAGCTGCCGGCGGCCAAGGCGCTGGCGCAGCTGTATGATCGCACGGAGATCGACCGCTGTCGTCTCGGCTGCCGCCTCAGCCGGGCTGTGTGCCATGGCGACTTGAGCGGCTTGCAGGAAGGCCGGGGTTGGCTCCAAGCGCAACGGCGTGGTCGATAGCGTCGTCCCCGCATCCGTAGGTGTCTGTGCGGCCAACGCAGCGAAGTCGGTCGCTAAGTTCGTCATGATCTCGGCGAGCGCCATGCCCCAGCCGCCGTCGAAGAAGATATGCGACAGGTCGAAGAGCATACTCCGATCGGTACGAATGATTGTCAGTGCGTGGTCGCCGATCCCGCGGTGCGTTCGCCGGATCGAGGTGAGCGGCAGCCCGCCGTCATGCACATCCCAATTGATGATGATCGGCGCCATTCGAAGCGCCAGCAACTCCGCCTGCGTCTCGGGTGTGAGGAGCGTCCGCAGCGCCGTTTGACGCTCGCGGGGAGCCTGCGCAAGCAGCCTGTCCGTGGCCGCCAACTCATGATTCGGGGTAATGCGGTTGACGTCAACGTGCTGTAGAATCGCCCTGACCTGTCGTTTGATTGTCTCCAACGAAGCGTGATGGAGCGATCCCACGGCCAGCGTACCGATCTTCACGCGTCCCCGCCGGTCAATCGTCACGGGCCGATCGTGGCTATCCCGCAGTGTCCCATCGCCGGCAGTCCGCAGCGATAAGGCCACGCCAGAACTCGTCGCACCGCCGTCGAGCGGATACATGAGCAGGTTGCCATTGGCGTCACGTGCGCAGGCATCTATCAGATAGTACTGTCCGCACACCACCACGGCGACGCGCGCCTGGTGAAGTGACAGCGCCACGCGCTGATCCCGATAGCTCTCGGCGTCGAGCGTCATCAACAGTGTCATCTGGCGCTGATAGGCCACCAGTTCGGCTTTGCGGTGGTCTGCCAAACGGGCATCAAGCGCAGTGCGCAGCTCCAAAGGAAGCTGCTGCAATTCCTGATCGATATACGCGCGAAAACGCGCCCGCCGCGCGGCGGCATAGTTGCCTGGCAGCCCACCGTCTGGCGTGCGGTACGGTCGTACAGCTACCCAGCCAGACGCGAGGCGTTCGAGTCCATACTCTGCCCGCACGCGCGCCACGGCCGCAGCCATCTGCTGGGCGTGCTCCGATGTGTCTGGCGCGACAGAGGAGGGAAAGCGTGCAGCGGCATGTTCCTCGACCAGGACGTCGAGCGTGCGCAAGAGCATGCGCTCGTCCCACTCGTTCGCGAGCAGGTCGTCATAGGCGAAGATGGTGTGCAATGCAGCCGCGACCCATGCGGTCAGCGCATCTTCCTCGCTCGCGGTCACGCGCTGAAAACCAACCGTCTCCGCACAGTGCCGCGCGGCATCCTCGCGCAGGCCGAACTCCGTATAGAACTGCCAGGGGCCATCGGGGAACGCGCTCTCAATGTCCTTGCCGGCTAGTGCCAGCAGTTTCTGATAGCCGTGGAGCGCGAGCGCTGGCGCGGCCAGGAAGGTGCCGAAGATGCCGACCTGCTTGGTGGCCTGGAAAATGAGGTGCAGATCGGCGGCGACTCGTTCTGGTTTGATCGTCCGGTCTTTAAGCTGCACGAGCCCTTGCAGCAGAAATGCGGGCAGGTTGCCGGCCGGGAGGATCTCGGCGACCTCGCGTTTCAGTGCCTGAACCTCGGGGATACCGAGGCGGGTCAGGCCGACGAGCGTCGCATCATCAACCATATTCAGCGATTGCAGGGTCTGCCGCACCGCACCGGCGTAGAGTTCCTGTTGTCGGCCTGTGGCTGCGCTCGCCAGCATACGACCTCGTCTTTCAAGTCAGGGGTTACCGTCCGACGGGATATCCAAACCATAGGCGCTCGCGATACTGCTGATACCAGCCAGCGCTCGCTGGGCCAGCGTGGTGTCGATCTTACCCTCGCGTGCCTTCTCCTGCACCTTCTGCTGGAGGTCGCGTAGTTGCTCGGAGGCTTTCTTGCGATCGCCCCCGGTGATCGCCTGCTGCACATCGTCGAGCTTCTTGAGCATATCCTGACCATCCTGGCCCGCCTGCCCCGCTGCCACACCAGCGGTCAAAAGCGATCGCAGGTCGGCAATTGGATCGGTTATCGCGGAAGGCGCGGTGGTGGGTTGGGATGCAGCCGCGGTAGGCTCGGGCGTGGGCGCCACTGTCGCCTGCACCGTGGGTGCGACCGGCGCGGTCGCAGGCAGTGCAGTTGCCACAGCAGCGGGAGCAGTGCTCAGAGCAGGAGCGACACTGGGGGTTGTAACCGAAGCAGACTGACGCCCACCGCGAATGGCCAGAATCACACCGCCCACAAGCAGGCCGAGCAACAGCAGGCCCAGCAGCGGCAGCAGCAAGCGACTCCCTCCACCGGCGGGTGCAGCGGTCGAGGAGGCTGGCGCAGAAGGTCTCGCAACTGGTGGCTGAATGCGCTGGTTAGGCACCGATGGAGGAGCAGCACGGGGAGATCGCGCCGCGCCAGCAGGGGCACCGGTCCAGATGCTGGTCGCCTGGCTATGAATATCAACAGGCGCTTGTGGCGCCGCTGACGTGACAGCGATCGGCCAGGCCGCCGCGAGCGCCTGCGCCAGCTCACCGGCGCTGCTGAAACGCGCGGTTGGTTCCTTCTCCAGCGCCCGCAGCACCACCGCATCAACAGCGGCGGGCAGCTCGGGGCGCACGCTGGTCGGCGGCGGCGGTGGGTCGTAGAGATGCTTGAGCACCACGCCCATCGCAGTATCTGCCTCGAAGGGCAGCCGTCCGCACAACAGCTCAAACAACACCACGCCAAGGGCATAGATGTCGCACGCAGGAGTGAGGGATGCGCTACTAATAGCTTGCTCCGGGGCCACATAGCCCGGCGTACCCATAACGATGCCGGCCGCGGTGGCGGTGCGCGAAGCGTCCGCTGCGCTGCGCGCAATGCCGAAGTCGGTGAGGACAATCTGCCCCAGCGCGTTGTAGAGCGCATTGCTGGGCTTCACGTCACGATGAATCACGCCGACGGCATGCGCCGTGTCCAGGGCACCGGCAAGCTGGGTGATGGTGGCAAGCACCTCTGGCTGTGGCATCCGCTCGCCACGCACGGCTAGATCCTTGAGTCGCTGTTCGAGCGTCGGCCCCGGCAGCAGTTCCTGGACCATGTAGGGGGCGCCAGCGTGCTCGCCGAACGCATACACCTGCGCGATATGCGGGTGGCGCAGGTTGGCGATCAGCCGCGCCTCCTGGCGGAAGCGATCGACGTACGATGAGTCTGCCGCCAGCGCGGCAGACAGCACCTTGACCGCCACGGAGCGGTGCAGGTTCTGGTCAAAGCCCTGGTAGACAGTAGCCATCCCACCGCTGCCGAGCAGAGCTTGAATCTCGTAGGCACCCAGTGTGGTGCCGATCAGAGAAGAGGGTGCGCTCACGGGGCCTCCGCGTCAATGTCAGCGAACATGGAATACCGTACAACGCTCACCAGTATAACAGAAACGCGAATAGTGCAAGTGACGACGGGAGAGGCAGCGAGTCAATGCATAGGGAATTGAAAGGTGCGAATAACGCACCTGCCTGGTCTAAAAATGCCTGCCATTTTGTTACTGCGGTGGTGAGCCAACAGCTCATCACCAACTGTTGAATAACTCCACCGAAGCACCACAAGACGATTGTGAATGAAAGCACGGTCGCACTTTGATGCGAAGTGTAGTTGGCCTCATGTGCGACCTGAGGGCGCAAAAGGCGCAGCAGGGAGTATTTCGACAGGCACGCACATTATTGTACGTAAGTCACTGCCCGACTACAGCGGTTTATCTCTTGATGCGTATTCACGCTCGCTGCGTGATTGTCTCAATGAAATACGATGCCCGGCTTTCCAAAACTGCATACGGGCTGTTAGTCGCTCTGGCGAGCCTTGGATGGGCCGCGTCGCTTCCGTTTATCGGTGGGAAGTCTCGGCACCGCGCTGTCGAGAATGATCGGCCAGCGCGACTCGCTCGCGCCACGCTTACCGCCGCGGTAGGCGTTCTCGTGCATCAGCACCTCACGCACCGTGGACGGATACCATGACCGGCCGCCGCGTGGGGTCGGCACACCCTCGGTGTTCAGGATCGCCGTGATATCGCCCAGGCTGCTCGGCTGGCCGCGCATCAGGAACATGCGCCGCACTAGCGCGGCAGACGCGGGATCAACAATGACGCCTTGCTCGTCGCGGGTGTAGCCCAGCGGCACATTGCCGCCCTTCTGGCCACCGCGCCCTTCAGCTGCGCCAGGGTCGAGCTCAGGTGTTTGCAAGCGCCCGTATGCGCGTGGACGTGTGCGAATGGGGAGCAAAACACAATCGGCGCCGCCCTCTGCTCATCATCAGAGGGCTGCGCCGATTGCTGTGCTGATATGGTGGTGGCGTATTCGCTCATCCACCGAACGTGCTCAGTGCTGCCGGCATGCGCGCTCGGTCAGCTATCTGGTAGTACTATACGGTGCGCACCTAGGAGCTGTCAAGTCGGAGTGGAACGATTCCACCACAGTGGGACGCCAGGCGCGGTGTTCGGCGCGACCACGACCACGAGCAAGCGACCAAATTGCCGTCGCCAGCAGGAAAACTGTACCAGGTTTGTTCGCATTTTGCGGGCAGCGGCGCGTCGTTCGGACGCAGATCCGCGACCTCTTCGTTGCGTGCTCGCATTCCAGTCGGTGCAACTGCATTAACGAGACACGGCGCTGATTCCGCGAAAGCGTGTGATGCTGTCGGCTTTGGTTCCCAGACCCACGCGCCCCGTCTGCCAGCCGTCATCGCTCGCTTTTCCGACTTCCTGCCCGTCAAGTAGCATCGTCACATCAGCGCCAGTGGCCTGGACGGTCAATATCTGCCATGCGCCGCGTTGAACTGGGGCAGGGAAACTCGCCAGCACCTGCCGCGCCCCGTTGTTGAAGCGGGCCAGCGTCACGCTCTGTTCGGATGCCGAGGCGCGTACGACGTAATAGTTGTCCTGATTAACGATCCGGAAGGCCAGCCCGGCATATTGGTCGACCTGACCCGATTCGATGTTGAACGCTGTCGTAAACGTCCCATTGCCAAAAACCGGGCCGTCGAGGATCAACAAGGGAAACCGATTGCTGATGGTCACGAAGTCCCATATGGCGTTGCCCGAGCATCCGCAATCGGCCTGCACCAACGCGCCGTCGTCCAATCGCCACTCACCGCCGAACGCCTGCCCCTCTGTCGGCGATGCCCACGTCGTCGTCTGGCCGCGCGGTGCGGTGACCGGCGGCGACTCGAGCCCGAACTTGATCATAAGCAGACTACGCGTGGCCTGATCCTGCGGCACTGGGCCGATGATGCCGAACTTGTAGAGTCGGTTGACGCCGAGCGGGATCTGGTACAGCACGAGCGCCAGCAGGAGCGTGTTGGCAGTGATGTGCAACCGACGCACCCAACGCTGGTGCCGCCATCGGAGCATCAACACCGCCGAGAGACTATAGCTTCCGAGCAGGGCGGTGCCGACCCAGAAGTGCCCGCTGTTGCCCGGCGTCACCCCAGGATGATCCACCAGCGCCACACTGGCGATGCCGAGCGCCCACAGGACTGCCAGTATGCCGAGCATCGCTTTGCCGGCGCGCACATGCTGTCGATTCACGCCAGGGGTACGAGTCAGGCGGTAGCGCCAGCCGAGGAGCGCTGTGCCGAACACAATCACGAACACAATTGCGGCGAGGATGGGATGAACCAGTGCGGCCAACGTGCTGGCTCAGTTGGTGGGTGGAACGCCGCATACAGGCCCAGACAGACATAGCTGAGTATCGGGCAGAGCCAATCATTCGGGCTCAGCGGGGGGATTGGGTCATCGTTGAACTGCGGGACATTCGCTGACAGACGCCAGGCGAATGTCGACAGACCGACGACGAGCGCGGCGAAGGTCGCCTCGGATATGGTCATGCTCTTGAAACGCCAGTGGAGGATGGCGAAGCCGACGCCGGCGGCGATGGCCGCGGTCAGCGCGATCCGCCAGAGCGGGAAGACCGATGGAACTGTGGGCACGTGATCACTCCTTCGCGCAAGGGCACACTACGTTCCAGCCGCCGGAAATGGGTCGGTGATACGTAAGAGTTGGCCATGATTCGGGTCACACACCCAGGCGTGATGCTGATTATCGGCCGCGACACAATGTGCGCCCGCAGCCGTCGTAGCCGTTCCAAGCAGGGATAGGGCGCCCGTCGCGGATACGCCGACGATCGCCATGCTTGCGCTGGTCGAGCCGGGCAGATACAGGTGGGCCAGGGTCGGATTGTAGTCGATCACATCGACACCCGCGCCGACGGCGAGACTCGCAAGCTGCCGGCCACGCCGTCCCACAGGTGGGTGTAGGCGCGCTGCCGTTGCGGGTCGATGACAAGCGACTCTGGCCCGCCCTTCACGACGATCACACCCGCACGCGCTGGCACGGGTTTCTGTGCATCTGACAGTGTGAAGACTTCGATCTGCTCCTGGTCCGGCTCGGTGACCCACAGCTCGCCGGTCGGAGCGACGTAGCGAACATAATCGGGACTGCTCGCCAGCATCGCCGACGCCACAATGGCACGCGTTGCCGGGTCGATGACATTGAGGCGCCGGGTGGTACGATCGGCCACGAAGATCAGCCCGTGTCCGGCATCCGCCGAGGTCGGGCCATCGTCGTGGCCACCGTTGAAGCGTGGCTGTGCGCTAAAACCGGTGATCGGCGTGACCACTTGCGTGGATGGATCGACCAGATCCACGTTCCCCGTGCGCCCGGCGGGCACCAGCAGCTGGCCGAGCGTGGCGTCGTAGCGCAGATCGTCAAAGCCGACTCCGCCACTCCCATCCGGGAGGGCCACCGCCATCACGCTGGGAGTTGTGGCAGATTGGGGTGCAGGCGTCGGCGCGACGGCGGTGGTGGGGAGGACACTGAGCGCGGTTGCCACCGCTCCCCCACTGGTAGGCACCGCCGTACGCGGGAGCACCGTCGCAGGAGCGAGCGGCGTGGCAGGTGGGCCGAGCGGTGCCATGGTCGAGGCCGAGCGCGTGGGCGCCGACGTCGCCTGGCTGCAACCAGCGAGTGACAGCGCCATGATTACACACAGCAGAAGACTCGGCGATTCCTGCATGATTGCGCTCCCTTCCCATGATGCGCGGCGTCGGATGACTAGACTGCGTTCAACATCCGCTGTAGATGCGCGTGCGCTGCATCACGATACGCCGCCGCACTCGCGATTGCAGCCAGATCCGCCCACACCTGCGTCACGCGCCAGACGCTCATGAATGTCTCGTCCACCGGCCCGGCCGCCAGATAGCCGGCGAGGAGCGCCTCCCGATCCGCCGGGTCCTTCCAGCGCCGTAGATCGAGCGCCGGATGGCTGATGTAGGCATCGCCAAAGTCGATCGTACCGGTATAGATGTGGGTCGCGGCGTCGGCGAAGGTGTGTTCCGGCCCTGGGTTGGAATGCAGGGCGACGAAGCTGGTTGTGTCGGGCAGTGCCACAAGCGCAGCGTCTGCGACGCGGTGGGGCGACTGAGGGAGCTGCCACACGTTGCCAGTACGCTCCAGAGCCGTCAGCACCTCATCAAATGCCTCCGCCAGCCGTGCGCGCAGATCATCAGCGGTATGATCGCCGGGGAACAGCCCGCTCGCGGCCAGGGGTGCCTGTGGCAGCTCGTGAATCTGGCGCAACTCTTGTCCGAGCGCCTGTAGCACACCCGCCCGCGCCGGGCCGGCGATCGTCTGCCGAATCACCGCGTCGCCCGGCATGCGGGTCATACACAGATACTCGACGCATTCAGCGTGCCCATACCCGAGCACGCGCGGCACCGGGATCGCCGGAAACGCGGCCAGGTGGCCCAGGAAGGCCGCCTCCTTCGCCAGGCTGGTGCGCGGGCGCAGCCGGTGCGGGCGCTGGGTCTTGAGGATGATGCCATCGTCAACCAGGTAGCTGCGCGCCTCGCCGCCGCTCTCGTCCACACCCGTGACCGCCTGGGCACCTGGCACGTGCCGCTGCACCAGGCCCAACACTACCACATCGGCCAAGACCGGATCAGGGGCATCCGGCTGAAGATATATATCGTTTGGCATAGGATCTCCTTTCAGCTCGCCTGCCAGTTCCAACCGGCGGCCTCCATCTCGATCAGCGCGGCAAACCGCCCGCCGCCGCGCACCAACGCCTCCGGCGATCCTTCCTCGACGATTCGCCCGGCCTCCAACACGATCACGCGGTCAGCGGCCCGGGCAGTCGCCAGCCGATGCGCGACGGCCAGCACCGCCCGGCCCTGTCCTCCCACATCCGCGCGCAAGGCGGCCCACAAGGCCGCATCGCTCGCACTGTCAATTGCAGCGGTTGCTTCGTCCAGCAGCAGCACGGCCGGGTTCCAGACCAGCGCGCGAGCGAGCGCCAGCAGCTGCCGCTGGCCCGCCGAAAGCTGCGTCCCGCCGCTGCGACCCGACCCGCTCAGCACCGTGTCATACCCCTGTGGCAGCGCCTCGATAAACGCCGCCGCGCCGGCGATTGCGGCCGCACACACGACGGCTTCGTCCGGAACAGATTCGTCCCCCAGGGTCAGGTTCTCGCGCACCGTGCCGCTGAAGAGCTGCACCAGCTGCGGTACCACCGCCACCACTCGCCGGCGCTCTTCATCCGTGAGCGATCGCGGGTCGCGGCCCGCCACCTGGACCGTGCCGGACCAGGGCGTGTACAACCCACCAATCAGATGCACCATACTACTCTTGCCGGCTCCCGTGCGCCCGACCAGCGCGACATGTTCACCCGCCCGCACCGTGAATGACACGCCGCGTAGCACCTCGCGATGGGACAGGTACCCAAAGACCAGATCGCGGATGGCGATGGCATCGTGCCAGCGATCGGCTGGCTGCGCGATCGGCCGCGCCTCGGCTGGCAGCGCCATCACCTCGAAGATCCGCTCGACCCCTGACAGGGCACTCTGCACCGTCTGCCAGTCGTCGCCCAGCGTCGTGATCGGCTCAAAGAAGCGCTGGAATAGCAGCACAAATGCCGTCAGCGTCCCGATCGAGATGCCCCAGGCCACGCCGATCCCGCCCGTGCCCATCCACAGCAGCAGCGCGATCGCTGCCGCCGACAGGAGCGCCATGATCGGCGAGTAGAGCGCGCTGTAGACTGTGGCGCGGTTGAACGCCGCCAACGCCTCGCGCAGCGCCAGGCGAAACCGCGCGACGAACGTTGCCTCGCGGCCGAAGGCGCGAATCAGCTCGACGCCACCCAACGTCTCTTGCAGGTGCGTATTGAGCAGGCCGACGGCCCGCCGGTTCCGCCGTTCCGCGCTGCGCACGCGGATCTGGAACGAGCGGGTGATGATGGCCAGCGGCGGGACGACCAGCAGGGCGACCAGGGTCAGCGGGCGGCTAAGCGCCACCATGGCTACGGCGGCTGTCAGGAGGCGCACCAGGTTGGCCACCAGGGTGATCACGCCGGTCGAGAACAGCGTGTCCACCGTTTCCACATCGGCGGTGCAGCGGCTGATGACATCGCCCAGCGGGGTCTGGTCATAGTAGCTGAGCGGCAGACGTTGCAGATGGCTGACCAGGCGGAGGCGCAGGGTGTGGAGCGCGCCCTGCGCCGCGATAGCCGTCAGGTAGACCGCGACAAAGTTCATCAGTTGGGCCGTGACGGTCGCGCCCAGGTAGAGCACTCCCAGTGGCAGCAGCCCAGCCCCCTGGCGCGGTGTCAGGTGGTCATCCACGATTCGCTGGATCAGCAATGGCGGCGCCAGGTCCAGCGCCTTGGCTAGCAGAACGCTAAGCGCCACCACGGCCAACGTCCCACGCCACGGCCGCAGGATGGATGCCAGATGATTCCAGGCAACCCGGCGGGTCACAGGCTGGGCCGGCAGTGTGTTGGCGCTGCTGCTCATACTGATACCTCTACTCTGCCGCTTTGCTCGATCTGCTGTTGGGCGCGGTAGATGCGCGCATATAGCCCCCCGGTTGCAAGCAAGGCGGCATGTGTGCCCTCTTCCACGATCCGCCCCCCGTCCAGTACGACGACCCGGTCGGCCTGTGGGAATGCCGCCAGGCGGTGTGAGCACAGGACGATCGTGGCTCGCCGCTCCGGCGGCGCCGTCGGACCGAACGCTCGGCGCAGCGCGGCGATGATCTGGGCCTCAGTATCGACATCGACCGCAGAGAACGGGTCGTCCAGCACGAGTAGCCCCGGCGCAGCGGGTGCGGCTGCGGCGATGGCGCGCGCCAGGGCGATGCGCTGACGCTGCCCGCCGGAGACGCGAATGCCCAATTCCCCGATCGGCGTCTCGAGGCCAGCCGGGAAGGTGCGAAGATCGTCGGCCAGGGCCGCCAGGCCTACCGCCTGGTCCACGACGTGTTCTCGCGCGATATCGGGAGCAGCGCCCGGTTCGGTGAGCACGATGTTCTCGCGAACGGCGCCAGAGAACAGGAATGGCTCCTGGGGCAGGTAGCCAGTGCGCACCACACGCTCGGCCGGTGGGAGGGAGTCCAGGGGACAGCCATCAAGCAGCACCTGGCCGGCCTCGAGCGGATACAGCCCGAGCAGCGCGCGAGAGAGCGCACTCTTGCCCGCACCGACGGGGCCGGTGACCGCAACAAAGCTGCCGGCCGGAATATCCAATGAGACATCGCTGAATGCTGCTCGGGCGGCGCCCGGATAGCGGAAGGTAACGCCCTGTAGGGCTACGGCTATCGGGCCGGTCCCGCGCGCGAGCTGCCTGCGGGCCGGCTGGCCAATCCCCGCGACATGGCCGGGCTGGAATGAAGCCCAGGCCGGCTCGCCGTCAACCGATAGCGGGGGCGCGAGCAGCGGGCGAAGCCGGGCATAGGCCGCCCCGCCGCTCTGGACCGAGTTGACCAACTGCGGGATGCGAAAGCCGCGGCCGATGAAGCGCCCATAGAGCTGGAGGTAGGCGACAAACGCGCCCACGGTCATGGCGCCTGCTACGACGCGCAGGCCGCCCTGCCAGATCAGCAGCACGACCCCGGCGGTGATGAGCATGCTGTACACTGGTTGGAGCGCGCTGCGCAGCCCGACGATTCGCAAATTGGCGCGCGCCTGGACGTGTGACAACGTGGCAATGTCCGCGATCGCGGCGTCGGCACGGCCGAATAGGCGCAGCACGCGCAGCCCAGCCAGCTGCTCCTGGAGCAGTGCGGTCAGATCGGCGTTGGCCTCGCGCGCTGCCCGTGTGCGCCCACTGACCCAGCGACCACTCGCGTAGCTCAGGAGCAGCGCGAGCGGCGTGGGCAGCAGCACCAGCGCGGTCAAGCCGGCGTCATAGAAGAGCATCGCCACGATTAGCGAGATCGAAAAGAGCACGGTGTCCCAGGTTTCGATGATGAACTCGCGCACGCCGACGCCGAGCACCTCCACATCCCCAATGATCCGGGCCATCAGATCGCCGATCGGTGTCTGGTGCAGGTCTGCGAGCGGCGCGGCCAGGATGCCGCGCACGGCGTCCGTGCGGATATTCGTCCGGATACGGGCGTTGGCAGTCATCAACCACCAGCGTTTCAGCATGCGCGGGCCCTCACTCAGCAGCGTGCCGCCAACGAAGGCCAGCCCGGCCCACCCGACCGCGCTCGGTGTGGCTTGACCGCGAGAGAGCGCCAGCGCGGTGTCGATGGCGCGCCCGAGCAGGATCGCCGGCAGGACAACTGCGGTATTCATCACAATGCCGGCGAGCGATCCCAGCACCAGCTCGCCCGCCACCTGGCGGAAGTATGGCCGCAACTCCCAGAGATAATGTCGCATAGCTGCCTGAACCCTCCGACTATGGCGTTCCGGCTAGGTGGGCGCGCCATACGCAATCACGATCTGATCTCCGTCGTGCAAGATCGTCTGCTCAAAGCTTTGCACCGTTCTGCCGTTGACCGTTTCCCGGATGACATGGGTCTGGTCGGCTTTGTAGTCAAGGATCTGGTTCTGATTGAAGGGCTGATGCCACACGGCAAAGAAATCGCCGAGGGTGAAATCCCGTTGCTCTGGCGATTCGACATGGATTGTCCCCGATGAGTCATGGGTATGCAGCGCGCTCAGACAGCTTGGGGTGATCCCGATATTTGCCGGAATGAGCTGTGGTTGCCCGTTGATGATGATGGCCAGATGGGGATGGATATGAAACTGCGTGGCCATGTCGGTGGTACACGCGAGCGCAACATCGCGCGTGGTTCGCGACGGAGCGGCATTTCGGGAAGATGAAGTAGCGACAGAAAAGAGGATGACCAGGATGATAATGCTCCCGATCGTGCCAATAGCCCACCACACGGTCGAGCTTCTCCGCCGCTGCGGCTGTTTCATGCGGCGGTCTGAGCGTTTCTGCTGCTTCGGTACGTTGCTGGATCGGCTCATAATGACGCCATCCTTTATCCATCCGGTATCACTTGCTGCACATGCAGCATTGTCCTCGCGGTGGGTCAGCGGATAGAGGAGCAGCCTGATCAAGCACATCCTCCGCCGCATCTGCCACTGGTCGTCGACATGTTGCTCCGTGTGTACCTCGACCTCCGCCGAGCACATCAGAGCGAGGCCAGGCATAATGTGTGCTGCAATGCCATACTCTCAGAAACTAAAGCGCATCAAACATCCGGCCTCTCGGCGAGCCACATGCGATCTGCGTTCGCCTCAACTGCCGCCCGCCAGCGCGCGCACCGCGGCATAGCCGATGCCGCCCACGATCGCCCCCACCGCCACCAGGGCCACATCGACCTTGAGCAGGACGATGACCAGGAAGGCAATCACCCCGATCGCGATGCTGAACAGATCAACGAATGCTTCCGGGATGAGTGGAAGCGACACCACCAGGATGACGCCGACGACTGCTGCGCTAGCGCCGGCCAGGAAGCCCTGGATGCGCCGGTTGTGGCGCACCTGCTCGATGTAAGGCGCACCGATCAGCACCAGCACGAAAGAGGGCAGGAAGACGAAGCAGGTGGCGAGGATCGCCCCGAACAGCCCACCGGCCAGATAGCCGGCAAAGGTCGTGAACAGCATGAATGGCCCCGGCGTGGCGACACTCAGCGCCACGCCGTCCAGGAGTTGCCCCGCCGTCAGCCAGTGGTAGCGCTCGACGG
>WNGA01001800.1_pt1 | contig 42525 bp, 34 predicted proteins | sample 5400061 | NCBI WGS metagenome assembly WNGA01 (sample SAMN13153366, study PRJNA577476) | soil metagenome | isolation source: 100 cm soil or saprolite under grassland replicate 2 | place: USA:California | collected 2016-06-15 | reverse complement strand
ACTCAACGGCTATCCTGATCATTACAATCAGGCATTGGCTTTCTCCGCGATCTCATACCCGACCTCCCATAGGTCTTCCTTACGTTCGACTTTCCTGAGACCGAACGCCTCAGGAGAGGGCCGGGCTTACCACGTTCCGCGTCAATTACGGGGTCGTGAAGGTCTCGCCTAGACGCCGGTGACCCTGTTGTCCACGATGCAGGACATCTGAGCCTGCATACCGGTCACGTACCTTTTGGTCACAGCGTGACAGCCTCTTACGCTGTTTATTGGATGACGGCGCGTGTGTGGCGATTCAGATTTCTTGACCATACGGATGAGGTTGCATTGTCCCGGCAGCTCTTTATTCATGCCGGTAGAAAACCGCTGGTGGAACAGCGGGTGAAGCCCTGCGCGCGCAGCCTTCACAGTGATTGACGCGACTTCGTGTCGCAGCGGATGTTCCAATCGGGCGTTGTAGTCATTCAGCAGTATTTCCCTGACGGTCTCTTTCGGCGTATAAAGAGTGATCCTTCGATCATAATACCTGCTCTTCTGGTTTTGAGCCGCGATCTGATCCGCATGACCTCGATGTCCGCACTCCCGACATTGAAACTCGTCCCCCTTGCGGTTCGCCTTATCCAGATAACCGCATTCAGGACAGGTTTGCGAGGTGTATGCAGGGTTGACCTGCTCTCGACGGCAACCTGCCGCCGACGCCTTGAACTCAAAACGTTCTTTTAATGTCGAACGGCGCCAATAGTTCACTCGGCGCGATATCGCTTTACTCTGCGCTTTTCCTCTAATGTCGAGCCTTTCGGTCACAATCACTTTCGGCTCTCGCTTTTTGATCAGTTCGTTGATCGCTCGATTGATTTGATTCGTGATCGTTATTTTCGCTCGACGTTTCAACTCCCGCGACTTTTTATGGCCTAAATTTCGTCGCCTGATATTGCGCGCTTTCTCCTGTTTGCCTTGCCTGTCGTACTTTTTCGCTAAAGCATGAAGCTTATTTCGCCTCTTTCCTTTTTCGTTTAACCGGCCCGACGCCTTTTTCAGCGTCTCGCCTAATTCTTTCCCGTAATGATTTCCTTCATCATCGACGAACACTTCCGTCAGGCCGGCGTCAACGGCAACCACTTTTTCGGAGGCCTTGACTCGGACCTCGACCTCCGAACTAATATGCGCTTCGACCTTTCTCGATTCACGATCGAGCACGATGCGAATATTCCCGCTGATCTCTCCTTCGCCCTGTAGTGGAATGAAAATCCGTTTCCCTTTCTCTAAAGATGAAATCGCAAGGCCCTGACCGGTGAGAGTCTTAACCTCTGTATAGAGCGTGCTGTCGAGCGCAAAGCTCCGAGCGATTTTGACCCTCGGACGCGCCTTCATGATCCGTCTCGCGCGACGACGAAGGTAATTTTGAACCTGCCTTCGCTCTCCAACCGCCAACTGGATCTTTTCGTTAATTGGCGCTCGATCGAGGATCAACAGCGAAAAGCGACGCTCATTGACCAACAGCCAATAAGCGTAATGCTGTTGCTCCGGAGTCCAATCATGCGAAGCGATTCGGGGATGAATATCAGCAGCGATCGCCGCCCAATATTTTACTTCCGTTTCAAACGCCTCCTTGACGGCCAGATCCGAAGCATGAACAGACAAAGGCGTCAAGGCATGATGATTGAGGCCTTTCAACTCGTTCCGGCGAAGCCGATAACTATGAGCCAGGGAAAAGTTCAAATCGTGTTGATAAAAATCGAGATGGGTCTGTTTGTCGGAGGCAAAAGCGCAAGCGATGCGCTCAAGAGCATCGAACTTGGCCTGATTCAGTTTGAGGCTTTCGCGCCTGACTGTCCGCATATTATTCGTCCTGCGTCGCCTTGATCGCTTTTTCCGCCTTATGCTTCGCCGCCCGTTTGCCGTAAAGCCTGGCGCAAAATGATGTCAACACTTCAGTCATATCCCGGACCAGATCATCTTTCACTTCAGAGTGGTCAACAACTAGAATCCTGCGGCCTTGCGCGGCGAGAGCGGCTTCGAGATATTCAAAGCCAAACCTGATCAATCTGTCTCGATGCTCGACAACGATAATCCTAATGGATCGATCCTGAAGAAGCTTCAACAACTTCGGCCTTTTTCCATTCATGGCCGACCCGACCTCGGTAATCACAGATGCAATGGATAATTTGCTCTCAACGGCAAAATGAGTGAGGCGAGCGATCTGAGAATCGAGATTTGTCTTCTGATCCGATGAGGATACACGAGCGTAAAGAGCGGCTTTCTGATCTTCCAAAATGTTTTCAAGCTTGACGATTATCGTGCCGGTGGCCATCTGCTCAGCATCGACGGGCAAAGTTCCGCCATGAAACCATCGCAGCGCGGTTCGATAGCTGATACCTTGTTTTTTCGCCCACTCGCGCAATTTCATGCGTCATATTTGACCACGAATATGCCCATTTGTCATCATAAACTTTAGCTGCTTTTAGCCGCTTGTCGACCTAATAGATATTGCCGACCGCCCATAGTTCATGGCTGGTAATGTCGCGTTCAATCCGGCAGGACCTTGAGGCAATCTGACAGCAACTCCTGATTAAGCGAAATCGACGCGGTCTGCCCCTCTTTCCTCTTCGTAATCAGTCCGGCATTCTCGAGCGCGCTCCAGTGATGGCATAGTAGCGCCAGGCTGATTCCCAACTCGTCGGCCATCTCCGACCCACACATCTCGTCGCAATCGGCGAGCATCTCCACGATGCGCAACCGCGTCGGATCAGAGAGCGCTTTGAAAACCTTTGCCCGCTGCTGAACGCTGATCTTTTTGGATACGGACGATCTTTTTCTCACGCCGCCATTTTACTAGAAATCGATGGGATTTTTACAGCCTTGGAAAGAGATAAATGATTAAATAGTCAAGCAGTTAAACAACAACTTGACTAACTGGGCGCGGCCGGGCGATAATTTAAATAGAGATGGTCAATTCGTACGTTAAACCGGATTTCGACAACCAACAATAGGAGGGAGTATGTCTTTATCACTTGAGGGGAAAACCGCATTGGTCACGGGGAGTTCTCGTGGAATCGGTCGCGCGATCGCCGAGCGTCTTGCCGCTAACGGCGCGGCCGTCATTATTAATTACACTCGTCAGGCTAAGCCCGCGCAAGAGATAGTAAAAAGCATCGTCGGTAAAGGCGGCAAAGCCGTCGCCGTCCAGGCCGACGTCTCCAAACCCGCCGAAGTGAAACGGCTTTTCGACGAAGCTGAGAAGGCGCTGGGGAGTTTAGATATTGTGGTGGCCAACGCGGGTGTGTTCTTAGGAAAACCCCTGATCGAGAGCACGGAAGCAGATTACGATTACGTGTTCAACATTAATACCAGAGGGGTTTTCTTCACGCTGCAGGAGTCCGCCAAGCGTGTACGCGACGGCGGCCGCATCATCGTCGTTTCGACGGGCGGGACGAATATGTTTTTCGCCAACGCATCCCTCTATCTCGGGAGCAAAGGGGCGATCGAGCAGTTCTCCCGCACGCTCTCGCGCGAACTCGGCCCTCGCAACGTGACGGTCAATATTCTCTCCCCGGGATTTACCGACACAGATATGTTCAACCAAGCCGCGGGTGAGATCAACAGCGAGCAGATTCGCGCCGGAGCGAGCCTGTCCCCTTTCAATCGCATCGGCTCATCAGAGGAGGTGGCCGACGTGGCCGCATTTCTCGCGAGCGACGCCGCGCGCTGGGTTACAGGACAAAATGTGCAAGCGGGCGGCGGTGTGGTTTGAAGCATATATATTACTGAGAGGCTGGGCGTTTAAGGAAAACGAGAGCCCATGACGGAGGCGAGTCAGGTCAGGGGAAATCAGGATCCCCAATTCATGAATTGGGGATCCCGCCGCTCTTAACTGATGAGCATTCATGTCGCGTTGCGACGCACTGAAACAATGAGGACGCGCCCTGGGTACGCATCACTTCCAGCGTGCAGTCTCGGCGAAAGACGAATTTATAGGAACCAGACCTGGGTACGCTTCGCCTCAGGTTTGGGGGCGACTGATTCTGATCAATAGGTCTCTAGCCGAGACTGCACGCTGGAAGCGATGCGTACCCAGGGATTTTCTGAGGAGGTCGCAGCCAACCAGTTTGGATCGCGTGTGCTTATTCTGCCTCGGCGCGAGTTCGGTCGGAATGAACGAAGACGAGTATCGGCGCCTTACGGTCGACCTGACGCTCGCCGTTCAGAAAGTTTTGCTCCAGGTCCCGAACGGCTTGAATGGATTGCCGTCGACTGCGCGGTCTACCAAGACGTCTATTGTCATCTTCGGCCCTCCTCCGGCGACCGTCCCCAGGGTGAATCCGCCCAGCAGGAAGTGATCGTTTGTCAACTCACCGACGGTCACGCCGAAACTGCTGGTCATACCAAAGTAATAAAAAAATCGAAAAATTTAGGACCCTGTAAATTAAGTTTTTTGGTATTATTCAAGCCCGCGGAGCGGGCGGCAGAGTAAAGCCTGGGGTGGAGCCGAAGGCGGAACCCCAGGTCAGGTTCTTCGCGGGCTCTGATCGCTTTGCTGCCCCTCTCCTGGGGCTTACGCCCCAGGCTTTATGCTGCCGCCTGCTCCGCAGGCTCAAAGCAAAGGATTTAAAACACAAAATATCAACTAACTTAGTTTACAGACTACTCAATGATCTTTATGACGGACTCCATGTGAGAACGAGATTCATCAAAATGGCCGAGAGCGCGTTTAAAGTGGGCAATATTGCCGAGCGTTGTGGCTTCCCCACTGCGGTTACCGACCGCGCTCGGCGACGGCGGCGCCTGAGTGAAAAAGTCGAGCGCCTGCTCTCCCTCATGACCAACGGCTTTTTATTTCAGAAGGTTTGTGAAAATATTCTTGAGGGGTGGTGAATCGATGATCCAACTTGAAAATGTCTCGCGCGACTACGGCGACGGTAAGGTCGTTCATGCGCTGAATAATGTGTGCCTGGAGATTCATCGTGGCGAGCGAGTCGCGGTGATGGGACCGTCGGGATCGGGCAAATCAACGCTGCTCAATCTGATCTGCGGGCTGGACGAGCCGACCGCGGGCGCGGTCAAGATTGACGGGGTGAATATAGCTTCGCTCGATGACGACGCGCGGACCAGACTGCGGCGCGAAAAGATCGGGATGGTCTTTCAGACCTTCAACCTGTTGGCGACCTTAACCGCGCTCGAAAACGTTTCGCTGCCGCTCCGGCTCCAGGGGACGTCACGTCGAGAGGCCGATCGGCGCGCTAAAACGATGTTGGAGCGAGTGGGGTTGGGCGGACGCGTCACGCATCGCCCTGATGAATTGTCGGGCGGTGAACGGCAGCGAATCGCGATCGCGCGCGCGCTGATCTTCCGTCCACCGATCCTGCTGGCCGACGAACCTACGGGCAATCTCGATTCGAAGACCGGGGAAGAGATTTTGGGGCTGCTCGACGACCTGCATCATGAGTTCAACGCCACTATTCTGATGGTCACGCACAACGCGGAGGCCGCCGCGCATTGCGACCGCATCCTCCTGTTGCGCGACGGCAGCGTGGTCAGAGAGGAGCGCGCGCAGGCTTCGCCGAACATTTCATTGGAGGCGGCGCGATGATCTCGGCTCTGGCGAACATCACCTGGAAACAATGGCGACGGCACAGGCTTCGTACCCTATTGACGCTGCTCGGCATCGCGCTCGGCGTGGCGGTCTTCTTCGCCGTGCGCACAGCCAATGTGACGCTGATCAGCTCGCTGACGACGACGATTGAGAAGGTCGCCGGCAAAGCGACGCTACAGATCGCGGGAGGCGAATCGGGCTTCCCCGAAGGCGTCTGGGAGACGGTGAAGGATACGCCGGGCGTGAAGATCGCCGAGCCGGCCATAGAAGTCGTCGCCCACACGGCGTTTGAAGACGAAGGCGCCCTGCTGATCGTCGGCGTGGATATGCTGGGCGACGGCGAATTGCGGGAATATCAATTCGATGAAGCTAACAGCGAGATCGGCGATCCGCTGGTCGCGCTGGCCCAGCCTGATTCGATCCTCGTCTCACGCGCCTTCGCCGACAAACACAAATTGAAGGAAGGCGACAGATTGCCCTTGTTCACCTCGCAGGGCAAAAAAGATTTCACTGTCCGGGGCGTTTTCAAACCGTCGGGGCTGGGCGAAGTCTTCGGGGGACAGATAGCTGTGATGGACGTCTTCAACGCGCAGTTCGTTTTCGGGCGCGGCAAAAACTTCGACCGCATTGATCTGATGAATGAGCCGGAGACGACGGTCGAAGAGTTGCGGCGACGGCTGCGCGAGCGGTTGCCCGCGGGATTGGAGATTGAACGCCCGTCGTCGCGCGGACAGGGGCTGGAGAGCGCCGTCAAGGGAATGAATATCGGGATGACCCTGACCAGTCTGATCGCTCTGTTGGTGGGCATGTTCATCATCTTCAACACCTTCAGCATCTCGGTCAATCAACGCTGGAAAGAGATCGGTGTGCTGCGCGCCATCGGCGTCGAGCGAAAGAACGTCCGGCGGATGTTCCTCGGCGAAGCCGCGGTAATGGGGTTGCTCGGGAGCGCCCTCGGCGTCGCCCTCGGGTTCGGGCTTTCGGTGGGCGTGGAGTTGGTAATGAGTTCGATCGCCAACCAGCTCTTCGGATTAGTTTCGACGCGACAGGCGCCGGTCTTTCGCTGGGACTTTGCGTTGTTGTCGTTCGCGCTGGGCGTCGCGGCTTCGATCATCGCCGCGTGGGCGCCGTCGCGAGCCGCGTCACAACTCGATCCGGCGACGGCGTTGCACAACATCGAAACCAGGCAGCGCGAGTCCGTGCTGGGGCCTGCGCGGTTGGTCGCGGGCGTCGCGATGGTTTTGGCCGGATTGGCCTTGATCCGCTTCGCGCCGTTGCGCGCCGACCTCTACATTCAATTCTCCTACGCGGTCTTGATCATTCTCGGGATGGTCGCCGCGCTGCCGAAGTTGTCGGAGTTGACCGCGCGGGCGTTGCGGCCGTTGATGGATCGGCTATTTGGCGCGGAGGGAGCGCTGGCGGTGGATTCGATGATACAGGCGCCGCGCAGGACTTCGGCGACGGTCGGCGCGCTGATGATAGGGTTGATGTTCGTCTTTGCCACGGGCGCCTACGTCCAGAGTCAGAAAGACGTCTTTGACCGCTGGATGAAAGAGTCGATCAACGCCGACCTGGTGGTGACCACCAGTGAAGGCGCGCGATCAAGGACCTGGCATTTCGACGAAGCGTTGGCGGGCAAGATCGCGGCGTTGCCCGGCGTCACACGATTGGAGAACGTTCGCTTCATCTTTCTACCTTACGCCGACGATTCGGTGGCCCTCGTCGCGTTGGAGCTAGACGGATGGTTCGCGCGCACGAAGCTCGAAATTCAAGGCGCCGACGCCGCGACCGCGCGGGAGAAAGTAACGAAAGGCGAAGGCTTATTGGTCTCGCACAATTTCGCCAACCGCTACCGCCTGTGGGTCGGCGATCGCGTCAGGCTGCAAACGCCGACCGAAGCTTTCGACCGTCCAATCGCCGGCGTCATTGAAGATTACTCCTCCGAAAAGGGCTCGATCTATCTGGAACGCGACCTTTACAAACGATACTGGAAAGACCCGTCAATAGACATCATCAACGTCAACCTGGCGCCGGGCGTCGAGCGCGTCGCGTTCAAAAACGAGTTGCAGCGCGCGCTCAAGGGCCGGCAACGCGCGTTTATATACACGCAGGAGGAGTGGCGCTCGTGGGTGCTGAAACTGCTCGATCAGTTTTTCGCGATGATGTACATGCAGATGCTGGTCGCGGTCTTCACCGCCGCGCTGGGCATCGTCAACGCGCTGATCATCTCGACCGCCGAGCGCAAACGGGAACTGGGAGTGATCCGCGCGATCGGCGGGTTGCGCGGCCAGTTGCGAAAGATGATCCTACTCGAAGCCGTGGTGATCGGCGTCATCGGGATTGTGACGGCGGCCATCGCGGGCGTCTTCAACACCTATTTCTTGACGCGAACGGCGGCTGCGATAATCGGAGGGTACACGATCCCATTCGCGTTTCCGGCGTCGATCATTCTGTTCGCGTCGCCGATTGTGCTGGCGATTGCGCTCTTGGCCGCCTGGTGGCCGGCGCGGAGGGCCGTAAACGTGAGAGTTGTCGAGGCAATCGGGTATGAATAACCAACCTTGGGTGTTACAAAAAAGCCAAATTCATCGCACCGCTTCTAGTTGTGGGAGTGTCAAAAAGACGACATTGCATTGAGGATGAAAAGATGATTTTGAAGAAGTCCGCATTACTTTCTATCTTTTGCTTGCTGACGTTCACGGGCGCAAGTTGGGGGCAAGACGCCCGAAAAATCATGGAGGGCGTTTACAAGCAGGACACCAGCCGCGACACGACCTGGCGAGGAAAGATAGATGCAGTAGACAAGAAGGGGGCAGTACGCAGCAAGAAGTTCACGATGCGCAAACTAGGCGGGCTGGGCAATAGCAAGACTCTTGTGCGATTTACCGACCCGCCGGAGGTGCGCGGCGTCGGTCTACTTTCGATCAACCAGGGCGGCGTAGCTGACCGTCAATGGATGTATACGCCCGCGATTCGACGCGTCCGCCGCCTCGCCGCGCAGGAACGCCGACAACGCTTCATCGGCTCTGATTTCACCAACGAGGACTTGTCTGAGCGCGTGCTCGACGATTTCACCTACAAGCTCATTGGCGAGGGCGAAGTGATTGACGGGCGCAAGACCTACAAGATCGAGGCGCGCCCCGTGTCGCCTGACAAATCCCAATACGCTTACGTCTACATCTGGGTCCCGAAAGATGCGCCTTACACCGTGATGGCCGAGATGTACGACAAACAAGGCCAGAAACAGCGGATTCTGAAAGCCGGTAATCTCGAAAAAATCTCCGGCGTCTGGGTCGCAAAGCGGGTAGAGATGAGCACACCTGCCGAAGGCACGAAGACGATCTTGACGCTCGAAGACATTCGCTTCAACACGGGGCTGAAAGAGGATATGTTCACGCAGCAAGCTTTGGAAAAACCAGATATATTCTGACCTAAATCAGGCGTCAAACCGCCGCAGGACGCCGCAGGGACGCAGAGAAAGACCAGTCTTGATCGTTCTCTGCGCGCCTGCGGCGTCCTGCGGCGGTTTGACTATCTGTACTAATCTTACGTGGTCTGATTTAGGATCGGGGATCGAGCGGATGGAGTGAGCTTCAATTCTCGATCCTCGATCCTCGATCCTCGATCTTCTGTCCTTACTGCCCAGTTATCCTCACGTCGTCGACGCCCGCCTCGACGAGGCTTGCGCCGGCGTTGTCAGCCGCCTCGATCAGGATTCGGATCGTCTGTCCGGCGAACTGGCTGAGATTCACCGTGGCGGCGGTGAAGGCTCCGTTATCGTTCACGTTACTGCCCAATTCCTGGAATACCGTGGTCACTGAAGCGCCGGCCACGATCCTCACCCGGAAGAAGTCCGCGGTTGAGGAGTTGGCCCCGTGGGCCAGGTAATAGGAGAAGGTCAACGTGAAGTTGGTTCCTCCTTGAAGTGTGATTGCCGGCGACTGGATGGAGGTGACGCCGCCGTCTATGTCATTGACGCCGGCAGAGGCTCCGGCCAGGGGGCCAGTAACCAGGTCATTGACCCCGCTGACAGTGGTTCCGACCTGTTTGGTTCCGTTCGAAGTTGTAGTTTCGGGGTTGGCGCGCGCCCATTGTCCCGTCGTCGCGGTGTCGGTCCCGTTCGGGTTGGTGACCCAGCCCTGACTGGTCTCGAAGTTGTCGAAGAAGATCGTCGTCGCCCCGCCGCCGTTGCAATCCTGCGGGACATCGGTTGCGGCGACGTGCGTTGTGCCGTTATTTCCTTGGGCCGAGACTCCCATCCCGTGACGCGCGAAGACTGTCCAGATGGCGCATCTGTTCGCGCCGCCGTTGAGGTTCTGATCGGCCATCAAGATGCCGTCGCGAGCATTGAGGAAGGACGGGCTGCAGGGAGTAAACTTCATACCTTGCAGGACCAGCCTGTCGGCGATCGCGGCTCCCAGCGTTTGTCGCAAATCCCACAATGCCGCAGCCCAGACTTCGCCGTCGCGATGGACCTCAAAGCCTCCGACTCCCAGGTCGGCGTAGGAATCGTGAACCGGGTCCGCGGGAACCGTGTAGGCTGCGCGGCGAATGCCGCGAGTCAAATTGTTGGTGACAAATTCGCCGATGACGCCATTACCATAGAAAGTGGCCGCCCAGTAATCAGACCAGCCCTCGCCCATAGCGCCCGCTTGCGTTCCGCCCAAACAACTCGTGTTCGCCGGTCCGCCGACCAGACGATTCGAAATTCCATGTCCATACTCGTGTAAGACAACATCACCGTCGAAGTCGCCGTCGCGGTCATCATTCAGATCAGCCGTTCCACGAGTGAAGAGGAACATCTGCATGCGCGGGCGCTGTCCTTCGGGGGGCGTCCCAAAGTTGGCGTTGTTGGTCCCCGATCCGTCCTGCGCTTCAGCTCTGACCGAATCATTGCCGGTTCCACCACGCCCGAAGTTGTTCGTCTGGAAGTTGCCTGCCGCTTCAGTGAACCCGAGCTGGTAAGAGAAATCATGTATGATGTTGTTGAAATAGAAGAGATTGGTCACCGCGGCCGCCCTTTGGGTCCGCGGATCAACGCCTAGAGTGAATGGGAAGGTGAAGTCCTGTATGGACGAGAAGGCGTGTCCGTTTTGAAGATCTGCGGTATTAACCGCATCCGGTTGGTTATTTGCATCGCTATCCAGATAGGCCTCAACGTTGTTGCCTGTCGTCACGGTCGAAGTACCCATCCAGCCGGCGGCCGTGTTGATCGCCGTATCCCCGACGAAAGATTCGAGCGTGCGTTGACCCAGCCCATTCTCTCGGAAGACCGTTCCCTGGGCGACGTCAGCGTAGAGGTTGTAGCGATAGAGCATCGCCCCCGTATTCGCGTCGACCAGGATTTCGTACCATTCGCTCGGGCCGACATCCACGTAAGAATGCCAGGCGAGTACGGCTCGCGGCCCGACACGCATAATTCTCATCTCAGAGAAAATATCCTCGCGACTCGCGCCGAGCGGGTTTCGATAAACGGCGCGGTCGCCTTTGGCTAACCGGCTCTCCATCATCTCGAACGAAGCAGGCGCCTGTCTGCCCGCGAACTGAAAAGCTCTCTGCATTCCTTCGCCCTCGGAAAGCCTGGGAATGGTATTGATTCCGGCGTCAGGAATCACCAGTCCTTCGCCGATTGAGATCACCTGCCCTTTGGCGTTGATGGCGACTTGAACCTGCCCTTGAAAGACAGGAACGCCATCTACCATTTGTTCGTAATTTAAGAAGGTCGTGCCCTGGTCGTTATCCTCACTCTTCAGTTTCATCTCGAGGATTTGGCTTCTGTTGAGTCTGAACATGGCCGAATTATCGGCGAGAAAGTCGCGCGCGATCGAATCCGGCTGGCCTGATTGGGGGGCAGAGAGCGGCTCCTCAGTATTGATAACCATTTTCGGCAGACCGACATCGTTCATCACCACACGTAAATTATCACGCGTGTCGGAAGAAAATCGCTCACGGAAAGATTCAATAGCGTTATGCATTACCTGTGAATGGGCGCCGGCGACCGCCACGCCCAATTGATTCACTCTGCCTGGCGCCGCGGAGCGAATCTCCACGCGCACATCGTAGTTGGTTTGGCTGAAGGGTTGAACCTGCGGGATCGCTTGGTCGATCTGTTGCTGTTCGGCCGCGCGTTGATTCGCCGCGACTGGCGCCGAAGCCTGCCAGATCGATGAAAAAAACATCGCTGCGGCCAGCAAAAGGTAGAGTGTGTTACGCATTATTTTGACCTCCTGGTTTTCGAACTGTGATGGGTACCTTAGCCACTTTCACATTCCGAGTGGCGTGTTTGAGCGCAGTCGGCGCTTACGATCCCCCCATTGTTTGTGTCACAGCCTTGACTGATTGCTCGCGGCTAAGACATTGCCCACGACGTCTGCGGGCCCACACGGTGAAGGCGCCACTCGAGCTGGATGCGGGCGCCGGCGCCGTAAAGTTGGTCGCAGAAGTTAAATGGGACGTAGGGAAGATCGGGTTGGGATAGCTAACGAGGGGATAATATAGTTAAGAAGACAAATAAACAAGAGTTATGAGGATATAAACAGGACAAAATATGACGGACTGCGGCTTTGGAACCGGGGCTGGAACATAGAATCGCGCGCCATGCTTCATCCGTCCAAAGCATTGCGCGGCGTCGCTCGCAGGCGCAACCCGAGTCGGCCAAGCAATGCCTGGTCGCGATTGCGCTCCGGATTGGGAGTGGTTAGCAGCCGGTCGCCCATGAAGATCGAATTGGCGCCGGCCAGAAAACAGAGCGCCTGCGCTTCGTCCGAGAGCGAGAGCCGGCCGGCGCTTAACCTCACCGTCGAGGCCGGCATCAGGATGCGCGCGGTCGCGATCATCCTCACCAGTTCTAAGGGGTCGGTGTCAGGTTGTTCAGCCAGCGGCGTGCCCGCGACACGCACCAACAGATTGATCGGCACACTTTCGGGATGCGGGCGCTGGTTGGCGAGTTGTTGCAGCAGACCGTAACGATCCCCGCGAGACTCACCCATCCCGATGATGCCGCCACAGCACACGGTGACGCCGGCGCGACGCACACGCGTTAGCGTCGCCAGCCGGTCTTCGTAAGCGCGCGTGGTGATGATCGAGCCATAGAACTCCGGCGCAGTGTCGAGGTTATGGTTGTAGGCGGTCAGCCCCGCCCGGGCCAATGCTTCGGCTTGCTCATCAGTCAACATGCCGAGCGTACAGCATGCCTCCATCCCCAAAGCGCGCACGCCGCGCACCATCTCAAGCACACTATCGAACTCCTTGCCTTGTGGCGCGTCGCGCCATGCCGCGCCCATACAGAAGCGCGTCGCGCCTTGCTCGTGCGCCTGCCGGGCAGCATCCAGCGTCTCGTCTACGCTCAGAAGCGCGTGGCGCGTAACGCCGGTTTGATAACGAGCTGATTGTGGGCAGTAGGCGCAATCCTCAGGACAGCCGCCGGTCTTAATACTGAGCAGCGTGCAACCTTGTACCTCTGCCGGATTGTGATGGCGGCGGTGCGCGATCTGCGCCTGAAAGATCAGATCGGGCAAGGGTAGGTTGTAGATGATTTCGATCTCGCCGACTGTCCAGTCGTGGCGCAACGCGGCGACGTCAATTGGAGGCATGCGGAATATTTCTCCTTGATCGATATTCGACTTTGCCGAACGGGCCGCTTCATTATTGGAGTCATTCCAAAAAATGTCCACAGTCCGGCGGGTAGGCGCGCTTTGGTTTTTGAATGGTCGATGTTCTCCACTGCCAGGTAGCTTTGATATTCGCGATGCTCGATCGCCCCGCAGTACTCTGCCTCGCGATTCGTCATGGCGCGCAAGAGCGGGGCCATCTATTCTTCGAAGAAAGGCTGCGCTCGATCGTTGAGCATCTCAGCGGCCACCAGCGCGTTCTTCCGATCATAGAGTTTGGCGAAAGCGACGCGTGTATAGCTGTCGATGAAGGGCTGCTTATAGATGAGCCCGACCCATATGAGCGGATCAAGGCGAAGAAAGCGGCGCCTTGAGTTTAGCCCGGCGTTTCAACGCCTTGTCATTACCCAAATCTTTTGCGTCTGGGGATTTCCGATCTTCGCCCTGAAAGGGCGTTGGATATTAGCCGGTGGTTTTTCTGTTGATGGCGCGATCTGCTGACGCTTCAGCTTGCTCACAAGCGCGGCGATGTTATTTCTTCGCCTGCTTCCGCGGATCGTCATTCGGGTTGACGTAGTTGATTACGAACGGCCCCATGGCATGCACCTGAACCACAGTCTCGCCTTTGGCCATGGCGAAATGCCGCGTCCCTTTGGGCATTCTGACGAATGATCCCGCGGGCATCGCGTGCGCCGCCGCCTCATCGAACTTTTCGCCGACCCCCATCGCGAAGGTTCCCTCCAACACCGTCACGTTTTCGTCTGTCGGATGCCAATGCGGCATGATTTTGTAGCCGTCCGGCGCCTTGAGGCGGATGGTGAACGGCTCCGCTTTCGACGGATCGCCGGATAGAACCGCAATTTGCGCGCCCGCTGGGAGAGCCGGCGGCGCCGGCCCCCATTTGACATCGTTCGGCGTGATCATCGTGTGAGGTTGTTCGGATTTCCCGGTCGCGGTCTGAGCTTTCTTCGCCTTGTCTTTACCGCCCTGAGCCAGGCCGAGCGAGACTGCGGCCAATAAGACAAGAGCGACAATACCGATCTGATACTTTTTCATGTTTATTTTCCTTTCTGATTCTGAGGTTTTACCTTTCGCGTCGGGAGTGATTTCGATACGCGGAATGATATACACCCCGCTCATCCCCTTGTCCAGGAAGGCCGGAAACAGCTCTGTTAACAGATTCGTGAAGGCGCGCATTATATCCATGCTGACGTACCGTAGGTTGTCCAACCCAGATCCACGGTTAAGAAACGGATGGAATCGATCTTGACCGTGGCGCGGACTTTAGTCCGCGCCTGCGTCATATCCTCAGGCCGCGCGGACTAAAGTCCGCGCCACTATTCTTCCGAGTCATACAGCAGGCGCCGATTACAACCCGCCTCCACCTTCACTTAATGGGTGAAGGGGCGAAATCGTGAAGTGGCTTATGGTTATCAGCGGACAACCGCAAGATATTTGCCGTGGCGGCGTCGGCTGGGAAAAAGGATTCGAGCGCAAGCTCCGACAAGGTGACGTCAACAGGCGTCCCGAAAATCGTCGTCGCGCTGATGAACGAGAGAACGCCTTGCTCCGTCACGAGCCGGAAAGGCACAGCCACGCCGGCGTATTCTCCGGCGCCGCCGTTCTCAGCGCCCTCGCCGGGCGCAGGATAACCACAGAGATCGTTCAGCAATTCTTCGAGAACCGGGTCGGCGGTCACTTCGATCTGGCGGCGCAGGCGCGCGAGCAGATGCGAACGCCACTCGGCGAGATTGGCGATCCTTGGCGCCAGCCCCGCCGGATGCAGGCTGAGCCGAAGCGCGTTGACGGGAGGACGCAACAACGACGGATCGACCCCGGCAAGCAAAGGCGGTACCGCGTTGTTGGACGCAATGAGCGTCCAATGGCGGTCGATTGCGAGCGCCGGATACGGCTCATGCCCCGCGAGCACAAGGTCGACGGCCTTGCGCGCGGACTGAAGCGCCGGATCATCTAGCTGCCTTTCGGGGAAGGCCGGCGCGTACCCGGCGGCGACCAACAGGGCGTTGCGCTCGCGCAATGGCACGTCGAGTCGCTCGGCAAGCCGCAGGACCATTTCGCGGCTCGGCAGCGAACGGCCCGTTTCGAGGAAGCTCAAATGCCTGGTCGAGATCTCGGCCTCGCAGGCAAGGTCGAGCTGGCTCAATCGCCGCCGCTCGCGCCATTTGCGCAGAAGATTTCCCACTGGTTGAGTTTGAACGCCAGTCATCACGATTTAACGATAGCACAGGCCTAAATCGCCATCCATTACCTCCGAGGTAATTGATTCACTGACGACAACCGCGGAATATGCGCGCAGGCAAGGCGAACGGCGAGGTGGACGCGCACAACGACCGCGTCCGCTTCTCGTGGGAACTCGGCCCCGAAGGCGGCCCCGCTCTCGCAGGCGGCGTCGACTTCGGAGTGATCGTCGGCGACCGCTTACAGACAATCACTGGCTTCCTTGATTTCGCTCCTAAACAAGCAGGGTGAGACTTTTCAATTGAAGAGTCGCTCATGTCGCGTCGCGACGCCTTGAAAGAATGAAAACGCGCCCTGGGTACGCATCGCTTCCAGCGTGCAGTCTCTGCCAGAGACCTATTGATCGGAATCAGTCTCTCCCAAACCTGTGGCGGTGCGTACCCAGGTCTGGTTCCTATAAATTCGTCTTTCGCCGAGACTGCACGCTGGAAGCGATGCGTACCCAGGGATTTTCCGCAGGAGAGTTATGCATAGACGAAATGTTCTGAAATCAGTCGTGTCTGTGGCCGCCGGCGCCGGGCTGGTCGCCGCAAGCGGCCCGGCGCAAGCCGAAGGCGCGAAGACAAAAACCCCGGCTGCAAACACTATCCGGACGCCATTCATCGTGACCAGCGATGGCGCGAGCTTGTTTTATAAGGACTGGGGCAACGGCAAGCCCGTCGTCTTCGTCCACAGTTGGGCGCTCAACTCCGACATGTGGCAATACCAGATGATCCACTTGGCCGACCAAGGACTGCGCTGCGTCGCTTACGACAGTCGCGGCCACGGACGATCGAGCGACCCCGGGCGGGGCTACGATTACGACACGCTCGCCGGCGATCTCGCGGCGGTGATCGAACAACTCAACCTTCGCGAGGTCACGCTTGTCGGCCACTCGATGGGCTGCGGCGTGGTCGCCCGCTATCTGTCACGACACGGCGCCAGGCGCGTCGCCCGCGTCGCGCTCGTCAGCCCGTCTTTGCCCTTCGCCCTCAAGACCGAAGACAATCCGGACGGAGTGGACAAGAGCGTCCTTGAACGACTGCAAGCAGCCTGGAGCAGGGACTTTCCGAAGTGGCTGTCCGACAACGCCCGGCCCTTCTTCACGCCGGAGACCTCGCCTGAGATGGTTCAGTGGGGAATAAGGATGTGCCTGCAGGCTTCGCTGAAAGCCCTCATCGACTGCAACCGTGCGGCCACCGAGACCGACTTCCGCGCCGAACTGCCCAAAATCACCGCGCCGACGCTGATCATTCATGGGGATAAGGACGTGTCCACGCCCCTTGAGTCGACCGGGCGAAAGACCGCGCGACTGATACCGGGCAGCCGGCTCGAAGTGTATGAAGGCGCGCCGCACGGCCTCATGTTCACTCATATGGATCGCTTCAACCGCGACCTGCATGCCTTTATCAAAGGCCAAGCGGCTCGCGCGTCAAAAACTCCATAGTTTCAGCCACAGAGAACACAGAGGGCACAGAGGACGAAATGATTTCTCCGTGCGCTCTGTGTGCTCTGTGGCTACTCATCTACATGAAAACAGATATTGCTACCTGGTGGTCCCGCTTACTATGTTTGAGTAATTGGAACAGTTGCCCCCATTACAGGCCCTGATACGGTATCGATAGGCGGTCCCTCGACTCAATCCCGTATTGCTGTAGGAGGTGGCGTTCTGCGCCGGTTCAACGATCTTAGCGAAGTTGGCGCAGGCCGACCCTGCGCAGCGCTCCAGTTCGAACTTCGTTTCGTCGTTCGATTTGTCATCCCATGCCAGATCAATTCGGAAATAGCTGGTCGCCGTCATCCGCAGGTTGCCCGGCGCTGTGGGGACCCCTGACGGCGCCTGCGTGGTGGCCGAAGCAGAGTTGGAGCAGTCTGAATCTCCGCCGTTGTTGAAGGCGCGCACGCGGTAGCTGTAGGATGCGCCGGCCGCCAGCCCTGCGTTGCTGAAACTGACGGCGTTTGCGCCGACCCGGGCTATTTCGGCGAAGTTCGAACAGCCACTGCCCTGGCAGCGCTCGATCTTGAATCCATCCTCGTCGTCGGAGTTGTCCGCCCACGTGAGGTTCACCTGGCTCGAAGACGCCGCAATCGCGGACAAGCTGGTCGGAGCGCCAGGAGGCGTCGCGCCGCCTGAGCTGCAAAATACCGTTATGCTTCCGCTCCCTCGATTGACTACAACCAGATCCGGCAATGAATCGCCGTTCAGGTTTCCGGTGGCTATATCCACTGGGGATTGCTCGACGCTGAAGGTAATGGGGTCGGTATAGAGGTAATAGCCTTGATTTAGAAAAATGGAAAGCCTGTTGGTTCCCCGGCTTATGACAGCGAAGTCCAAGCGGCCATCGCCATTGAAATCCGCCGTATCTATGCCGGTGGGCGCGTCGCCACCGTAGATCTCCGAATATGAGAAGAACCTTCCGTGGCCGTCGCCGATCAGAACGAATACCAGTGAATAATAGGAATTCACGGCCGCTATATCCATGTTCCCGTCTCCGTCGAAATCGGCGACCGCCAAGTCATCAGAATTGTCCCACACCCAATTGAACTGGGGGGCGCCAAAGCTCGCATTTCCGTTGTTCAGAAGCACCGTGACGTTACTGTTGCTGCCGGCGCCGTTATTGAGATAGGCAATGTCTTTGAAGCCGTCCCGGTTGAAATCCGCAAGGGCTATTGATCGTGAAGCATATCCGTTTCCATACGCGTTGTTGAAGGCGAAGCCGCCTTGGCCGTTGTTAAGCAGTATGCCCGCCTCATTACACTGACTTATGTCAGCCAGGTCGTTATCGCCGTCTTGATCGAGATCGCCGATGGCGACGCCCTTTGAGAAACTGCACGTGTTGTAGTTGACCGGCGCGCCGAATGCGCGGTCGCCTTGATTAAACAGAACCGAGACGGCTCCTGTCTGAGATGAGAATGCGACCGCGATGTCGTTTCGCCCGTCGCCGTTTAGGTCGCCAATATCCAGACCAAGCGCGTTAGAGTTTGATGGCAACAGCCCGTCCAATGAAATCCGATCGAACGAGCCTGCGCCATTTCCGAAGAACATTTGTAAGCTTCCTTGAAGATCGACCACCGCGATGTCGTTTCGCCCGTCACCATCCAGATCGCCAATTTTTGCCGCCGTGGGACTCCCCCCCACGCTGAGAGATACTTTGCTGTAAGCGGGTTGTGACGCGGCCCCTGCATGCTTCGAGATCGGCAAAGCAAGAGAGACGACGGCTGAAACTAGCAGCCCAGTCACTATGAGTCTCCAGACAGTTACGGCAAACGGTTTCTGTTGTTTATTAATCGCGCGACTTGAGAAGATGTTTTTGTTCATCTCGCAACTCTCCTTTTATCAATGGTTAAGACATCCTTTGAGAACCATGAGTTACCGTAAGTGGCTGATTTTATTTCAATCGCTGCGCCGTAGGGGATGACAGACAGGTCAGGCGCGAAGCATAGTTTCTGTAGTTTAGGCTACAGTTGGGTAATCCGTCATCAAGAAATAGGACGAGATCAACACAGATACGGTTACGAAACTGTTACGGCCAGCGCCAGGCTGATGATCAGGCCTCGGATATAGGGTTATTATGCAGGTCGATTAACCGTTACGTAACATGTTAATTAGTCCGACACCCCGCAAACTCTCCGGCTCTGCGCCAATCGAGACCCGCAACACTTGAATCGGGCCAACAGGGGTTTCGGCACGGGCCAGCGCAACTTCATGTCTTTGCGCGCCAGGAGCTTTAACATGTTTCTTGACAAGCCCGTCTCTCATACATCTATATTCAACCAACGCCCGAATTACTGACCAGAGGGGGTCCTTATGAAGCTGCGGTTCTTGTTTTCATTGCTGCTCGTTGCATCATCTGTCGCCGGGGCGCAGGAAAAGGACGCCGACTTGATGACTTACGACGAGTATTCCAAGACGCGCCATTCTTCCCCTTACATTGTCAAGTTGGAGATAGGCAAAGGCGCGCTCCTCTATTTTGGCGCACAGCACACCAACGACCCGAAGAGCCCGCAAATCGCCCAAATCGAAAAGCTCTGGGGCAAATTCAGGCCGACAGTCGCTTTTAACGAAGGCGGCGACCCGCCCGTTTTGAAAAGCGTTGACGAAGCGGTAAGTCGCGTTGGCGAGGCCGGCCTGGCGCGTTTTCTTGCGGCGCGCGATAAAGTCCCGGCTCACAGTCTCGAACCCGGTCGCGCTGACGAAGTGGCGTTCCTGCTCAGAAGCTACACGCCCGAACAGGTCAAAGTTTTTTACGCTTTGCGTCAAATTCCGCAGTTCAGAAACAGCAAGCGCGGCGAAACGATTGAGACGCATATGGAGTTTGTGCTGGGCAAGCTCCTGACGGGCGTTCCTGGTTTAGAAGGCGCGCCACGCAATTTGACCGAATTTGAGCGAAGCTGTTTGTGGTTGTCGCCGAAGTTGAAGGATTGGCGCGAAACGCCAGCAGACTGGTTCGATCCGACCAAATCGGAAGCTTACACAAATCGAGTTTCCCGGCTGTCGGGCGAGTTTCGTGACCGTCATATGGTTAAGCTGTTGACTGAGGAGGTAAAAAAGGGCGCCCGCGTTTTTGCGGTTGTCGGTTTCAGTCATGTTGTTATGCAGGAACGGGCGCTGAAGGCGGCGTTAAACGGCGCGCAGTGAATCCGCAGGTTGTCGCCGATAGCGTCCCGACAAATGTATGCTCGGAGACGATGACGATGGCAAGACAAAACTCCCGATGATGGAAGAAAGTGTTGTGGGCTCTGTGCCTTTGGCAAAGCCTGGTGTTTGCTCTTGCCGGACTGTGGCGCCTTATCGGATTAGGGACGCGAGTCCCTACGCTTGCCGATTCCGAAAGCCGAGTAATAGCCTCCTTACTCCAGCCAACTGACTAAGTAACATTGGGACACCGGTACAGTACCGCGCGCGTAAGCAAGCGGCGGACTCATCGGTCGGCCGCTTGCTTACGCGCGCGGTACTGTACCGATCTTGCGTGGCTCGATTTAGAAGCCTATCGGATTGAGCCCGCCTGAAAGATCGCCTTTGGAATCATCGCGTGCACCCCCTTCGTCCCGTCCACCAATTGCGTAATGCTCAAATCCGCCGCGACGCTCGCCAGCATATACGCGTCGTCTCGGCTGAGCTTCTTTTCGGTGACTAGAAAATCAATCATCTCGCGCACCGCTATCCTGGTCGCTTCGGTCAGGTCTTCATTGATTCCCATCGTCATGAACGCCGCGGGAGTTTCGGCCCGGGGCCAGCGCAACTTCATGTCTTTGCGCACAATGAACTGAAGCTTGCCTATGAGTGAGGTTTCGAGCGCGGTGATGCAGACTTCGCCGTCGCCTTGCGCGGCGTGGCCGTCGCCGACCTGAAACAACGCTCCGCGCACGTGGACGGGAATGAAAAGCGTCGTGCCCGCGACCAACTCTTTGTTGTCGAGGTTGCCGGCGTGAATCCCAGGCGGGGCGCTGCTGACGCGGCCATAGGCTTCGGGCGGAGCGACACCCATGCTGCCGAAGAACGGGCGCAGCGGGATTTCAATGCCGTCGCCGAAAAGCCCCATCATCCGCTTTTCATCCAAGGGAATGATCTTCATCTTCGAGTGCGCGAAATCCTCCGGCAGAAACCCTGCCCCCGGCCTGAACGCGGTATAGGCGTAAGGAATGGCCAGCTTGATGGATTGGATTCGCACTTCGAGTACATCGCCGGCTTCGGCGCCTTCAATATAGACTGGGCCGGTCAGTATGTGTCCGCCAGGGCCTTTGTTGGTCACGGTGGTAAAAATCTCGCGGAGCGACGACTCGATCTGATCTGGCTTGACGCCGGCGCCCTCCAGCCTCGGCGGCGTGGATGTGATCAGCGTATGAACCTCAACTGTGTCTCCCGATTTGATGCGAAGCGCGGGCGGAGTCGTGGCGTCATAGTATCCCCACGCGACCGTCATTGGCGTCGGCTTTAAAACGTGGGAATTCACTTCCGACGCCTGCTGCGAGTAGGCGTCGCGGCCGAAAAGGGCGAGCGCGCAAATGACGGGAAGAACTGAAGCGATTTGGCGATTCGAAAGCATTTGTCTGGAACCTCCGATTCAGCGATTTGGAAACAAAAAAATGTCGGACAGGAAAATAGAATAAGACATCACGCGCGCTATTTCTATTTTACCGTCCGACATTTTCCTGTTTTCTCTATCTTTGATACTCACTCCTCCCGAAGCGCAATGTTCGGGTCGAGCCTTGCCGCGCGCCGTATCGCAGGTCTTGCCAGAATGTTTGCATTATTCCCCCATGAGGAAGATGTCAGATGTCAGTGAAGAGGTCTCTCGCATCACTCAACTTTCAACTGACATCTGACATCTGACATCTATTCGCATCTGAGCGCAACCATCGGATCCACCTTCGCCGCTCGCCGCGCCGGGATCAAACAGGCTATGAGCGCAGTAAGCGCAAGCAGCGCGACCACGCCCGCGAACGTGAGCGGATCGGAACCTCCGACGCCCAGCAGCAAACCGGTCAGGACTCGGCCTAACGCCAGCGCCGCCAAAAGCCCACACGCCAGCCCGATCACGACCAGCGCCATTCCCTGCCGCAGGATCAATCGCAACACGTCGCGCTGTTGCGCTCCCAGCGCCATCCGAACGCCGACCTCTTTCGTGCGACAGCTTACGGTGTAACTCATTACGCCGTACAAACCCATTGTCGCCAGCGCCAGCGCCAACAGCCCGGACACGAGCGACAGTCCCGCGCCGAGTTTCGGCCCCCAGTAGGCCCAACTCATGTGCTGTTCCGCCGTCTTCAGGTCGAAGACCGGTAGCCTCGGGTCGAGCCGTTGCGCCTCGCGGCGCATCCCCTCAGCCACTGATTGCAATGCGCCCACTGATTGCGCGCGCGCCGTCAGCGTCGCCTGCGAAATGTAGAACTGCTGATGCGGTAGGAACATGTACGGGCGCGGGTCTTCGTAAATGTTGCGGTATTTGCCGTCAGCGGCGACGCCGACGATCTCAAACGGCGCAGGGCTCGAATCCGCCAGGAGAAACCGTTTGCCTATCGCTTTCTCCGCGCTGCCATAAAGTCGCCGCGCCAGTTCCAGATTGACAATCACGACCTGTGGAGCGTCCGCGCCGTCGTGTTCGGTGAAGTCGCGGCCCAGTAATAATCGCGTGCCCATCGTCTCGAAGTAGCGCACGCCGATGGAGCTGTAGTGGACGTACAGTCCCTGATTCGGCGGGGGCGGAGCTTCACCTTCTTTGATCAGAGGCCCCGTCGACCAGCCGTTATCGCTCAGCGGAAGGATATGCGCGACGGTGGCCGAAGACACGCCGGGCAGCGCGGCGACGCGGCGCGCGAGTTCAGCGTAAAACCGCTTGCCTTCTTCCGCGTTGTAGCCGAGCAATTCGGGATCGAGTTGCATCGAAACCAGGTTCTCGACGTTGAAGCCCAGGTCGGCTGTCTGAGCGTTGCGCAGGCTGCGCAGGAAAAGTCCGGCGCACGCCAGCACGACCACCGAAACGGCGAGTTGCGCAACGACGAGCAGATTGCGCAGGCCCATACGCCTGGCGCCGGAGCCTGAACCGCCGGAGCTTTTAACCACCGCGACCAGATCGACGCGTGACGCGCTCAACGCCGGAGCCAGTCCAAAAATGACGCTGGTCAACAACGAAACGCCAGTCGCCCAGAATAACGTCAGGCGATCAGGCGCGAAGTTCAGATCAACCACGTACGGCATCGGCGGCATGGTTGCGTTCAACAGATCGGCGCTCCAGAACGCCAACAGCAATCCCAACGCGCCACCCAGCAACGAAAGCAGCAGGCTCTCGGTCAGCAGTTGCCGCACGATGCGGCCCCGTCCCGCGCCAAGTGACAACCGGACGCCGATTTCACGCGAACGCGCCGCGCCGCGCGCCAGCAACAGGTTCGCCACGTTCCCGCACGCGATCAGCAAGACCAGCCCTACGGCCCCTAACGCCAGAAGCGAACTCAACCGCATCACCGGGAAAGCTTCATTGACGCGCCCTTCGCGTTCAGTGACGACCTGTACTTTCCTCCCTTCATTCGCCTGCGGATACGATTTTTCAAGCTCCTGAGCGATCAAACTGAGATCGGCCCCGGCCTGCGCGATGGTCACGCCAGACTTCAAACGTCCCATCAGCCCCAATGATTGGCGACTGCGGTCGGTGCGCCATGCGTCGTTGATGTTCATCCGCGCCCGCATCATCAGCGGAACCCAGAACTCCATCCTCAACGCAAACTTCGTCCCGGTGAATCGCTCCGGCGCGACGCCGATGACCGTGAAGGGATGGCCGTTGAGGTAAACGCTCCGGCCCACAATGGCCTGGTCGGCGTTGAAGCGCCGCAGCCACAGGCTGTGACCGAGCACGACGACCGGATGCGTGTTGGGCGTGCGGTCTTCTTCGGGCCGGAATCCACGCCCCAAGGCAGGCGGCGCGCCTAACACGTCGAAGTAGTTCCCGCTGACCGTCTCGCCCCAGACGACTTCGGCGCGATCATCGCTTCCCCCACTTGTGTTGCTAATCGCCGCGGAAGTCATCCGGTACGCGATCAATCCGTTGAAGGACTGGTTGCGGTCGCGGTAATCCAGATAGTTCAGATACGAGAAATCGTCGTAAACGCGCGGCTGCTGTTTGGCGCCGGTGAAGACAATCGCCAGCTTTTCAGGCTGCGCGTACGGCGACGGGCGCAGCAGCATTGAGCTGACGGCGCTGAAGATCGCCGTGTTGACGCCGATGCCTAAAGCGAGCGTGAGCGCGGCGATGAAAGTGAAGCCGGGCTGTTTGCGCAACATACGCGCGCCGTAGCGCATGTCTTGTAATAAAGAATTCATTGCTCATCCCCTCACTTGAAATTGGTCAGAGGGCTGAAATCGTTGGCTTATCTCTTTCCTGCTTCAGCAGCCAACTTGTCCAGCATTGTCTGCAATTCGGCTTTGCTGAATAATCTGCCGCCAACGACAACGGCGGCTATCTTTCGCGTATTTGTGATGTCGCTCAAGGGATTGGCTTCGAGCAGCGCCAGGTCGGCCAGTTTCCCTTGCTCGACTGTGCCCAGACTCGCGCCCATTCCCATAAACTCGGCGGGGATGCGGGTGGCGCTCTGCAAGGCTTCAGCCGGAGTCAAGCCGATTCTGCTGACCAGCAACTCCAGTTCGTCGTGCAAGCTGAACCCGGGATAGCACAAGGGGGCGCCAAGGTCAGTTCCGGTCATCATCTTCACGCCCGCCTTGTACAGCGCGCGGAAGATTTGGAGATTGTTCTCCATGACCGCCTGCCAGTCTATTTTGATTTCGACCTTTTTCATCTCGATTTGTTTGCGCCAGAAATCGGCCAGCGATTGGGGAACGTATTTGCGTCGTATGTCGCGCAGCCCGGCTTTGTCGTCAATGACGGCCAGCGCCTCACTGTCGGGCGTTCCTCTATAGCCTCGACCGGCGACCAAAGTCGGCGTCAAGTGCGTGCCGTTTTTGATGAGCCGCGCGGCAATCTCTTTCAGCTTATCTTCCGGAATTTTGTCGAGCATCGGCCATCCATGTTCGAAGCTGCGCTGGCCAGCGTCCGAGGCTTCGAGCGGGTCGATTCCCTCAGGCAGATGGCCGACCAGCGGCAGTCCGGCGCGCTTGGCCTCGGCGGCGATCGCCAGATAAGTATCGCGCGAAGCGCTCGTGCGAATCTTCAAAAAATCCGCGCCCAGTTTGACGTTGGCCTCGATTGCGCGTCGCGCGTCGTCGGCATTGGCAACGCCAATCCGTTTTCCAGTAAACGATTCTCCATTGATGCGTTCTACGATCTGGATGAAGCGCGGACTTTCAAGAATCAACCCGGTGGCTTTGATTCGGGGCCCTAACAACGAGCCTGATTTCACCCTTTCGCGCAGCGCCAGAGCCTGCTCACCGCTCCCACCCATCTCGCGCACGCTGGTGACGCCATTGGCGATCAGAGCCGGGAAGAGCGCTGCGCCCCCCTCGCCAAAATGCGCGTGCATGTCCCACAAACCGGGAATCAAAAACTTCCCGGCGGCGTTGATAATCTGCGCGTCTTCAGGGACGCGGACACTTTGATGCGGCCCCACTTCAACGATCCGGTCGCCAACGACTACCACGGTAAAATCGGGCTTGGCTGCGGCGCCGGAGCCATCAATTATTGTGACGTGAGTAAATGCTAGTATCCTTGAACGCGCTGTTTCCTGGTTTTGTGCAAGGAGTAAAGAGACGAGCGCCACTGCCAGGGCGCCCGCGGCGATCAATGTGAAGCCAGGCTTCTTCATCAACATTCGCACGCCGTAGCGCAGGTCTTGCCAAAGTGTTTGCATGACTTCCTTCCCGGAATAGTTCTTTCCTTACCATCATGTTAAATCGAACCACACAAGATGGGTACGGTACCGCGCGCGTAAGCAAGCGGCTGACTGATGGGACGGCCGCTTGCTTACGCGCGCGGTGCCGTACCTGTGTCCCAATGTTGCGTGGCCTGATTTAACCAAATTGCGTGCCACCTGTGTGGCCAAGATAAACGCTCAAATCATTTGAGTTGGCACGGCGCCCAAATAGCATGGCGCATAACGGCGTCCGATTTTGGGATCAGCTTTTCCCACAATCGTAAATCGCGCGCTCGGATTAAAGCGGAAGTTGGTACGGAGCCGAAGGCCAATTCAACGGTTTGAACCAAGCTCAGGCGCTTTTCGTAGGAGCCTTCATCTCGCGTTGCAACGCCTTGAAAGAATGAAAACGCGCCACGTAGTGACGATTTATTCGTCACGTGACGATCACGTGACGAATAAATTCGTCACTACGTGGTTATTTTCCGCAGGAGCCATCGGGCATCAACAACTCAGGAGGAAACTTTATATGGGCGCCAGAAATTTATCGCTGCTGTTCGGATCACTCACGCTTCACTTTTTCCTGGTAATGACAGGCGCGGCTCAAGATGCGAACAAAACATATCCGCCGCCGGGCAGGCTGGTTGATGTCGGCGGTTGGCGGTTGCACCTCAACTGCGCAGGGGAGAGTAAGGGGAAGACTCTGACGGTCGTGCTGGAATCTGGCGCCGGCGACTTCTCCTTCGATTGGACTCTGACGCAAACCGAGGTCGCCCGCTTTGCTCGTGTGTGCTCTTATGACCGCGCGGGAAGCGCCTGGAGTGATTTGGGGCCGCGCCCGCGCACGATGAGGCAGGTCGCCTATGAACTGCGCACAGCCTTGTTGAAAGCTGGCGAGAAAGGGCCGTACGTGTTGGTCGGCCAGTCCATCGGCGGCCTGTTGATACGCACGTTTGCCAGCCAGTATCCGAAGGAAGTCGCCGGGATGGTTTTGGTTGACAGTACGCACGAGGACACACAGCTAAGCCTGAACGGCAAAATCCAACGGATGCGAGAGCTTTCGCAAGGGAGAACCATTCCCCCCGTTCAAACCACAATCCGTGCCGCCGAGAAAGAACTCTCTGCTGAAGAAAGGCAGCAAGTCGAGGACACCCTGAAACAGATCGGCTCGCCTAAAATTGAACCGCCATTCGATCGCTTGCCGGCGGAGATTCAAGCAATGCGGTTGTGGGGGCTGACGCGGCCAAATCATTATGTCGCCGATAGCGATCCTTACTGGTCAGAGGAATTCGCTGAGATATACGCCTCTCGCAAGAAACAGGAGTATCCGCTGGGCGACATCCCGCTGATAGTATTGACCAGGGGTAAGCGTGGGTATCCGAATAATGACGTAGGCGACCAACTCAATGAAGAGCGCAAGCGCATGCAGTCAGACCTGCTCAATCTTTCGCGCAACAGCAAACAGATCGTCGCCGCCGACAGCGGCCATCATATTCAGTTAGACGAGCCGGAAGTAGTTACCAGCGCGATTCGGCAAGTAATTGATGCAGTTCAACGTCGCGCAAAACTGCGCCCTTGAGAAATGACTACGGCAGCGATCTCATCGTTCGCTCCCCGGCAGAGCGCGAATTTTCAGATTGCGGAACCGGACTTCGTCGCCGTGATCTTGCAACAGGATGCGCGTCTTAGTCTTGGCGCCATACCCCGGAACGTCTTTGTACTTGCTCTTGGCGATGGCATCGATCAATGCCGGGCTTTCCAGATCGTACTCGACGATTTTGGCCCCGTTAAGCCAATGTTCGACGTGTTTGCCTCGAACAACGATTCGTGATTCATTGAACTCGCCTGCCGGTTTCAGCCGTTTGGAATCGTTCGGGGGAATTAGTGAATAGAGCGAGCCTGTCGAACGGATCGGGCCGTTCCTGAGAGCGTCCGGGTGTCGTTCGTCATCAAGCAACTGATACTCAAAGCCGACTGGGCTTCTGCCGTCATCACCCATATACATCCCGACGCCTGGTTTATCCTGACGCTCCTGAAAGAGGTAATATATGCCGCTATTGCCGCCCGGGGGCATGCTCCACTCGAAGCGAAAATCGAAGTCCGTGAACAGTTCGGCAGTCATTATATCGCCGCCGCCGCTGCGGGGACGCCCGTTGCCTTTGGAGTTTTTGAAACATCCCGCCTCAATGCTCCAGCCTTTTGACGGGTCCATCGTTTCAAAGTAACTGCGCCATCCGTTGAATGTCTTACCGTCGAAGAGAAGCTTCCACCCCTCTTTCTTTTCGGCGTCTGAGAGTGTGTTGAGCTGAGTGACCGAAGTCTCCTGCGATACGGAAAGGCCTTCGGCCACGGCAGCCAGCGCAAGCGCGGACAATATCGCAGTCGTAACGCTGAGCATCATAAATCGCATACACCTACCAAAACGCAAATCTCGAAGCATCTCGTCCTCCAGTTGTTAGTGGTATATATCGTTTCACTCACTTCTTAACGCGGGCGGGACATCCTCCACGGTTTTGCCCTCTGACAAGCTCTTGGTAATCATCTCCGCCCGGCTCTGCAAATCGGCAGGCAACTTGCCATTCAGTTGGTCGAGGAGCGCTTGCGGCGCGGGGCGCCCGACGCCGGCGATCGCAATAAAAGCGTCCGCGTTCATCTTTTGCGCGGCGACCATGCCGATCAAAGAACCTTCGCTGTGTCCGATGACGATTACAGATGAAAACCGCTTGTCGGCGCGAAGCTGCTTGCCCCACAAAACGGCGTCATCAATGTAAGTCTCAAACCGCAGGTCCGATGCGCTGGCGGCGGCCTTCACACTCTCCGCCACCCCGCGCTTATCGTAACGAACCGAGGCGATCCCCTGCCCGGCCAAGCCTTCCGCCAGGTACTTCAGACTATTGTTCGCGCCTGGAATGGCGGGAGAGTTGCCGTTGCGATCGGTCGGGCCTGAGCCGGCGATGATCAAGGCGACGGGCAAAGGCGCTGAGGATTTCGGCAGTTCTAACGCGCCGAACAGCTTTCCGGTTGGCGTTTCAAGAACAATCGGCTCGGTCGTAACAATCGTCTGTCGTGGCGCGCTTGATTCAGGCGCGTTTGGCCTCGGTTGGGAACCGCTCTGGCCTTGAGTATGGAGAAAGCTCGGCCCCAATAGTGTGGCCCATAAACAAAACACGGTAGTGACAATGTAGTTAATCATTTCTGTAGTCTTTCGCTTAATCGTTTATCGATCCTACAGTGGGGGCAGCGGCGGAAATTTTTCCGGCGCCCGGCGATGTTTGGTCGCCTGCTCGTAGGAGTAAACAAACTTGATCAAATCCGGCTCGCTGAACGACCGTCCCAGAAACGTCAGACCGGCCGGCAGCGAGCCGTAGGTGAATCCCATCGGAACAGTGATCGCGGGGAATCCGGTTTGCGGCGAGAGCATCTGGCTGTTGTCGCCCGCCGGGCTTTGCAGGTCGCCGACCTTACGCGGCGGATTGCTCCACGTCGGATAGATGACGGCGTCGAGGCGGTCTTTCTCCATCGCCTTCAGCAAAGCCTCACGGAAAGCGACGTTGCGCGGGTCTTGATACAAATCCTTGCAGGGCGGCGATTGCGGCGTGGTCTTAATAGCGTCCTTCAATCGCCTTTCGATGTATGGCGAATAGAGGCCAGACTCGACGATTGCGGTCAGGTTTTTGTATTTGCCTTTCTCGCCGAGCGAGGCCAGGTAGTTGTTCACGTCGTAGTGAAAAGAGTTGCACCAGATGTCCTTCGTCAGCTCGTCGTAATTCGGGAGATCGAACGGGTCCACGATGACCGCGCCCTGCGCTTTTAAATCTCCGATGGCTTTGGCGACCAGCTCTTTGATTTGCGGGTCAGTGGTCGGAGCGTCAATGTACCTTCTGAACACTCCTAGTCGCGCGCCCTTCAGTCCGTTCTTCTTCAGAAACTGCGTATAGTTCTTCGGAATCTTGCCCTCGGAAGCCTTGGTGATCGGGTCAGCCGGGTCATATCCCGCAATCACTTCGAGCACCCGCACGGCGTCTTCAACTGTGCGCGCCATCGGGCCGCCAATGTCGTTGCGCAAATACAGAGGAATGATTCCGTCGCGGCTCGCCAGGCCCATCGTCGAGCGAATGCCGACCAGCGCGTTGTGCGAAGACGGGCCTCTGATCGAGTTGCCGGTGTCAGTGCCCAATCCGACCGCGCCGAGATTGGCCGCGACCGCGGCCGCAGTGCCGCCGCTAGACCCCGCCGGGACGCGCTCCAGGTCGTAAGGATTACGCGTCACGCCGGCGATCGAGCTTTCAGTCAGCATAGGACTGAAGGCCCATTCGGCCATGTTCGATTTGGCCAGCACGATCGCGCCCGCTTCGCGAATCCTGCGAACCTGGAAGGCGTCGTCGGGCGGGATCGAGCCTTTGAGCGCCATCGAGCCGCCGGTCGTCTGCAGGTCTTTGGTGTCGTAGTTGTCTTTGACGATCACCGGAATCCCGTGCAGCGGGCGAAGCTTTTTGGTTCTCCTGAACTCTTCGTCGAGGCGGTCGGCCTCGGCGAGCGCCTGCGGATTGACTATCACGATGGAGTTGAGTTTGGTCGATTGGTCGTAGGCTTCGATGCGCTTGAGATAGGCTTCGACCAACTGATGGCAGGTGATTTTGCCGGAGCGAATCGCCTGATGGATTTCGGCGATGGTCGTTTCAACTAGCTCGTATTTCATTCGTGTTTGCGCCGGCTTCTGCCAGACGAGAACCGTAATCATAGCCGCCGCCAGCGCCAACGGCGCGATCTTTTTCGTATCAATATCGCCAGGGTGATTTTCGCGTCTAACTTGTCGCTGTAACGCCACCTCGGTATCCTCTCAGAAACATAAGCTGGAAAAAAGCGCCTACTTGCCGCATAGGTAGGAAATTCCTTTGCCTTATACACCTGAAAAGGCGGATGACGCAAAGAATGCCGGACGCCTGAAACCTGAAACCTGAAACCTGAAACCTGAAACCTATTCGCATCTGAGCGCGACCACCGGATCAACTTTCGTAGCCCGCCGCGCCGGAATGTAACAAGCCAGCATTGCCACCAACGCCAGTAGCGTCGCAACCGCCGCAAAGGTCAGCGGATCGTTCGCGCTCACGCCGAACAACAGGCTCTTTATCAATCGCGCCAACGCAAATCCGCCAATCAAACCTATTCCTATTCCGAACAACGTTAATCTCATCGCCTGCTTCATCACCATCTTCATCACATCACGTGTTTGCGCGCCCAACGCCACACGAACGCCGATCTCGCGCGTGCGCTCCGCAACGAAGTAAGCCAGCACGCCATAAATTCCCAACGCGGCGAGCAGGAGCGCCACTCCGGCAAACGTCGCCAGCAGGACCATTCCCACCTGCCGCTGCTCCGTCTCTTCGCCCAACAGTTCAGCCATCGTCGCAATCACGGAGATCGGTATATCTGGCTCGACCGCATGAATCTCGTGGCTCACTGCGGCGACCAGACTCATCGGATCGCCGCTCACGCGAATCGCCAGGTTGCCCGGCGCCATCCACCAGTTGAATCCGTGCTGGTGATATGGGAGATACATTTCGGCCTTGACCGGCGCGTCGACTCCCATCTGCCTGATGTCGGCGACAACTCCGACCACAGTAATCCAACGCGGATTCGAATCGGAATCGCCGAGTTTGAATCGCTTGCTCAACACGTCTTGATCAGGCCAGTATTGCCGCGCCATCGTCTCGTTAATGATCGCCACCGGTGTAGACCACTCTTTGTCGGTTTCATCGAAATATCGTCCCTGCCGCAGCGTAATGCCCATCGTCCGCAAATAATCGTCTGTCACCTGTCGCTGAAGAGCGTCGTAAGACGATCCAGGAATGAGTTGTCCGCCTTCAGGTCTGAAGGCTGTCGCTCCGCCCTTCCATCCGAGCGGGACTATTGTCGTGTATCCGGCTGAAACGACTCCCGGCAGCGTTTTCACACGAGCCAGCGTTTGGTCGTAGAAGTTTTTTCGCCTCCCGGCCTCTTTGTACTTGCCGCGCGGCAGCGGGGTCCGCATCGTCAGGATTTTTTCCGGCTGAAGGAATGAGTACTGGCCGCGCAATTTGAAGAGAGTCTGAATCATCAAGCCGGCGCCCGCGAGCAGCGTCATAGCCATCGCGATTTCAAACACCACCATCGCGCCGCGCAACCTGCCGTTACCAACAATTGAGCTTGTCTGGCCGCCTTCTTTCAACGTCTCGTTCAAATCGACCTTCGACGCCTGAAGCGCCGGCGCCAGGCCGAAGGTCACGCCGGTTAGAAGCGCGAGCAGCAGCGTGTAACCCAACACCCGCAGATCAATCGTCAAACTGGTCGAAAGCGCCATTCCCTGAGGGATAAATTTTTCCAGGAAGGTGAAACTCCACAACGTCAACAACAATCCGGCCAGCCCTCCGGCGAGGGCGAGTAGCAGGCTCTCTGTCATCAACTGCCCCACGATCCGGCCACGGCCGGCGCCCAGCGCCGCGCGAATGGCTATTTCTCTTCGACGACCGGCTGCGCGCGCAAGCAGCAGACCGGCGATGTTGGCGCACGCGATCAGCAAGACGAATCCGACGGCGGCAAGCAGGACGATCAACTGGCGCCCACTTTCTCCGGCCAATTGATCGCGCAGCGGCAGCGTTACCGACCCCATCTTTCCATCGAACGACTCGCGCGGATATTGCCGGGCGATGCCCTGCGTGATCGTCTGAATCTCCGCCTGAGCCTCTCGTAGGCTGACGCCCCGTTTCATTCGCGCCACCACGTTCAGATGATGGCTCTTGCGATTAGCCCATTCCTCCTGCGTATACGCCATCGGAACCCATAGATTGATGTACCTGTACATAAACTCGAACTCGGCGGGCATGACGCCGATGACGGCATACTTCTCGTCGTCGAGCAGAATCTCGCGGCCAATGATATTAAGGTCGCCGCCGTACCGCATCTGCCAGAAATTGTGGCTGAGCACGACCACTTTATTCGCCCCCGGTTTCTCTTCTTCCGGCGAAAACGTCCTGCCGAGCGCGGGAGCGACTCCGAGCAGAGGAAAGAAGTTCGCTGTGACCGAATTGGCGAAAACCTGCTGCGGTTCGCCGTCGCCCGTCAGCCTGAACCCTCCCCATTCCAAAGCCGCCATATCCTCGAAGACGGACTGCCGCGCCTTCCAGTCAACGTAATTCGCCGGCGCCGGTTCCTGTTGCGGGAAGCCGGCGAAAGACGCCTCTTCCCAGACCATCACCAATCGCTCATGCTCGTAAAACGGGTGCCTAAGCTAGAAGCTGAGCTAAATTATTGAGAGAGCTAGATCGCGTTCACGAATCCGCGGGCTGAGGTGTTCGCTATTGAGAATCTCGGTTCCCAAATTCGGGCAATCAATTTACCTGATCGACCTGGCCTGCGCTTTCAAGCGGCCGCTGCGGATCGCGACGTCGAAAGGACGAAATAATCGCCAACGCCGCGACCACCAGATTGGCGACGACGACCGGAGTGGCTTTGATGGCGATCCCATAAACGATCCAGAGCGCCGCCGCCAAGGCCTGAACGCGGCGCATCGCGGCAGGCCGGCGATAGAAATATGAAACTGCGAAAACGGCGGTCGCTACCCATCCAATCGAATCAATCATTGTCTGCCCCCCTGTCGGCTAATCCAAATCAGCCGAGTGGGCGAATGATTTCGGGGCGATCTCACCGATCTTCAGCCAGTCGGTCTTGACCTTGTCCCATTCCTGAATCTGCAGGCCGTGAGCTTCGAACAGCGAGCGGATGCTCGTCGGATCGGTCAGGCCGACGACTTCTTCGAGCACGGGAATCAATGGACTCAACGCGTCTTCACTGAGGATCGAGCGTTTGGCGATGGGCGCGATGTATTTGTTTTCTGAAACGGCCACGGTGAATCCGCCGCGGCGGTTGACGTGCAGCATAACGTGAATGTCGGAACCGCCGTCGCCTACGTAAACGATGCGGTCGGAACCGATCTGAAGTCGCGCCTGCAATTCGTCGAGCGTAGCGACCTTGCCGTAGCCCGCCGGAACGCGGACGACGGATTCGATCTCGCCGGTCTGCGGGTGATAGCGGAAGCGCGAGCCGAAGATGTGATCCGAAGGCACAATGTCTTCGAGCGCCGATTGGATCACCTCTTCGGGCGCCGCCGAGATGACGTAAAATGAAAAATGATAACCTTCGATCCCCTCGCTCAGTATTTTCGGCAGCAAACGGATGTTCTGCTTGAGCCGGATACGCTTACCGGCTTCGATCAAATGCTCTTTGCGAACGCGGCGGAATTCGGGATCGTGCAGTAGCAGATAGGCGAGTTCGCCTCCCTGCTGCGCGAGGTTGATCCTCGCCATTCCCGCGACCCGCTCTTCAAAACCCGATACGCCAAGTATCTCGCTCAAAATGAGACCGGAATCGTTGAAACTCAATGTCTGATCGAAATCGCTGGCAAACAGATAATGCTTCATTTTTCTCCTTCTCCTTTGCATTAGATCCGCCGGCGGGCAAAGGCGCCGCCGCCAAAAACCCGAGTCGGCGTCATGATAAAGCCGCGAGCTTAAATCCGCTTTCAATAAACCAAGAATCAAGCCGCAACTTCGGCGCCGAAGGCCTGGGCAATAATGACACGGCGCAGGGAAAAGCTTGTTTGACAGTGATTTCAATCTGACGACGAATCTTGGAGCGGCTCGAATCTCATCGCGCGGCGCCTTCAAAAATGTCGTTCGAGAGATGGCCCGCGACAAGATTGTCGGAAGGATGGCGCGCGTTAAATCGAAACACTCGCCATCGGTACGGTACAGGGAGCGGTAGCGACCTGGTCCTTGCGTTATGCGCGTCTCGCAGGGGCGCCAGGTCGCTACCGCTCCCTGTACCGTACCGATGCGTGTCCCAATACAGCAATCATAATTACTCCTCCTCGAAGATGGGAATGCGCACGTTAGCGGAAGCGCGATAGGTCATTGTTTCGGCCAATCGCCCAAGAGCGACGCCGGATGCGATCAATCGCTCAACGGCGGCCTTCGCGATCATCGTGGCTAAGGCTTCGCCTGGGCAGGCGTGCGCTCCGACGCCGAAGGTGAAGATTCGTCGCTCTTTTCTGAAAATATCGAACCGATCAGGGTTCGGGTTGGCGGATGGGTCGCGGTTGGCGGCGGCCAGAATGACGAGAATCGAGTCGCCCGCCTTCATTTTCTCGTCCGCGACGATTCCGTCTTCGGCAAGGAAGCGGCGCGTGTTCTGGACGGGAGAGTCGTATCGCAAGACCTCCTGAATCACGGATTGAAGAAGGCCGGGATCGGCGTCGACCTGGTCGCGTATCCCGGGGCGAGAAGCCAGAGTGAGCAGCGTATTGCCGATCAGTCCCGCCGTCGCTTCATATGCCTGCGAGAGAAAGCCGATTCCATTCGCGACAATGGCGTCCGTTTCATCGCGCCCGACGCGTTTCGCCTCCCGCGCAAGGGCGCTCAGCAGGCCGTCTTCGCGGCTCAGGAGCGCGCGAAACGTCTCGAGCAAATGCCCCGCCGCCGTCTTGCCCCGCTCAATTTGTTCGGGACTGCTCGACGGCGCGACGCAGCGCGCGAAATCGTTCATCCACAAAGAGGTCTGATGCAGCCTGCCCTCGGGAACGCCGAGCAGACTTCCAAGAACATAAACGGGCAGGTCAAAAGCCAAGCGCGATAGACGCCTCGATCCGCCCTCTTCCAGAAGAATCCGCGCCCACTTATCGCTCTGTTGAGCGGCCCGAGCCGCGTCAATCGACGCCAGCGCCGTCGACACTGCTTGTTTAAAAGGACAATGCCTCTCGCCGTCATTCATACGTACGAGATGTCGAAAGATTTCGGCGGCTGGCGATCCGAGTAGCGATTTGGGAACCGGCTCCGTCGCCGGGCGCACTTTGTAAAGGTGATTGGTCAGGATGTTAGCGACAGCGACGGCGCTTGACGCCACCCAAAGCCTGAGCTTGTCGTCGTAATAGAGCGGCCTGCGGGCCACTAGATCCGCGTAATAGGCGTAGGGATCAGGGTGGGTTACAGCAGTAATTGGATCTTGTGGGAATATCATTACATCCTCCTCCGAAATGCAGTTCGTAGTCCCGCCTTTAGGCGGAAGGATCAGCAGAAGATCCATTCCGCGGCGCCAAAGGCTTCCGCCTAAAGGCGGGATTACGAACTGATTCTCAGAAAGCGTAGGGCAAACTGGCAGTTTGCCTGGTTTTCTCGAAAGACGCTGATTCAGAGCAAGGCAAACTGCCAGTTTGCCCTACGCTTTCCATCATAATTCTGGCCGGCCGGAAATGTTTTATTTATCATTTAACTATGGATGTCAAAAAAGATCTGGCTGAAGTCGCCGCGCTGATCGGCGAGCCGACCCGCGTCGTGATGCTTTGGAGCCTGTTGGGAGGACAAGCGAGACCAGCCAGCGAGCTGGCGTTTTACGCGAACGTCTCGGCGCAGAACGCCAGCGCGCACCTGGCCCGATTGGTCGAGGCCGGCATGCTGGCAGTCGAGGCTCGTGGCCGCCATCGTTATTACCGCCTTGCCGGCGCGGACGTGGCGCATGCCATCGAGGCGCTGGCGGCGCTGGCTCCGTCGTCGAAAGAGCTGGCAGGTTTGCCGCCGAGACAGGCGCCGGATTTGAAATACGCTCGCACCTGTTACGACCACCTGGCCGGAAAGGTGGCGGTCGAGATTTGCGCGGCGCTCAAGGATAAAGGCTACCTCGCGCCGGTCGGCGACGACTTCGAGATCACGGGCAAAGGAGAAAAGCTGTTTCGCGATCTCGGGATAGAGACCGGCGAACTGCGACAACAGCGGCGTGCGTTCGCGCGTCAAGTCAGGACTGGAGCGAGCGACGGCCCCACATAGCCGGGGCGCTGGGCGCGGCCATGCTTGAGCGGATGTTTCAGCATGGATGGATTGCGCGGGTTCGCTCTTCCCGCATCATCAGAGTGACGGCCAAAGGAAGAGAAGATCTTTATGAGCTGCTCAAATTAACTCTGTAATAGAATTGACAGATCGCTGTTCCGCTGTTGGTCTCGTTGCTACGCCTGGCCGTTTATTTCCGCGACGGCTACCGGGCCACTAACTATGGCGTGCCCGACCTGGTAGAGGTGATTCGCCAACTCGACCGTAAGGTGACCGAGAAGGCGGAGAGTCGTGGAGGGGAGCCCGAGTATAAAAACCCGGTCAAGCTGTCATTCATCGGCCACAGCATGGGCGGCTTCGTCGTCACCAACGTAGTGCGCATCCTGTCGGACGTCTTCTCCCCGCCGCAGGACCCGAGGCGGACGGAACCCGACTACATCTCTGTCGACCAATTCGCCGCGGAGAAGGGGTATGAGAGGGACCAAGGCTCCTTAAACGCTGGCAACGCAGGCAAGGTTTCTACGCCGGAAATTGGCAAGGCCTTTATATTGGCGCGACTGGTGCTCGTCTCGCCGGACATTGCGGAGCAAATCACATCCTCTCTTCTGGACGCCGGCCCCGGATTTTCCAATACCGGCTAGCGATGAACTATTCGCTATTTTTCCGGCGAATGGGCGTGAAGAATTCGATCGCGCCCAACAATTGAAAAGCGTCGAACTCCACCCGAATTATGGGTACGCATCCTTTCAACTCAATCCTTCCAACTACGCGACCAAAGATCAGTTTATGGGCGTCGCCTCCCTTACTCTTGGGCTATTCGATAGGAAGGTAGTTCATATAAGCGCCTCTTATTCGAACACGCCTAAATTTGATAGCGCCGGGCAGTTGATGGAAATCATTACCAGGCAATTCGGCCTACCGGAATTCAAGGCCTGGCCGGATTACAACGAATTTTTGGAATATTGGAACCTACATTCACTCTATTGTGACGGATTTACATTTCAAGTGTTCGCAGGCAGAAGTTCTATCTCGATCACCTTGACCGATCCGACCTATAAAAAGATTGCGGACGAGAGGAAGAAGGCCGACCTGGCCAAGAAGCTAGGGGAGCTCAAATTTTAACATGGTTTAGCGCGTCGCGAGTCGCACGCCTTCGTCAATCATCTTCATCGTCTTCTCGATCGAGGTCGCCTCGCAATAAATCCTCAGCAGAGGCTCGGTCCCCGATTGTCTGAAGAGGATCCAGCTATCGTCCTCGAAGATCAGCTTCGTCCCGTCGAGCGTAGCGACGTCCACGACCTTGTATCCGGCTAAGCTGTCCGGCGTATTCTCCCGCAAGTCGCTGACCAGCTTCTGCCCAGATTCGATGGACACGTGCAGGTCGCGCCGCTCGAAATGGAATTCGCCGAACTCGCGCCAGATGTCGCGCACGATCTCGGAAGGATTCTTGCCGGCGGCCAACACGGCTTCGAGCAGGAGCAGGCAGTTGAAGATTCCGTCGCGTTCGGGGATGTGGCCGCGCACGCCTATGCCGCCTGACTCTTCGCCGCCGACCAGGAAGTCGTTGGCCGGGTCGAGCATGATCTCGCCGATGTGTTTGAATCCGATCGGCGTTTCGAAGAGCCGGAAGCCGTAGCTTTCGGCGATGCGCCGCACGATCACCGACTGCGAGAAGGTGCGCGCCACAGAGCCTTTCCAGCCTTTTCTCCTGACCAGGTGCAGCAAGAGGATCATTAAGATTTGATGGGTGTTGACGTATTCGCCGCGCTCGTCCATCGCCCCCACGCGGTCGGCGTCGCCGTCGGTAATCAAAGCCATCAGCGCGCCGCGTTCGCGGATCACGCGCGAGGTCAGTTCCAGGCTCCACGGCATGGGCTCGGGCAAAACTCCGCCGAAGAGCGGGTCGCGATCCGCGCGAATGGTTTCGACGCGGATCTTGCCGCCGGCGAGCATCGATTCGATCCAGCGGCCGCCCGAGCCGTGCATCGGGTCGGCAATGACCAACGCGTCGGCTTTGCGAAGATCATTGATCGCCACCAGGCTCTCGACATGGCGGCGGTAATCGCCGTCGGCTTCAATGACGCCGGCCAGCCCCTGTCTCTGCGCCTCGTCGAAAGGCAGGCGCCGGGGCGAGGTCGCTCCGAGGAGCTGCTCGATCAGGTCGGTGATCGCGGGCGTGGCCGAACCGCCGTAAGGGGCCTTGAATTTGAAGCCGTTGAAATCTGGCGGATTGTGCGACGCCGTGATCATCACGCCGCCGTCCAGCCCGCGCCGCTTGACCTCGAACGAGACCAGCGGAGTCGGGACGTCGCTCGCAAACAGATCGACGGCGACGCCGTTGCCGGCCAAGACTTCCGCCGCGCGGCGCGCAAACAATTCGGAAGCGAACCGCCGGTCGTAACCGACGACCGTTCGTAGTTCGCCGCCCGCGTTTTGAGTCTTCAGATAATCGACCAGCGCCTGCGTAAGGATCTCGACGTTCGCAAACGTGAAGTCTTCAGCGATACGCGCGCGCCATCCGTCAGTGCCAAATTTGATCGCAGCCATATCTCATTCGTAGCAGAAAGTCGCCGCCGGCGGACGCTTCCTGGCTTCTTCTTCGCTCCAGATCAGGGTGTCAGCGGGTTTGTTCAGGATAAGTTCGAGGGCGGCCTCCGCGTGCGTCGGAGCCAGATTAGGAGGAAAGCATTTCACAAATATCGGACCGTTCACGCTCCTGGCCAGCGCAATGAGTCGTTCTGTCGGTTGAGCGCGTTCCAGAAACTGCTGGCGCTTTTTCGTCCACAGATAGCCGACGTTGTGCGACAGGATCAGCAACAAGATGACGGGCGGCGCCCATTTGTAATTCTTCGCATAGCGCTCCTTCATGACGACGATCGCGGCGCCCATCAGCCAGCCGAGTCCGGCGCTTGCTAGATAAGTATGCCTGCTCGGTATCCTGTGCATGTAATCGACGAACATATATGGAATAAAACCGATCCCCATCCAGACGAACGAGTCACTGCGACCCGAACGACTCCACAAAAACATCGAGATCGCGGCCGAAAGTCCCCAGAACCACAGCATCCTCCCATAACTATTCGTCCAGGTAACCCAGAACGGCGCTGACAAAACAAAACTCTGGTTGTGGAATCGGAGCGATTGCGCCCGGGCCATAAAAATCGATATCACGTATGGAACGCAGATCAGCGCATGGGGGAGCAGATAAGGCGCCTGTCTCAGACCCATATAGCGTAGGGGCAGACCTGCGTGTCTGCCCCTACGTTGATTTGGCGGAAAGAACAGCGGCAATGCGAACAATACGACAAAAATAACGGCCGATTCTTTCGACAGGAGCGAAGGAAGAAAGAAGAAAAATGACAGCGCCAGCCATCGCAATCTCGCCTTTTCTCGTTCCAGGAAGATCAGCCAGAAGATGAATGATAGGAACCCGAAGAAAAACAGCAGGAGTTCATTACACGCCGAAGACCACATGATCGCTTCCGAGTGCCCTTCATAGACGGCGAAGAACGCGGCCGCCCAGAAGCTCACCCCGTAGCCGACCGCCCGCCAGCGGCCCGCCGCGAACAGCAACCAGCAGTTTAAGACGTGAAGGAGGATGTTTGCGGAATAAAACGCCGCCGGACGCATCCCGAAGAGATGATAGATCGCATACGAAAAAATGAAGGTCGTCGCCCGCGGACGTTCAACCGAATCCTTCGCCAGCGCCTCCCAACCTGACATCGGCCCGTAGGAGAGCGAGCGTTTTATACCCGGATAATCGTCCGAGATGAAAGGCAGGGTGAGAGTGGGAAGATAGGCGACAATGGCGAGAACGGCGATAATGAATAACGGCGCCGCCCTCTCTTTGATGAAAGACCTGGTCATTTAAACAATCGTGTAATCGGTCAGCGAGGTCTTGTCGCCGAGCGTGGCGTTAGTGACTTTCGCGTTGCGGCCGATGAGGCAGCTTTTGCCGACGACCGAATCGCTGATTTCGGCGGCCTTCCCGACGCGCGCGCCGGCCAGCAGCACGGAGTTCTCTATCCGCGCGCGTTCCTCGATGACGCAGTTCGGGCCGAGCGCCGAGTTGATGATTTCGACGCCGGGTTTGAAGACGCAGCTCGGATCGATCACCGATCGCGCGTCGATCTTGATCGTCTCGGCGTCGGCCTTGTTCATAGGCAAAACTGGCCGCGCCACGTCGAAAGACTTCAATCGCCCGTTGATCAGGTCCTTGTTGGCCTGCAAGTAGCGGTTTGGCGCGCCGATGTCTATCCAGTAACCGGGCCACGTGTAGGCGTAAAATTGCTCGTCGGCGGCGAGCAGGGCGGGAAAGAGTTGGTACTCGAACGAGAACTTCTCTCCCGCCGGAATGTAGTTGAGCACGCTCGGCTCCAGAACGTAGACGCCGGCGTTGATCGTTTTGCAGGTGACCTCTTCAGGCTTCGGCTTCTCGACGAAGCGGCGCACACGGCCGTCCGCGCCAGCCTCGACCAGGCCGTAAGCGCTGGGGTTCTCGACCGGGGCTACCGCGACGGTCGCCACCGCCCTCTTTTCGTGGTGATACGCGACCAGCTCGGCGATGTCGATGTCGGTCAGAATATCTCCGTTGACAACAATGGTCGTCTGGTTCAGGCGCTCATGCGCGTACTTGTAAGCCCCGGCGGTGCCCATCGGCGTGGCCTCGACCACGTAGCGAATGCGCAATCCGAGGTCCTCGCCGGCGCCGAAAATGCTCTCGATCTTATTAGGTTGATAAGAAAGCGAAAGCGTGATGTCTTTGATCCCGGCCTGTTTGATCAGATCGAGCTGGTAATAAAGAAAAGGGCGATTGGCGAGAGGGACTATCGGTTTCGGCGTGTGAATAGTCAAAGGTCGCAGGCGTGTGCCCTCTCCGCCTGCCAGAATTAACGCTTCCATTAGAACAGATGCTCTTCCTCCTCTTCCTTGAACCTGTCCCGCGAAACGAGGGAGTATAGCGCGTGGCGCCGAGAAATCAAAACTGATAAGTCCACAACTGAATAATCATTATGGAAACACAGCGACTCCCTCTTTCTCAGATTTCGACCAATCAAAATCAGGCCGACATGCGCGACCTGGGATTCGGCTCGGTGGTGGCGCGAGAAAGCGGCCAGCGGCTGCTCAACCGCGACGGCGGCTTCAACGTGATGCGCTCCGGGCTGGGTTATCTTGCCTCGCTCAGCCCTTACCACGCGTTGCTGACGATGTCGTGGGGGAGGTTCTTCGGCCTGACCGCGTTCTTCTACTTCGGCGCGAATCTGATTTTCGCCGCCGCCTACCTGCTCTGCGGCCCCGGAGCGTTGTTGGTCCCCGAAAGCGCGGGAATCGAAAACCACTTCCTGCGGGCCTTCTTCTTCAGCGTTCACACGCTGGCGACCATCGGCTACGGCACGATCAGCCCGGTCGGGCTTGCGGCGAACGTCATCGTTTCGGTCGAATCGTTCATCGGGCTGTTCGGATTGGCGCTCTGCGCCAGCCTGCTCTTCGCGCGGTTCTCGCGCCCGACGGCCAAAATCCTCTTCAGCGACCGCGCCGTCATCGCGCCGTACCGAGGCATGACGGCTTTCGAGTTCCGCATCGCCAACGCCCGCCGCAACCAGATCATCGAGCTTGAGGCCAAGGTGCTCTTCGCGCGCTTTGAAGAGGTGGACGGGCGGCCGTTGCGTCGCTTCTACCCGCTGAAGCTGGAGCGCGACAGGGTGGTCTTCTTCCCGCTGAGCTGGACGATTGTGCACCCGATTGACGAGACTAGCCCCTTTTACGGCATGTCGGCCGAAGACTTGCGCGAAACCATGGGCGAGTTTCTGGTCCTGCTCACCGGCTTCGACGAGACCTTCTCGCAGACGGTCCACGCACGTTCGTCTTACCTGGCCGAAGAGGTGGTCTGGAACGCCCGATTCGCCGACATATTCAACCGCCCGGCGGATGACGG
>WNGA01001064.1_pt1 | contig 42533 bp, 40 predicted proteins | sample 5400061 | NCBI WGS metagenome assembly WNGA01 (sample SAMN13153366, study PRJNA577476) | soil metagenome | isolation source: 100 cm soil or saprolite under grassland replicate 2 | place: USA:California | collected 2016-06-15 | reverse complement strand
GCATGCAGCGAGGTACTCCGCACACGCTTCTTCGGTGGCGAACTGCGCCTGAAAGTGCTGAAGGCTCGTGGGAAAGGGCGGTCTGGCCACGCATCACCCTACCCATAGCGCCGTGCTGAAACAAGCGGATAAGCAAGAGACACCTTCAAGCGTCGGTTTCGGGCCGGAGAAACAGCAACAGGAGGAAGGTCATGAACAGGGAGCGGGCGGGGCGGCGCGGGTTCTTGAAGGCGTCCTTCACCACGGCGGCGGGCGTGGCCTGGGCTTCGGCCCGGTCGGCAAGGGCCTCCGCGCAGGAGAGTCGGGAACAGCCGGCGAAAGCCGCACGCATCCGCTTCGCCGCCGTCGGCCTGAATCACGGCCACATCAACGGGCAGGTGGACACCGTGGTTCGCGGAGGCGGCGCGCTGGTCTCGTTCTTCGCGAAGGAGCCGGACCTCGCGGCCGCCTTCTCCAAGCGGTATCCCCAGGCGAAGCTGGCCAGGAGCGAGCGGGAGATCCTCGAGGACTCCTCCATCCATCTGGTCGTCAGCGCCTCCATTCCGAACGAACGCGGTCCCCTGGCCGTCGAGGCGATGCGCCACGGCAAGGACGTCATGGTCGACAAGCCGGGGGTGACGACACTCGAGCAGCTCGCGGAGGTGCGCCGCGTGCAGGCGGAGACCAGGCGCATCTATTCGATCCTCTACGGCGAGCGGCTGGAGAACCGGGCCACCCTCAAGGCCGCCGAGCTCGTGAGGGCAGGCGCCATCGGCCAGGTGGTGCAGACGATCGGGATGGGTCCGCACCGCATGACCCCCAAGACGCGCCCCGCCTGGTTCTTCGAGCGCGAGCGCTACGGCGGCATCCTGTGCGACATCGGCTCCCACCAATGCGAGCAGTTCCTCTTCTTCACCGGATCCACGCGCGCCGAAGTGGTGGCCTCGCGGGTGGGGAACGTCCACCACCAGGACCACCCCGGGATCGAGGACTTCGGCGACGCGATGCTGCGGGGGAGCGGGGGGAGCGGCTACATGCGCCTCGACTGGTTCACCCCGGACGGCCTCAACACCTGGGGAGACGGGAGGCTCACGGTCCTGGGCACGGACGGCTACATCGAGGTGCGCAAGAACGTCGACATCGCGGGCCGGCCCGGCGGCGACCACCTGCTCCTGGTGGACCAGAAGGAGACGCGCTACATCGATTGCAAGGAACAGCCGTTGCCCTACGGGGGGCAGCTGGTCGACGACGTGCTGAACCGGACCGAGACCGCGATGCCCCAGACGCACTGCTTCCTGGCCATGGAGCTGGCGCTCCAGGCGGAGAAGCAGGCGCAGCGGCTGGGGTTCGAGACGTAGGGGACTACTGCTGCTCTGCGAAGCCCTGTCCAAAACATTGTACGAAGATTTTCGTTGACACGACGAAAGTCTTCGTACTAGAGTCGGCCCATGACGCCGCCACCCCGCCCGACGCCGGCCGAGCTCGAGATCCTGCGCCTGCTCTGGGAGAACGGACCCAGCACGGTGCGCGAGATCCAGGAGCGCATGGAGCAGCAGCGTCCCACCGGCTACACGACCGCGCTCAAGCTGCTCCAGATCATGACCGACAAGGGGCTGGTGCGCCGGGACGAGACCGCTCGGGCCCACGTGTATGCGGCGCGGGCGCCGGAGGACCAGACGCAGCGCCAGCTCGTGCGCGACCTGCTGGACCGGGCCTTCGGCGGCTCGGCCACCAAGCTGGTGATGCACGCGCTCTCTGCGCGGAAGACGTCGCGCGAGGAGCTGGCGCGCATCCGCGAGATGCTCGACCGACTGGAGGGAGGTGAGGGATGATCCGCGTCCTTGGCTGGAGCCTGCTGCACTTCGTCTGGCAGGGAGCGGCCGTCGGGGCCCTGCTGGCGAGCCTGAACCTCCTGTTGCGGCGGGCGGCGCCCCAGGTCCGCTATTTGCTCGCGTCCGGCGCGCTCCTCCTCATGCTCCTGCTGCCCGCGGTGACCTTCCAGGTCGTGCGGAGGATGGAACCGCCGGCCGGGCGCACAGCTCCCGCGGCCGCGGTGGGGGAGTGGGCGACGTCGGGCGCTGCCGCGTCGAGCTCGTTCGTGAAGCCGACGGACATGCTTTCGACTCATGGGCTGCGGCGGCGTGTCGAACCGCTGCTGCCCGGCCTGGTCGGTCTCTGGGGCGCGGGCGTCCTTCTTCTCTCCCTGCGCGCGCTCGGCGGCTGGGCCCTCGTGCAGCGCCTGCGACGCTCGGGGCTGCCAACGGTGCCGCCCGTGATCGAAGAGAGGCTGGCTCGTCTGGTCGACGCCCTGCGAGTCTCGGCGCCGGTGCGCCTCTACGAATCCGCCCTGGTGCACGTGCCCACGGTGATCGGCTCGCTGCGGCCGGTGATCCTGCTGCCGGCCAGCGCGCTCACCGGTCTCTCCGCAGTGCAGCTCGAGCTGATCCTGGCCCACGAGCTGGCGCACATCCGCCGCGGCGACTACCTGATGAACCTGCTCCAGACCGCGGTGGAGACCCTGCTCTTCTACCACCCGGCCGTCTGGTGGGTGTCGCACCGCATGCGGGTGGAGCGGGAGCACTGCTGCGACGATCTCGCGGTGGCCGCCGGCGGTAACGCGACCCGCTACGCGCGCGCCCTGGCCGACCTGGAGGGGCTGTGCTCCGACGCGCCCGCCCTGGCCATGGCGGTCACCGGGGGCTCGCTCTTCGAGCGGATCGCCCGGCTGGTGGGCCCGCCGCAGCATCTGTCGCGCGCCTCGCGCGGCCTGGCGACGCTGCTCGCTCTCGCTTCGATGGCGCTGGCCGTCGGGGTGGGCACGTCGCTCGTCGGCGGCCCGGCGGCGCCTGTGGCAACGGCATCGGCGTTCGTCGTGCCGGAGAGCGTCTCCGAGTCGCCGGCTTCGGCGGCCGCAGCGGCCCAGGACGCGAAGCCGGCACCTCAGGCCGATCCGAAGGCCAAGCCCAGGCCGACGGCGCAGCCAAAGCCCGAGCCGCGCGCCTTCCCGCTCGAGCGCGTCCTCGAGATGGCCCGCGCCGGCGTCACCCCCGAGTACATCGACGAGATGGACGCGCTCGGCTATCCCGCGCTGACCGCCGACCAGCTCGTGGCCCTGCGGTCGCAGGGAGTGGGCCCCGAGTGCGTCCGCGCTCTCACCGGCGAAGGGTACAAGGGCCTCACGACGGACCAGCTGATGGCGCTGCGGTCGCAGGGCGTCTCGGCCCAGTTCGTCAGCGGGCTCAAGGAGCAGGGCCTGGCGAACCTCTCGATCTCGGACCTCATCGAGCTGCGGTCCCAGGGCGTCTCGCCGGAGTACGTGGCGGAGCTGAAAAAGGCCGGCTACGACGACCTCTCGGTGTCGAAGCTGATGGCTCTGCGCAGCCAGGGGGTGAGCGGCCACTTCGCCAGCGAGCTGAAGGCTCTGGGCTACGACAAGCTGCCCATCTCCAAGCTGCTCGCGCTGCGATCGCAGGGGGTCAACCCCGAGTACGTCCGCGAGCTGGCGAACCTCGGCTACCGGGGGCTCGAGATACCGATGCTGCTGGGCCTCCGCAGCCAGGGCGTCACTCCGGAGTACGTGCGCGGGCTGAAGGAAGCGGGATACGAGGGGCTGCCGGTGGGCATGCTCATCGAGCTGCGGCAGCACGGGGTCACCCCCCAGTTCGTCCGCGAGCTGAAGGAGGCGGGACTCACGAACCTGAAGCCCGAGGAGCTGGTCGAGCTGCGCAGCCACGGCGTGCGCGGCGAGTGGCTCAAGCGGCTGAAGGGCAAAGGGTGGGGGGGCGAACAATGAACCGCGGGAACGGCGTGATGGCATGGGGCCTCGGGGCGTGCGCGCTGGGCGCCGCCCTGCTCGCGACGGGCGGCGGCCGCGCGGCCGCGCCCGAGGGGCTGCGCGGCGTGTGGACGGCCGAGCGCTCCAACTGGCGCGTCGAGAAGGGGGGGACCACGACCATCGTCCAGCTCTCGCTCCGGCGCGTCGGGGGACGAGGACACTGGGACTCCTCGCACTCGGTGCCCCTGGCCGAGCTCGACGGGCTGACGAGCGCGGCCATGGACGCGCCCGCGGCCGACGCTCGCTTCGCCTGGAAGCGCGACGCGGGTGCGTTCGCCTTCGAGGGGCGCTTCGAGGCCGGGGCGGGCGCCGGGCACTTCACCTTCACCTCCGGCGCGGCCTACCTGGCCGACATGCGCAGCCGCGGCTACGGCGACATCGACGACGAGAAGGCGCTGAGCCTGGCCATCCACGACGTGAGCCGCGCGTTCCTGGGGGAGCTGGCGACCCTTGGCTACGAGCGCGTCCCCATGGATAAGCTCATCGCCCTGCGCATCCACGGCGCGAGCGTGGAGTTCATCCGGGGCCTGGCCGGGCTCGGGTACGAGCAGCTTCCCGTGGACCAGCTCGTGGCCCTGCGCATCCACGGGGCGAGCCTCGAGTTCGTCCGCGACCTCCAGGGCCTCGGCTTCGCGGGCCTTCCTCCGGACAAGCTCGTGGCCTTTCGGATCCACGGGGTCAGCCCGGAGTTCGTCCGTGCCTTCCGGGGCCTCGGTTACGAAAAGCTCACTCCGGACCAGCTCGTCGCGATGCGCATCCACGGGGTCACGCCCGAGTTCGTGTCCCAGCTCAAGGCCCTGGGCTACTCGGGCGTCGGCGTGGACGAGCTGGTCAGCCTCCGCATCCACGGGGTGACGACCGACTTCATCCGCCGCGTCCAGGGCCGGGCGTCCGGCAAGACCGTCACCGTGGACCGCCTGGTCTCGATGCGCATCCACGGCGAGGAGCCCGAGTAGGATCGCGCCGGCGGACCTGCCTTGACCAGCCCGGGCACTACCATCGCCACCACAGGCGATGGTGCTAGCATGGCAAGAACGGTATCGCAGATGGCAGCGACGACTCGCCCGGCCGCGACGGAAATCGACCTTCTCCGGACTCCCAAGGACGGTCGGAAGTACGAGCTCGTCGACGGCGAGATCCGCGTGAGTCCGGCGGGGAGCCGTCACGGTCACGTTTGCGCCAGCCTGCTCTTCCGGCTCGTTGGCACCGTGAAGGAGCATGGCCTGGGATACGTGTTCGATTCCAGCACCGGCTTTCGTCTTCACGGTGGCAACGTTCGCTCGCCGGACATCAGCTTTATCGGGCGCGGGCGCTTTGGGGCAGGGAAGTTGCCCGAGGGTTTCGGTGATGTCGTGCCCGACCTGGCGGTGGAGGTGCTCTCGCCGGAGGACCGCGCTCGACACGTCCTCGACAAGGTGGGGGAGTATCTGCAGGCGGGTGTACGACTGGTGTGGGTGGTGGATCCCAAGCGCGAATGTGCGGTGGCCTACCGGTCGCACGCTTCATGTGCATCCTCCTGGGATCGTCCCCCGTCTATTAATACTTCAAATCGGGGCGCTCGCGGCGGATCGGCACCACCCAGGACTCCACCCATTTCCGGTTGTCGAAATCCCAGGCCGCGACGGCCAGGTCGCGCGCGCCGACCCGAACGGCCAGGAAGCGGTGGGAGGAATGGCGGGGGGCTCCGGGGCGGAAGACGGGGTGGCCTCGCCAGACGTAATGGCCCACGCGGTGCTCGTGGCCGTGGAAGATCGCGAGCACGTTGTAACCCTCGATGGCCCGGGCGAAGGCGTCCTTGTCGTCCTGCTCCCAGAAGTCGCTGTAGGGGCCCTCCAGGGAGTAGTGGAAGAACACGATCACCGGCTGGTCGGGGCCGAGCTCGTCCAGGCGCCGGGTCAGCCACTCCCGGGTGCGAGCGTCGGGATACATGTCGAGGCACAGGAAGCGCAGATCGTCCCAGCTCCAGGCGTAGTCGATGCCCCCGTGACGCCTCCGGGCCTGCTCCTTGATCGGGGACTCGCTGTTCACGTCGTGGTTGCCGATGGCCTCGAAGATCGGGTACTTGAGGAGGCCATCCTTGCCGGTGAGGCCGTAGACCCTCTCGAACTGGGCGAACTCCTCCAGGAGGCCGTTGTCGGTAGTGTCGCCCGGGAAGAGCACGCCGCGCGGGGTCGCGACGCGTCCGCCGATCTCGGCCGGGTACTCCGTTCCCGGCAGCTCGTTCATCTGCTGAACCAGGGCGCGATTCTGCTCGTCCATCCCGCGCGCGCCGAAATGCGAATCGCTGGCCACGAAGAAGGTGAGGGTGGGAGGCTCTGCCGGTCGTGGCTGAGCGGCCACCGGGAGGGAGAGCCCGAGCCACAGTACAAGGAGCGTCTTCCCGCGTTCTCTCAACCATTCGAGAATCTCACACCGCGGGCGGGATCGACAACTCCGGCGGCCCCGGGAGCGGCGGGGAGGGCCATAGGATAGATCGGCGCTTGACACAAAGAGTAAAGAGTCCTACTCTTTACCTCATGCGCAGCACCATATCGAGCAAGGGGCAAATCACCGTTCCCGTCGAGATCCGCCGGGTACTGGGGCTCCGTCCGGGCACGCCGGTCGTCTTCGAGCAGCTACCGGAGGGGGCTCTCCTTCGGAGAGGATCGACCGGCGACGAGCATCCGGTCGACCGGTTGTTCGGAAGGCTGAAGCTGGGTGAGGAGGTGGACGCGGTCCTGGACGAGATGCGAGGATCCCGGCCCGCCATCCGGGGCAAGCGCCCCAGGGCGCGCCGGTGAGAGTGGCCCTGGACACGTCCGTGCTGCTGGACGTCCTCGGCGGCGACCGAGCCTTCGGGCGGGCGTCCCAGGAGGCGCTCCGGCGAGCCTATGATTCGGGGAGCCTGGTGGCCTGCGACGTAGTGTGGGCGGAGGTCCGCGCCAACTTCGACGCCCAACGGGCGTTCCAGGGCGCGATGGACGCTCTGGGGGTGGAGTTCCTGCCCCTGAGCCGCGCGGCCGCGGCGCTGGCTGGCGATCACTGGCGAGCGTACCACCGCCGGCGGACACGGCAGCCGACAGGAGGCGCTAGCCGCGAGAAGAGGGTGGTCGCGGACTTTCTCGTGGGCGCGCATGCCCAACTCCAGGCCGACGCGCTCCTGACCCGCGACCGGGGCTTCTTTCGCAGCTACTTCAAGCGCCTCAAGCTGATAGAGCCTGGGTAGGGTCAGCGCCTCGGCCTGGTCTTGCGACCCGGCCATAGATAGGCGCGCACCCGCTCGAGGGTTTGTGGGCCGGTGGCTTCAGCGAGGGCGACGAGTTGGTTGCATCGCGGATGAAGGATCGCGCGCACCTTACCCTCGATGTGACTGTGATCGACGGAGTCCCAGAGCTCGACCGTCCGACCACAGATCGGGCACTGGCCGGCCTGAGCGGCGAGAATGGCGCACCGCTTCTCCAGCGAGGCTCCGTGATTCCCGGCGCGCGCGGCGACGTCCGCCCGGTGCTTCTCGCAAAAGACACTCCCATCGCTCGCGGGGGCGGCACAGCGCTCGCACTGGCCACGGCCGCGCCGGCCCAACCGGTTGTGCGCCTTGTATACGGCCATCCACTCACGGTGCTGCTGCGTTTCTCTTTGCCCACTGGGAAACGGTGGAAGGCCCGAGGGGTTCGGAGTCACTCCATAGCGCTGGCAGTACTCGGCGACTCGGCCTTCCTGTTCTTCGGCCGTGAGGCGGGGGCGACCCTTGGTCGGCATCCTGAGCAATGGTAGGAGGATACCCCTGCGCTCGTCGTCTTCTGTCAACTATATCTCGAACCTTCATAATACTTATTATCGGAAGTTTGTGCCGGCACGTCCCTCCCGGGCAGGGATCCTACTGATATAGAGACACTTACGCCTGTTCAGCCTCGGGGCGAACGAAACGGTAGCCCAGGCCGCGGACCGTCTCCAGGAGACGAGGGTTCCGGGGATCGTCCCCGATCTTCCGGCGCAGGCGCGCGAGGTGGCTGTCGATCGTGCGCTCGTATCCGGCATGGGCGGCCTCGCCGAGCCGATCCAGGATCTCGTCCCGGGAGAACACGCGGCCAGGAGACGCCGAGAGCACCTCGAGGATGCGGTACTCCATCGCGGTGAGATCGAGCGGCCGCCCGTCGCGAGAAACCGTCTTGCCGGCGGTGTCGATGGCGAGGCTTCCGAACCGACGCACCGCCTCCGGCGTTGGCTCGGCCCTCCGCAGGAGCGCGCGGACCCGCGCCACCAGCTCCCGCACGCCGAAAGGCTTGGTGACGTAATCGTCGGCGCCCAGCTCCAACCCCAGCACCTTGTCGATCTCCTCGCGCCGCGAAGTGAGGATCAGGATGGGCGTGCGGCGCGTGCGGCGCACGACACGGCAGAACTCCAGGCCGTCGAGGCCCGGCAGGCCGAGGTCGAGGACGATCGCGTCGGGCTCGGAGCGCGTGAGGGCCAGGAGCGCCGACTCGGCGTCGCGGAAGCGGTCGACGCCCAGCCCTTCCCTGGCCAGGCTCCCCTCGACCAGCTCCGCGATGCCGTCGTCGTCTTCCACGAGCTGCACGTGCTTCATCGCACCTCTCCTGCGGGTCCTGCCGCGGGCAGCTCGAAGACCACCCGGCAGCCGGGTCCCTCCTCGATGCGCAGGGCGCCGTCATGCCGGGCCACGATCTCGCGTGTGATGGCCAGGCCGAGGCCGCTTCCCCGCCCGGATCCCCAGGGACGAAAGGGCTCGTAGAGATGCGCGCGGGCCTCGGGGGCGAGGCCAGGGCCTTCGTCCGAGACCGTGATCCGCCAGGTTGCGCCGCCGGGTTCCCCTTCGAGGGCCAGCCGCACCGCGCGCCCCCCGCCATGACGGTACGCGTTGTCCACGAGGTTGGCCAGGACCTGGTCGATCCGATCGCGGTCGGCGGTGACCACGGCCGGAGCGTCGGGGAGCTGGAGGCTCGGCGCGGAGCCGTGAGCCAGCTCGGCCCGCTCCGCGGCCGCGTGGAGGGCCTCCCGCAGGTCGAAGGGACGCGGGACGATCGCGAAACGGCCGGCTTCGAGGCGCGTCACCGCCAGCATGTCCTCGATGAGGCGCTGCATGCGCAGAGCCTCGCGGTAGACGACGGTCCAGACCCGCCGGTCCTCGGGACGGGCCGGTCCCCCTTCGGAAGACAGCCAGGTCTCGGCGAAGCCACGGATCGACGTGAGCGGCGTCCCGAGGTCGTGGGCCAGCCCGGCGAGCAGGCGGCGGCGCGCGTCGTCCGCGCGGCGGAGGGAGCGCAGCAGGACGAGCCCCGCGAGAGCCGAGACGGCCAGCCAGGCGAAAACGCTGCCCAGGAAAGCGATGCTGAAGCTTCCCCAGAAGCCCGGCGCTCCGGCGAAGCGCGGATAGACGACCAGGCGGGCGCCGTCGTCGGGGAGAACGCGCAGGGCCCAGCAGGGACGCCCCCACTGGGCGCAGTGCTCCCCGGGGCTTCGCCCGAGCTCGCCGTGGCGGAACCCGCCGTGAGGCAGGCGCCCGGCCAGGACCGCTCCCGACGGAGCCACGACCGTGAAGGCGAAGGGCTCGGGGACCGTGGGCCGCCCGCCCCCGGCGAGATCGCGGGCGACGTCGTCGGCCAGGAGGCGGAGCCCTTCGAGGCGAAGCGGCTCCGTGGCGTGACCGATGGCAAGGGCGTGGATGATCAGGACCAGGACGGCGAAGAGAAAGAGGGTCCCCAGGACCACCGCCGTGAGGCGGAAGTACAGGGAACCCTCCCGGGTGACGGGACGGCTCAGGAGGGGTCCTCCAGGAGGTCGTCGCCCAGCCCGTGCAGGAACTTCCGCATCCCCTCGTGGTGGGTCCGGAACTGCTCGAGGAGAGACTCGGCCTTCTGGCTCTGCTCCGGCGTCAGCACGGCCCCGATCTCGCGCCGCACCCGGGCGTGCAGCACCGCCAGGTCGCCCAGGGGTCCCACCGCCTCGCGGACCCTCTCCCGGATCGCGTCATCGTCGATCGCGTCCTGGCGCGAGAGCTGTCCCACCGTCTCGTGCAGCGTCCGCAGCCGGTCGACGGCGCCGTGGAACTCCTGCCGGTGCGAGCGCAGGATGCCCTTGATATGCGTCTTCTGCTCGTCGCTCAGACCCAGCTCGTGCAGGGCGTGGTGAGCGGCCATGAACCCGAACGGGCCGATCGGCCCGAACAGACGGTGCGGACCCACCCCCGGCAGCCCCGAAGCCTGCGCCCACAGCAATCCTCCGGCCAGCGCGGCGGCCACCGCTCCCGCGGCGACCAGTGTTCTCGTCCTCATCGGCTTCCTCCCGGGCGCCCTCGGCGCCCCTTCACTGGGAGTAGACGAGACGAATGTTGAAGGAACGTGGAGGCTCTGTGAAGACCACCCGCCATCTGGGCCCGGGTCGCCCTCGGCCCTGACCCTTGTCGATTAGGCTACAATCTCTGGCGTTGCTTCTGGGAAGGGACGATTGATGTCCAAGCGAGTGTTGGTGGTCGACGACCACGTTCCGACCCGCGCCCTGATCAAGACGATCCTCGAGGCCGAGAAGTCGGACACCTTCGAGGTCACGGAGGCCGGCACGGGCACGGAGTGCCTGAAGGCGGCCGACAAGGGCGGGCCCTACGACCTGATCCTCCTCGACGTCAACCTGCCCGACATGGACGGCTACGCGATCTGCCGGGCCCTCCGGCACGTGGACAAGAAGGTCCCGATCGTGTTCGTCACCGCCAAGGGGGACCTCAAGGACTACACGGCGGGCCGGGAGGCCGGGGGCGACTCCTACCTCGTGAAGCCCATCGCCCGGGCGGCCCTGCGCTCGATCGTGAACCTGTTCACGAGCATCGAACGCTCGAAGCGGCCCGACCACATTCCCAGCGGAGGGTAGACCGGGTGCTGTCCGCCGCGGGGACGCCGCTCGGTCACATCGCTCTCGTCCACCCGGACGGCGAGCGGGCGGAAGCCCTGGCGAAGGCCCTGCGCACCGCCGGGCACCGCGTGACGGTGGTCCCCGCTGGCCCCGGGCAGCGGGTGGTCCAGCGGGTCATCGAGTGCTCTCCCGATCTCCTGATCGGCGCCGTCACCCTCACCGACCCTCCGCTGGCCACCGTCGCGCGCGGCGTGCGTCAGGCCCTGGGCCAGGATCCGCCCGTCCTCGTGCTGTTCCAGAACGACGCGAGCGAGGCCCCGCCGGAGACCGACGAGATCCTGCGCGAGCCGGCCGACGTCCTCGAGCTGACCGTCCGGGTAGGCCAGATCCTGAGGCACCAGTCCCAGCGCCGGGTCCTCCAGCGCAAGACCCAGGAGCTGCTGGGCCTCTACAAGATGTCCTGGGCCTTCTCGCTCGCGGGGGGCGCCTTGGCCCTTTACGCCCACCTGTCCAAGCAGAGCGCGGGGCTGCTGAAGGCCGAGCGGGGCCTCGTCTTCCTCTTCGACGCCGACCGCCGGCAGATGGTGGCCCAGGCCCCGGGCTTCGGCATCACTCCGGAGCAGGTGGCACGCGCCCGCTACTCGGTGGACGGCGAGGCGCGCTCGCGCTGGAACTTCCGGAAGAACGGGCCCCTGGTCTCGAACAAGGCCCAGGCGGACAGCCGGCTGCTGACCGAGCTCGTGCTCGACCTGGGGCTGCAGTCGCTGATCGTGGCCCCCATCAACCGCGGGCCGCAAATCCTGGGCCTGCTCATGGTGGCCGACCGCGAGCGCCGCACCCCCTTCACCGACGAGGACCTGAACCTGCTCCTGGCCCTGGCCGGCCAGGCTACGGTGGCGGTGGAGAACCTGCGGCTGCACGACGAGATCAAGCGGGCCAACGCGCTCCTCCAGGAGTACGACCGGCTGAAGAGCGAGTTCGTGGGGATCGTGGCCCACGACTTCCGGCGGCCCCTGATGGCCATCCGGGGCTTCGCCGAGCTCGTGCTGGAGGAGCCGGAGCTGACCCTGGAGACCCGGCAGGAGTTCATGCGCACGGTGATCAGCGAGACCGAGCACCTGGCCCTCCTGGCCAACGACACCCTCCTCATCACCCAGATCGAGACCGGCCAGTTCTCTTTCAACTTCACCGAGGTCGACCTGGGGCCCTTCATCCTCGACGCGGTGCCCCTCGGGCTCTCCCACCACTCGGTGCTGATGGACATCCCGGCGGGCTTCCCGAAGATCGTGGCCGACCCCGAGCGTCTGCGCCAGTGCCTGACCAACCTGGTCACGAACGCGGTGAAGTACTCGCCCGAGGGGGGCTCGATCACGGTGCGCTGCCGCGAGCGCGGCGGCCAGTCCGTCGTCATCGAGGTCGTCGACCATGGCCTGGGGATCCCCCAGGACCAGATCGGCAAGCTGTTTGGGAAGTTCGTGCGGGTGCGTACGGACGAGCACATGAAGATCTCGGGGACCGGCCTCGGGCTCTACATCTGCCGGCTCATCGTCGATGGGCACGGCGGGCAGATCTGGGTGGAGTCCGAGGTCGGCAAGGGCAGCACCTTCGGAATGGTCCTGCCCATCGACGCGCGCGCGGCAAGCCAGGCGCCCAAGGCGGCCGAAGGCTCCCCCGCCCCCGCGAAGGGCACGGTCCCGTCCTCCTAGCCTCTACCGCCTCCGGCCGAGCAGCCGCTCCACCGCGGCGACCGTGGGCTCGATCTCGACCGGCGGGTTGCGCCGGGCCCCCCTGGAGGCGTGGAACCGCATGACCGTTTCCGCGTCCTTCAACAGGTGGCCGGTGAGGATCGCCACCGCCGACTCCCCCGCCTTCACCACCCCCCGCCGCACGAGATGCCGGAGGCCCGCCACCGACGCGGCGGAGGCAGGCTCGCAGCCGATGCCAGCCGCGTCGACCACGGCCTTGGCCTCGAGGATTGCGCGGTCGCTGACCGCCGTCACCACCCCGTCCGTCTCCCGAATCGCCCGCACCGCGCGGTCGTAGCTCGCGGGGTCGCCGATGCGGATCGCCGTCGCCACCGTCTCCGCCTTCACCCGGAACCGCCGGCGGAAGCCGGTGCGGAAGCTGCGGTAGAACGGGTTCGCGCCGGTGGCCTGGACGGAGGCGATGCGCGGCATCCTGCGGATGATGCCGAGGCCGCGGGCCTCCCGCAGCGCCTTGGCGAAGGCCGCGGTGTTGCCCAGGTTGCCCGCGGGGACCACGATCCAGTCGGGCGGCTCCCACCCGCGCTGCTGCAGCACCTCGAGGACGATCGTCTTCTGCCCCTCGAGGCGCCAGGGGTTGATCGAGTTGAGGAGGGTGATTCCGAGCGCCTCCGACGCCTCGCGCACGAGGCGCAGGCAGCGGTCGAAGTCGCCGCGCACGAGCAGGGTGCGCGCGCCGTACGCCAGGGCCTGGGCCAGCTTACCCGCGGCCACCTTCCCGGCGGGGACGAACACGAGGGCGGTCAGGCCGGCCTGGGCGGCGTACGCGGCCATGGAGGCGGAGGTGTTGCCGGTGGAGGCGCAGGCCACCGCGGTGGCTCCGGCCCGGGCGGCCTGGGTCACCGCCACCGTCATCCCACGGTCCTTGAAGGAGCCGGTCGGGTTCTCCCCTTCGTGCTTGAGGGCCAGGTCCACGAGGCCCGTGTAGCGGGCCACCGGATCGCGGCGGTACAGAGGGGTGTTGCCCTCGGGATGGGTGACGGGATCGAAGCGGCCCGGCAGGAGAAGCTCGCGGAACCGCCAGACCCCGCTCCCCTGCCCCACCGGGTCGCTCACCCGGCGCCGGTCGAAGCGGGAGCGGAGGGAGGGGCCGGAGGCCTTCGACTCGTGGAGCACCTCGAGCAGGCCGCCGCACGAGCATTGCACGCGGGGCGAGAGCACGGGAAGCTCCCGGCGGCAGGCGCCGCAGACCAGACGGGTCGTCACGAGATCGGGGCCAGGCGGATCACGAGAGGACGCGCGCGCCCTGGTGATCGACGCGCGCCGGGTGGGCGTGGGCTTCGATGCCGAGGCGGCGATAGGCGGCCTCGAGGGCCTGGGCCACGGAGTCTACCGCCCCTTCCAGGGTCAGGGCGACGACCGTGGGGCCGGCGCCGCTCATCGCCACCCCGAGCGCTCCCGCCTCGAAAGCGGCCGCGCGGGCTTCCGGGTATCCCGGATAGAGCGAGGCGCGGGCCGGCTCGGCGATGCGGTCGATCATCGAGCCCCGGATCAGGTCGGGATCGCCGCGCTCCAGACCCAGGACCAGGCCGGCCAGGCGGGCGGCCTGGGCGACCGCGTCCGCTCGACCGACCGAAGCCGGCAACACCGCCCGGGCCTGCGCGGTTTCGACCTGGTAGGACGGCGAGACGAGCACCAGGGCCAGGCTCGGGTGCACGCGCACCGGGCCCAGCCGCGGTGGATCGAGGCCCAGCACCAGGACCGCCCCCCCGAGGAGCGACGGGGCCACGTTGTCCGCGTGGCGGCCGGCCACCACCGCCTCCGCTTCCAGGGCGGCTTCGAGGAGGCCGCTCGTGCCCAGGCCGAAGCCCAGGAGGGCGTTCGCGGCTACCGCTCCCGCCACCGCCGAGGCCGCGCTGCCTCCCATGCCGCCGGCCAGGGGCAGGCCCTTCTCGACCTCGAGCTCGAGGCCGGCCGTGGACCGCGCGCGGCCCAGGACGGCCGCCGCGGCGATGGCGGCGGTATTACGGGAGGGGTCGGTCGGGATGCGTGGGTCGGAGACGGCCCGGACGCGCACCCCGGCCGGGCCCTGAATCGAGGCCGTGACCCGGTCGCCCTTGCCCGTGAAGGCGACCCCGAAGCAGTCGAAGCCGGGGCCGAGGTTGGACGCCGAGCCGGGCGCGTAGGCGGTAATCCGGTCCATGGGCAAAGTCAACAGGGTAACGCAAAGCCGCCGCGTCGCGAAGCCCGCGGCCCACCCTGCCGGGCGCTCCGGGACCGCATGCTACGATCGCTCCGATGGCCTCGCTCAGCCTGGCCCGGCCCCGGCTCCTCGATCGCTACATCCTGCGCGAGATGGTCGCGCCCACGAGCCTGGGCGTGCTGGTCTTCACCTTCATCCTCCTGATCGACCAGATCCCGCGGCTGCTCGCGATCCTGGTGGCGCGCAGCGCGGACTTCTACACGATCGTCCGCGTGTTCCTGAACCTGCTGCCGAGCATCCTGGCCGTGACCGTTCCCATGGCGTTGCTGCTCGGGGTCCTGCTGGCCTTCGGGCGCCTGGCCAGCGACAGCGAGATCGTGGCCCTGCGCGCGGTGGGGGTGAGCCCCCTGCGCCTGCTCGGGCCCGTCTTCGGCTTCGCCCTGGCCGGCACCCTTCTCACCTTCTACATCAACGCGGTGGCCCTGCCCGCCGCGAACCAGGCCCACCGCGAGCTGGTCTACTCGCTGATCGTGAGCAAGGCCCGCACGGTGGTGAAGCCGCGGACCTTCACGGACGAGCTCCTGCCCAACCGCCTCATGCTCTACGTCTCCGACATCGCGGCGGAGAGCGGCCTCTGGAAGAACGTCTTCATCCACGACAACCAGGACCCCCGGGAGCCGAAGGTGATGCTGGCCCGGGAGGGACGGCTCGTCATCGACAAGGAGAAGCGCAAGGTCCGGGTGGAGCTCGGCGAAGGGATGCTGCACACGTTCCCGGTGGCGGACCCCGGGGACTACAGCGACGCCCGCTTCAAAGGGCGCCAAACCGGGACAAGCTGCGACTGGCCGTCGTGCTTCGAGCTCCCCTTCGACGAGTTCTTCCCCAAGCTGCCCCTGAGCAAGGGCGACCGGGAGATGACGCTGCCCGAGCTCACCGCGGAGATGAAGAAGCGCCAGGACGCGGGCCGGCCGCAGAAGGAGTGGGCGCGGTTCGCGGTGGAGTGGCACAAGAAGTTCGCGATCCCCTCGGCCTGCCTGGTCTTCGGCTTCCTGGGCCTCGGCCTCTCCCTGGGCAGCAAGAAGGAAGCGCGCTCCGCGGCCTTTGCCCTCTCGATCGGGGTGATCTTCGTCTACTACATCCTCATCCGACTCGGGGAGCAGGCGGGCGACACGGGGCTCATGTCGCCCTTTCTCGCGATGTGGGGCGCGAACCTCGTGCTGGGGACGGCGGCGGTGGCGCTCTTGATCCTGAACCACCGGGAGGCCGCGTTCGACCCCCTGGACCCGCGGCACTACCTGGCCTGGCTGCCCCGGGTGCGGCTCCAGCGTGACCGCCTCGTCGCGGAAGCGGCGCCGGCCGCCCCGCGGCCGGTTCTGGTGCTCCGCCTACCGCGCGTGGTCCTGCGGTTCCCCTCCCTCCTCGACCGTTACATCGCCCGCAGCTGGGTGGGCTTCTTCGGCCTGATCCTGCTCGGCTTCACCTCGATCTTCTTCCTCGCCGAGTTCATGGACCTCTTCGACGACATCCAGCAGAACCACGTGAAGGGCTCGGTGGTCGTGCACTTCTACGCGTACCACGTCTTCCAGATCGTCCACCTCGTCTCCCCGGTGGCCATCCTGGTGGCGGTGCTCGTGACCCTGGGGGTGCTGGCCCGGCGCAACGAGGTCACGGCCATGAAGGCGGGCGGGATCAGCATCTACCGCGTCGCGGCCCCCGCGCTCGGTCTGGGCCTCCTCCTGAGCGTGGCCATCTACGGCATGCAGGAGTTCCTGCTCCCCGACACGAACCGGGTCGCGGCCTTGGACTTCAACGTGATCAAGGGCCGCCCGCCCCAGTCCTCCGACCAGTTCGATCGGCGGTGGATCCTGGCCGGCGACAACCGCCTTTACAACTACGACTACCTGGTGGAGCGGAAGAGCCGGTTCCCCTCCGGGGTGGCGGAGCCGCAGGCCCACGACGAGTTCTCCCTCTATGGCCTCTCCGTCTACGACGTGGACCCCGTGAGCTGGGACCTGCGGGAGCGGCTCTACGCCTCCCGGGCCTCCTGGAACCCCCGCTCGTCGACCTACGACCTCGAGCGCGGCTGGCGGCTCAGCGTGGGCGCGCACCCCGTCTATCGCCGCTTCGACTTCGAGCGGGTGCGGGCCCTGGGGCCCGATCCGGGCGGCGAGCTGGAGCCCCCGAGCTACTTCAAGCGCGAGGAGCGGCCCTCCGACACCATGACCTTCGGCGAGCTCGCCGCCCACATCCAGTCCCTCGAGGCCCGCGGCTTCGACGTGGTGGGCCTGCGCGTGCAGCTTCACCGCAAGATCGCCTTCCCCATGGTGGGCCTGATCATGACCCTCCTGGGCATCCCGTTCTCGTTCGTGGTGGCGCGGCGGGGCGCGCTCTACGGGATCGGGATCAGCATCGTGGTCGCGATCGTCTACTGGGCCTGCCTCGGGATCTTCGAGGCCCTGGGCAACAACGCGATCCTGCCTCCCTTCCTGGCCGCCTGGACCCCGAACCTGCTCTTCGGGGCCGCCGGCTTCTACCTGCTGCTGACGCTGGACACGTAGCTCCGTTCACCCCGCCTGCGGGTAGCGGAACAGGGGCGCGGCGGCGAGGCCGCGGCGCTTGATGGCTTCCGCTTCCTCCGCGGACATGGGACGGAAGCGCGCCGCCAGGCCGAGGGCCATGCGGAAGATCCCCTCGTCGCCGGGGGGGATCGCGGCCGTCACCGGATGGGACAGGGTGAAGCGCAGGGCCGGCTCGGCCTCGGCCGGCTGGTCGAACGGCTCGTACCAGCATTTCGGGTAACGCTTCTCCGCCCCCTCCGGCCAGGGCCCCTTGGCCAGGGCCTTGAGGGCCAGGATCCCCATCTTCTTCTCCTGGGCCCTCGCGAGGACCTGGGGGCCGAAGCCGCCCGCGTGCCAAGTCCCGTAGTTGACCGGAAACAGGATGGTATCGAACGCGAAGCCGTCCATGAGGGCGAGGGCAGCCTCCACGGAATGGGCGGAGAAGCCGAGGAATCGCACCTTGCCCGCCTTGCGGGCGGCCTCGAATGCCTCCATCGCTCCCGCGGAGCCGAAGATCCGCGCTACGTCTTCCTTGCTGGTCACCGCGTGGTGCTGGTAGAGGTCGAAATGGTCCGTACGCATTCTGGCGAGGGACCGCTCCAGCTCCGCGGTGGCCCCACCCTTCGTGCGCTCCTGGGTCTTGCAGGCGAGGAACACGCCCTTGCGGTAGGGCTCGAGGGCCGGACCGAGCATATCCTCGGCGTTCCCGTAGCTCGGGGCCACGTCGAAGTAGTTGACGCCCGCGTCGATCGCGGCCTTGACCCGCTCGTCGGCCTGCTCGGCGCTCGCGTCCATGACCACGATCCCGCCGAAGCCGAGAATGGAAAGCTTCTCGCCCGTCCCTCCCAGCGACCGCCGCTCCAGAGCCGCTCCCGTCTTCTCGCGCCCCAGGCCCGACAGCACGGCCGGAAAGCCGCCGAGCGCGGCCCCGGTAGCGGCCGCCTTCTTCAGGAGATCACGTCTTCGCATCGGCACCTCCGCGGAGCGAGGGCCCGGGTCCGCCCCACGGCGATTCTAGTCCGAATGGACGTCCGGGGAGCGCGATGAACCTGCTCAATCCTTCCGCAGGAGGAACAGATCCTGATAGGGATTGCCGCTCGCCCCCTCGGCGACGAAGTCCACGACCGTGAAGCCCTCCTCTGGAGCCCGTCGAGGTCCACGTCCCTGCGCTCGAGAGCGGCCCGAATGCTCTCGGCGGCTCGCCGGCCGCTCAGTAGACACCGAGGTCGTCGATCCAGATCGTTCCCTGCGTCCCCGGCTTGTCCGCCCCGCGGTCCAGGACGAACACGAGAGCCCGGACCTTGTCGAGGTCGAGGCGTCCGTCCGTCCGGGGGTTGATCGAGCGCAGGCGCGCGAAGGGAACGGCCACGCGCTTCCATGCGGGGGCGGTGCGCACCGAGGCGAACCACCACTCCGTCCCCTCGTCGGCGGAGGCGGGGTTCTCGTCCCGGACCTGGACCCAGATCCGGTAGACGCCATCAGCGCGGATCGAGAACACGAGGCCCCGACGGCCGGTCAGGTCGCGCGGGTCGCGGTTGATGATCGCGCAGAAGACGTGCGGCCTCTCGGCGGTGGTGAGACCCAGCCGGAACGCGATCCGGGCCGCGCCGCTCCCGCCCACGCCGCCCTTGGGGTCGAGGATCGGCTCGTCCATGGTCGAAGCGGGATCGTGACCGGCTTGGAACACCGTTCCGCCGTCGAAGGAGTCGAGGACGACCGCGGGCGGCGGAGGGGGCGCTTCCGCCGGCCAGGTCGCGGCCTCCGCACGCGCGCGCAGGGTGGCCTCATCGAAGACGACGATCGGGTTGGTCAGGATCCAAGGCACAGACCAGCCCGGCACCCGGGCCTCGACGCGGTACACTCCGGGACCCGCCAGCGGCTCTTCGAGGCTCTCCGCCGCTTCATGGAGAAGCCGGCCGTCGCGCAGCAGGAGGATGCGCGTGTCCCGCGGCACCCGCCCACTCGCGCGGGCCACCAGCCCCAGCCCGGCGGGAACCGAGTCCCCCATCGGCCAGCGGCCCGACGGCCCCTCGACCGTGAACGCGAACGCTCCCGCGGGGGCCAGGGCGTCGAGGCCGACATGGGAGCGGCCGCGCCGCAGCGCCCCCAGGACGGCCGCCGCGTCGCGCGCCGCGTCGCCCGTGAGGGGAGCGTCCAGGAGCACGTGGTTCTGGGCCAGGGAGAACAGCGACTCGTAGGACGGGAAGCGGACGGCCCACTTCCTCGTGACGGGCAAGCGGCTGTGGGCATCCGCCCCCGCGATCCCGACCGCATCGCGCTGGGCCAGCACCCGGTCCCAGCGGGCCAGCAGCTCGTCCGGCGGGTTCAAGCCGGCGAGGAGGGCGTAGCCGTGATTCAGGCCGTAGAGAGCGGCGGTGAGGAGGTTGCGAGCGCCGGCCCGCCGCCACTCGCTGTCGCCGTTCAGGAGCTCGAGACCCCAAGGCCCCGGCAGGTCCCAGCCCGTCCAGCGCAAGTCGTCGCGCGGGCTCAGCGGGTGGGCCGCGAACGAGAAGCCGCCCAGGTCGCGGATGTCCTCGAGGCCGTCGCGGGCATCACCGTCGAAGCGGAAGACCGGGTCCGGAACTCCGAGGCCGAGCTCGTGTCCCGCGGTGGTCGACAGCTCGGTGCCCACCAGGACGAGCACACCCTCGCGATACCCCTCGAACGGCTTCGCGTCGAGGTTGTTGTGGTCGGTGATGGCGACGAAGCCGAGACCGGCCCTGCGGGCCGCCTCGATCACCTCGGCCGGCGTGCCGCCCCCGTCGGAGAGCGTGGTGTGGACGTGGACGACGCCGGCGACGCGTGTGTAGCCGTCCCGCGGGGCCTCCCCCACGACCTCGAGAGGGCGCCAAAGGGCGACCCGGAGCGCAAGCACGCCGAGAACGAAGAGAACGGCCAGGGCCAGCGGTCGGCCTGGCCGGCCCTTGAGCACCCGGGAGCCCCTCCTACGTGCCTTCCAGCCAGGAGGCGAGGTAGCGCTTCTGGTCCGGCCTCAGCTTGTCGATGGTGATCCCCATGGACAGGAGCTTGAGCCGCGCGATCTCCCGGTCGATCTCGAGGGGCACGCGGTAGACCTTCTTCTCGAGCTTCTTGCCCTTGCGGGCGATGAACTCGGCGGAGAGGGCCTGGTTGGCGAAGCTCATGTCCATGACCGAGGCGGGGTGGCCCTCGGCGGAAGCGAGGTTGATGAGGCGGCCCTCGCCCAGCAGGTAGACCCGCTTGCCGCTCTTCCGCGTGTACTCCTCCACGTACGGCTTGATGGAGCGCTTGCCCTTCGAGATCGCGCGCAGGCCGGGGATGTCCAGCTCCACGTTGAAGTGGCCACTGTTGCAGACGATGGCCCCGTCGGGCATGGCCCGGAAGTGCTCCTGGCGGATGATGCTCTTGTTGCCGGTCACGGTCACGAACACCTGGCCGGTCTTCGCGGCTTCGGCCATGCTCATCACCTGGTAGCCCTCCATCACCGCCTCCAGGGCGCGAGTGGGATCGACCTCGGTGACGATGACGCGGGCGCCCGCCCCTCGGGCCCGGGAGGCCACTCCCCGGCCCACCCAGCCGTAGCCGCAGACCACGAAGCGCGTCCCCGCGAGCAGGATGTTGGTGGCGCGCAGGATGCCGTCGAGGGTGGACTGGCCGGTGCCGTAGCGGTTGTCGAACAGGTGCTTGGTGTCGGCGTCATTGATGGCCACGATCGGGTAGGCCAGCACCCCGTCCTTCTCCATGGCCTTGAGGCGGATGACCCCGGTGGTCGTCTCCTCGGTGCCGCCCAGGATGCCGGGGATCAGCTCCCGCCGCTCCTTCAGGACCAGGGTGACGAGGTCGGCCCCGTCGTCCATGGTCATGGTGGGCTGATGGGAGGCCGCGTGGTTCAGGTGCTTGTAGTAGGTCTTGCTGTCCTCGCCCTTGATGGCGAAAACCGGGATGCCGTGCACCTTGACCAGGGCGGCCGCCACGTCGTCCTGGGTGGACAGGGGATTGCTCGCGCAGACCGCCACCTGGGCCCCGCCGTCCCCCAGCGCGAGGGCGAGGTTGGCGGTCTCCGTGGTCACGTGCAGGCAGACCGAGAGGCGCTGGCCCTTGAGCGGCTTCTCCTTCAGGAAGCGGCGGCGGATCTGGTCGAGCACCGGCATCTGGTTGCCCGCCCACTCGATCCGCTGCTGCCCGGCCTTGGCGAGCCGGAGGTCCTTGACGTCGTATTTCATTGCGGCTACCGCTTGACGAAGGCGCGCAGGGCCTCGGCCTTGTCCGTGCGCTCCCAGGTGAACTCCGGCTCGTTGCGCCCGAAGTGGCCGTAGGCCGCGGTCTGCTTGTAGATGGGACGGCGCAGGTTCAGGTACTCGATGATCCCCTTGGGGGTCAGGGGGAAGATATCGCGGATGGCCTCCACGATCTTCTGCTCCTCGATCTTGCCCGTGCCCATGGTGTCCGCCATGACCGACACCGGGTCGGCCACTCCGATCGCGTAGGCGATCTGCAGCTCCACCTTGTCCGCCAGGCCCGCGGCCACGATGTTCTTCGCGATGTGGCGCGACATGTAGGAGGCCGAGCGGTCCACCTTGGTCGGGTCCTTGCCCGAGAAGGCGCCTCCCCCGTGGCTGCCCACTCCGCCGTAGGTGTCCACGATGATCTTGCGACCGGTGAGGCCGCAGTCGCCCTGAGGCCCCCCCACCACGAAGCGGCCGGTGGGGTTGATGAAGTACTTGGTCTTGGAGTCCAGGAGGCTCGAGGGAATGACCGCGTGGATCACCTTCTCCAGTACGTCTTCCCGGATGGTCTCGATCTTCACCAGGCTGCTGTGCTGGGCGGAGATGATGACCGCCTCCACCCGGAGCGGCTTGTCGCCGTCGTACTCGACCGTGACCTGGCTCTTCCCGTCGGGCCGGAGGTAGTCGACGATCTCCTCCTTCCGCACCTGGGTGAGCCGGCGGGTCAGCTTGTGGGCGAGCATGATGGGCAGCGGCATCAGCTCTTCCGTCTCGTTGCAGGCATAGCCGAACATCAGGCCCTGGTCTCCCGCCCCTCCGGGGTCGACGCCCTGGGCGATGTCCGGGGACTGCTCGTGGATGGAGGAGATCACGGCGCAGGTCTCGTAGTCGAAGCCGTACTTGGCCCGGGTGTAGCCCACGCTCTTGATGGTCTCGCGCACGATCCCGGGAAGGTCGGCGTAGGCCTTGGTCGTGATCTCCCCCGCGAGGAAGGCGAGGCCCGTGGTCACCAGGGTCTCGCAGGCCACCCGGCTGTAGGGGTCCTGGGCGAGGAGCGTGTCCAGGACCGAGTCGGAGATCTGGTCCGCGATCTTGTCGGGGTGGCCCTCGGTGACCGACTCCGAGGTGAAGAGATGACGGCCGTTCTTAGCCATTCCTGCCTCGTCCTCCGCGGACGCTGCGCCGCTCCCCCGGGGAGGCCCGCGCACGTCCGTTCAAAACGCGAGAGTTTATCACCCGGTTCTGACCGCGGTCAACGCTTGCCGCCCCGACCGCTCTGCTCATCGCCAGGAGCGAGAGGTTGCCCGGAGCGCGGGCGTGCGGCGGTGCACCTCGGTCGTGGAAACGCCGGAGGCCCGAGCGAGGGTGCGAAGTTCTCGTTCCATCGTGAAGCCGCACCCGAGCGTCCCCGCGCCAAGGGCAACCCGAGCGACCATCAGGCGCGCGGGTGGAACTGGTCGTAGAGCTGGCGCAGGCGCTCGCGGGTGATGTGGGTGTAGATCTGGGTGGTCGAGATGTCGGCGTGGCCGAGCATGGCCTGGAGCGAGCGCAGGTCGGCCCCGCGCTCGAGCAGGTGGCTGGCGAAGGAGTGCCGGAGCACGTGCGGGGTGAGGATGCGCTCCACCCCGGCCGCGACCGCGTGTCGCCTCACGAGCCCCCAGAGGCCCATCCGGCTGAGCTTCGACCCCCGCTGGCTCACGAAGAGCACCGGGAGGCGGCCCTTCACGAGCCGCCCGCGCACCTCGGACAGGTAGCGCTCCACCCACCGCCCCGCCACCCGGCCCAACGGCACCAGGCGCTCCTTGCGCCCCTTGCCGAACACCTTCACCAGCCCGACCTGCAGGTCCACGTTTCCCGACTCCAGCCCGATCAGCTCGGAGGCCCGCAGGCCGGTCGCGTACATCACTTCGAGGATCGCGCGGTCGCGCAGGCCGAGAAGGGTCGTGGTGTCGGGAGCGGCCAGGAGCGCCTCCACCTGGGACGGGGACAGGAAGCGGGGCAGCGCCTGGAAGGCGCGCGGCGCCTTCAGGTTCTCCATGGGGTCGCGCTCGAGGCGCCCCTCGCGCACCGCGAAGCGGAAGAACCCGCGAACGCCGTGCACCGCCCGCGCCACGGACCGCGCGGCGAGCCCTTCCGTGCGCAGGTTGCCGATGAACTCCGAGAGGTCACCCTGGCGGAGGTCCAGCACCTCCCGCCGCGTCGCGCGGGCGAAGGCGCTGAGCCGGGCCAGGTCGCGGCCGTAGGCCAGGAGCGTGTTCGGGGCCAGACCGCGCTCGACCCGCAGGTGGTCGAGGTATTCCCTCACCACCGCGGGGAGCGGGGATGGCGGGTGGGCCCCTTCTCCACTCAGAGGCTCAACTCGACGCCGTACTGCCATCCGCCCAGCTTGATGTCGATGGAGTCGCGCTGGCTCCTGTCCCGCCCTTGGAGGGTGACGCGATGGATGCCGCCCCCGACGGCCAGCCGGTCCGAGAGGTTGAGCCGGGCGTAGAGGCTCAGCTCCCAGACATGCCCGCGGTTGCCGATGGTCATCCCGGAGAACTCCCCCTCCATGCTGAAGCGGCGGCCGTAGTAGGTTCTTCCGGCCACGCCCAGCACCGGGATGGGAAGGGTGCTGGCCTGAACCACCCGCTTCGCGTCCTGGGGCGCCACCACGACGGAGCTGACGTCGAAGACCTTGACCCCGGCGAAGACCCCGAAGAACCCGGATTGACCTCGCTGGAAGTCCCACTCGAACTCGCCTGTGTAGTACTTTCCGTCGATCGAGGTCAGGACCCGGCTGTCTGCGAAGTAGAACTCGGTACCGTAGGAGAAGTTCGTCTTCGCGATCACGTCGCCGCGGTACTGGTCGAGAGGGACGTAGGAGCCGCGCAACTTGAAGCTCGAACCGAGCCGGGCGGTCGCCTTCAACTGCCAGGTGCCCCGGCTTCCGACCCCGAGGTCGTCGGCGAGGTCGAGGAGCGTCCCTCCCTCGCTGCCGAACCCTTTCTGGACGTGTCCGCTCAGGTTGGCGCTCCAACGCGTGTACTCGGCACGCAGGATGTAACGCTCGGACGAAGGCACATCCTGGGCCGGCGCAAGTCCGGAAATGGCGAGCAGCAGGACGACGCCTGGGGCAAGAAAGCGTCCGGTCATGGGTCTCCTCGAATCGCGCGGGGCTCCCACGCCGTGGCACCATAACACGGAAGCCGGGCGGGCCACAATCCTTTGGGTGCGATCGGGACACCCCTCCCAGGGCTAGGGGTTGGAGGAGGCTTGCGCGCGCTGCCGGCCGCGCAACAGTCGCCAGATCTGACGGGTCTCGGGCAGGCGGAGGAGGGCCGCGGCCGCTCCGTAGGCCAGCGCGCCGAGGCCGACGGGCGGGAGACAGATCAGGGTTTGCGCCAGGAGACCGTGGGTTCCCACCACGCGCTCCAACCCCCGCCAGGCCAGCCAGGCTACCGGCGCCATCACGAGGGTAGCGAGGAGAATGCGACCCAAACGGCTCCAGACCTCGCGGTCGAGCACCCCCCCCAACCGGGTCTGAAGCACGGCGAGGAGCACGAGGGCGTTCGCGAGCGAGCCGATGCTCGCTCCGAGGGCCACCGCCCGGAAACCGAAGCGCTCGTGGCCGAGGAGGTTGATGGCCAGGTTCGTGGCGACCGCGAGCGCGCTCGCGAACAGGGGGACGCGCGGGCTTCCCAGGGCGTAGAACGCCGGGGCCAGCACCTTGACCGAAGTGTAGGCAACGAGGCCCAAGGAGTAGAAGAAGAGGGCCGCCGCCGTGGCCTCGGTGTTGCCCGGCTCGGCCGCGAACCGGCCCCGCTCGTAAAGCAGGCGCACGATCGGCACCCCGAGCACCATCAGGCCCACGGTCGCGGGCACGTTGAGGAAAGTGACGATCGACAGCGCCTGGCGCAGGGTGGCCCGGAGCCCGTCCATGTCGTCCTCCGCGGCCCGCCGGGCCAGGCCGCTCGTGGCCACCGTCCCCACCGCCACCCCGAACAGGCCGATCGGCAGGTAGAGGATCCGGAACGCGTACAGCAGCCAGGAGACGGCGCCCTGCTCGTAGGAGGCGAAGACGCTGTTCACGAAGAGGTTCACCTGCACGGCCGCGAGGCCAACCGTGGCGGGGGCCATGAGCACCGCGATGCGCCGGATGCCCGGGTCCCCCGGGGCCCACTGGGGGACGAACCGCCAGCCGGCCTGACGGAGCGCCGGCACCTGGATCGCGAGCTGGGCCAGCCCGCCGAGGAGCGTCCCCCCGGCCCAGCCGATGGCCACGTGCGACGGGTCGAACCCGAGGGCCCAGAGGCCCAGGCCCCACAGGATCGCGACCACATTGAACATCGCGGGGGAAAAGGCCGGGGTGCCGAAGCGCTCCTCCGCGTTCAGCATCCCCATGGCCACCGCCGCGAACGAGACCAGGGGCAGGAACGGCATCATGATGCGCGTCAGGAGGACCGTGAGCTCGGCCTTGCCGGGGACGTCGTCGAAGCCGGGGGCCAGCAGGGCTACGAGGGGCTCCGCGAAGACGATGCCCGCGGCCACCAGCACGCCCAGGATCGCCGTCAACAGCGTCAGCAGCCGGGAGACCAGGCGATGGGCCTCCGGGCGGCCGCTCTCCTTCAGGGCCCGCGCGTAGGTCGGGACGAAGGCGGCGGAGAGCGCCCCCTCCGCGAACATGTCGCGCAACAGGTTCGGGATCCGGAAGGCGATCAGGAAGGCGTCGGCCTCCCGGCCGGCTCCGAGGAGGGCGGCGAAGACCTGCTCGCGCACGAGGCCGAGCAAGCGCGAGATGAGGGTCAGGGCGGAGACGAGGCCGGCCGCCCGGGCCAGGCCGGGGGAGCCCGTCGTCGTCTTGACCTCGGGGCTCAAAGCCGTTAAACTGGCGTTTTGTTTGGGTTTGCAGGAGGAGTCGAGTGGCACAGCATGCGTCGGCCCTGAAGCAGATGAGGCAGAGCCTCAAGAGCCGGGCTCGCAACCGGAAGAACGTCTCCCAGATCAAGACCCAGGTGAAGAAGCTCCGCGCCGCCATCGCCGCCGGGGACGCCGCGGCCGCGAAGAAGCTCCTTCCCGAGACCGTGGGCGAGATCGACCGGGCCGTCAAGAAGGGCGTGATTCACGACAACGCCGCCGCCCGATACAAGAGCCGCCTGTCCCGCAAGATCAACGCCCTGGCCGGGGCGAAGGCCTGAGTTCGCCACGGCGGGCAGCCCCCCGCCCGCAGGTTTCCGCAACCACCGCCGCCAGCGCCACCCGGGCGTCGGAGCCCGTTTTCAGCCGGCGGTCGGCCGCTACGAGCGCCCGGAGAGCCCGTCCCAGGTCCGCCTCGGACCAGCGCTGGCTCGCCTCGAGGAGCGACGGCAGCTTGAAGGCCATGTTCCCGGGCAGCAGCCGCGCGGCCATCTCCTCGCGCGGCACCCCCGCCTCGCGCATCGCCAGGAGACCCCGCATTTGCCGGAACGAGCGGTATAGCGTGCCCATGATGAGCGGGCCTTCCTCGCCGTTCTCCAGAAGCTCCTCGATGAACGCGAGGGCCGCCGCGGGGTCGCGCTCCGCGATCGCGTCGCCCAGCTTGTAGAGCGGCCGGGCCAGGCCTCTCCCCGACACCGCGGCCACGTCCTCGGCGGTGAGGGTGCGCTGCCCGCCCGCCCAGGCTTCCAGCTTGTCGATCTCGCCCATCAGCCGGCGCAGGTCCTGCCCCACCCGTTCGATCAGCTCCTCGAAGGCGCCCTGGTCGAGGCGCAGGCTGCGGCGGCGCAGGTGGTCGGCCACGTAGCCGCGCAGGGCCTGGCCCTTCCTCGGCTCGGCCGAGTGCACGGTGCCCTTGGTGGTGACCTGCTTCCAGGCTGCACGGCGCCGATCCGCCTTGACTGCCATCAGGACGACCGTCACTTCCGGCGACGGGTCGTCGAGGTAGGCCGCGATCGCCTCCTCGTCGCCCTTCAGCCCGTCCGCCCCGCGCACCACGATCGCGCGCCGTGTTACGAAGAGCGAGCCGGTGCGTGCCGCCTCGACCAGGCGGCCCCATGTGGTCTCGTCGCCGTGAAAGACCTGAAGCGCGCCGTCGCGGTCCTTGCCGAGCGCCTCCTCCAGGAGCGGCTCCAGGGCTTCTTCGGCGAGGAACGAATCGGGGCCCAGGATGGCGTGGACGCCGCCCCTGGCTTTCGCCATGCCGGCTAGAACGCCTCGAGCATGGCCGCGACCAGGTTCCGGCCGAAAGCCTGGGCGATGCGGTCGATCGTCTGGTCCTCGCGGTCGAAGAACGTGGCGGGATCCTCGCCCATGTCGTACTCGTCACGATACGAGAACATCTCGCTCTGCCAGAGCGGCTCCTTCTGTCCGATCTTCCGGTAGACGACCCTCGCCGTAACGTTGATCGCGTACCGGCTGGCCTGGGTCGGGGTGGCCCCCGCAGTGGTGAAGCCGACGGGGGTGGCGTTGTAGGACGTGATCTCGCCCTCCACGATCGCGTCCACCCCGGTCGTCTCCTGGACCACCGTGAACCGGCCGCGCTTCAGCAGCTCCTCGACCACCCGCGCGGTGATCTTCTGGTCCAGCCCCGGCTTGCCGGTGCGGTCCTTGAAGAGCGGCACCCCGATGCGCTTGATCGAGGGGTCGCTGGTGATCCCCTTTCCCACGAGGGCGTAGCCGCAGCCAGGCGCGGCCAGGGCGAAGGCGAGGAGGACCGCCGGCCCCCGCCGCCTCACCGCGTCACCACGCTCACGAGCCGTCCGGGGACGACCACGACCTTCACCACCTCTTTGCCCCTGATCATCTCGGCCACCCGGGGCTCCTCGAGGGCGCGCCCGCGCACGGCATCCTCCCCCGCCTCGGCGGGGACGGTGATCCGACCCCGCACCTTGCCGTTGACCTGGACCGCCAGCTCCACCGCTTCTTCGCGGGCCGCGGCTTCGTCCGCGACGGGCCAGGGGGCGTGCACCAGGCCCTCCGCGTGACCGAGCCGCTGCCACATCTCCTCGCACACGTGCGGGGTGAAGGGGTTGAGAAGGAGGATCACGGTCTCGAGGGCTTCCCGGAGGACGGCGAGCCCGGGGCCCCCGGACCCCCCGGGTGCATTGGGGCCCAGGGCAACTGCGGCCTCGAGCCGATAGATCTCGTTGACGAGCTCCATCATCGCAGCCACCGCGGTGTTCATCTGGAGCCGGTCCTCGATGTCCCGCGTGATCTTGGCGATCGTCTGGTGGACCTTGCGGCGGAGCTCCCGGGCGGGCTCGGAGAAGCCGGCGGAAAGGCTGGCCGCGGGCGCCCTTCCCCGCGACTCCGCGTGCCGGTCCACGAGTCTCCAGACCCGATGGAGGAAGCGATGCGGTCCCTCGATGCCGGACTCGCTCCACTCCATCGAGAGCTCAGGGGGGCCGGCGAAGAGAATGTAGAGGCGGAGCGTGTCCGCGCCGTACTTCGCGATCACGTCGTCGGGGGCCACCGTGTTCCCCTTCGACTTCGACATGATCTCCCCGTCCTTGTGCACCATCCCCTGGGGGAAGAGCCGGGTCACCGGCTCGTCGAGGGTGACGAGGCCGAGATCGCGCATGACCTTGGTCCAGAAACGCGAGTAGACGAGGTGGAGGATCGCGTGCTCGATCCCCCCCACGTAGAGGTCGATGGGGAACCAGTAGCGGACGGCCGCGGGGTCGAAGGGCCCGTCGTCCTTGCGCGGTGAGAGGTAGCGGTAGAAGTACCAGGACGAGTCGATGAACGTGTCCATGGTATCGGTCTCGCGCCGGGCCTGGCCGCCGCAGCGCGGGCACTTCGCGTCCACGAAGGACGCCACCTTCTCCAGCGGGTTCCCCCCTTCGCCGGTGAAGGGCGCATCGGCGGGCAGGACCACCGGCAGCTCCGCGTCCGGGACGGGCTGCATTCCGTCCTTCGCGCAGTAGACCACCGGAATCGGAGTGCCCCAGTAGCGCTGGCGGCTGATGAGCCAGTCCTTGAGCCGGTAGGTGACGCTGGCCTTGCCGAACCCAGCGGCCTCGGCGTGGGCCGCCATCTTCGGGATCGCTTCGTCGGACCCGAGGCCGTCGAAGGGACCGCTTCGCACGAGCCGGCCGGGGCCGTCGTAGGCCGCGGGGAGCTTCTCGGCCTCGAGGGGCGGCCCCTCGGGCTGGATCACGATCCGGATCTCGATCCCGTACTTGCGGGCGAACTCGAAGTCGCGCTGGTCGTGGGCGGGCACCGACATGATCGCCCCCGTGCCGTAGCCCATGAGCACGAAGTTGCCGACCCAGATCGGGATCTTCTCGCCGTTGAACGGGTTCGTGGCGTAGCGGCCGGTGAAAACGCCTTCCTTCTCCACCTGGCCCTCCAGGCGGGCCCGCCGGTCCTGAGCGCGGAGCCGGGCGACCAGGCTCTTGCGGAGGTCGGCGTCGGAGCCGCCCGCCAGGAGCCCGTCCACCCTCGGGTGCTCGGGGGCGAGCACCAGGAACGTCGCGCCGTAGATCGTGTCGATCCTCGTGGTGAAGATGCGGATGGGCTCCGCGCCCTCGGCCGGGAAGTCCACCTCCGCCCCCGGCGAGCGGCCCACCCAGTTCCGCTGCTGCACGAGCACGCGCTCCGGCCAGGCCGGGAGCTTCGCCATGTCGTCGAGGAGCTGGTCCTGATAGGCGGTGATCCGGAGGAACCACTGCTCCATGTCCCGCTGCTCGACCGGGCCGTGACAGCGCCAGCAGACTCCGCCCTCCGCCTGCTCGTTGGCGAGCACCGTCTTGTCGTTCGGGCACCAGTTGACGGGGGCCATCGCCCGGTAGGCGATCCCCTTCTCGAGCATGCGGAGGAAGAACCACTGGTTCCAGCGGTAGTACCCGGGGTCGCAGGTGGCGATCTCGCGGCTCCAGGGGTAGCTGAACCCGAGGCGCTGGAGCTGGCCCTTCATCCCCGCGATGTTCTCGCGGGTCCACCGCTCGGGGTGGACGCCCCGCTTGATGGCCGCGTTCTCCGCGGGCAGGCCGAGGGCGTCCCAGCCGATGGGATGGAGCACGTTGAAGCCGCGCATGGCCTTGTAGCGGGCCACCACGTCGCTGATGCAGTAGTTGCGGACGTGCCCCACGTGGATTTCCCCCGAGGGGTAGGGCAACATCTCCAGGCAGTAGAACTTCGGCCGCCGGGGGTCCTCGGTGACCTCGAAGGCCCCCTGCTCCCTCCAGCGCTTCTGCCAGCGCGACTCGATCTCGTCGAAGAGGTAATCGGTCATGAATGGTCCCGTGCGCGAAACTTCAATGCTAGCACGCGGGTGGGGCGGGCCCCGAAGCACCGCCACGGAGGACGGGCCAGTACGGAGCGAGCACCTTCCGGTAGGCGTCGAGCAGGGGATCGAGGCGGCCGCGCGCCGGCCAGGTGAGCTTGTCGGGTTTCGCACCGCTTAGCAGGCCCTCCACCACCGCCGCCCCCGCGCTGGCGATCGCGTCCAGGTCGTAGCCGCCCTCGAGGGCCATCACCACCCGGCCCCGGGCCGACCCCTCCGCGATGGCGAGGCAGACCTGCGTCAGCTCCGCGTAGCCCTTGCGCGTGAGGTCCATCCCCGCCAGGGGGTCGCCGCGGTGGGCGTCGAAGCCCGCGCTCACGAGGACCAGCTCGGGGTCGAAGGCGCGGCCGATCGGCTCCGCGATCGTCCGATAGACGCGCGCGTATTCCTCGTCGCCCAGCCCCGGGGGCATGGGCAGGTTCACCGTGAAGCCGCGGCCGTGCCCCTCCCCCACCTCGTCGAGGGCCCCCGTGCCGGGGTAGAACGGAAAGGCGTGGGACGAGAGGTACAGCACGCGGGGGTCGTCGTAGAAGATCTCCTGGGTGCCGTTGCCGTGGTGGACGTCGAAGTCCACGATCATCACGCGTTTCAGGCCACGATGCAGGGCCAGGGCCGCCGCCACCGCGACGTTGTTGAAGAGGCAGAAGCCCATGGCCCGGTCGGTGGTGGCGTGGTGCCCGGGCGGCCGCACCGCGCAGAAGGCCCGGTCGATCTCGCCCAGGAGCACGCGATTCACGGCGTCCGCGGCCGCCCCCGCCGCGAGGAGCGCCGCGTCGTACGACCGGGGGCCCGCCTGGGTGTCGGGGTCGAAGCGGAAGGTCCGGCCTCGGCTCGAGGCCACGAGGGAGACGTGGTCCTCGGTGTGGACGCGGAGCAGCTCGGTCGGGGTGGCCGGCCGCGCGGGGAGCGCGGCCAGGCGGTCGATCAGAGCCCCCTGGCGCAGCCCCTGCACGAGCGCGTCCAGGCGCTCCGGCCGCTCGGGATGGCCGAGACCCGCGTCGTGCTCACGGTAGGCCGGGTCGTCGTAGAAGCCGACACGCACGGTCTGGTCAGAGGTCGTCGTAGCGCGGTCCGCCCCCGCCCTCGGGGGTGACCCAGGTGATGATCTGGTACGGGTCCATGACGTCGCAGGTCTTGCAGTGGACGCAGTTCGAGAAGTTGATCTGCAGCCGCAGGTCCCGGGGGCGGTCGCCCTTGGGAACCATCTCGTAGACCGCGGCCGGGCAGAACTTCTCGCAAGGGTTCCCGTACTCCTCCCGGCACTTCGTCTCGCAGACGCTCGGGTCGGCCACGTGGAGGTGGACCGGCTGGTCCTCCTCGTGCTTCGTCCCCGAGTGGTAGACGTCGGTCAGCCGGTCGAAAGTGAGCGCGCCGTCGGCCTTCGTGCGCCGGAAGTCGTCGCGGGTCCCTCCCGGGCCGTAGAACTCGGCGAGGGTCTCGACTTCGGCGTAGCCTTTCGACGGACCCATCGGGTCGACGAGACCACGGCCACCCGTGAACATCTGCAGGCCGCTGTGGAGGAGCCCGGCCCAGAGGCCGTGCTTGAACCCCTGGTGGAAGTTGCGGACCCGCCAGAGCTCGCTCTTCACGGACGAGCCGTCGATCTTGTCCGCGTAGGCCCGGAGGCGCCCCGCCGACGGGTCGTCGCGGAGGACCGCATCCAGCGCCACCTCCGCGGCCAGCATGCCGGTCTTGATCCCGAGGTGGATGCCCTTGAGGCGCATCGCGTTCAGGTAGCCGGCGGACTCCCCCACCAGGAGGAGGCCGTCCGCGAAGGGCCGCGGGATCGAGTACCAACCGCCCTCGCTGATCGTACGGGCGCCATAGCGGAGCATCGTGCCGCCCGCGAGCATCTCCCTCAGCAGCGGGTGCTCCTTGAACTTCTGGAAGAGGCCATGGGGATCCAGGAACGGGTCGTGGTAGTCCAGGCCCACCACCAGCCCCAGGGAGATCCGCTCCTCGGTGAAGCCGTAGACAAACCCGCCCCCGAACGTGCGGCGGTCGAGCGGGTAGCCGAGGGTGTGCAGGACCGCCCCTTGGGCCAGCCGGCCCCGGGGCACCTCCCACAGCTCCTTGATCCCGATGGAGTAGACCATCGGGAACTTCCCGGCGTCGAGCCGGAGCCTCGGCACGACCTCCTTGGTGAGGCTGCCCCGTGCCCCTTCGGCCAGGATCGTGACCTTGGCGCGGAGGTCCACGCCCGGCTCGAAGTTGCCCTTCCTCTTCCCGTGCTTGTCGATCCCCTTGTCGCCGGTGCGCACCCCCACCACCCGGTCGCCCTCGTACAGCATCTCCGCGCCCGGGAAACTGGGCAGCAGGTCGATCCCCCGGGCTTCCGCCTGCGTCGCCAGCCACTTCACGAGCTGGTTCAGGCTGATGACGTAGTTGCCGTGGTTCTGGAGGGGCGGGGGAACGATCGGGAGGCCGATCTTCCCGCGGCGGGTCAGGAAGTAGACGTGGTCCTCGGTGACCCGGGTCGCCACCGGAGCGCCCCGGGCTTCGAAGTCGGGCATCAGCTCGCGGAGCGCGGCCGGGTCGAGGACCGCTCCGGAAAGACAGTGGGCCCCGAACTCGGCCGCCTTCTCGACGACCATGACGGAGGCCTCGACGGTCGTACCCGCGGCCTTGTTGTGCGCTTCGAGGAGATCCTTGAAGCGGATGGCGGCGGCGAGGCCCGCCGGCCCCCCACCCACGACCAGCACGTCGGTCTCGAGGGTCTCCCGCACTACCCCTTCGAGGCGAAGTACGCCTTGGCGGCCGCGGTCAGCTTGGGAAGGATCTCGAACACGTCGCCCACGATCCCGTAGTTCGCGACCTTGAAGATCGGCGCGTCGCGGTCCTTGTTGATGGCCACGATGCACTTCGAGGACGACATGCCGGCCAGGTGCTGGATGGCCCCGCTGATGCCGCACGCGATATAGAGGGTCGGCGATACGGTCTTGCCGGTCTGGCCCACCTGCATCTGGTGCTCGACCCAGCCCGCGTCCACCACCGCGCGGGAGGCGCCCACCGCGGCCCCGAAGGCCTCGCCGAGCGCGGTGACGAGGTGGAAGTTCTCGGGGCCCCGGAGGCCGCGCCCGCCCGAGACGATGACTTGCGCCTCGCTCAGCTCGACCTTGCCCGCCGCCGACGCCTGGGTGTCCGTGACGCGGGCCCGCGCCGACCCGGAGAGGGTGCCCGCGACGACTTCGGCCTTCCGGGAGGCGTCGGGGGTCCCGAGCGGGAACACGTTGGGCCGTAGGGTCGCCATCTGGGGATCGCCCTCCCAGGCCACGGTGGCGTAGGCCTTGCCGGCGTAGACGGGCCGGCGCGCCCGGAGCCGGCCGTCGCTCAGGGCGAGGGCGACGCAGTCCGACACGAGGCCGGCCCCCACCTTCGCCGCCACGCGCGGCGCCAGGTCCTTGCCCATGGCCGTGAACGGGATGAGGACCGCGGTCGGCTTCGCCCCCGCGATCACCTCGGCCAGGGCCCCGGCGTAGCGCTCGGTGGCATAGCTCCCGGCGTCCTCGAAGGCGTGCACCCGGTCGGCCCCGTACGAAGCCAGCTCCGACGCGAAACCGGCGGCCTTTGGAGCGACCACTACGGTGGCCACCGTGGCCTTCAGGGTGTCGGCGAGTCGCCGGGCTTCCGAGACGGCTTCGAGACCAGCCCGGCGGAGCCGGCCATCCCGTTGCTCCGCGAACGTCACGATGGCCCTCATGCTCAGATCACCTTCGCCTCTTCGTGCAGGAGCCGTATTAGCTCCCGCACCTGGGTGTCGGGATCACCTTCGATCATCCGCACTGGGGCGCGCGCCGGGGGCAGCTCCAGGGCCAGGACCCGGGTCTTCGAGGCGAGGGCGCCCGGGCCGAGGCCCAGAGCCGCGGCGTCCTTGACCGCGAGCGGTTTTTTCTTGGCGGCCATGATTCCCTTGAGGCTCGCGTAGCGAGGCTCGTTCAGGCCCTTCTGCGCCGAGATCACGGCCGGGAGCGAGGTCTCCCAGGTCTCGCGCGCCCCCTCGATCTCGCGCGCGATGGTCGCCTTGCCCTCCTGGATCTCCACCTTCACCGCGACCGTGACCTGGGGCAGGTCGAGCAGCTCCGCGAGGAGACCGGGGATCTGGCTGTGGTCTCCCCCCACGCCTTGCTGGCCGGTGAGGACGAGATCGAAGGGGGCCAGGGTCCGGATCGCGGCGGCCAGGCCGCGCGCCGTGCCCAGGGTGTCCGCGGCCTCGAAGGCTGGATCCTTGACGTGCACGGCGGAGTCGGCCCCCATGGCAAGCCCGGTGCGGAGCGCGGACTGGACGCGTTCGGGGCCGATGGAGACGAGGACCACGTCACCCCCCTTTCGCTCCTTGAGGCGCAGCGCCTCCTCGATCGCGAACTCGTCGTAGGGGGAGACGATCCAGTTCACGTCCTGCTCGGCGATCCGGGTGCCTTCGGGCGCGATCCGGATCCGGGTCTCGGTGTCAGGGACCTGCGCGACGCAGACGACGATTCTCATGCCTCGAAGCGTTTGAAGAGGAGCGCCCCGTTCGTCCCCCCGAAGCCGAAGGAGTTGGAGAGCGCGAAGCGGACCTCGGTCTTCCGTGCCCGGTTGGGGACGACATCCAGGTCGCAGGCGGGATCCTGGTTCTCGACGTTGATGGTCGGGGGCAGGACCTGGTCGCGCAGGGCGAGGGCGGTAATGCCCGCCTCCAGGCCGCCCGCCGCGCCCAGCAGGTGGCCCGTCATGGACTTGGTCGAGCTGATGGCCATCTTCCTCGCCTGGTCTCCGAACACGGTCTTGATGGCGATCACCTCGACCACGTCCCCTCGCGGGGTGGACGTGCCGTGCACGTTGACGTAGTCCACCACTGCCGGGTCCGCTCCGGCGTCCTTCAAGGTGCTCCGCATGACCCGGACCGCTCCGTCGCCGTCCTCGGAGGGAGCGGTGATGTGGAAGGCGTCGCCCGACATCCCGTATCCCACCACCTCACAATAGATCCGGGCCCCCCGGGCCGTCGCTCGCCCGAGCTCCTCCAGGATCACGATTCCTGCCCCCTCCCCGATCACGAAGCCGTCCCGGTCGCGATCGAAGGGGCGCGAGGCCTTGGCCGGCTCCTCGTTGCGGGTGGAGAGGGCCCGCATGGCCGCGAAGCCGCCCACCCCCAAGGGGGTGATGGCGGCCTCGCTCCCCCCGGCGATCATCGCGTCGGCGTCGCCCCGCTGTATGAGGCGGAAGGAGTCCCCCACCGCGTGCGCGCTGGTGGTGCAGGCGGTGCAGGTGGCGGAGTTCGGGCCCTTGGCCCCCGTGCGAATGGAGACCCAGCCCGAGGCGAGGTTGACGATGGCGGCGGGGATGAAGAACGGGCTGATCTTGCGCGGGCCGCCCTTCAGCAGGGCCTCGTGCTCCCGCTCGATGGTGGCGAAGCCTCCGATCCCGCTGCCGATGTAGACCCCTACCCGCTCGGCGGTCGCGGGCTCGACGGAGAAGGCGGCATCCCGGGTCGCCAGGTCGGAGGCCGCCACCGCGAACTGGATGAACCGGTCCATCTTCTTGACGTCCTTCTTCTCGACCCACCGGAGCGCATCGAAACCCTTCACCTCACAGGCGAGGCGGGTGGAGTGGTGCGACGCATCGAAGAGGGTGATGAGCGCGGCCCCGGAACGACCGGCCAGGAGGCCGGCCCACGTCTCCTCGGTACCGATGCCCAGGGGAGATACGAGCCCCACTCCGGTGACCACGACCCTGCGTTTGTCGGACACGATCGGTCTCGCTGCTGCCGTTCGGACGGGCGCGCCGGCCCGCCTACTTCTTGGCCTTGTCCCCGTGCTTCTCGATGTAGTCCACGGCTTCCTTGACCCGGGTGATCTTCTCGGCGTCCTCGTCCGGGATCTCGACGCCGAACTCCTCCTCGAGGGCCATCACCAGCTCGACGGTGTCGAGGCTGTCCGCCCCCAGGTCGTCCACGAAGGACGCCTCCGGTGTCACCAGCTCCTCCTCCACTCCGAGCTGGTCCACGATGATCTTCTTCACGCGATCGGCAACAGGCTCCATCAAGCTCCTCCAGAGTTCCCCGGGGGCCGGGGAGTGCATTCTACATGTGGAAGCCGCCGTCCACGGCCAGGACCTGGCCGGTGACGTAGGCCGCGGCGTCGGAGACCAGGAAGACCACGGCCCCCGCCACGTCCTCGGGACGGCCGGTCCGGGCGAGGGGGATGGACGCGGCCAGGAACTCGCGGGCCTTGTCGGTCATGGCGGCGGTCATGTCGGTCTCGATGAACCCGGGGGCGACGGCGTTGACGGTGATGGACCGGGAGGCCACCTCCCGGGCGACGGATCTGGTGAACCCGACCACCCCGGCCTTGCTCGCTGCGTAGTTCGCCTGCCCGGGGTTGCCGGTCAGCCCCACCACCGAGGCCACGTTGACGATGCGGCCGCTCCGCTGCTTCAGCATCGGCCGGAGGGCGGCCTGGGTGCAGAGGAAGACGCCGGTCAGGTTCGTGGCCAGGACCTGCTGCCAGTCCTCGTCCTTCATGCGGAGGACCAGGTTGTCGCGGGTGATGCCGGCGTTGTTCACGAGGTGGTCGATCCGCCCGTGGGCCTTCACGACCTCGTCGAAGGCCGCCTCGACGGAGGCGCGGTCGGCCACGTCCATCGCCCGGGCCTCGCCTCTGCCTCCCGCGGCGGTGATCTCCGCCACCGCTTCCGCCAGGCGGGCGCGATCGCGTGCGGTCAGGACCACGGTCGCGCCCTCCGCGGCCAATGCCTTGGCGATCGCCCGGCCGATGCCGCGCGATGCGCCGGTGACGAATGAGACCTTGCCGGCGAGGGAGGGCATGTCAGGCGCCTGGGGCCGCGGCAGTCCAGGCGGCCAGGGAGGAGGGATCGTCCACGTTGAAGGTGCGCGCCCCTTTCGCGATCTTCCTGACCAGGCCGGTGAGCACGGTCCCCGGACCGACCTCGACGAACGTCTCCACGCCTTCCTTCACCAGGCGCTCGACCGACGGCTGCCAGAGGACGGAAGCAGAGACCTGGCGGACCAGCCCGTCGCGGGCCTCGTCCCCGGTCCGCACGACCCTGGCCTCGACGTTGTTGACGAGGGGCACCTCGAGGTCGCGGAAAGAGAGAGCCGCCAGGTCCGCCGCCAGGCGAGCCTGGGCGGGCCGCATGAGCGCGCAGTGAAAGGGGGCGGACACGGCCAGGCGCATCGCGCGCTTCGCCCCCAGGACCTTGCAGGCCTCGCTCGCCCGGTCTACGGCGGCCGCGTGGCCGGCGATCACGACCTGGCCCGGAGCGTTGATGTTGGCGGGAGCCACCACCTCGCCTCGAGCGGCCTGGGCGCACGCCTTTTCGATCGCGGGCAGGTCCAGGCCGAGGATCGCGGCCATCGCCCCCTGCCCTAAGGGCACCGCCTCCTGCATGTACTGCCCCCGCCGCCTCACCGCGAGCACGGCCTCGGCCAGGGAGAGCGTTCCCGCGGCGACCAGGGCCGAGTACTCACCCAGGCTGTGGCCGGCCACCCACGAGGGGCGCAGGCCTTGCGCGGCCAGCACGCGGTAGGCCGCCACGCTCGCGGTCAGGATCGCCGGCTGGGTGACGGCGGTGAGCTGCAGCTCGGCCTCCGGGCCCTCGAAGCAGAGCGTCGAGATCGGGAAACCCAGCGCCTCGTCGGCTTCCCGGAAGGCGGACCTCGCTTCGGGGAACGCCTCCGCCAGGGCCTTGCCCATGCCCACCCGCTGCGACCCCTGCCCGGGGAAGACGAACGCCAGGCTCATGCCCCCGCGGCCTCCTTGCGTGCGCCGAGCGCGCGCAGCTCGGCCTCGATGCTGTCGTTGACGCCGCTCGTGAAGAACTCCGCCGCCGCGCGGATCCCGTTCTTGATGGCGTGGGCGTTGGACCGGCCGTGGCCGATGACGCAGCAGCCCTTCATGCCCAGCAGGGGCGCCCCCCCGTACTCCGCGGGGTCGATCCGGTGCTTCATGGCCCGGAAGGCCCCGCGGGACAGCCAGGCCCCCAGCATCCGCAGGGGGGTTCGGGTCAGCTCCTCCTTCACCGCTTCCATCAGCATCTCGGCCAGGGTCTCGCTCGACTTCAGGGCCACGTTGCCCGTGAAGCCGTCCATGACCACCACATCCACCTTGCCGGAGAAGATGTCGTGCCCTTCCACGTTGCCCACGAAGTTGAGGGTCGATCCCTTCAGGACCTCGTGGACCTCCCGGGTGAGGTCGTTCCCCTTCGTCTCCTCCTCGCCCATGCTCATGAGGCCCACCCGGGGACTCGCCGTGTGGAAGACGTCGCGCGTGTAGACGCTCCCCATCACCGCGAACTCCTCGAGGTTGCGGGCCTTGCATTGGGCGTTCGCGCCCACGTCGAGGAGGACGGTCCGGCCGTGGAGCTGCGGGACCACCGCGGCCAGCGCCGGGCGGTCCACCTCCTCGAGGGTGCCCAGGACCATCTTGGCGATGGTCCAGCAGGCGGCGGTGTTGCCCGCGGAGAAGAACGCGTCGGCCGCGCCATCGTGCACGCGCTCCACCGCGAGCTGGATGGACGAGCGCTTCTTCAAGGTGGACAGGCTCACCTTCTCGCCCATCCCCACCACGTCGGGCGCGTCCACGACCTCGATGGACAGGCCCGATCCCCCCGCGCGCGCGACTTCCCCCCGGATCAGGGAGGCCGGCCCCACCAGGTCCACGGAGAGGCCCAGGGCGCGGCAGGCGAGGACCGTCCCTTCCACCACCACTCCCGGCCCGTGATCGCCCCCCATGGCGTCCACGGCGACGCGAGGCGCACCCGCCTTCTTCGGCATGGGCCCGAGCGTGCCTAGACTTCCTCGACCCCGATGACCTGCTTGCCCTTGTAGTAGCCGCAGCGGGGGCACACCCGGTGCGGCAGCTTGGGCTCGTGGCAGTTCGGGCAGAGGCTGAGGCCCGGGGCCTGGAGGTGGTCGTGGGCCCGGCGGCGGTCGCGGCGGGCCTTGGAATGACGGCGCTTGGGATTCGGCATCGGTGGCTCCTAGTGGGTTTCGTCGTCGAAGAGCTTCTTCAGCACGGCGAGGCGCGGGTCGACCGCCTCTTCCGGCGCCGGGCATGCGCAGCTCTCAAGGTTCCGGTTGCGCCCGCAGGACGGGCACCGGCCGCGGCAGTCCTCGCGGCAGAGGGGCTTCAGGGGCAGGGAGAGGAAGCACTGCTCTCGCACCACCTCGCCGAGGTCGAGGCGGTCGCCTTCGTAGTACGCCACCACCATGTCGCGGTCGGCCAGCTCGACTTCGTCCTCCTCCTCCTCGTTCTCCTCCCCGGCGCGATGCGGAAGGTAGAAGAGGTCCAGCTCCTGGTCCAGGAGGTGGGGGAAGGCCTCCAGGCAGCGTCCGCATTCCAGGCCGAGGGGGGCGGCCAGGTGGCCGCGTACGTGCACGGTGTCCCCGTCCACCTTGTCGATGTGGCAGCGGAGGACGCCCCCGGGGCGTAGGGCGAACTCCTCCCCGTTTTCGAGGTGGATCTGGGCCGCGTCCAGGGCCTCGTCCACGTTCGCCCCCTCGGGCGGGATCTGCGAGATGTCTATCACCAGCATTGGGTGTGTGCTCAAACCGACAGTTTTACCGATTCTCTCAGGAACGTCAAGCACTTAGGTGCCCGAAGAGTCTTCGTCCAGCCACGCCCGGGCCCGCTGGGAGGCGCCCTCGCCGTCCCCGCACCACGTGACCTCCGCCTGGTGTCGGAACCAGGTCATCTGACGCTTCGCGAACCGCAGGGTGTCGGCGACGATATCACGCTCGGCCTCGGGCCGGGCCAGCTTCCCCTGAACAACCGCCACCGCCTGGCGGTAGCCGATGGAGCGCAGCGGCCGGAGGTCGGGGGGGAGGCCCCGGGCGAGCAGGCCGCGTACCTCATCGAGCAGGCCCCGCTCGAACATCTCGTGGGTGCGGCGCTCGATGGCCTGGCGCAGGGCAACCCGGTCGGGCGCGATCCCGAGCACCCGGGGCGAGAAGCCCCGGAGAGGCGCAGCGCCCTGCCGGTGGTGCGCGCTCAGCGGCCGGCCGGTACTCCAGAAGACCTCGAGGGCCCGAACGACCCGCACCCGGTCGCGCGCGGGCAGACGAGAGGCGGCCTCGGGGTCCACCCGGGCCAGCAGCCGATGGAGGCGCGGCTCGCCGTATCGCCTGGCCATCGACTCCAGGCGGCGGCGCAGGGGTTCATCGCGCGAAGGACCCTCGAACAGCCCCTGGAGGAGGGCCCTCAGGTACAGTCCCGTTCCTCCCGCCACGATGGGGAGCCGGCCGCGGGCCACGATACCCGCCAGAGCCGCCCGCGCCTGCCTTGCGTACTCCGCGGCGGAGAACGCCTCGTGGGGTTCGACCACGTCGAGCAGGTGGTGAGGCACCTCGGCTCGCTCCTCCCTGGTGGCCTTGGCGCTCCCGATGTCGAGGCCGCGGTAGACCTGCAGGCTGTCGCAGGAGACGATCTCGCCCCCCCGCGCGCGGGCCAGGCGGAGGGCGAGCGCGCTCTTGCCCGAGCCGGTGGGCCCCACGATCGCGATCAGGAGCTGGTCCACGGCCTCAGAGCAGCGGCCAGAGCCGCCAGAGCGTCAGGAGGAGCAGCGCCAGCAGGAGAAGCGCCGCGCCTCGCACCTGCTGGCGCTCGGCGGGGCTCAACGTTCGCGGAAAGCCTTGATGATGGCGCTCTCGTGCTCGGCGCCGAGGGTGCGCTTCACCGCCAGGAGCTCGGCGTAGAGCAGCTCGTTGAGGGCGTCCACCAGCCGCGGCCGACGGTCGTCCTCGAGCAGCTTGTTCAGGTTGCGCTCGACGACCGCCGGGTCGACGGTGCCGTCCTTCTGGAGCCGCAAGCCTCCGAAGACCTCCTTGCGCGACTCGCGGAGGTTGCCCAGGTACTTCTCGAGGACGTTCTCCGCGATGGGCCCGACCTCCCGCACCATGTACTTGAAGATGTAGCCGTACATCTGGTTGAAGGAGCCCATGACCGCGTAGAGGGTTTCCTCGGGCACGAAGTCCTGGTCCAGGGCGCGGATCTTCTTGCCCTTGATCTTGACGAGCCCCGAGCACAGGAGCGCATAGAGGACCTTCAGGGTCTCGTTGTCCCCGATCTCGCTGTCGTGGGAGATCTCCAGCACCGTGCGCTCGCCGTCCACCAGGCCGAGCACGTGGCTCTCGTAGGGCTCGAGCCGGCCTTGGGGCACGGGCTCCCCTCGCTCCAGCAGCAGCATGCCCTCGGCGTAGCGGCTCTGCACCGCGCCGTTCGCGTCGATGCGGCGCACGCCCTCCAGGATCAGGCTCAGGATGTCGAGGTCGACCGTGATCCTCTCGTTATCGGGCAGCGAGGATTCCTCGAAATGGAACTGGCCCTCTTCCCAAAGAAAGATGCTGAAGACGATCTCCCGGACCTGGGCCTGGACTCCCTCCCACAGGTCCTTCGGGGAGAGCGCTCCCATCTCCACCAGCACCTTCCCCTGGCGCTTCCCCTTGGTGATGGCGCGGATCGAAGCCTCGTACTCGTCGACCGTGATCTTGCCCTCGCGGATGAGGATCTCGCCCAGGCGGTCGTTCGGGAGGTTGCTGGAGGCGAAGACCACCCGGCCGTTCTTCAGGTAGAGCGCCTTCCGCGCTCCCCCCGACACGAGCGAGAGCACTCCCGTCGAGCTCGAGAGCCGCAGGTGCTGGAGGATGTCGGGCAGGGGAAGCTCCCTGAGCTGGCCGCGAAGGCCGCCCGGCACCGCGAACGGTTCGAAGCGCTTCGGAAGCGCGGAAGACATCAGGGAAAGTCCCAGGCAGTGTGCATTTTAAGGGCAGGGCCCGACGGTGTCAAAAAACCGAGCAAACCCACGCGCCACGCGAAAGGCGCGCGGGATCACTCTCCTAAGAGACTCCCTCCAAGATCTCGCCGGTCTGGCCGTTGACCAGGCCGAATCCGAGCAGGGCGGCCTGCCGACGTAGTTTTCGCAGGACCGTTTCGCGGTGTCGGGCGTCATAGGCAGCAGCTCCCGGGTCCTTG
>WNGA01001536.1_pt1 | contig 42578 bp, 48 predicted proteins | sample 5400061 | NCBI WGS metagenome assembly WNGA01 (sample SAMN13153366, study PRJNA577476) | soil metagenome | isolation source: 100 cm soil or saprolite under grassland replicate 2 | place: USA:California | collected 2016-06-15 | reverse complement strand
CGTCGTTCCCGGTGCGGAAGACGTCCTTCAGCCGCGCGAGACAGCGTTCGTAGACGACGCGGAAATCCGGCCCGCGGTGGTGGACGATCGGCTCCGCCATCGCGGCGAGCACCTCCGGCGGCACGGGCGTCGGCCCCGGCGTGAACAGGTAGCGCTTCGAGCTCAAGGCTTGAGGTTAGCGGTGACTTCGGAACGAGACGACTTGCTGGAAGGTCGGCCGGTTCGCCCAGCGCATCGTCAGCGGCAGGAGGCCGAACGAGATCCGCTCCTTCGTCGCGTCCGATCGCCATGCTGCGGGATCGGGGCCTTGCGCGGCGGCGAGGTCTGCGGCCGCGGCGTCGAGCGCTGCGTACAAGCTCTCGCCGCAGAGCCGCCTGTCGCCGCCGCCGCAGTAGCGCGTCGAGTACGGGCCCTTGACGGGCTTCCCGAGCAGGCTCCGCAGATCCTTGAAGAGATAGCCGTACCAGCCGCCGGCGTAGGCGGAGCCGGAGGGATTCGCGTTCTGGTTCCGCGTCACGAGCTTCGCCAGCTCGCCGGTGAGGGGTCCGAGCACCGGATTCAGCGCCGCGTCTGCGAGTTTTGGCCATGCCGTATCCATGATCGCCGCGCCGGGATCGTCGATCTTGCCGTCGCCGTCGCGGTCGAGGCGGCTCCCTCCCGCGCGCGTCCACGCGTCGAGCGCGTTCACGAGCTGCTCCGCGCGCGAGCTCGGCGCCTCCGCGCCGTGCAGAAGCTCAGAGATCGTCGGCCACACCTCGACCGCGCGGATGTCCTGCGTCGCCGCCTTGTTCATCGCGCCGGCGAGCTGTGCGAGCGTCATCTTGCCGCGTGGGAGCGCGTCCTTCAGCAGGTCGACGCGGTACGTCGACTGGTACGACCAGTTGTCGTCGGCCGCCGGCCACCCGAGCGCCGGCTTGTTGTTCCAGTTGACGATCGTCCCGTCCTTCGGGTCGATCCCCTGCGGATGGTTCTTTGCAGCCACGAAGCCGCGCCAGTCGTGGTTGCCGTCGCCGTTCGTCGGCAGGCCGAGGTTCACGTTCGCGGCGCGGACCGGCACGCGCCCGCTGGAGAACATCGCGATGTGCTTCGAGTCGACGTAGAACCAGTTGAACGTCAGCTCGAACGTGCTCATGGTCTTGATGAACGACTTCGCGTCGTGGACCTTGTTCGTGTTCAGGTCCATGAACGAGTACGCGGCGACCAGCTCGCGGCCGCGCGTCGACCGGTCGCTCGAGATCGCAACGCGCGTCCCCTTGACGGTCCCGTAGCCGACGACGGGCCCGTGCACGGTCGAGCGGACGATCAACTCGCGGTCCGGCGCGCCGCCCCTGCCCTTCAGCGTGCCGGCGTCGAGCGTATCCATCGCGCGGCAGGAGCCCTTGTAGACGTAGTGGAGGTCGTCGCCGCCGCACAACGTCTCGACGAACTGGTCGACGATGTCGCTGCCCGACGACGTCGCGCTCCACGCGTAGTCCTTGCCGCGCCCGAGCAGGATGTAGAACGAGATGCCCGGGAACGCGGCGCCGCGCGCGTCGATGCCGCCGCCGTGCAGATCCAGCTCGGTCAGGAGCTCGGGGAACGCGTAGCCGACCTGCGGGCCCATCACCGCGAGCGGGTGGCCGGTCTTCGAGCGCTTCGCGGCGATCAGCAGCGCGTTCGACGCGTTCGCGTGGCGCACCTCCGCCGCCGCCTTGACGCTGCCGGCGTCGAGGACGACGTTGCCGGATTCGTCGCCGGGCTGCGCGCCTGCCGAAAAGCTCCCGTCGACCGAGACGGGCGTCTCGGGATCCTGCTCCGAGCGCAGGTCGTTCCACACGGCGCGCCCCTTCGCCGCGCCGAGCTGCGCCTGCAGCGCGGAGAGGAACTGCGACGTCCACGCCTCGCCGCCGCCGCCGACGCCAAACCGGGCGCCGATCAGCGCCGCGATGCCGATGACGTCGTTCCGCGTCCAGTGCGGCGTGTAGTCGCCGTGGTCCTTGATGTACGCGTTGATGCCGGCGATGTACGCGTCGACGTCCTTCAGCAACTGCCGGCCCTTCGCCGACGCGCGTGCGAAGTCGGCCTGTTTCGCGAGCGCCGCCTCCGCGGCCGCCGACGGCACGAACTCCTGCGCGGCGAACGCGACGGCGAACGGGTCGACGCCCGGCACGTCGAGCGCCGCGATCCGCCCGGGACCGCGCAGCAATTGCATGAGCAGCAGCCGGTCCTCGGCCGTCGCATAGCCGGCGCCGAACTCGACGTCGGCGCGCGTCCTGCCGTAGACATGCGGGACGTCCCAACGGTCGCGCTGGATCGTCACGCCGCCGCGAGGCCTCTCGACGGCCTTCGGCTTCTCGCCGCCGAGACCGAAGCGCTCCGACTTGAAGTAGCGGGTCAGATCGGCGCTCGTGACCTTGTCGAAGAGCGGCGTCAGCGCGTCGTAGAGCTTCGCCTGGTCGGTCGCGGTCGGCGGGAACGCGAGGCTGCCGCTCTGGCCCGGCGGCAGGACGTTCAGCGCGACCGCCGCATGGTCCCGCGGCGCCTTCGCGCCCGCGATCCCGACCCCGACGGCCACGACGACGGCGGCGAGTGCCGCGACGACTACGCCGGTCCTCACGCGCCGAGCCTACTACGCTCAGCGCGTGGAAGCCCTGCTCGCGTTCGCGGCGGCGCTGCTCGCGCTCAGGCTCGCCGGCCGCCTCGCGGCGCGCCTGCGGGCGCGGCGCGCACCCGAGCTCGCTGCGTGGAGCGCGTCGCTCTTCGCGTACGCCGTCGCATCCGGCGCGCTCGCCTGGGGCGCGGCGTACGGCTGGGACGAGCGGTCGTTCCGCGTCTACTACCTCTTCGGCGGACTGCTGACGGCGCCGCTGCTCGGCGCGGGCTCGCTCCTCCTCTCCGGCCGCCGCTGGGCGGGCGCCGCGGCACTCGTCTATGCCGGGCTTGCGGTCGGCGTGGCCGTCTCGGTCCCGGTGCACGGAGCGTTCGCGGGCAGCGGCATCCCGGCGGCGCAGGACCACCTCGCGTTCGTGCCCGCACGCCTCGTCGCGGTACTCGCGAACGGCCTCGGCACGCTCGCGGTCGTCGCTGTCGCGGCGGCGACGTTCCGCCGCCGCCCGCTCGGCAACACGTTGATCGTCGCCGGGGTCGCGGCCGCCGCGATCGGCTCGGCGCTCGCCGGCCTCGGGGAGGCGGAGACCGCGGCGTTCGCCGCCGCCGCGGTCGTCCTCCTCTACGCGGGCTTCGTGGCGCCGCCGCTCACAAGGAGAGGAGACGCTCGAAGAACGGAGTCCTCGACCGGATAACCGCATGACCTCCTCGGGGCCGCGTGTGCAAGTACCGTTCTCGCGTGGACTGGTCCGCCTTCGGCACGACGTTCGTGACGATGGTGGTGATCATGGACCCGCTCGGCGCCGCGCCGATCTTCGTCAGCCTGACGCGTTCCCTCGAGCCGCGCCGGCGGCGCGCGGCGGCCGTCCGCGCCGCCGTTGCAGCGGGAACCGTCGTCGTGCTGTTCGCGCTCGCGGGCGATGCGGTACTCCGCTACCTCGACGTCTCGATCGACAGCGTCTCGATCGCGGGCGGCCTGCTGCTGCTGCTCCTCTCGCTCGAGATGCTGCGCGGGATCGACTTCGAGGACGAGCGCTCGCAGGGAGACGTCGCCCTCGTACCGCTCGCCTCGCCGCTCGTCGCCGGCCCGGGCGCGATCGCGACGGCGATGGTGCTCGCGCGCCAGCACGCGAGCACGGGCGGCCGGGTCGCCGTGATCGCCGGAATCCTCGTGGCCGTGCTCGCGATCGGCGTCGCGCTCGCCGCGGCCGACGCGCTGACGCGCCGCGTGCCCGCCGGCGCGGTGCACTTCGTCACGCGTGTGTTCGGCCTGCTGCTCGCCGCGATCGGCGTCGAGCTCGTCCTCCGCGGCATCCACGGTGCCTTTCCGGGCTAGATTCGCGCAGCTTGGCGCCTAGCACGGTAAAGATTTTCTTAGCCTTGACTTGCGGCCCCGGTTCCTTGCTAGCCTGCCGCGGCTCGTGCGGCGGTTCCTCTGCATCTCTGCGGTCGCGGTTGCGGCTGCGCTCACGCTCGTCGGCGGCGGCGCTCACGCGACGCAGGAGCCCGACTCGACGATCCTGCGCGCGATCCACGTCTACCGCGCGAAGACGTGGCGCTTCGAGCAGGTCATGGGCCGGCCGCTGACGCGCGTGCACGCGTCGACGCTCGTGGCGCGGCGCGACGCGTGGCGCGCGCATGCGGCGCACGCCCGCAGGCGATTCGTCGCAGGCCCGCCGCACCGCCGTGCGTGGCTCTGCATCCACCGCTACGAAGGCTCGTGGAAGGATCGCGGCGCGCCCTATTACGGCGGCCTGCAGATGGACATCTCGTTCCAGCGGCACTACGCGCCGCGCGTCCTGCGCACGAAGGGCACGGCCGACCGCTGGTTGCCGCTCGAGCAGATGTGGGTCGCGGAACGGGCCTACCGCTCGGGCCGCGGGTTCTACCCGTGGCCGAACACCGCGCGGTACTGCGGCTTGATCTAGAGAACGTCGAGCGATTCGGCTTCGACGACGATCGCGGTCAGGCCCGTCTCGCCGCTCGCCGTCTCGTGCGGCTCGCCCAGCTCCCAGAGAACGCCCTGTCCCTGCGCGATCTCGATCGGCGGGTTGTCACCGCTGCGCACGCTGGCGCGGCCGTCGAGAACGAGCAGCAGCTGCGGCACCGCCGCGTCGTGCATGCCGACCACTCCGCCGGGCTCGAGCTCGAGGACGGAGATCCGGGTTGCGCCTGAGCACCGCGCAACGCCGCCGATCATCGCGCCGCTCGACTTGAACTGTGTGATCTCCTGCGACGTCTCGAAGGCGAGGAGCTTCATGATTCGAGCTTCGAGCGCACGAGCTCGCTGACGACGCGCGCGTCGGCGGTCCCGTTCGTCGCCTTCATCACCTGTCCGACGAAGAAGCCGAGCAGGCCCGCCTTGCCGCCGCGGTACGCCGCAACCTGGCCCGGGTTGGCGGCAAGGACCTCGTCGACGATCGGCTCGAGCGCCGACGTGTCGGCGACGGCCTTCTGCGCGAGGTACGGCTCGGCGCTGAAGCCCTCGTCGCCCGCGTGCGCGATTGCGTCGTCGAACGCCCTGCGCGAAATCTCGTCGCGCGCGGACACGAGCTTCGCGAGCTCGGCGGGATCGACGCGGTCGGGATCGACACCCGCGCCGACGAGCTGGTTCGCGATCACGTTCGCGGCCGCGACGGTATCGGCGCCGGCGTCGCGGGTGGCGGCCCAGAGCGTGTCGAGGCCGCCCGTGACGAGCGTCTGCGCCGTCGCCGCCCCGAGCTCCTCGCGCAGGCGCACGATGCGCGCGCCGGGAAGCTCCGGCAGCTCGCCCCGCAGCCGGTCCACGAGCTCGCGCTCGGGACGCACGGGAACGAGGTCCGGCTCGGGGAAGTAGCGGTAGTCGTCGGCCTCCTCCTTCGTGCGGTGCGGGGTCAGCGTGTCGCTCCCGGGCTCGTAGTCGTACGTGTGCTGCTCGACGTCGCCGCCGGACTCGTAGACGCGAATCTGCTCGCGCGCCGCCGCCTCGACTCCCCGCCCGATGAACGTGAATGAGTTCATGTTCTTGAGCTCCCAGCGCGTGCGGAACTGCTCGCCGGGCTTGCGCACCGACACGTTGGCGTCGACACGGAGCGTGCCCTTCTCCATCTCCGCGTCGGAGATGCCGAGCTCGACGATCGTCTGCCGTAGCAGCCGCAGGAAGCGCACGGCCTCGTCGGCGGAGCGGATGTCCGGCTGCGTGACGATCTCGACGAGCGGCGTGCCGCCGCGGTTGAAGTCGACGAGCGAATGCGCCGAGCCGACCTTGCGGCCGGTGGCGCCGCCGACGTGCACCGTCTTTGCAGCGTCCTCCTCCAGGTGCGCGCGCACGAAGCCGACCATTCTGTCTTCGTCGGCTCCCGGGACGAGCAGCGCGCCGCCGGTGCAGAACGGCCGGTCGTACTGCGAGATCTGGTACCCCTTCGGCAGGTCGGGATAGAAGTAGTTCTTGCGCGAGAAGACCGCCTCCTCGGCGATGTCGCAGCCGAGCGCGAGGCCGAGCTTGATCGTCCACTCGACGGCCTTGCGGTTCGCGACGGGCAGCGCACCCGGGTGCGCGAGGCAGACGGGGCACGTGCGCGTGTTCGGCTCGGCGAAGTACTCGAGCTCGCAGCGGCAGAACATCTTCGTCCGCGTCTTCAGGTGCACGTGGATCTCGAGGCCGACGACTGTCTCCCATTCAGGGCTAGCCACCGAGCAGCTCCTTCGCCTCGCACAGCGCCGACTCGACGTCGTCGTGCACCTCGACCATCGTCAGCCGGTGCTCGAGCACGCCGTGCGTCTCGATCAGCCACAGCTCCTTCTCGCCGGCCTCGAGCGAGAGCTTCACGTCGCCGACGAGCACGGCGCGCGAGCCGTCGAGCATCCGCACGTCGCCGAAGATGCGCCGGCACGCCGGCAGGAACTCGGCGGCGGGATCGACGAACGTCTTCCTCATCGCAGCCGCTCCGGCACCGTGTCGAATCCGATCGCCCGCTCGAGCGCGTGTCCCGCGCGGAAGAGCGTGTTCTCGCCGAACTGCCGCCCGATCAGCTGCAGGCCGACCGGCAGGCCGTCGCTGAGGCCGCACGGGATGGAGAGGCCCGGCAGGCCCGCGACGCAGGACGGGATCGTGAGCAGGTCGCTCAGGTACATCGCGAGCGGGTCGTGCGTCTTCGCGCCGAGCGCGAACGCGACGGTCGGCGACGTCGGCGAGGCGAGTACGTCGAAGCGCTCGAGCAGCTCCGCGTGCTCGCGGATGATCAGCGTCCGCACCTTCTGCGCCTGGCCGTAGTACGCGTCGTAATACCCGGCCGAGAGCGCGTACGTTCCGAGCATGATCCGCCGCTTCGGCTCGTCGCCGAAGCCTGCGTCGCGTGTACGTTCGTACAGCGCCGTGAGGTCCTCGTCGTCGACGCGAAGGCCGTAGCGCACGCCGTCGTAACGCGCGAGGTTGGAGGACGCCTCCGCCGGCGCGATCAGGTAGTAGCACGCGAGCCCGTACTCGACCGAGCGCGGCAGCGAGCACTCTTCCACCGACGCGCCGAGCTCCGCTGCTTTGTCCAGTGCAGCTCGGACCGCCGAGGCGACGCCGCCCTCGATCCCCTCCGCCTCGTTCAGCTCGCGAGGCACGCCGATCCGCAGTCCGTCCAGACGCTCCGCGGACGGCAGCTCGACCTCGGGGACGTCGACCGTCGTCGTGTCGCATGCGTCGCGCCCGGCGATGATCGAGTAGAGCAGCGCACAGTCGCGCACCGTCTTCGCCGTCGGACCGACCTGGTCGAGCGACGACGCGAACGCGACGATGCCGTAGCGCGAGACCGTTCCGTACGTCGGACGCAGGCCGACGATCCCGCAGAGCGCGGCCGGCTGCTTGATCGAGCCGCCGGTGTCGGAGCCGAGCGCCCACGGCGCAAGCCCCGCCGACACCGCCGCCGCCGAGCCGCCGCCGGAGCCGCCGGGAACGCGCGACGGATCCCACGGGTTGCGCGACGGGCCGAAGGCCGAGTTCTCGGTCGACGATCCCATCGCGAACTCGTCCGTGTTCGTCTTGCCGAGCAGCGAGAGACCGGCGTCCTTGACGCGCGACGCGACGGTCGAGTCGTAGACGGGGACGTATCCCTGCAGGATCCTCGAGCCGGCGGTCGTCTCGACGCCCTTCGTCCCGATCACGTCCTTGAGCGCGATCGGCACGCCGGCCGCGCCGCCGTACTCGAGCCGTCTCAGGTACGCGTGCACGTCGTCGTCGCGCGACGCGTACGCGGCGTGGAGCTCGGCAGCGGAGACGTCCCCCCGCTCGAGCAGCGCGGCGGCCTCCTCCGCGGTGAGGCGCAGCGTATCGATCACCTGCCCCCTTCGGAAGCGTCGCACGCGATGGCGCACGTGTCTGTGCCGATTGCGTGCCGGATCGTCATGTCGGCGGCACCCGGAAGGCGCCGTCCTCTGGCGCGGTCGCGTTGGCGAGGGCGTCTGCGCGGTCGAGTGACGGACGAGGTTCGTCCTCCGCGAGCACGTTGACGAGATCGAGCGGATGCGACGTCGGCGGCACGTCCTCGAGGTCGAGCTCGGACACCTTCGAGACGGCCTCGAGGATCGCGCCGAGTTGCGTCTCGAAGCGCGCGAGCTCCTCGTCGCTCAGCGCGAGGCGCGCGAGCTTCGCAACGTGGAGCACCTGCTCTCTCGTGATCGGCATTTGCCGTTGATCCTCCCAAAAAGACGGGCCCCTTCCGGGGCCCGTCGTTCATGCGGTTCCGAAAGGAAAGCTAAGCGGCCTGCACATTGGCGGCCTGGGCGCCCTTGGGGCCCTGGACCACCTCGAACGACACGCGCTGGCCTTCGGTCAGCGACTTGTAGCCCTCCATCGTGATCGCCGAGAAGTGGACGAACACGTCGTCGCCACCCTCACGCTCGATGAAGCCGTAGCCCTTCTCGTTCGAAAACCACTTCACGGTGCCCTCAGGCAAAGAACGTCCTCCTTGAAACAACGCGACGACCCGGGCACCGAGTCGCCGACCGATGATTACAGCGGCCGAAGAATAGCTCACCGGCGCGGGAACACAAGCGTCCCGCGGCGGTAGCGCGCCGCCCGCACCGTATTGCGGAGCAGGCACGCGATCGTCATCGGACCGACGCCGCCCGGCACGGGCGTCATGTGGCCGGCGACGTCCATGGCCGCCGCGTCGACGTCGCCGACGAGTCCCGCGTCGGTGCGGTTCATTCCGACGTCGACGACCGTCGCGCCGTGCTTCACCATGTCGGCCGTCACGAGCTGCGGTCTTCCGGCCGCGACGACGAGCACGTCGGCCTCGAGTGTCTCGCGCGCGAGGTCGGCCGTTCGCGAGTGGCAGATCGTCACCGTCGCGTGGCGCTGCAGGAGCAGGTGCGCGACGGGCTTGCCGACGATGTCGCTGCGACCGACGACGACCGCCCTCGCGCCCTCGAGCGGAATGCGGTACTCGTCGAGCAGCGCGAGGATGCCGACCGGCGTCGCACCGACGAGCGTCGGGCGGCCGAGGAAGAGGTGACCGGCGTTCCACGGATGAAGGCCGTCGACGTCCTTCGTCGGGTCGAGCGCGCGCAGCACGCGCGCCTCGTCGACGTGCGGCGGCAGCGGCAGCTGCACGAGCAGCGCGTCGACCGAGTCGTCCTCGTTCAGCGCTTCGACGCGTTCGATCAGCTCGTCCTCGCTCGTGTCCTCGGGCAGCCGCACGTCGAGCGCGCGGATGCCGACTTCGCCGGCCGCCTCGTGCTTGCGGCGGATGTAGATCTGCGACGCGGGATCCTCGCCGACGAGCACGGTCGCGAGCCCGAGCGCCCCGAGCTCGCCGACGTCCGCCTTCACCTCGCCGCGGATCCGCTCGGCGAGCGCTTTTCCGTCGAGGACCGTCGCCACCGTCCGAAGACGTTAGCCTGTCCACGATGGAGACCGAGCAGCTCACGGCGGAGGAGCGGGAGGACCGCAGCATCTACGCGGGCGTCCTCCGCTACTACGAGCTCGCGAAACGCGCGGAATGGCATCTGAACGAACTGCCGTGGAACGAGCAGCCGCCGATTCCGGAGTACAAGGGCTCGGAGCAGAAGCTCGCGCGTCGCCGCGACCTCTGGCGCTCGGTGATCATGCAGCAGCTGCAGGCCGACATGTTCGCGTGCGAGATGGCTTCGCAGCTGCTCAACGCGGCGCCGCATCCTGAGGCTCGCCTCTACTACTCGACGATGGTGCAGGACGAGTCGCGCCACACGGAAGCCTGGCTGAAGCTGACGGAGGTGGCGGGCGGGGAAGGCGAGCGCGATCCGTACCTCGACCAGCTCGCGGCGATGTTCCTCGACCTCGACACACTCGAGGAGAAGGTGTTCCTGATGCAGGTGTTCTTCGAGCGCCTGATCATCCCGCGCTTCCGGATGATCGCCGCCGCGTCGCCCGGAACCGTCCTGGAAGATCTCTGCAACCGCCTGACCGTGGACGACGGCATCCACCACGGCGCCGGGATGGCCTACGAGCGCGTGCTGCTCAAGGACGCGACGAAGAAGCAGCAGCAGCAACTCGTCAAGGTCGCGAACCGGATGCTGCCGATCTTCGTCGACCACTCGCTCTGGCGTCCGAAGGCGCGCGCGTCGATCGCCGGCCTGATGCGAAACCGCGACATCCAGATGCTGCAGGACGATCTCGAGCAGGGCGCCCGCCTCGCCGCCTCGCTCGGCATCGACGTCGCCGATCTCGAGCTGCCGAGCTTTAGCTAGGTCATGGCGACGACCGGGTGGCGCGGCTCGTAGAGCGTCACCTCGACGCCGCCGGGGAGGACGATCGTCGTCGCGATTCCCCAGCCGCGGTCGTCCGGCTCGCCGCGGACCTCGATCCCCTTCTCGCGCAGCTCGGCGATCGTCGCCTCGATGTCGTCACAGAGGAGGTAGAGCTCGTGGCCGGTGTCGCCGTCGCTTGGATGGACGCCGAGCTCGGCCGGCGGCAGCGCGAAGATCAGCCAGCCGTCGCCGGCGTCGACGTGCTTCCAGCCGAGCGTGTCTCGCAGCGTCGAGCGCAGCGCGTCGGCCTCGGGAGTGAAGAGCATCACGTGCGCGCCGGTGATCACGCGCCCTATCCTCTCTCCCATGCGCTGGTCGCGCAAGAACGACGAGGCGTCGATTCGTGCCCGGCAGGACGCGCTCGGCGTCGACGGCCTGGTGACGTCGGTCGACCTCGAGCCGTTCACGCGTGCGGCGGAGTCGCTGACGGGCGTCGCCGTGATCCCCGTCTCCGTCGTCGCGCCGCTCGTGGTCTCGCTCGGCGACTACGAGCTCGACGAAGGCGGCGACGTCGTCGAGACGGGCCGCACGCAGGAGAAGGTCCACGTGCCGCTCGCGCACACCGAAGGCGGCCTGACCGCGTCGATGACGCGCGGCGCGAAGGCGGCCGCGGAGTCGGGCGGGATCACGACGCACGTCCTTTACGACCGCATCACGCGCGCGAGCTGCTTCGTGTGTGCGACGACGCAAGAGGCCGTGCAGCTCGCGCGCTGGCTCGCAGGCGAGCTCGACGCGATGCGCGACTGGCTCGGCGAGCAGGACAACCCGATGCTCTCGCGCTACGCGAAGCTGCGCGACGTCACGACGCACGTCGTCGGGCCCATGTGCCACGTGCTGTGGGCGTGGACGACCGGCGACGCGGTCGGCCCGAACATGATGACGCGCAACAGCTACGCGCTGAACATGGGCTATGTGATGGAGCGCGCGCCGGTGAAGCCGGAGCGCGCGATCCTCGAGGCGAATATGGGCGGCGACAAGAAGCCTTCCTTCCAGTTCTTCCAGCACGGCCACGGGAAGACCGTGATCGCCGAGTGCACGCTCGCCGACGAAGCGATCCGCCGCGTTCTTCGCACGACCGCCGACGACCTCGACGCGCTCGCCTGGGCGGGGACGCACGGCGCGGTCGCGTCGGGCATGCAGTCGGTGGCGTTCACGCCCGCGTCGGCGGTCGCCGCGATCTTCGCCGCGACGGGCCAGGACCTCGGCATGGTCGGGACGAGCTCGATGGCTCACGGCACCGGCCGGCGGGTGGACGGCGGCCTCCACTGCTCGATCCGCTTCCCGGGGCTCGAGGTCGGAACGGTCGGCGGCGGCACGACCCTGCCGTCCGCGCGCGACTGGCTCGAGGTGCTCGGCTGCGCCGGCCCCGGCAAGGTCTACCGATTCGCCCAGATCGTCGCCGCGGCAGCTCTGGCGCTGGAGATCTCGGCCTCGGCGGCGATGGCGACGGCCGGCTCGGAGAACTTCTTCCGCGCCCATCACGAGCGCGGCGGCCTCCGCTAGAGCGCTCGATCAAGGACTCAAGAAGAGCGCCCCGGCGGCCGATGGGAAATCCGTGCCGCCGTACGACCCTGACGTCATCGAGCGCTTCGCCGCACGCCTTGAGCGGCGTGCCGTAGCCGTGCGGAGAGGCTGCACCGTTGCGGGAGCCGTCTTGGGCGCGCTCTTCGGCGCGGTGCCGCTGACGCCGCTCGCGGTCGCCTGGCCGGTACCCCACCTCTTCGGTTTCACGACGCTGGCCGTCGGCCTCGGCGTCGGCGCGCTGATCGGCTACGTGGTCGGCGACGGCCGCGCCGAGATCTACCGGCTCCACGCCCAGACGACGCTCTGCCAGCTGCACGCGCAGCGGACGAGCCTCGCGATCTGGCGGTTCCTCCAGCAGCGGCCGGCGGCCGCACAGGCGCCTGCGGCGGCGCCCGCGGCCGCACCGGTCGCTCCGCCCGCGCCGGCCCCCCGGCCCGAGCCCGTCGTCCGGCGCGAGCCGGAGCCACTGCCGGCGCCCCAGCCCCTGCCCGAGCGGCAGCCCGAGCCGGAGCCCGAGCTGGTGCCGGCGTTCCAGCGCGAGGCGGTACGGCTCGCCTCGGTTCCGGCGCCTCCAAGCGTCCTGCGGCCGGCGGGGATCCCCTCGCCGCCCATCTCGCCGCCCCCGTTGACCGGGTAGATGCTTCTCCGGATCGTCGCCGTCGCTGCGGCGCTGGTCGCGATGCTGATCGCGGTCAAGGATCACCGCGTGCTCCAGCGCGCGCACGTCGTCGGCTCCTGCGCAACCGTCCTCAAGGACGCGGACGGAAGCGAGTGGCGTTCCTGCGTCGCCGGCACGCTCTCCGGCCGGCCCGACCTCAGCCGAAGCGGCTGCACCGACGCCGGCGCCCGCGGCTCCAGCGAGTTCTGGCACTGCCCTGCGTCGGTCGCGGAAGACGTCGTCCGCTAGAGAACGAGAAGGGCCGCCCGGAGGCGGCCCTTCGTCGTTCGGACGTGGCGTTCCTTACGGAAGCGTGAGCTGGTACGCCCCGCGTCCGTGGCTGGCGGCGAGCAGCTGCCGCGCGCCCGGGTTGATCGTCAGTCCCGCGACCGTGACGACCGGCAGGCCGGGAGCCGCCGTCGTCCACGGGTTCGCGTTGTTCGCTCCGGCAAGCCTGTAGACGCCGAAGTCGGTCGAGGCGTACAGGTCGCCCGAGACCGGGTCGTACGCGACGCCGTTGACCGGCTGGTTGCCGATCGGCGTCCCCGTGCCCTCGAGGTTCGTGAACGTCGCCGAGCTCGTCACCGGGTCGTAGACGACCGAGAAGACATGCCCCGGGATGGCGTTCCCGAGCTGGTTGTAGCTGAGGTACGAGACGTACGCGTGGTTCGGGTTCGTCGGATCGACGGAGATGCTGCTGATCGCGCGCGACGGAGTGAGCGCCGCGAGGATCTTGTCGATCCGCGTGAGCGTCACCGCCGAAGCGGGCTCCGCATCCGCGTTCTTCGAGATGAAGAGCCGGCCGCCGGTCGTGCCCGCCCACAGCGTGCTGCTGTCGCTCGAGGCGCGAGAGATCCACGAGAGCGTGCCACCGGTCGATGCACCGAGCGGTTCCCAGTCACCGCACTGGACAGTGAAGTCGCCGGTGAACTCGTTGCAGTGCTGGTCGAGGTACGCCTGCGACGGGCCGCCGTCATCCTTCGTCCTCCAGACGTGATTCAGCCCGGCGAACATCGTCCCATGCACCGTGGGGTCGGTGATGATCGGGAAGTAGAACAGCCTTCCCTCCGAGTTGCCCGGCGGAATGAAGAACGAGTCGGCGATCCAATCCCACGACGGCGGGTCGCCGGCCGCGAACGAGACGTCGACCTGCGCGTCGTAGTACGTGTGGAACCGGAAGTCCGGGTTCGTCGCGTCGAAGCCCGAGAGGCCTCCGTCGCCGAAGATCGTCTGCGGCCAGACGACGTTCGAGCCCGAGGTCTCGAACGTGCCGTTGTCCTGCGTGCCGCCCTGGACGTTCTTCGCGTTCGCCGGATTCACGGACAGGCTCTGGAACTGCAGCGTCTGCAGGCCCTTGTTCAGGCTCGTGTACGCGCCCGGAACCGCCGACAGCAGCTGCTTGCAGCGGCTGAGGCTCGGCTCCGTGAGACCGCGGCCGTCACAGCGCGACGAGATGTCGACGAGCGTGCCGTCGGACCGCATCAGACCGCCGTCCGAGCCCTCCCAGAACTGCAGCGGGTTGCTCGGGTTGACCACGAGCCGGTGCTGGTCCGGATGCAGACCGTTGTGGCTGGAGTCGTCGCCCGTCGCGTCGTCGGTGAGGTCCGTGAACGTCTCGCCGCCGTCCTGCGAAAGGAGCACGGCACGCGCGTTCGAGCGGCCGTGATCCTCGCCGTAGGTGTACGAGCCGCCGACGTAGACGATGTTCGGGTGTCCGGCCGGGCTGACCACGTACTGGTCGTACCAGCACTGACCCGTGCAGAAGTTGTACGTCGCGTAGCCGGCGTCGGCCACGTTGTTGCTCGTCTTCTGCACGAATGCCGGCGCGCCGGACTCGACCGCGTCGGCGACCCAGAAGCGGCTGTACGGGCTACCGCTGTCGCCTTCGGTCTGGTACATCCGCGTGTGGCCGTCCGGCATCGTCGCCAGCGCGAACTCCGCGCGGGCTGCTGCGGTTCCACACGTGCTCGAGCACGGATGGATGTTCGTCCACGTCACGCCGTCGTCGGTCGAGCGCCAGACGCCCTTGTTGTACGCGGATGCGTAGATCACGCCGGCATGCGTCGGGTCGACGGCGAGCATGGTCGCGCCGCGGCTCGAGCCGAAGCTCGACAGGAACGTCTGACCCGGGTTCGGGCCGAACGAGACGACGCTCGGCTGCGCGAGCGTGAACGTCGCGCCGCCGTCCGTCGACTTCCAGACGCCGATGCCGGGCCCGCCCGGGATCATCGAGACCGCGCCTGCGGTCGTCGACGAGATGCCGTGCACGCCGCGGCCGTCGGCCACGTAGATCGTGTTGCCGCTCGAGTCGTGCGGATCGATCGCGATCGTGCGGATCGACCGCAGGTTGAAGTTGGCGTTGCCGCCGAGCGGCGCCCACGTGTTGCCGCCGTCGGTCGACTTGTAGACGCCGACACCCGCCTCTGCGTCACCGGCAGCTGCGTCCTCGCCGGTGCCCGCGTACAGCGTGTTGTGCGCGGCGTCGTACGTCAGCGAGCCGATCGCGCCCGAGGCGAAAGAGCCGTCGGACACGTTCACCCAATTGCCGTTGCCCGCGAGTGCCTTGTCGGTCCGCCAGACGCCCCCGCCGGCCGCGCCGACCCACAGCGTGCACTTCTGCTGCGTGCAGTTCGGGTCGATCGCGAGCGCCGTGATGCGCCCGGAGGTGATGTACTGACTGCCGTGCCGGTTGAGGAACGCCGGATAGACGGCGCTCGTCGGCCCCAGCGAGTACCAGGAGCCCGTCGAGCCCTTGCCCTGTCCGACGCCGCGCTTCTGGATGGCGCTGGCAGCTACCTGCGCACCCAGGATGTTCTCGGCGGTGATCGCGTCGCCGCCGTTCAGCTCGTAGTTCTCCTGGGCCCATGACGTCGGCCCCTCTTCGATCCCTTTCGCGGCAAACAAATCCTCGGTATGGCGCGTAAACGCCTCCGAGAGGCCGGCGTTCTCGCTCAGCTCGAGCTCGTGCCGAGCCTCGCCGCTCGACTTCGCGATGAAGCCGACGACGATCGCTGTCGCGAGGAGCAGCAGCGCAGCGCCCACAGCGAGCGCGGTGCGCAGGTATGTCCTTCGCATAGTCCTCTCCCCTTCTAGAGATCTAGTCCGCCCACCGACGCGGCTTTCGCCCCGGCGAATATTGATTTATCCATGGTTTTCGCTCGCGGGTCAAGGCCGGCGGCCCTCTGGCCCCGGACGGCTCGAGGTCGTATCCTGGTGACGTTCGGCACAACGCGACGGGAGGAGGCAGGTCTTGCCGGTCGGGGATGCGATGACGGTTCGAGTCGTGAGCGTGGCTCCCGGCGCGACGGTGCAGGAGGCGATCGCGCGCATGCTGGAGGAGGGCGTCGGCGCGGTCGCCGTGTGCGACGGCCCGCGGCTCGTCGGAATCTTCACGGAGCGCGACGTGCTCCGGATCGCCGGCGAAGGCACGCTGTTCAACGAGCTGACCGTCGACACCGTGATGACGCCGCGCCCGCTGACCGTTTCGCCCGAGGACGACATCCTCGCCGCCGCGCAGCTGATGGCGGACAAGCGGATCCGCCACCTCCCCGTCACGCAGGGCGAGTTCCTCGTCGGGATGATCGGCATCCGCGACCTGCTCGGCCGGCTCGTCGAGGAAGCGTCGCGCCAGGACCTGCGCGCCCAGCAGACCGCGCGCTCGCTCCTTGCGCGGCCGGCACGCGTCTAGGCCGCCGAGCGGATTCCATCCCGCCGGGATGTCGAGAACGGACCGCGTGCTCCGTTCTACTGATGACAGTGCCAAGTTGGCGCGCAGCCCCGAGACGAGGAGGGTGAGATGGCCAGATATTTGCTGGTGGTGAACTTCTACGGAGGCGTCGTCGAGACGCCCATGGAGGAGTGGAAGCCGGAGGAGATCACCGCGCATTTGGACTACTACAAGGCCCTTCACAAGGAGCTGGTCAGCAGCGGTGAGCTCGTCGAGTCCGAGGTTCTCGCCGGGCCCGACCTGGCGAAGATCGTGACCTCTGACGGCGTGACTGCTCCCGTGGTCACCGATGGGCCCTTCCAGGAGTTCAAGGAGTGGCTGGCGGGCTATCAGATCGTCGACGTGGAGTCGGAGGCGCGTGCGATCGAGATCGCCGCGAAGCTCTCGGCTGTGCCGGGGCCCGGCGGCGTTGCGACGCAGCAGCCGATCCAGGTGCGGCAGGTGATGGACCGAGCTCCGTCCGATGTGACCGAGATGGAGGGATTCCTTCAGCAGGCAGGAGGCAAGCGCTGAACATGCCGTCCGGTGTCGAGGACCTGCTACGCGAGTTGGCGCCGCAGGTCCTTGGCGTACTCGTTCGCAGGTACGGCGACTTCGACGCTGCCGAGGACGCTGTCCAAGAGGCGCTGCTCGCCGCCGCCCTGCACTGGCCGCAAGAGGGTGTTCCGGCAAATCCGCGCGGCTGGCTGCTTCAGACCGCCACACGACGCATGATCGACCAGCGGCGAAGTGAACAGGCCCGCAGATCCCGGGAGAGCCTCGCCGTGCTGCAAGAGGCACCGATGCAAGAGGTCTCCGATCAGGACGACACGTTGATCCTGTTGTTCATGTGCTGCCATCCGGCGCTGACCCCAGCCTCGGCGCTTGCGCTGACGTTACGGGCGGTCGGCGGACTCACCACGGCCGAGATCGCGAACGCGTTCCTGGTGGACGAGGCGACCATGGCCCAGCGCATCACGAGGGCGAAGCAGCGCATCAAAGCGTCGCGTGTGCCGTTCCGGATGCCGACACGCGAAGAGCAGACGGTCAGAGTGCGCACGGTGCTGCACGTGCTGTACCTGATCTTCAACGAGGGATACGCGAGCAGCGCCGGCCGCGAGCTGCAGCGCACCGAGTTGTCGGCGGAGGCGATCCGGTTGACGAGGATGGTGCACCGGATGCTCCCCGACGACGGCGAGGTCACCGGCCTGCTCGCGCTCATGTTGCTCATCGACGCCAGACGCCCTGCGCGAACGAATGCTGCAGGTGATCTGATCCCGTTGCCGGAACAGGATCGAAAACTGTGGGACCACGCCCTCATCGCCGAAGGAGTTGCCTTGCTCAATCGCTCTCTGGGCAAGGGGGCCGTCGGTGAGTACCGGCTCCAGGCCGCCATCGCGGCCGTTCACGACCAGGCTTCGCAAGCCGGCGACACCGACTGGCGACAGATTCTTGCCTTGTACGGGTTGTTGGAGCAGATGACCGGCAACCCGGTAGTCACGCTCAATCGCGCCGTCGCAGCCGCGATGGCCGACGGCCCGTCCGCCGGCCTGGCCCTGCTCGACGCGGTCGACGAACGGCTCGCCGGTTACTACCGCCTCGACGCGGTCCGTGCGCACCTGTTGGAGATGGCCGGTGACACGGAAGCCGCGCTGGCGCACTATCGCGCCGCGGCTAATCGTACGACGAGCCTTCCGGAACAGCGCTATCTGACTACGCAGGCCGCCCGACTCAAGACGGAAGCCAGACTTGACCAGCGCAGACGCGGGTAACGCGAGAGAGGCGCCGACCAGATTCGAACTGGTGTACGAGGCTTTGCAGGCCTCTGCCTAACCACTCGGCCACGGCGCCGCGATGGGACAGGGTAGCTTCACGCCATGTTGCGCGAGGTCGCGGAATATCCCAATTCGTTCGGCCCGCTCGGGCCGGGCTCGGAGCGGATCGACACCGGCCGTTACACGCTCTGCATGGGACCGGGCAAGAAGTGGAACACGGTGCAGCGGCAGCGTTTTCCCGCCGAAGACGTGGACGAGGTGCTGCACGAGGTGCGAGCGCTCCTGCGCGAGCGCGGCCGCCCGTCGACGCAGTGGGAGGTCGGGAGCTCGGCACCGGAAGGAATCGTGGACGCGCTGCTCGAGCGTGGGCTCGTCCCCGACAAGGATCCGTATGCCGTCGCGCTCGTGCTGACGCGCGAGCCGCCGGCCGCGCGGCCGGAGCTCGTTGCACGCCGCGTCGAGACGTTCGAAGAGTACGCCGCAGCGAACGCGGTGCAGTGGGAGGCGTTCGGGATGCCGCAGGACGACTTCGAGGAGAACGCGAAGCTGTTGCCCCGGCTCTACCGCGAGGCCGTCAGCCTCATGCACGCCGTTTGGCTCGACGGCGAGATCGTCGCTGCAGGCACCGCGTCCCCGACCGAGCATGGGCTGCTGCTCTACGGCGGCGCGACGCTCGAGCGCGCCCGCGGCCGCGGCGCGTACCGCGCGCTCCTGCGCGCGCGCTGGGACGACGCGGTCGCGCTCAGCACGCCGACGCTGATCACGCAGGGCGGCTCGATGTCGCGGCCGATCCTCGAGCGGACCGGCTTCGAGCCCGTCGGCCACGTGCACATGCTGCTGGACGAGTTCGCATGAGCGACTTCGACTTCGAAGGCGTCTTCGACGAGGACTACCTCTACTTCTACGAGGAGATGCTCACGCCGGAGCGCACGGCTGCCGAGGTCGAGCAGATCGCGGAGCTGCTCGGGCCGCGCGAGCACGTGCTCGACTGCCCCTGCGGGCACGGGCGCATCTCGAACGCGCTCGCCGGGCGCGGCTACGGGGTCACCGGCATCGATCAGAGCGAGCTCTTCCTCGAGCGCGCGCGTGCGGACGCCCAGGCGCGCGGCGTCGACGTCGAGTACGTGCACGGCGACATGCGCGAGCTGCCGTGGCGCGAGCGTTTCGACGGCCTCGTCAACTGGTTCACGAGCTTCGGTTACTTCGACGACGAGACGAACCGCGGTGTATTGCGGCAGTTCCACGACGCATTGCGTCCGGGTGGGCGGCTCGTGCTCGAGACGCAGAACCCGGCGCGGCTTTTTCGGATCCTGCTTTCGGCACACCTCTCGGAGCGAGGCGAAGACCTCATGATCGACAAAACGGACATCAACTTCGAGACGTGGCAGACCGAGAGCGAGCGCATCATCGTCCGCGACGGGAACGTGCGCCGCACGCACTTCACCGTGCGGCTCTACTCGTACCCGGAGCTGCGCGACGAGCTCCTGCGAGCCGGGTTCGCCGTGGTCAACCCGGGCGTCGAGCCCAACTTCGAGAACCGGCTGATCGTTGTCGCCGACCGGCCGGCGGCGTAGCATCGGCGACATGGACGAGAAGGGCGAGGGCGAGCGCTGCGATGAGTGACGAACGTCGTCGCGACGCAGACCGCCGCACCGACGGCGACCGGCGCAGGGGCGGGGAGCGGCGCGCGCGCGAAGAGCCGCCGCCTGCGGAGGAGCGGCGCTCGGGCAAGGAGCGGCGCAGCGGCAAGGACCGCCGCGGCGGCAAGGACCGCCGCGGCTGACTCAGGCCGCCGCCTGCAGCTTCGCTTCGTCGAGCACCTCGCGCACCGCGGTCGCAAGGCCGAGCAGCGAGAACGGCTTCTGCAGGAAGCTGCGTGACGGCCCGCTGAGGACGTCGTCGGCGACCACCGCCGACGAGTAGCCGGAGCAGAAGAGCACGGGAACGTCGCAGCCGGCGTCCGTCAGGCGCGCGACGAGCTCCCTACCGCTGATACGCGGCATCACGACGTCGGTCACGAGGAGGTCGACGCGCTCGGAAGAACCGAGCTCGAGCGCGTGCTCCGGCGACTCGGCGACGAGCACGCCGTATCCCTGACGGCGCAGCATTTGCGCGGCGAGGTCGCGTACGGGCGACGAGTCCTCGACGAGCAGGACGGTCTCGGCGCCCGTCGGGGGCACGCGGCGTTCGCGCTCGTGCTGCATGTCGGCGCCCTCGTGCGTCCGCGGCAGATAGACGCAGACCGTCGCTCCGAGACCGTCCTGGCTCGTGATGTCGACGGTGCCGCCGCTCTGGCGAGCGATGCCGTACACCGTCGACAAGCCGAGACCGGTTCCCTTGCCGGGGGGCTTCGTCGTGAAGAACGGCTCGAACGCGCGGCGAATCGTTGCCTCATCCATTCCCGTTCCGCTGTCCGAAACCCGCAGCGCGACGTAATCGCCGGCGGCGGGCGCGCCGACGAAGGTCGCGGCGAGGTCGTCCAGCTCGACGTTCAGCGTCTCGACCATGAGTGTCCCGCCGTCAGGCATCGCGTCGCGCGCGTTCACCGCGAGGTTGACGAGGACCTGCTCGAGCTGCGACGGATCGACGATGGTGCGCCACAGCCCGGCGGCGCGCGAGGAGACGAATGCGACGTCCTCTCCGATCAGCTGGCGCAAGAGCCCTTCGATGTCGTCGAGCTGTTCGTTCATGTCGACGACAACCGGACGCAGCGTCTGCTTGCGACTGAACGCGAGCAGCTGCCGCGTCAGGGCGGTGCCGCGCTCACCCGCGCCTTGGATCTCCTCGATGTCGCGTAGGACCTGCTCCGGCAGGTCCTCTTCGAGGAGCAACGAGCTGTAGCCGTTGATCGCGACAAGCAGGTTGTTGAAGTCGTGGGCGACGCTGCCGGCGAGCATGCCGATCGCCTCGAGCTTCTGCGACTGCAGTAGCTGCTCCTCGAGCGAGCGCCGTTCGGTGACGTCGCGGAAGAAGACGTCGTAGCCCCCGTCGTGCGGGTAGATCGTGAAGTCGAGCCACTTGCCGACGCGCACGTCGTCCTCGATCGCGCGCTGCGTCCGGTCCTGCGCGACGGCGCGCTCGCAGAGGCGCTGGATCGTACCGTCGCGCCACTCGGGGAACACGTCGAAGATCACGCCGCCGAGCAGCTCCTCGCGCGCATGACCGAGGACCGCCTCGGCGGCCGCGTTGACGTACGTGAACCGGCGTTCTGCGTCGACGGAGAGGAAGCCGTCTCCCATCCGCTCGAGCATCGCGACGACGTTCTCGCGACCGCGCTCCGCTTGCTCGCGCTGCTTGCGTTCCGCCTCGAGCTGCGCGGCTCGTGCACGCTCGGCGGTATGACGGGCGGTGACATCCCACGTCGTGGCGAGAATGAGCTCGTGACCGTCGGATGCCTCGAGTGGGACGAGGCTGCCGTCGAGATAGACCCACCCGCCGTCGCGGGTGCGCATTCGGAACCCCTCGAAGCTCACACGCTCGCCGTGGCGCAACCGCTCGATCGCCTCGACCACTTTCGCCTCGTCATCGGGGTGGTAGAGGTCGTTGATCATCCTGCCGACGAGCTCCTCCGGCGCGAGCCCGAGCACGTGGAGGTGTGACGGCGACGCGTAGAGCACGCGTCCCGAGAAGTCGCAGAGACGAATCATGTCGGCCGCGTTCTCGACGAGCTGGCGGTAGAGCTCGCGACTGGCGCGCAGCTCCTCCTCCACCTCGACGCGACGGCGCAGGTCGTGACGCTGGCTTTCGAACTGGACGCCCAGCCGCGCGAAGAGGATCAGTACGAGCACGAGCCCGCAAGCGCCGAAGAGCTTCCCGGTCACGGAGTCGATCGGCGCGACGAGCAGGGCGGCGGGAAGCGCAAGCGCCGTCACGGTGAGGCAGGCGAGCCGCACACGTGACATGAGCGGCGGCATGGGCGCCTCGGCGGCCTCGAGCGCGGCCATCGACGGGTGGAGCGCGGCCGCGCCGACGGCGACATAGAAGAGAAGGAAGCCGATGTCCGTGACCGACCCCCAGAAGTACCGGCCGCTCGCCGTCTCGTAGGAGTAGGCGACATCGCTCATGAGCAGGGGCACGAGCCCGGCCAGCAGCATGAGCAGGCTCCGCGACGCGAACGCGCGCGTGCTCGCGACGACCAGCGCCACGGCCACGAGCAGCGCGGCATCCAGTCCCGGATACGCGGCGACAAGCCATGCGGCGAGCGTCGAGTCGCCTTCGCCCAGCTGCGGCGCGATCAGCGCAGACCAGACGACCACCGACACGACGACGCCGACGATGCCCGCATCGAGGAAGGCGGCCAGCGCGCCCGGCTGCTTCCGGCGCACGAGCAGCATCGCGCCCGCGAACAGCGGCAGGTAGCCGCAGAGGTAGGCGATGTCCGGCACCGAGACGGTCGGCAGCGTCCACCCGAACACGTCGTACGCGGCCCAGATTCCGTCTCCGAGCGCCCAGAGTCCGACGCCGGCGGCGATCAGGTACCACGCCCGCCGCCGGACGGCGCGGTTGACGTGGACGCCGGCGACGATGGCGACCGCGCCGGCCGCGGCGAACGCCGTGTACGCGTATTCGCGCCAGCTCGCCGGGATCGCGTAGTACGCGGCGATCCCGGCGATGCCGGCTGCGAGGAAGAGCCAGGATCGAAGGACGGTCGTGCGTGGCGGCTGCACGTTCACCGTCGTATCGTTCGTTGTCGCGCCCGGAAACGCGTCCGCGCTGAACCGCTCGCAACGTGCGGAAAATTACTGCCGCCGCACACGCCCGAATGGGGCATGAAAAAACCCCGCAGAGCGGGGCTTTCTGAGGAGCGGATGATGGGACTCGAACCCACGACCTTCTGCATGGCAAGCAGACGCTCTAGCCAACTGAGCTACATCCGCGCGCCCGGCCAGTATAGCCTCGGTCAATGGGACGTCCGATCGCCGCCCTCGCCGGGCTCGTCGCGCTCTTCGCCGTCGGCCTGGCCGTTTCCGCTTTCGCGGCCGGCAGCGACGCGCCGCTCAAGTCGCAGACCTACGAGGATCCCGTCGGCGACGCTCCGAACGGCGTCCCCGACCTCGCCGGGCTCGTCGTCGCGAACTGGGCCGACGGCACGCTCGAGTTCGACGTCGCGCTGCCGAAGCAGCCGGTGCTCGCGCAGTACACGAGCGTCGGGATCTTCGTCGACGGCGACCGCAACGGGGCGACCGGCGACCCGGGCGGGTTCGACTACATCCTCTCCGCCGGAGGCGGCGGCGCCGCGTCGCCGCCCTCGTTCGAGCTGCTGAGATGGAACGGAACGACGTGGATCGTCGCCGATCGCCTCTCGGGACAGTTCACCGCGCAGACGGCCGCCGTCATGTGGGTGCCCGCAGCGACGCTGAAGGTGACCGCAGGCTTCGACTTCCTCGCGCGCGGCGCCTACGGGTACGGCGGCACGAACCTGAGAGACGACGCGCCCGCCGGCGGCACGTTCGACTACGAGCTCGGCGTGCCGGCTTCGACGACCACGACCGCGGCGACGACCGCCGTCACCACGACCGTCGTGAAGCCGAAGCCGAAGCCGAAGCACAAGCCGGCGAAGCACAAGAAGAAGCACTAGGAGCGGCGGTGTCGGAGCGCAGCGATTTCTCAGGCCTCGAGCAATTCGACCGCGTCGACGCAACCGGCGAGGGAGAGAAATACAAGCGGTTCCTCGACCTCGTCGAACGGCGACCCGACGTCGTCGTACGCCGACAGCGGAGCTACGAGCTCCTCGACGCCGGCCGCGCAAAGACGATCGTCGACGTCGGCTGCGGAACCGGGACCGCCGTGCGCGAGCTGGCCGCAGCGGGTGCACGCGTCGTCGGAGTGGACGTGAGCGGCGAAATGATCCGGGTCGCACGCGAGCGGGCGCCGGGGCTCGACTTCCGCACCGCGGACATCCTTGCGCTGCCGTTCGACGACGGCACGATCGACGGCTATCGCGCCGAGCGCGTGTACCAGCACGTATCGGAGCCCGAGCGGGCGTTGCGCGAGGCATCTCGCGTCCTCCGAAGCGGCGGCCGCATCGTGCTCGTCGACCAGGATTGGGAGACGTACCTGGTCGACGGCTCCGACCGGCGTGTCACGCGTGCGATCCTCAATCGCTTCTGCGACGCGCTCGTCAACGGCTGGATCGGAAGGCAGTACGCACGCCTGCTGAAGGAGGCCGGCTTCGTCGACGTCCGCATCCTCCCGGAGACCGTCGTGAACGACGACTGGGAATTCGTCAAGCACCTCGTCGAGCAGAACGCCGCCGCTGCGGTCGCGCAAGGAGCGATCAGCGCCGAGGAAGGCGCGGCGTGGCTGGACGAGCAACGCCGCCGTGCCGCCGCGGGCATGTCGTTCTCGTCGATGACGCATTTCGTCGCAGCGGCTGCGAAGCCTTAAGCGTCCAGTGCCTCGTTTACGAGCCGGTCGGCGAGCTCGTTGTGCTCGCGGCGCACGGCGGTGTAGGCGACGCGGCCGATGCGGCGGGCAAGCTCGGCGGCCTGCAGCGACAGCCGCCGCAGTGCCTCGTTCTTGACGCGGTACTCGCCGCGCATCTGCTTCACGAGGAGCTCCGAGTCGGAGACGACCTCCAGCTCGGTGACACCGCGCGCGAGTGCGGCCTCGAGGCCGGCGATCAGCGCGCGATACTCGGCGACGTTGTTCGTCGCGACGCCGATCGCTTCGCCGCGCGCGTCGAGCACCGTTCCGTCCTCCGTCTCGAGCACGTAGCCGAACGCCGCCGGGCCGGGATTGCCGCGCGCGCCGCCGTCGGTCGAGAGCTTCGCCTTCACGTGACGAGCTCGTAGACGTCGAAGGCCGGCTCCTCGTACGGATGCGCGCGCCGCAGCGCCGCGACGACCTCGTCCTGCGACTCCGCCGGAAAGACCGTCTCCAGCCGCAGCTCCCGCACGCGCTCGTCTCTGCCCGCCTCGCCCAGCGCCGGCTGCGAGCCGGCGCCGCCGAAGAAGGTGCCGGTCCCCTCGGTGTACCAGGAGCAGCGCTCGTAGGCGCCGATCCGCCCGGCGCCGGCGGCGAAGAGCGCGTCGCGGACGGCGTCGAGCGCCTCCGGCGGCACGAAGACGATTAGCTTGCGATTCACGCGGGAACCGCCGAAGCATGGCAACGCTTCAGGTGCAACCGAGACCGACGCCCGAGGAGCGCCCGGGCGAGCCCGTCGACGTCGAGGTCGACGAGGCGCTCACCGTGCTCGTCACGACGATCGAGGATTGGGCGACGCCGCGGCAGAACTGGGATCTGCAGCTGCGCGAGGGTCACGAGTTCGGCCGGGCGAACAACGTCGAGGCGCGGCTGCTGCTCGCCGAGGGTGAGCAGACGTCGCTGCTGTCGTTCCGGCTCGACCAGCTCGACGCGGCGGAGGACACCGGCCAGGAGCTCGTCCTGCGGTTCGAGGAGCGCGACGGCATCGCGAAGCTCGCGCGCTGCACGGCAGCCGGGCTCGAGGTCGAGCTGTACCACATCCTCACGTTCACCTGACGACGACCTCGCCGACCGCTGCGTCGATCTCGGCGAGCGTCTCGTCGTCCAGCACGATTCCCGACGCGGCGGCGTTGTCGCGGACCTGCTCGGGACGGGTCGCGCCGACGATCGCGGAGGCGACGTTCGGCTCGCGCAGCACCCACGCGAGCGCGAGCTGGGCCATCGAGATCCCGACCCGCTCGGCGATCGGCACGAGCCGCTGCACCGCCGCGAGGACCTCGTCGGTGCGGAAGTCCTCCATCGCCAAGCCCATCCACTCGGACGTCGCGCGCGAACCGGCAGGCGGCGGCTCCCCGGGCTTGTACTTCCCGGTCAGCACCCCCTGCGCGAGCGGCGACCAGACGATCTGCGCGATGCCGTTCGCTTCGCAGAGCGGGATCACCTCGCTTTCCGGCACGCGCCAGAGCAGCGAGTACTGCGGCTGCGACGAGACGAACTTCTCGAAGCCACGCTCCCGGTGGAGGTCGACCGCTGCCTGGATCTGAGGCGCAGTCCACTCGCTGAAGCCGACGTAACGCGCCTTGCCGGCGCGGACGATCTCGGTGAGCGCCTCCATCGTCTCCTCGAGCGGCACCTCGCCGTCGTAGCGGTGGCACTGGTAAAGATCGACGTAATCGGTGCGAAGCCGCCGCAGCGAATCGTCGACCTGCTTGAAGACCTGTGCGCGGGACAGACCCTGGTTCTCGCCGGTGTCGTCCATCGGGAAGTAGACCTTCGTGGCAAGCACGTACGAGTCGCGCGGTCGCGACGCGAGCACTTCGCCGAGGAACGTCTCGGCCGCGCCGAGCGCGTAGACGTTCGCAGTGTCGACGAAGTTGACGCCGGAGTCGAACGCCGCGTCCACGCACGCCTCCGCCTGCTCGCGTGCGACGCCGCCCCCGTACGTCAGCCACGAGCCGAGCGCGATCTCCGAGACGCGCAGGTCGCTGTCACCGAGCTGCCGGAAGCGCATGCCGCTATTCCGCGGTGTCGATCTGCGCCTTTTGGAGCTTGCCCGAGTAGTCGACATAGATCGACTTCCACTCGGTGAAGACGTCGAGTGCGGCCTGTCCCGCTTCGCGGTGGCCGTTGCCCGTGTCCTTCGTGCCGCCGAACGGCAGGTGCACCTCGGCGCCGATCGTGCCGGCGTTGACGTACGTGATCCCGGCGACGAGGTCGCGCATCGCGCGGAACGCCTTGTTGACGTCACGCGTGAAGATCGAGCTCGACAACCCGTAACGCACGGAGTTCGACGCGCGAATCGCCTCGTCGAAGTCGCGCACGCGGATCAGCGCGGTCGTCGGGCCGAAGATCTCCTCCTGCGCGATCCGCATCTGCGCGTCGACGTCGCCGAAGATCGTCGGGCGGTAGTAGTGGCCGCGGTCGAGTCCGTTCCCCGTGGCAACCTCTCCGCCGGTGAGGAGCGTCGCGCCTTCGCTCTTGCCGATCTCCGTGTAGGAGTGGATCTTCTCGAGCGCGCGCTCGTTGATGACGGGACCGACGTCGGTGTCGTCGTCCCAGCCGACGCCGAGCCGCAGCTTCTCCGCCGCCGCGACGAGGCGCGACTGCAGCGCGTCGTACACGCCGTCCTGCACGATCACGCGTGACGCGGCCGTGCAGCGCTGGCCCGACGTCCCGAACGCGGACCAGAGAATCCCCTCGACCGCGAGGTCGAGGTCCGCATCGTCGAGCACGATGATCGCGTTCTTGCCGCCGAGCTCGAGATGGATGTGCTTGAGATGCTCGGCGGCGTTGCGCATCACGTTGACGCCGGTCTCGCGCGAGCCGGTCAGCGTGATCACCGGCACGTCGGGGTGCCGCACGAGCCGGTCGCCGACCTCGCCGCCGCCGCCGTGCACGACGTTGACAACGCCGGTGGGAACGCCCGCCTCCTGGAGCAACTCGACGAAGCGCTCGCCGAGCGCGGGCGTGTCGGTCGCGGGCTTGAAGACGATCGTGTTCCCCGCGACGAGCGCCGGCGTGATCTTCCACGACGGGATCGCGATCGGGAAGTTCCACGGCGTGATCACGCCCACGACGCCGATCGGCATCCGCACGCTCATGTTGAACTTGTCGCGCAGCTCGGACGGCGTCGTCTGCCCCCACAGCCGGCGGCCCTCGCCGGCCATGTAGTAGCTCATGTCGATCGCCTCTTGGACGTCGCCGCCGGCCTCGGCCTTCACCTTCCCCATCTCGTGCGCCATCAGGTCGGTGAGCTCGGCCTTGTGGTCGGCGACGAGCTGCGCGAAGCGGAAGAGGATCTCGCCTCGCTTCGGCGCGGGCACGAGCCGCCACTCCTCGAACGCCTCCTTCGCCGCCGCGACCGCGCGGTCGACGTCCTCCGCCGACGACTTCGGGAAGACGCCGATCGTCTCGCCGTCCGCGGGACTGACCGACTCGAACGTCTCGCCGGACGCGGCGTCCACCCACTCCCCGCCGATGAAGTTCTTGAAGCTCTGCGTCGCGGTCGCCACGACCTCGATTCTACGCGGCGCTTTACCTCCCGCCGGAGCCGGAGTAGCGTCGCCGTCTCCGGGGGAATCGAATCGAGGAGGCCGAGATGAGGGTGAAGGGAACGATCGCAGTGCTCGGCGCGCTCGCGCTGCTCGCGGCGGCGCCGTCCGCAAGTGGGACCACGCGCGGCGCCGAAGGCAAACGTGTGGCGCCGACGCAGAACGTCTTCGTCACGAACACGGCCGCCGATGCGGTCCCGACGTCGATCGTCGGGACGCCGAACGTGAGCATCGCTGGGACGCCGAGCGTCAGCATCCTCGGCACGCCGACCGTTCAGCTGTCGGGCACTCCGGCCGTGACGGTTTCCGGAACGCCCACCGTCAGCGTTGTGCCGGCGCAGACGCCGTTCCAGCAGATCGTCTTCGCGAGCACGGGCGGCGGTGGCGAGGATTGCGTTGCAATCTCGGTGCCGAGCGGGAAGATCCTGACGATCCAGAGCTTCGCGGCCGTGGTCAACCGGAACGGACCGTTGATGCCGGCGGCCTACATCCGCGTCGATGCGAGCCTTCCCAGCTCGACGTCGTTCAGGCGGCCGCTCCAGCTCGATCTGCGGCCTGCCGTGGCCGACGACTTCGCCGGTGACGCGCAGACACTGCTCATCTCGGGAGCGGTCGATCCGAACGGATACTCGTTCGCCTACGACGCGTGCGTGATAGCGGGCGCCGGCACGTCGGCGACGATGTCGGCGGTCGTCAGCGGCTACCTGACGAACGCCTAAGGAACCTCAGTCCGGCGCGTCCGTGTCCGGGAGAGTCACCAGGACGCGGGCGCGCCGGCGGTCACTCAACCTTGCGCCGTGAAGCTGATCGTCTCCGTCCCGCCGGCGTACGTATCGGTTCTGCTGCCTGACAGCGAGCGGCCGGTAATCGTCGTCGTCGGGCCCGAGACCGTTCCGTTCGAGTACGACGCGTTCTCGGTGAACGACTCGTCCACCGTTGCGAGAATCGCGCAGGTCATCGCGTTCCAGCTCTGAAGCGTGCCCCGGAACGTCGCCGTGATCGTGTATCCCGCGGGGAGCGCCTTGACGACGGTGAAGGTGGCGGTGCCGCCCTCGCCGATGGCGCACGCGTCCGGTTGCGACGACCTGAACGTTCCATGCCACGTCCCGTTGTACGTGCCGGAGAAGTCGGGCTCGTTGATCGTGACCGTGACGGCGGTCTGCGCGGTCACCGACCCGCTCGTGCCGAGGATCGTCAGCTGGTAGTTGCCCTCCTTCGCGTCCTGCGCCGCTGCGAGCGAGAGCGTCGTGCCCTGCGTCCCCGCCGGCGGATCGAGGAAGGAGATGGAAAGTCCGGTCGGCGGCGAGCCGACGGTCGAGAACGTGACCTTGCCGCCGAATCCGTTGACGGGGTTGACCGTGATGACCGTCGTCTGCCGCGCGCCGTCGATGTCGACGTTGACTCCGGGCGGGTTCGCCGAGAGCGTGAAGCTGCCGGCCGGCTTCGGCGCCGGCGGCGTCGGGCTCTCGCCCTTGACGACGACGATCCTCGTCGCGTCGCAGGCGGTATTGCCGGGCGCGCTTCCGCCGACGGGGCGCCGGCGACCGGTCGCGCAGACGGTGAAGCCGTAGGAGCCGAGTCGCGCGCTCTTGGACACCGTGCCACCGAGCGTCCCGGTCGAGCCGTTGACGTGAAGACCGGAGGGCAGTGACCCCTTCGTGTTCCAGTTGTACGGCGGCCCCGTGCCGCCGCTGACTTCGCCGGCGAACGCGTACGAGAAGGAGCTGCCGGTGTCTGCATCCGGGAGCCGCGCCGGAACGTTCAGCTTCACCGGTTGGTAGTCGCGGCCGAGGGGTGTCGCAGCAGCGGTCGCGACGACGACGCCGGCCAGGCCGGCGACCGCGCCCACGTATGCCGCAAGACGACCCGCCGCAGTTCGCGCCATCCGTTTCAAGCTACGCCCGTCGGGGCGTTCCGTCAACGATCAATCGTGATCGGCGGGCACAGGTGCGTCCGTGTCCGGGAACGTCCCAGTGACGCGGGCACGCCGGCGGTCCCGCGTCTGCCGCTGCTCCGCGGCCGCCGGGTCGTGCTTACCGCTGCGGCGGTCGGGACCCTCGCGGCGGTCGACGATGACGGTCACGTTCGGGTTGTCCTTGTAGTACTCGACCATCTTGTCGAAGAGCTCGGCCTCGAGCTCACGCGGGATCACGCAGTAGATCACGCTCTCAGTGTAGGGACCCTTCGTGATTGCGCTAGATGCGCGCGATGTTCGGCACGACGCGGCCGTCGGCCTCGACGTGGGTGTTCCACTCGCGGTAGCGCCCGTCGAGCTCGTCGAGCTCGTGCCCGCGTTCGGCAAGCCGCACCGGTTGCGCCGAGTCGGGCGTGACGCGGTACTGGTACCAGGAGATGTCCCAGGCGATCGTGATCACGAGCTCCGCGTTGACGCCGGAGAGCCCCACGATCGACGCCTGCGGCTCGCCGAGGCTCTTTGCGACGCCGCCGATCGTGCGGCGGAACTGGCTGCCGTTGAAGAGGTCGGCGGCCTCGACCGTCGCGAGCTCGTCCTCCGAGAGGCGGCGCAGGATCGGCTCCGGCGCGACCGGCTCCTCGACGGAGCGGCGACCGCTGAAGATGCCGCGCAGGTCGAGCGCGCCGCGGCGACGGCGTTCGATCGGCACGAGCGGCGTCGTCGGCGCCCCCTCCTTCAGCCAGCCCGATTCGAGCGCCTCGTCCTGGCAGAGCGAACAGACGTCGACGAGGTCGGCGCCGGGGTAGGGCGCGTAGCGGACGACGCGCTCGCCCATGAGGAGCGAGCGCTCGCAAACGGCGCAGGACCGGGAGACGGCGGTTCGGGTGATCCGGGTCACGGCCGAACGAGGTTAGCGGGAATGCCCGGGCTGCTAACGTCGTTCTTCACCTATATGCGTTTCGCACATAGATACGGACCGCGGACACGCTGGCGCGACGACGAGGGCCGCTGGCACGTGCGCGGCCGTGTCGAGCGGTTCCTCGAGCCTGCCCTGCTCCTTCTGCTCGACGAGCAGCCGGCGCATGGCTACGAGCTCGTCGACCGGGTCGCGGAGGTCGTGCCGGGCGAGCGGCCCGAGCTCGGCGGGCTCTACCGGATCCTGCGCGCGCTCGAGGAGGACGGACTGGTCGTGTCCGAATGGGACGCGGAGGAACCGGGCCCGGCGAAGCGCCGCTACGAGTTGACACCTGCAGGCCGCGAGTTGCTGCGAGCGTGGGCGAAGGCCCTCGGACAGACGCACGCGGTCGTGCAGGCCTTCATCCGCCGCTACGAGAGGAGGTGACATGCACGGACACGGACACCACCGCCACGGCTTTCGCCGACCGCCCTTCGGGCGCCGCTGGTACAGCCTCGACAACGTCGTCGAACGGCTGGAGGACTACCAGCGCGACCTCGAGCAGGAGCTGGCCGACGTCTCCGATCTGATCAAGCGGCTGCGCGCAAGCGAGCCGCAGCAGACGGCCACGGTCTGAACCGCCGCGTCGTTCCCGGCCATGACAGGGGTCAGACCCCTGACATGGCCCGACGCGGCGTGTCCGGTCAGCCGCGCTCGCCCGGCCACGGCACGAGCGAGTGCGGCTCGCCGCCGTACTTGCCGCAGCGCACGCACGCGAGATGACGCGTGCCGTCGTCGGCGACGGCCGGCGCCCACTTGTGGATGCCGACGTGGCAGCGCAGGTCGGGCCCCGCCTCGCTCGTCGTTCCGCAGTAGAGGCAGGAGCGCTGCCGCGTCGCGCGGTCGACGACCCAGAGGTGGCGACCGACGCGGCAGCGGAGCCTCACACCTTTGCCTCTTCCTTCTCCTTCTGGTTCTCGGCGATCACCTTCTGCGCGATGTGCGACGGCACTTCCTCGTAACGGACGAAGTGCATCGAGTAGTCGCCGCGGCCGCCGGTCAGCGACGTGAGCGACTGCGAGTACGTCAGCACCTCGGCCATTGGCACCTCGGCCTTGATCGTCGTCATGCCGCCGTGCGGATCCATCCCGAGCAGGCGTCCCCGCCGCGAGTTGAGGTCGCCGTTGACCGCGCCGACCGTCTCGTCGGGCACGGTCGCCTCGAGCTCCATGATCGGCTCGAGCAGCACGGGGTCCGCCTGCGCGTACGCCTCCTTGAACGCCATCGAGCCGGCGATCTTGAACGCCATCTCCGACGAGTCGACGGTGTGGTGCTGGCCGTCGACGAGCTGCACCCGCACGCCCTGCACGGGCGCCCCCGCGAGCTCGCCGTGCTGCATCGCCTCCTGGATCCCCTTGTCGACCGCGGGTCGGAAGCTCTGCGGGATGACGCCGCCGACGATCTTGTCGACGAACTCGTAGCCCTCGCGCTCCTCGAGCGGCTCGATGACGATGGAACAATCGCCGAACTGCCCGCGGCCGCCCGTCTGCTTCTTGTAGCGGTGACGGGCCCGCGCCTGCTTGCGGATCGTCTCGAGGTACGGGACGCGCGGCTGGTGCAGCTCGACGTCGACGCCGAAGCGGCTCTTGAGGCGCGACACCGCGACTTCGACCTGCATCTGCGACAGACCCGAGACGAGCTGCTCGCCCGTCTGTCGGTCGCGGCGCATCGACAGCGTCGGGTCCTCCTCGGAGAGACGGCGTAGACCGGCGGCCATCTTCTCCTCGTCGCCCTTCGCCTTGGGCGTGATCGCAAAGCTCATCACCGCCTCGGGGAAGTCGATGTGCGGCGGCTCGACCGGCACCTCGTGGTCGACGAGCACGTCGCCCGTGACGACGTCCTTCAGCTTCGCGACGGCGCCGAGGTCGCCGACGCCGACCGAGTCGACCTGCGTGTGATCCTTGCCGCTGACGAGCAGGATCTGCCCGACGCGTTCCTTCGCGTGCGTGCGCGGGTCGACGAGCGTCGTGTCGCCGGTGATCGGGCCGGCGAGGACGCGGAAGCAGCTGATCCGTCCCGCGAACGGGTCGGCGATCGTCTTGAAGACGAAGACGGCCTGCTTCGCGTCGCCGAATTCGATCGTCGTCCCCTTCTTGGCGGGCGACGGGACGCCCTCGACGAGCAGGTCGAGCAACGCCGTCGTGCCGAGGTTCTTCGTCGCGACGCCGCAGCCGACGGGATAGAGCTCGTCGCGCGTCACCGCGTCCTTGAGCGCGTGCGCGACGTCCTCGACCGGCAGCTCCTCGCCCTCGAGGTAGCGCGCCATCAGCTCCTCGTCGGTCTCGACGACCGCGTCGAGCAGCTTCTCGCGGTATTCCTGCACCTGCGCCTGCATGTCGTCGGGAATGGGCTGCGGTCCGCCCTCCTTCGCGCCGCCGGGATCCATGTACGCGCACATGTGCAACAGGTCGACGACGCCGGTCAGCTCGTGCTCGCTGCCGATCGGGAGCTGGATCGCGACGCAGCGGTCGGACAGCTGCTCGCGCGCGGCGTGGAGGATGCGGAAGAAGTCGGCGCGCTCGCGGTCGAGCATGTTCACGAACACCACGCGCGACAGCTCGTACTCCTCGGCGCGCGCCCACACGCGGCTCGTGTTCACCTCGACGCCCATCACGCCGCTGAGGACGACGAGCGCACCTTCGACGACCCGCAGCGCCGCGAGCGTATCGGCCTGGAAGCCCGCGTCGCCGGGCGTGTCGACGAGGTTGATCTTGCGGTCCTGCCACTCGAGGTGGATCAGCGAGCCGGAGAGCGACATGCTCCGCTTCTGCTCGTCCTCGTCCCAGTCGGAGACGGTCGAGCCCGCCTCGATCGCGCCCAGACGGTTCGTCGCGCCGGCCTGGAAGAGCATCGCCTCGACGAGCGAGGTCTTGCCCGTGCCGCGGTGTCCGACGACGGCGACGTTGCGAATCTTCCCGGGCTCGTGGCTCATGCGTCCTCCTGGGCTGTGGTGGGGGCCGGGACGATCTTAGCCCCGGCGCACCCTCAACCCTCCAGGGTGACGCGGGCGACCGAACCGCCGAGGCGCGCCTTCAGACGGAGGATCGCCTTCGTGTGCAGCTGCGACACACGCGACTCGGTGACGCCGAGCACCTCCCCGATCTCGCGCAGGGTCAGATCCTCGTAGTAGTAGAGCGTGATCACGAGCTTCTCCCGCTCCGGCAGCCGCGAGATCGCGTCGGCGACCGCCTCGCGCATCTCGGTATGCGCGAACGCGGACTGCGGCTCGGGCAGGGTCGTGTCCTCGATCGTATCGATGAGCGCGATCTGGTCGCCCCCGGAGCCGGAGATCGTCCAGAGCTCGTCGAGCGCCGCGATCGAGGAACGACCGATGTCGGTGAGACTCTCCTCGAGCTCGTCCTTGCTGATCCCGACCTTCGACGCGATCTCCTCGTCCGTCGGCGCGCGGCCGAGCTTCGCCTCGAGCTCGGACATCGCGCGCTCGATCTCGCGCGCCCGGGAGCGGACCGAGCGCGGCACCCAGTCCATCGCGCGCAGCTCGTCGAGGATCGAGCCCTTGATGCGCGCGATCGCGTACGTCTCGAACTTCACGTCGCGGTCGGGGTCGTAGCGCTCGATCGCCGCGATCAGGCCGAGCAGCCCGTAGCTGACGAGGTCGCCCTCGTCGACGTGCGCCGGCAGGCCGCTCCCGAGCCGGCCGGCCACGTACTTGACGAGCGGCGCGTACGTCAGGATCAGCCGGTCCCGCAGCGCCTGGTCGCGCGTGCGCTTGTACTTGCGCCAGAGATCCCCCGTTTCCTCAGCCACCGGCACAGATTACGCCGCCCGGAGCGCTTTTCCTCAGCGACGGCGTCCGCGGAGGATGCGAAAGGCCGCCTCGGCGAACCACGCGGCGACCGCGACCGAGGCGACGGTGACCACGAGATTGTGCGGGGCGGCGCCGATCGCCAGCCCGGCGAAACAGGCGGCGAGGAACGCGAAGAGAAGACCGAGCGGCGGCACGGCGGCAAGGCTATCGGCAAGGCCAGGGCTACAATCCGTGCGGCCCAGGGGCGTAGCTCAGTTGGTAGAGCACCGGTCTCCAAAACCGGGTGTCGCAGGTTCGAGTCCTGTCGCCCCTGCTCAGTTTTCGCATGGCGATGCGCCCTCGCAGCGCCGCGCTCCGCCCGGCCGCGTCTTTCGGCCGGTGCTCGCCCTAGACCGCTCGGCGGCCCGTGAAGAAGCCGAAGAGCACCACGATCAGCGCGACGATCAGCAGGAGCCAGAGCAGGTTGGAGACCCACACGCCTCCGCCGACGGCGAACAGCAGGAGCAGGACGATCAGCAGCAATAACAACGGGGACATAGATTCACCTCCGCGGCTCTATTTCCCCGTTTGCGCTCGCTAACACCTCGCCCGCGACTACTCCGAGACTTCACTCCGTCAGGCCGGCTGCGGTCGCGACGACGCGCCGATTCGTGTGCCGAGGGCGGCGGTGAGCGTGCCCACGAGCCCGGCTGCCGCGGCGGTCACGATCGAGCGCGTGTCGTCCGGCACTTCGCCCTTCGCGAGGTACGTCAGGGCGAGCGGCGCCAGCGCGGTCACGAGTCCGCCGAGCGCGATCGCCGCGAAGTGGCGGACGTGCTGGATCAAGAGCGACGCGAGGTAGAACGCGGCGAGGATCCCGAAGGGAATCACCGCGAGCGTCAGCGCGAGCTTTCCGTAGTCGGACGCTACGTCGCCGCGCGAGTCGGCGAAGGGAATCGACGCGAGGAACGCGACCCCGACGGCGACGAGCTGAACGAGCGCGTTGAACGACGACACGACCGCGATCGCACCTGCGAAGTAATCGCGGATCGCCGAGAAGTACGACGGCGTCACGGCGACGCGAATCGGCACGATCTGAGCGCCGACGAGCGCCGTCACCCGCTCCTGCAGGTCATCGGGAAGCTTCTCGAGCAGCTCCTGCGGCGTCTCGAGCAGCTGAATCGTCTGCAACGACTTCACGTGGTTCAAGTAGATGATCATCGTGAGGACGAAGGTGACGACCAGTCCGACCTGGAAGACGGTCACCCAGCTCCCCGCTCCGGTCAGCGCGCGGTACGCGAGAAACGAGAGGAGGAACTGGAACGCGAGGAACATCGGCCCGACGAGCTGGCCGACCTGCACGAGCCGCAGCGGGATGATCCCGACCGTGTGCGCCTTGTAGGCGTCGCGCAGCGTCAGGTCGCCGGCGGGATACGCGAGCAGCTCGCGTTCCCAGACGTCGGCCCAGCCGTCGTCCTCGCCGTCCTCCACCTCGAGGAACTTCTCCCGCAGGAGGACCTCGTCGCCCGCCCGCAGGACGCTCGCGTATTCCTCCATCAGCGCCGCGTCCTCCTGCGTCAGCTCGAACTTCAGGCCCTTCGAGGCCCTGATCGTCGTCCTCAGGAGGCGCTTCGGAAGGCCGCCGAGGTCGCCGAACGCAGGCGGCCCGTTCTGCAGCCGTGCGAGGAACTGGATCGTCTTCGAGCTCTGCCAGACGAGGCCGAGCCACAGGAGGACGACGAGCACGATGACGCCGACGCTGAACCAGCCGCTGTCGACGCCGTCGCGTGCTGCCGACGTCACGAAGATCGTCGCGAGGATGAACGCTCCCACGTCGATGACGAACGCCATCACCGGGTTCGCGAACGCCAGCACGAGCACGAGGTCGAGCGCCTGCATGACGCGAACGGCAGGCGGGACGTCGCGCTTGACGAAGCGCCTGCGATACAGGCCCTTGACTCCGGCTTCGACCGGAGGGTTGGCGCCCGTTTCGGACGGAGTCGTCAACTTCTGGTCCCCCAACCCGACGACTGCGAGCCCTGCGGCTCCTTCGCTCGATTGTGACACTCCGGCGACGAGTGTCAAGCACGCGCGGCGCTAGGTCCGCGTACAGGTGCCCGTGAACCTCAGCACCGGGTGCAGCTCGATTCCGTTGGGCGCGTGACCGGTCTGGTGGTGCAGGAAGTCGAAGAAGCCGACGCCGGTGACCGTCGCGGTGCCGCTGATGCGGCGGTAGCCCGAATTCGGCGCGAAGCCGCACGCGTCGACGACTGCGACCCGCGCCGCCTCCATCTTCGTGCGCAGCTTCGCCGCCGCGCCGAGCGTGCACGACTCGCTCGGGAACTCGGCAATCATCGTCCGGCGCGTGACGAGGTCCCTGATCACGAGGTGGAAGTCACTGTCCGCTTCCTGCTTGATCCCGACCAGCCGTGCGTGCACTCGGAACACCGTGCGCTCGGTTCCGAGGCCGCGCTGGCCGCCGATCCCGACGACCTTGGTCAGCCGCGTCAGCCCGTCCACGGTCGCGGGATGCGGCGTCAGCTTCACCTTCGACGCGAACGGATCGGAAAGCGTCTTCTCCGGCCAGCGCTCGCTGCCGCAGGCGGCGGCGGTCGGACGCGCCGGCGCGTTCACGCTTGTCGCGACGACGAGCGCGAGAGCCGCAGCGCCGACGACGGCGAACCGGCGCATGACGTCAGTGTCTCACGCCGAGCGGCGCAGTACCAGCACCGTGCGCGATTCGACCGGGAGCTCCTGCCGCGCGGTCCAGCTCCGAGCCCCGGGCTGCTGCGACGGCTCGGACGCCGAGAGCTCCAGCTCCCAGCGGGCGCCGAAGCGCCGGGTCGGCAGCCGGAACGTCACCGGCTCGTGATGCGCGTTGAAGAGGACGAGGAACGAGTCGTCCCGGAGCTCGTCGCCCTTCGCCGTCGTCGACCCGAGCTCGTCTCCATTCAGGAAGACGCCGATCGCGCGCCCCTCGGGATTCCTCCAGTCGCGCTGCGTCATCTTGCGGCCGTCGGGGCGCATCCACCAGACGTCCGGCAGGTCCTTGCCCGTGCCTTCGAAGAAGTGGTCGCGCCGGAAGACCGGATGCACACGTCGCAGCGCCACGACGCGCCGCGTGAACTCGAGCTGCCGCTGTCCGGTGTCGTCGAGCTCCCAGTCGAACCACGAGAGCTCGTTGTCCTGGCACCATGCGTTGTTGTTCCCCTGCTGGGAGCGGGAGAGCTCGTCGCCGCCGAGTAGCATCGGGACGCCCTGCGAGAGCAGCAGCGTCGTCAGGAAGTTGCGCTGCTGTCGTTCGCGGAGCGCGTTCACCTCCGGATCGTCCGTGGGCCCTTCGGCGCCGCAGTTCCACGAGCGGTTGTCGTCGGTGCCGTCGTGGTTGTCCTCGCCGTTCGCCTCGTTGTGCTTGGCGTTGTACGAGACGAGGTCGCGCAGCGTGAAGCCGTCGTGCGCGGTGACGAAGTTGATCGACGCGAACGGCCGGCGCCCGTCGCGCTCGTAGAGGTCGGCCGAGCCGCCGAAGCGCGACGCGAACTCGGAGACGCCGACCTTCCCGCGCCAGAAGTCGCGCACCGTGTCGCGGTAGATGCCGTTCCACTCGGACCAGAGGATCGGGAAGTTGCCGACCTGATAGCCGCCGGGGCCGACATCCCACGGCTCCGCGATCAGCTTCACCTGGGAGAGGACCGGATCCTGGTGGATGATGTCGAAGAAGCTCGAGAGCCGGTCGACGTCGTAGAACTCGCGCGCGAGCGCCGACGCGAGATCGAAACGGAAGCCGTCGACGTGGCAATCGAGCACGAAGTAGCGCAGCGAGTCCATGATCAGCCGCAGCACCGTCGGGTGCACGGGGTTGAGCGAATTGCCGGTCCCCGTGAAGTCCATGTAGTAGCGCGGCTCTTCCGGCATCAGGCGGTAGTACGACGTGTTGTCGATGCCCTTGAACGAGAGCATCGGCCCGAGATGATTGCCCTCCGCGGTGTGGTTGTAGACGACGTCGAGGATCACCTCGATGCCCGCGCGGTGCAGCGCCTTCACCATTCCCTTGAACTCGCGCAGCTGCTCGCCGCGCCGGCCTGTCGCGGCGTACAGCGCGTGCGGCGCGAGGTAGCCGATCGTCGAGTAGCCCCAGTAGTTCGTCAGCCCGCGGTCGTGCAGGAAGCCCTCGTCGGCGATGTGGTGGATCGGCAGGAGCTCGACGGACGTCACGCCGAGGCCCTTCAGATACGCGATCGCCGCTTCCGACGCGAGTCCCGCATACGTGCCGCGCAGGTCTTCCCTCACGTTCGGGTTGCGGGCGGTGAAGCCCTTCACGTGCACCTCGTAAATGACCGCTTCATGCCAAGGAATGCGCGGCCGGACGCGCTCGTCGTCCTCCCAGTCGAAGCTGTCGTCGATCACCACGCACTTCGGAATCGCACGCGCGTCGTCGCTCGTCTCGACGACGAGGTCGGCGTCTTTCTCGCCGGGCGTGTACGGCAGCGTGTGGCCGGCGTCCCAGTCGATCGCGCCGTCGATCGACTTCGCGTAGGGGTCGAGCAGCAGCTTCGACGCGTTGAAGCGGTGCCCGCGCTCCGGCGCCCAATGGCCGTGCACGCGGTAGCCGTACCGCTGACCCGGCCCGACGCCGGGGACGTAGCCGTGCCAGTTGAACGCCGTGCGCTCGTGCAGCTCGAGGCGCTCCTCGTTGTCGTCGGCGTCGAAGAGGCAGAGCTCGACGCGCTCCGCGTTCTCGGAGAAGAGGGCGAAGTTCGTTCCCTCGCCGTCCCACTGCGGTCCGAGCGGGAACGGAAGTCCCGGCCACAGCTCGCGGCTCACGCGCGGAGCTCCGCGGTCTTCGCGCCGAAGTCGAGCGCGAGCGTTGCGTCGCCGCGGCGCAGAGTCACGCGCTCGCCGTCCGCCTGCACGTCGAGCTCGCGCGGCAGCGTCCTCCGCAGCCTCAGCAGCTCGCGCACGAACGGGTCCGGGTCGCGCGGGTCGAGCTTCGAACGCTCGAACGTCGCGACGTCCTGCGGGTCGGGTTGCGGCCCGGGCGTCCCGGTCGCCCACAAGACGTCGCGCTTGCGTCCCTCGCGCATCGCGTCGGCGACCGCGGGATCGATGTGGTCGGTGAAGAACGGGAACGGATTGCGCTCGCCGTATTCGTCGCCCATGAAGAGCAGCGGCGTGTGCAGAGAGAAGAGCACGCAGGCCAGCGCGACGCGAAGCGCGTCCGGCGGCAGGCGGTCTCCCTGCGCGCGGTTCCCGATCTGGTCGTGATTCTGCGCGCAGACGACGAACCGCTCCGCATCCGGACGGCGCAGCTCTCGCACGAGGCCGTCGACGGAGCCGAACTCCTTGTAGAGCGCGCGCTTCTCGCCGGTCAGGAGCACGTGCAGCTCGTGATGGAGGTCGTCGAGCCACATCGCGTCGTGCCCCCACTCCCCGAGCGGCCGCGCGTCCTCGCGGTTCATCTCCGAGACGACGACCGCGTCGCCGACCCGTTCCTTCAGCTCCGCGAGGACGTGCGGCTGCGAGTCGTCGCGCACCCACGCAACCGCGTCGAGGCGAAGACCGTCGATCTTGTAGTCGCGCGTCCACAGCTCCGCGTTCTGGATCGCCCACTCGCGCACGCCGCGCTGCGCATAGTCGAGACCCTGGCCCCACTCGGTGGTCGTGCCGAAGTACGGCCCGAATGCTGCGATCGCCTTCGCGCCGGGGCCGACGTGGTTGTAGACGACGTCGAGGAAGACGGCGAGTCCCTCGCAGTGCGCCGCGTCGACGAGACGCGCGAGTCCCTCCGGGCCGCCGTACGCCGCATGCGGTGCGAACGTGTAGACGCCGTCGTAGCCCCAGTTGCGGTCGCCGGGAAAGGTTGCGACGGGCATCAGCTCGATCGCGGTGACGCCGAGCTCACGCAATCCCCGCAGCCGCGGGACGATCGCGTCGAACGTGCCCTCGGGCGTGAACGTGCCGACGTGAAGCTCGTAGAGGACGAGCTCCTCGAGCGTGACCCGCGGGCCCGGCGCGATGTCGAACGCCGACGTGTCGACGACGCGCGACGGGCCGCGCACGCCCTCCGGCTGGAACCGTGAGCACGGGTCCGGCCACGCGGTGCCGTCGACGACGAGCCAGTAGTCGTCACCGGCCCGAGCGGCCACGTCCCCAGTCCAGGACTCCGGACCTGGCCGTTCCAGCGGGTGGTCGCCCGTCGCGAGCCGGACCGCGACCGAATCCGCGTTGGGCGCCCAGACGCGGAACTCGACGCGATCCGACGCAACCGGAAGTGCGCCGAGCCGATCCATCCGCGGGAGGCTACCCGGGGCTCAGCTTCTCACGCGCCGCTTCAGCTCGTCCTCGACCTGTGCCGGGTCGAGCCCGCGCGCGGCGAGCAGGACGTACGAGTGGAACCAGAGGTCGGCGACTTCCTCGACGACGCGCTCGTCCGATTCGCCGAGCGCCGCGACCGCCACCTCGACCCCTTCCTCGCCGACCTTGCGCGCGCACGCTGCGACGCCTTCGTCGAGCAGCGCCGCGACGTACGAGCCGGCCGGGCGCTCGCTCGCGCGTTCCGCGACCGTCCGCCAGAGCGCCGGCGCGAAGCACGACAGCGAGCCGGTGTGACACGCGGGCCCGTTCGCGCGGACGCGGACGAGCAGTGCGTCGCCGTCGCAGTCGTCTCGGAGCTCGACCACCGCGAGCGTGTTGCCGGACGTCGCTCCCTTGCGCCACAGCTCCTGCCGCGAGCGCGACCAGAACCACGCCTCGCCCGTCTCGCGCGTCAGCCGCTCCGCCTCCGCGTCCATCCACGCGAGCATCAGCACGCGGCCGCTTTCCGCGTCCTGCACGATCGCTGCGCGGATGTCAGGCTGCATCGCGCACCTCGACGCCGAGGTCGCGCAGCTCCGCGCGCAGGTGCGCGAGCCGGAGCGGGTTCTCGTGGAGGATCGACGCGAGCAGCGCCGCCTGCGCGATCGCGAGGACGTCCGCGACGTGCTGCGCGCCGCCCGCGCCGCCGGACGCGATCACCGGCAGCGACACGGCGTCGGCCACCTCTGCGGTCAGCTCGAGGTCGTAGCCGGTGCGTGTGCCGTCGGCGTCGATCGACGTCAGCAGGATCTCCCCCGCCCCTCGCGACTCGCACTCGCGCGCCCACTCGGCCGCGCGTCGCTGCGTCTGCGTCGTGCCCGCGCGCGAGCGCACGTCGCCCTGCGTCGCGTCGATCGCGACGACGACCGCCTGGCTGCCGAGCCGCTCCGCGAGCTCCGTCACGAGCTCGGGCCGCTCGAGCGCGGCCGAGTTGACGCCGACCTTGTCGGCGCCGGCCTGCAGCAGGCGTTCCGCGTCGTCGACCGAGCGCACGCCGCCGCCGACCGTGAACGGGATCGCGATCCGCTCGGCGACGCGGCGCACGAGGTCGACGAGCGTCGCGCGGTCCTCGAGCGTCGCCGAGATGTCGAGGAAGACGAGCTCGTCGGCGCCGACCGCGGAGTACGCCGCGCCCAGCTCGACGGGATCGCCCACGTCGCGCAGCGCCACGAAGTTGACGCCCTTGACGACGCGGCCGCCCGCGACGTCGAGGCACGGGATCAGACGCGGGAGAGGCACAGCGCCTCCAGGAAGCGCGCGCCGGCGGCGCCGCTCTTCTCGGGATGGAACTGCACGCCGGTGAACGAGCCGAGCTCCGCAATTGCGACGACACCCTCCGACGTCGCGGTCGCGCACGGCGTCTCGGCCGCGTACGAGTGCGCGAAGTAGAACGCATCCCCGCCCGGCTCGACGGCCGCCCAGCCGATGCGCGGCACACGGCCTTCGCGCAGCCGCACCGCGCGGCCCGGGAGGATGCCGAGGCACTCGACGCCGCCGTCCTCCTCGCTCTCCTCGAGCGCGAGCTGCAGTCCGAGGCAGATGCCGAGCACCGGCTTGCCCGCGTCGACGCGCGCCCGCAGCAGCGTGTCGAGGCCGCGCTCGCGCAGCCCTCGCATCGCCGCCGC
>WNGA01003589.1_pt1 | contig 42579 bp, 41 predicted proteins | sample 5400061 | NCBI WGS metagenome assembly WNGA01 (sample SAMN13153366, study PRJNA577476) | soil metagenome | isolation source: 100 cm soil or saprolite under grassland replicate 2 | place: USA:California | collected 2016-06-15 | reverse complement strand
GCTCCGAGCCGCGCACGCACGCCCGTCGCCATCGCGGCCGCCGTCTCCGCGGAGACGGCGCCGAACTCAGCCAGCGTCGTCACGCCGAGCTCGCGCTCCTTGACGCCGTTCGCGTACGCGACCACGGCGCCGACGAAGGCGTCGCTCGACCCCGGCACGCTCGTCAGCCGCTCGGCGACCATCCCGCCGGTGCAGGACTCGGCGGTCGCGAGCGTCCAGCCGCGGGTCCGGCACGCCTCGAGGACGAGCTCCTCGACGGAGTGCTCGGCCTCGGCGAAGAGGTGACGTTCGAGCCGTCCGCGCAGCGTCGTCGCGAGCCCGTCCGCGGGCCCGAAGAGGTCGACGTGGATCTCGAAGTCGCGGGCGCAGATCGTCGCGACGACGCCGGCCGGCTCGCCGCCCGCCTCCGCGAGCGCGCGCGCGACCTCGGACTCGCTCGCGCCGTAGAAGCGCAGGACGCGGTGCTCGGGCGGCGTCGCCCGCGCGAGCACCTCCCGCACGGGGTCGGTCTCGAGCGCGCGCGGCCAGAGCCGCTGCAGCTCGCGCGGCGGGCCGGGCAGGACGACGACGGCGGCCCCGGCTGTCTGCAGGACGAGCCCCGGCGCGGTGCCGGCGAGGCCGAGCGGGATCGCGCCGTCCGGGATCGTCGCCTGCTTCAGGACGCCGACCTCGAAGTCGGCGTACGGGCGGCGGAGCCGCTCCGCGACGGCGCGCGAGATCGCCTCGATCTGCACCCTCAGGCCGTCGTCCACGTGTGAGCCCACGCCCGCGACGCGCGCGACCAGCTCGACCGTCCGGTCGTCGTGGGTCGGGCCGAGCCCGCCGCTGACGACGCAGAGATCCGCCCGCAGGCCTTCGCGGAGCGCCCCCTCGAGCTCGCCCTCGTCGTCGCCGACGATCGCGATCCGCGCCGGCTCGAGGCCGAGCCGCACGAGCTCGCGCGCGAGGAACGGCCCGTTGCGGTCCGACCGGTCGCCGCGGACGAGTTCCGAGCCCGTTACGACCAGGAAGCTACGCAGGAGCGATGCCGTGCGCGCTCACGACGAACGGCCGCGGTCCCCGCGGCACGGCGAACCGCTTCCCGTCGACCGTGATGCGAAGGTTCTCTGGCGTCCCGGTGTTGATCCAGAGCCGCTTCGTCGCGAAGCGCCTCGTGTCGCCGGGGGCGAGCGGCTGGTTCGAGAGGACGACCCGGCCGGTCGGCCCGCCGACGCGCACGGAGAGGAGCGACGTCTTCCGGACGGCGCGCAGGACGATCGACGGCGTTCCGTGCCGGGTCGCCTTGGTCACGACCTTCGGCGTCGAGGGCGAGACGCCGACGACGTGCTGCGCGGGCGGCGAGCCCGACTTCCAGGCGGCGATCACGAGCGCCGTCAGGACGGCGATCCCGACGAGGGTGGCGACGAGCACCCCCGACTGCATGCGTCGGGCCGGATCGGCGGCTCCTCCTCGGTCGCGACGTACCGGGAGTTGTACTCGTCGACGTACAGCTGGCCGTCGAGGCCGAGGTATTCGGCGTAGGTGCGCAGGAAGCCCTTGACGTAGGTCTCCGCCGGAAGCTGGTCGAACCGCTCCTCCTCGAGCGCGCGGAGGTACTTGCCGCGGATCTTCGTGCCCGCCTCGACCTGCGGCAGGGTGATCTCCTGCCGTTCCCGGGCCTCGCGGAGGCTGCTGCCGATCTCGAACATCGCTCGGCCAGTCTAGACCGCCTCGCGACTAGTCCGAGAGGAAGTTCAGGAGCTCGTAGATCCCGATCGCGAGCGCCGCCGTGAGCGCCGCATAGACGCCGAGAATCCCGAGCCAGCGGCCGGCGCGGGTCGTGCGGACGCCGCCGACGCGACCGATCGTCCGCTCCGTCCGCCGTCGCGCGGTGCGCGCGAGTCGGAGCGCGAGGACCCCGAGCAGGAACGCGAGCGGGATCGAGACGCCTGCGTCCAGCACGTCGAGGTCCTCGTAGTGCGTGACGCCGATCGCCGCGGGAACGGTCGCGACGGAGAGCAGCCCTGCGAGGAGCGCTCCGACCGCGTGCCCGTTCCGCGCGCTATTGCTTCTGGTAGGGACGTCCATCGGCGGCAGGCGGAATGGTCCTGCCGATCACGCCGGCCACGGCGATCAGCGTCAGGACGTACGGAAGCGTCTGGAAGAGCGTCGCCGCCTCGCCCGAGTAGACAGGCAGGCGGTAGGCCAGCGCCGTCGAGAACCCGAACAGCAGCGCGGCGTAGAACGTCCCGAACGGGCGCCAGTTGCCGAAGATCATCGCGGCGAGCGCGATGAAGCCGCGCCCCTCCGTCATGTTGTCGGTGAACGTGCCGCCGCCGAAGCCGATCGAAAGATAGGCCCCGCCGAGGGCCGCAAGCATGCCCGAGAGGACGACGCAGCCGTACCGGACCGCGTACACGTTGATGCCGACGGTGTCGGCCGCGCGCGGGTGCTCCCCGCAGGCGCGGATCCGCAACCCGATCGGCGTCTTGAAGACGACCACGTACGACAGGACGACGAGCGCGAAGCTCAACCAGACCATCAGGTTGAGATTCCCGACCGCCGGCCCGAGGAAGTGCCACTCGCTCACGTACGGAATGCGGATCCTCGGAATCGTCGGGATGCCGACGGGAACGTCCTCGCCGTGGTAGAGCTGGAAGAAGAAGTAGCCCGTGATGCCGACCGCGAGGAAGTTGACCGCGGTGCCGCCGACGATCTGGTCGGCGCGCAGGTGGATCGCGAAGATCGCGTGCACGAGCGCGAGCAGCGCGCCGCTCGCCATCGCGACGAGCAGGCCGACCTCCCAGCTCCCCGACTTGTCGGCGCCGTAGACGCCCCAGAAGGCGCCCATCAGCATCATCCCCTCGAGGCCGATGTTCACGACGCCGCTGCGCTCGGAGAACATGCCGCCGATCCCGGCGAAGACGAGCGGCGTCGAGAAGACGAACATCGACGCGATCAGCGACGCGGTGAAGACCTCGTTCAGGTTCGCGGAGCTCGAGCGCGTCGCGAGCATGCCGAGGCCGATCCCGAGCAGCGCGAGGACGACCGCGCCCCAGCCGAGCCGGCGCAGGCCGCGCATCGCGGTCCAGAGGCCGAGCATCGCGGCGAGGATCCCGACCGCGATCGGCCAGACCGCCGTGCGCGCCTCGATCGGCGGCACGGTCACGAAGCCGGCGAGGATCGCGAGGACGAGCGCGGCGATCCCGACGGCGCGCGGCGCGAGCAGCCGCTCGAGCGCGGCGCTGTGGAGCTGCTCCACGCGGACGTTCACGCGGTCGCCCGCCTTCTGCGGGCCCGCCGGCGCGTGTTCCAGACGTAGAGGATCAGCACGTCGGCGCCGACGAAGAGCACGACGAGCCCCTGGATCATCGACGTGAGGTTCCCGGCGAGCTCCGGCGCGATCACGCCGGACTGGAGGCCGTGCGTCGTCCCGAAGAGGAGCGCGCCGAAGAGCAGCGCGCCGAGCCCGGTCCCGACCGCCGTGTTCCGGCCCAGCAGCGCGACGGCGATGCCGAGGAAGCCGACCGTCGAGACGGGGATGTCGGAGACGCCGAAGCGGTAGAGGTAGCCGAGCATGTCGAGGCCGCCGGCGAGTCCGGCGAACGCGCCGGAGATCGCCATCGCGCGGATCAGGTTCTTCCGGACGCTGATGCCGCCGTACGCCGCCGCCTCGGGATTGAAGCCGACCGCGCGCACCTCGTATCCCATCGTCGTGCGGTTGAGGATCACCCAGAAGACGACGAGCGCCGCGAGCGCGACGAAGAAGCCGACGTGGAGCCCCTGCAGCTCCTTGTCCCCCCAGAAGACCGGCAGCCTCGCGCTCTCCGCGACGTCGCCGGAGATGGGGACGGTCTTGTTGGCGGAGTTCTGCAGGGGCCCGCCGTCCCCGAACAGGTACGTGCCGCCCCACACCGCGATCCAGTTGAGCATGATCGTCGTGATCACCTCGTGCGCGCCGACGGTCGCCTTCAGCACGCCGGCGATCCCCGCCCACGCAGCGCCGGCGAGCGTCGCCGCGCCGACCGCGATGAGGATGTGCGGCAGCGTCGCCATCCCCGCGAGGTCCTGGCCGATCCAGTTCGCCACGAAGAGGCCGATGAAGTACTGGCCCTGGCCGCCGATGTTGAACATCCCGCAGCGGAACGCGAACGCGACCGCGAGCCCGGTGAGCATCAGCGTCGTCGTCAGCAGCAGCGTCTGCGTGAGGTTGTACGCCGCGGTGTTCACGATGTCGGTCGTCGGGTGGAAGATCCAGTTGAGGCCGGCGCCGTTGAAGATGTCGCGGTAGGCGATCACCGCTTTGCGGACGCTGTGCGACGTCGCCGCGACGACGCCGCCGCCGAGCAGGAAGGCGAGCAGGGCGGTCATGACGGGCACGGCCACGCCGCCCGCACGCTGCTTCAGCGCGATCCGCGCCGCGAGCGTGCCGGTTGCGGCCGCCTCCTCGGGCGTCGGCGGGAGCGCGCCCTCGTTCGAAGGATCGACCGTCAAGCGACCGCCTTGCGACGACCGCCGAGCATCTCGAGCCCGATCTCCTGCTCGGAGACGTCGGCGCCGTGCTCGCCGACGATCTCCCCCTCGTAGAGGACGAGGATCCGATCGGACAGCGAGAGGATCTCGTCCAGCTCGAGCGAGACGAGCAGGATCGCGCGTCCCTCGTCGCGCTCTTCGACGAGCCGGCGGTGGAGATACTCGATCGCGCCGACGTCGAGGCCGCGGGTCGGCTGCGCCGCGATCAGCACCTTCGGGTCGCGCGCGATCTCACGTGCGGCGACGAGCTTCTGCTGGTTGCCACCCGAGAGGCCGCCGGCGCGGGTGAGCGGGCCGCCGCCGCGGACGTCGAACTCCCGGATCAGGCCTCGCGCGACCTCGACGAGCCGGCCCGGAAACAGCCAGCCCCAGCGCGACTCGGGCGGCCGGTCGTAGTCGTGCAACGCGATGTTCTCCGCGATCGTGAACTCGAGGACGAGCCCGCGCCTCTGCCGGTCCTCGGGGATGTGCCCGACTCCGGCGTCGAGCATCTCCCGCGCCGTCGCGTGCCGGAGCTCGCGTCCGGCGACACGCACGCTGCCGCTCTCGATCTTCCGCAGTCCGGTGATCCCGTCGATCAGCTCGCTCTGCCCGTTGCCGTCGACGCCGGCGATGCCGACGATCTCGCCCGCGCGAACGCTGAACGACACGTCGCGAACCTTCTCGATCCCGCGGTCGTCGAGCACGTCGAGCCCCTCGACCTCGAGCAGGACGTCGCCCGGTTGCGCCGGCGGCTTCTCGACCCGGAGCAGCACCTCACGCCCGACCATCGCACGCGCGAGCGACTCCTCGGTCGCGCCCTCGCGCGGCACCGTCTCGATCTTCTTGCCGCGGCGCAGCACCGTGATGCGGTCCGCGATCTCGAGCACCTCGTTCAGCTTGTGGCTGATGAAGATGACGGAGATGCCCTCGCGCGTCAGCGTCCGGAGGATCTCGAAGAGATCGGCCGCCTCCTGCGGCGTCAGCACCGCCGTCGGCTCGTCGAGGATGAGGATCTGCGCGTTCCGGTAGAGCGCCTTCATGATCTCGACGCGCTGCTGCTGCCCGACGCCGATCGCGTCGACCCGCGCGTGCGGATCGACGTGGAAGTTGAACGTCTTGGCGAGGTCGCGCACGCGTCGCTCCGCCGACCCCTCGTCGAGCAGCACGCCGTTCCGCTTCGGCTCGACTCCGAGGACGATGTTCTCGGCGACGGTCATCACCGGGATGAGCATGAAGTGCTGGTGAACCATCCCGATCCCCGCGCGGATCGCGTCCTTCGCCGACGCAAAGGCGACCGGCTTGCCGCGCAGGACGATCTGGCCCTCGTCGGCCTTGTAGAGGCCGTAGAGGATGTTCATCAGCGTCGACTTGCCGGCGCCGTTCTCGCCGAGCAGCGCATGCACCTCGCCCGGCCGCACGTCGAAGTCGACGTGGTCGTTCGCGAGGGTGCCGGGGAACTGCTTCGTGATCCCGCGCAGCTCGAGGACTGGGACGTCGGTCACCGCCGCACGATCCTACCCCCCGAAACCGCGAGGGCGGGCACGTGGCCCGCCCTCCGGCGAAACGTCCTTCGGTGCCGAGCTTAGAGCGCCGTCGGGACCTTCAGCGTCCCGGCGATGATCTTCTTCTTGTAGCTCTTCATCAGCGTGATGTACGCCTTCGGCACGGCCGGGTTGATCTTGCCCACGGCCATGCCGCCGTTCTTCAGGGTGAAGTTCAGGTCCGAACCGCCCTGGAAGTTGCCGGCGTTCGCCTGCTGAACCGCCTTGAAGACGCCGACGTCCACCCGCTTGACGCCGCTCGTGAGCACGCGCCTGGCGTCGTTGTACTGATCCTTGTCGACGCCGATGCCCCAGAGGCCCGCCTCGTCCGCCGCCTTCAGCGTGCCGAGACCACAGCCGCCCGCCACCTGGAAGAGCACGCGGGCGCCCTGCGCGATCTGGTTCTCCGCCACCGTCTTGCACTTGTCGGAGGCGGTGAAGCTCTGCGAGTAGCCGATCTTGACGACGATTCCCTTCACGACCTTCTTCGCGCAGTAGCGGTAGCCGGCGATCCAGATGTCGACCGGCGGGATCTTCAGGCCGCCGACCGCGCCGATCACCTTCTTGCCCATCGCCGCTGCCATCTTCGCCGCGAGTACGCCGACGAGGCAGCCCGACTCGTTCGCCGCGTACGTCAGACCCTCGACGTTCGTGTAGAGCGGCGTGCCGGTCTTGTCTGCGAACGGCGGCGCCTCGACCGGGTAGTCGGTGATCGCGAAGTTCGTGTCCGGGAACTTCTTCGCGTACGTCGCCGTCGTGTTCGCGAGCAGGAAGCCTGCAGCGATGACGAGGTTCGCGTGCTTGCGCACCGCCGTGTTGAAGTTCGGCGCGTAGTCGCTCGTCGACTTCGACTCGAGCGGCAAGATCGCCACGCCGAGCTGCGCCTTCGCCCGCTTCAACCCTTCGAGCTGCGACTGGTTGAAGGAGCGGTCGTTGAACCGTCCGATGTCGCTGATGAGCGCCGCTGTGAACGACGCCTTCTTCGCGACCGGCCCGTCCGTGCGAGCCATCGCCCCCGCAGTGGTCAGCGCCAGGGCGAGCACCCCGACGACCGCGAGTGTGACCCAATGAGAAACCTTCACTTGCCCTCCTAGTCCGGATTGCGGTCCCAAAGGAGTGGGACGCCCGATGTTAACCCGGAGTTAGGGCCGAAGCTACTGGCGAGCGAGATCGTGCTCGGAAACGAGCACGTTCCGCGGCTTGGAGCCTTCGTACCCGGAGATGATGCCGCGGCGCTCCAGCATGTCGATCAGGCGCCCCGCCCGGGTGTAGCCGACGCGGAGGCGGCGCTGGAGCAGCGAGACGGACGCGGTCTGGGTCTGGACGACGATCTCGATCGCCCGCTCGAGCAGCGGGTCCTCGTCCGGGTCGAACTGCCCGTCGTGGTCGCCGTCCTCGAACACCTGCACGTCCGGGGCCTCGAGGAGCGACTCGTCGAGCTCCTGCGGCCGCTGTGTCCGGCACTGCTCGACGACAAGCGCGATCTCCTCCTCGCTGACGTACGCGCCCTGCAGACGCTGGAGCCGCGAGGTGCCGAGCGGCTTGAAGAGCATGTCGCCCTGGCCCAGCAGCGACTCGGCGCCGTTGCCGTCGAGGATGACGCGCGAGTCCGTCTGCGAGGAGACGGCGAACGCGATCCGCGACGGGACGTTCGCCTTGATCATCCCGGTGATCACGTCCACCGACGGCCGCTGCGTCGCGAGCACGAGGTGGATCCCGACCGCGCGCGACTTCTGCGCGAGCCGGATGACCGCGTCCTCCACGTCCTGCGGCGAGATCATCATCAGGTCGGCGAGCTCGTCGATCACGACGAGCAGGTACGGAAGCGGCGTCTCGCCGCGCGACCGCAGCGCGCGGTTCGCCTCCGGCAGGTTGCGCGCCCGCAGCAGCGACAGCTTCTCGTAACGCCTCTCCATTTCCGCGACGACGTTCGAGAGTGCGACCGCCGCCTGCTTCGGGTTCGAGACGACGGGCGTCAGCAGGTGCGGGATCGACTCGTAGAAGCCGAGCTCGATCCGCTTCGGGTCGACGAGGATCATCCGCACCTCGTCCGGCGTCGCGCGCAGGAGGATCGACGTGAGGATCGTGTTGATGCAGCCGGACTTGCCCGAGCCGGTCGTGCCGGCGATCAGGATGTGCGGCATCCGGGCGAGGTCGGTCCACACCGCGTTGCCGGAGATGTCCTTGCCGAGCCAGACCGCGAGCGGCGACGCGGTCTGCGGCAGGCTGTCGAAGATGTCGCCGAGCGTGACGATGTTCGGCGCGAGGTTCGGCACCTCGACGCCGACCGCCTGCTTGCCCGGGATCGGCGCGAGGATGCGGATCTCCGTCGTCGCCAGCGCGTAGCTGAGGTCGTCCTTGAGCGCTGCGACCTTCGAGACCTTCGTCCCGGGCGCGAGCTGCAGCTCGTAGCGCGTCACGCGCGGACCGGCGATGCGGCCGACGAGCGTCGAGTCGATCGAGAAGTTCGCCAGCGTCTGGACGAGCGCCTCGCCGATGCGCTCCGCCGCGGCCGTGTCGACCTTTCCGGTCGACTGTGACTTCCGCAGCAGGCTCCGGTCGGGCAGCTCGTACTCCTGGTGGTCGGTGAGCGCCTCGGTGTCGAAGAGGGTGGGCGGGTCGGCCTCGAGCGGCTCCGGGTGGACGAGCAGCGGCGGCGGCTCGGCGCCGACGACGTCGGGGTACGACGCGACCGCGTCGACCGGCGGCTCGTGGCGCAGGGGCTCGGGCTCCGGTCTCGAGGAGGCCGTCGCGCGCTGCGAGCGGCGCCTCGCAGCGCTGCGAACGGCGTGGCCGGAGCGGCGCAGGATCGCGCCGGCCGATGCGCCCGTGAGCAAGAGCGTCCCCACCACGAGCGCAAGCATTCCGAGGATCGTCGCCCCCGGTCCGATCAGCTTTCCGAGTCCTCCGCCGAGCGCCGTGCCGGCGTAGCCGCCGTGGGCGGAGCCGAGCGTCGTCAGGATCCCGAACGCGAGCACGCCCAACCCGACGCGGAACGGCGCGAAGTCGACGAGCGCGCTCCGCGTGACCATCAGCCCGCCGACGCCGACGCAGGCGAGCGGGACGGCGTAGGCCGCGGTGCCGACGAGCGCCTCCACGCCGTCGGCGAGCTTCCCGCCGACGAGGCCTCCGTCCCAGCCGCCGAAGAGCACGATGCCGAGGAAGAGTCCGAGCGCCACGAGCCCGAGCCCCCAGAGCTCCGGATGATGCGCGTGCGCCTTGGCGCGCTTGCGCTTCTTGACGCGCGAGGGCGTCTTCGGGCGCAGCTTGAAGGTGCGCTTCTTCTTGCGGGTGGCCATCCCGCGGAGCCTTCGGCGCGTTCGGCGGTTGTCCTGCGGCTACGCGGCCAGCGCTCGGAGATCCTCGAGCGCGCGGCCGAAGAGGTTCTCGCGCAGGTCGAAGAGCCCGGCCCAGAGCGAGGAGCGGTCGGGCGCGAGCCGCATTCGCACCGCGTCGCTCAGTCCCTCGAGCGCCCGCACGAGCACGGCGAGCTCGAGGTACGCCTGCGCGACGCGGTCGGGCGACGCGTGGACGCCCGCGCGGCAGAGCACCGGCGCCCAATCGCACAGCTCCGCGCCGGACGGTTGCGAGTACCACGTCGCGCCTTCGGCGCGCTCCGGCTCGAGCTCGAGCAGGTAGCGGCCGAGCGGCGCCTCGAGACCGGTCAGCGCGGTCTCGACGCGGTCGGCCGCGCGGCGCAACGCGGCTTCGCGGGATCCCGGCGTCGCCGGCTGCGCATCGCCGCGCCGCCAGCGCTCGAGCAGCCGGCAGAACGCGACCGCGGAGACCTCGCAGGCGCGCAGCTGGCCGATCAGCCGCGCCGCCGAACCCAGCTCGGCGGCGTTCTCGGCGATCACCTCGGGCCAGCCGAGTGACGACGGGACGCGAAGCGTGCTCAAAGTTCCACCACGACTGGGAGGATCATCGGCCGCCGGCGCGTCCGGTCGTAGATCAACTGCCCGACCGCGTCGTGCAGGTGCTCCTGGATCAGCTTGATCTCCAGGACGTCCTCGTCGATCAGGTCCGCGAGGACCCGCGCGGCCTCGTCGCGCGTCTCCTCGAGCAGTTCGTCCGCGCCCGTGAAGCCGCGCGCGATCAGCTCCGGCCGCGCCTGCGGCACGCCGTCCTCCGGCGTGAGCGTCGCGACGATGATCAGCACGCCGTCCTCGGAGAGCTTGCGCCGGTCGCGGAGCGCGACGTCCTTCACGTCGCCGACGCCGAGGCCGTCCACGAACGTCATGCCGGCGGGGACCTCGTCGACGATCCGCGGGCCGTCGTCACCGAGCTCGACGACGGCGCCGTTCTCCGCGATCACGATCGCCGACGCGGGTACGCCGGCGTCGCGCGCAAGCTGTGCGTGCGCCGCGAGCATTCGGAACTCGCCGTGGATCGGCATCACCGCCTTCGGCCGCAGCAGCGAAAGGATCGTCCGCAGTTCCTCGGCGTTTCCGTGTCCCGATACGTGTACGGGCGCAATCTCCTGGTGCAACACCTCGGCGCCCGCTTGCGCGAGCCGGTTGATCGAGTCGTGCACGCGCAGCTCGTTGCCCGGCACCGGCTTCGCCGAGATGATCACCGTGTCGCCGCGCTCGACGCTCACCGCGGGATGGTCGTTATAGGCGATGCGCGTCAGCGCCGACATCGGCTCGCCCTGGCTGCCGGTGCAGACGACGAGCTGCTGGCCGAGCGGCAGCTCGCGCAGCTCCTCCGGCTTGAGGAGCACGCCGTCGGAGACTTCGAGATAGCCGAGGTTGCGCGCGATGTTGACGTTCTTCCGCATCGAGCGGCCGACGATCGCGACCTTGCGTCCCCCGTCGACCGCGACGTCGATCGCCTGCTGCACGCGATGGACGTTCGACGCGAACGACGAGATGATGATGCGGCCGGTGCGCAGCGGGAAGATCTGGCGGAACGCCTCGCCGACGACGCGCTCCGACTGCGTGACGCCGGGGCGCTCGGCGTTTGTCGAGTCGCCGAGCATGAGATCGACGCCGCGGTTGCCGAGCTCGGCGAGCCGGCCGACGTCCGTCTTCTGCCCGTCGACCGGGGTGTGGTCGAGCTTGTAGTCGCCGGTGTGGACGACGAGCTTCCCGTCGGCCTCGATGGCGAGCGCGGCGGAGTCGGGAATCGAGTGCGCCATGCGGACGAACTCGACGCGGAACGGACCGATGTCGTACGGCTTTCCGATCTCTGCCTCGCGCAGCTCCGCGGCGCGCAACAGGCCGTGCTCGTCGAGCTTGGACTTGACCAGGCCGAGCGTCAGCCGCGTCGCCCAGACCTCGCGCACGTCGGCCGTGCGCAGCAGGTACGGAAGCGCGCCGACGTGGTCCTCGTGCCCGTGCGTGAGCAGCACCGCCCGCACGCCGCCACGGCGATCCGCGAGGTAGGTCATCTCCGGCAGCACGAGATCGACGCCGAGATGCTCGTCGCGCGGGAACGCGAGGCCGGCGTCGACGACGATCGCCTCGCCGCCGGCCTCGTAGACCGTCATGTTCTTCCCGACCTCGCCCAGGCCGCCCAGCGGAATGATCCTCACGCCCGCATCATGGCACCAGCCGATTGCGGTCCCGCGGGAAGAGCGTCGCCTCGCGGATGTTCGCGAGTCCCAGCACCTGCGCCGTGAAGCGCTCCAGCCCGAGCGCGAAGCCGCCGTGCGGCGGCATCCCGTACCGGAACGCGTCGAGGTAGCCGGCGAACGGCGCCTCGTCGAGTCCGCGCGCGGCGAGCGCCGCGCGGTAGTCCTCGTAGCGATGAAGGCGCTGGCCGCCGGTCACGATCTCGAGCCCGCGGTAGAGGAGGTCGAAGCCGCGCGACCACTCCGGCCGCTCCGGGTCGGGATGCGTGTAGAACGGCCGCTTTGCGGTCGGGAAGCCTTCCACGAAGACGAGCTCGCCGTGCTCGGCGCAGATCCGCCGCTCGTCGGCCGGCGCGAGGTCGGGCTCCTTCCCGCTCCGGACGTCCTCGAACCGAACGATCGCGACGTCGCGCGGCGGCGTTCCTCCGGCCGCGTGGATCATCGCGAGCACGACGTCGCGCACGACGTCGATCACGTCGCGGTGGTCGCGGACGAAGCCGAGCTCGGCGTCGAGCGACACGTACTCCGCGAGATGTCGCCCGGTCTCGTGCGGCTCGGCACGGAAGACCGGCCCGACCTCGAAGACGCGCTCGAAGACGCCGACCATCGTCTGCTTGTAGAACTGCGGGCTCTGCGCGAGGAACGCGTCGCGTCCGAACCAGTCGAGGCGGAAAACGCTGGCGCCGCTCTCCGTCGCTGTCGCGACCACCTTCGGCGTCTGGATCTCCGTGAACTCCAGTCCGGTCAGCGTCTCGCGAAACGCGGCGACGGCGCGTGCCGCGACGCGGAATCGCTCGCGAACCACGGGATGCCGCAGAGAGACGGCCGCGTGGTCGAGCCGTGTCGGCAGCGACTCCTTCGGCTCCGGCAGGTGCAGCTCGATCGGCGGGACGTCCGCAGGCTCGGCGAGCACGCGAACGACCGCGTCGTGCACCTCCACCCCACCCGGCGCCTGCCCGCTCGCGACCGCGACGCCCTCGACCTCCAGGACCGTCTCCGGAACCAGAGCTTGTAACTCAGAGTTACTTGCTGACTTCGGGATCACGATCTGCGCAATGCCGTCACGGTCTCGCAGCAGCAGGAAGACGACGCGCGACAACTCACGCGTGCGGTGCAGCCAGCCGCGCAGCAAGACCCGCTCGCCGGCGTGCGCCGCGAGCTCCGTCGTGAGGATCCGTTCCATTTCGTGGCACCTCCCTTCGCAACCTCGCCTGGGGGTGCGGGCGGGAGGCGCTCCCGCGGTGCCACCGCACTTCGCTTGTAACTCAGAGTTACAAGCCTCGTTCGGGCCCGGATCACGGACGGGCGGCCGGCGGCTCTGGGGGCGTCACTCCCCGTCGTCGCCGCGAAGCGGAAGGGTAGCGCTAGTGCCCCACTAGGCGGGAACGAGTGCGCCGAGGCGCTCGAGGCAGGCGCGGACCGCGGCCGTCTCGGCCTCGTCCGCCTCCACCAGCGGCAGGCGCAGGCCGCCGACTTCGTGCCCGAGGAGATTGAGCGCGGCCTTGATCGCGATCGGGTTCGTGACGACCTTCAGCAGGTCGTACGCCGGCTGCAGCTCGTCGTCGAGCTGCTTCGCGCGCGCGCGGTCGCCCTCGCGGTATGCGCGCACCATCGCCTTCACCTGCGGGCCTGCGACGTGCGTGTGCACGCACACGCCCCCGATCCCGCCGAGCTCGAGGAACGGGAAGATGAGGTAGTCGTCGCCCGCGTAGAGGTCGAGTCCGAGGCCGGGGATCTGCCGCGCCTGCTCGAGATCGTCGTTCGCCTGCTTCACGGCGCGCACCGTCTCGATCTTCGCCAGCCGCTCGATCGTCTGCGGCTCGATGTTGACGACGACGCGGCCCGGGATGTTGTAGACGACGATCGGCTTGTCGCTCGCCGCGGCGATCGCCTCGAAATGCGCGACGATCGCGCGCTGCGGAGGCTTCGAGTAGTACGGGGTCACGACGAGCACCGCGTCGACGCCGAGCTCCGTCGCCTTCTTCGTCAGGTGGATCGAGTGCGCGGTGTCGTATGTGCCGGTTCCCGCGACGACGGTGGCACGGCCGCCGAGCAGGTCGACCGCCGCCTCCCAGAGCTGGAACTTCTCCGCGTCGCTGAGCGTCGGCGACTCGCCGGTCGTGCCGCACACGACGATCCCGTCCGAGCCGTTCTCGACGAGGAACGTCGCGAGCTCGCGGAAGCGGTCCAGGTCGACGCGGCCTTCGCGGTCGAACGGCGTGACGATCGCGGTCAGGACCTCGCCGAGCATGCGTGGATGTTACGCCTTCGCCGCCGCGCGCACGTTCTCCTCCAGGTGCTCGATCGACGACGTGCCTGGGATCGGACAGACGACGGGCGAGCGGCGCAGCAGCCACACGAGCGCCGTCTCCGGGTCGGCACCGCGCAGCGGAAAGTACGGCAGGTACGCGATGCCCTGCCGCTCGCATTCCTCGAGCGTCGGCTCGTCCTCGCGGTGGCCGATCGAGTACGCGTTCTGGACGGACGCGATCGGGACGACGGCCTGCGTCCGGTGCAGCTCGGCGACCGTCACGTTCGACAGACCGACGTGACGGATCTTGCCGGCGGTGCGCAGCTCGGCGAGCGCGCCGACCGACTCCTCGAGCGGCACGTGCGGGTCGACGCGGTGGAGCTGGTAGAGGTCGATCCGCTCGAGCCGCAGGCGGCGGAGGCTCTCGTCGCATTCGCGCCGAAGCGTCTCCGGACGGCCGTCGGTGAACGTCTCCGCCTCGACCCGGTGCATGCCGCCCTTCGTCGCGACGACGACGCCCTCGGGATACGGAGCGAGCGCCGCCGCGATCAGCTCCTCGCTCTTCCCCTCCGCGTAGCTGTGCGCCGTGTCGATCAGCTGGACGCCGAGCTCGACCGCGCGCCGGATCAGCCGCAGCGACGCCTCGCGGTCCTCCGGCTCGCCGAACCAGCGGTCGCGGCCGAGCACCCGCATCGCGCCGAAGCCGAGCCGGCGCACCCGCAGGTCGCCGCCGATCGCGAGTTCCATCGGACTCCGCTCCACCATCTGTCCCTTTCGGCGCTACGCTCTACGGTCCACAGTGAGGATGCAGGTAGGAACCACTAACGTACGGGGCTGCGCGAGAGGGTCGCGCGGGATGTATGCATCCTCAGTGCTGACACCCGAACACACGCACGGCCCTTCTGGGCTCCTGCCGACGAGCGACCCGCACAGACTCGCGTAGCCCCGTTCCTTCTTCATTGACCCCTAACAATCAGCCTGGATTGGCGTCTAATACGCCCGAGGATGCATGCAGGGCAAGGGCTTCCAGTCCGGGTTGTGTCACGAAAGGAGTCCCAATTGGGTAGGCGGCTCACGATTTCGCTGGCCATGCTGGCGGTTGGCGTTGGGCTGCTCATCGCGGCGGGCTTTGCGTCCCCCGCATCGAGCAACCCGACAAAGGCCGGCGCCAATGGCGCGGTCGGCGGAACGTTGCGTGTGGATCTTACGTCGGACTTCGACTTCATCGATCCCGCGCTCGACTACTACTCGCACGGCTGGCAGCTGCAGTACGCCACGACGTGCAAGCTGCTCAACTTCCCGGACAAGGAAGCGACCGCCGGCGGCACGCGCATCTCGCCGGAAGCCGCGGCCAGCCTTCCGGCTGTCTCGAGGGACGGGAAGACGTACACCTTCACGGTCAAGAGCGGCCTGAAGTTCGCCGACGGCTCGGCCGTCACCGCTGCGAACTTCGCCTATGCGTTCAACCGTGACCTTCAGCCGAAGATGAGCTCGCCGGCGACGACGTTCATCGAGGACATCCTCGGCGCGAAGGACGTGGAGCAGGGCAAGGCGTCGACGGCGTCGGGCATCAAGGTCAGCGGCAACAAGCTGACGATCAAGCTGACGCACGTCGCTCCTGACTTCCTCGCCCGCATCACGATGCCGTTCTTCTCGGCGATCCGCACGGACACGCCGGTGAACCCGGACGGCATCCAGGCTCCGGCGAAGGGCGCCTCCTGCGGTCCGTACTACGTCTCCGACTGGACGCAGAAGCGCACCGCAACCCTGTCGCGCAACACGTTCTACAAGGGTTCGCGGCCGCACAACGCGGACCAGGTCGTCTACAACATCGGCATCCCGCTGGCGTCGCAGGAGCTCCGCGTCATCAACGGCGACACCGACATCGGCGGCTTCCCGACCGCTGACGCGGCGAAGATCCGCGATCAGTACGGTGTCAACAAGCCTCACACCGGCACGTCGCCGAGCTTCTACGTGCGGCACAACGCCGTGTTCTGGTACCTGAACATGAACCGGAACGGCCCGCTGTTCAAGGGCAACGACGTGCTCGCCCGCGCGGTCAACTACGCGATCGACCGCCCGCAGATGGTGCGCCAGCACGGCGCGCTCGGCGGCGTCCGCACGTCGCACATCCTCCCCGTCGGCTTCCCGGGCTACAAGCCCGGCGACGTCTACCCGCTCAAGGGCTCGAACTACACGTTCGCCAACAAGCTCGCGAATGGGCACACGCGGGGCGGTGCCTGCAACTTCTGGACGTTCAACACCTCGTTCGGCCCCACGGTCGCGCAGGTCGTCCAGTACAACATGAAGCAGATCGGGCTCAACTGCCAGATCACGCCGCTCGACCGCGTCGTCGAGACGACGAAGGCGGGCGTCCGCGGCGAGACCGGCTTCGACCTCCTCCTGAACGGCTGGGGGCAGGACTACCCGGATCCGTACGACTTCATCAACATCCTGCTGTCCGGTGACGCGATCACCCCGGACAACAACGTCAACCTGTCCTACTTCAACTCACCGAAGTGGAACAAGCTGATGACGGCAGCGTCGCGGCTCTCGGGCCAGGCACGGCTCAACGCCTACGCCAAGCTCGACCACGACATGATGAAGGAAGCGGCACCGGTCGCTCCGTACATCAACACGAACGCCCGCATCTTCACGTCGAAGAACGTCGGGTGCTACGTGTACTCGCAGGTGTACGGCTCGATCCTCAACGCGCTCTGCGTCAAGTAGAACGCGAGGATCTCGTTGTTCCCGCGGGGGCCTTCGGGCCCCCGCACTTGTTCCGGGGAAAGTGCAAGCACTTTCCCCGGTTGCTGCGCGGGGCCGACGCGGGTCGTCAGAGGTCTTTGCCCATGATCACGAAGGGGCGCCCGGAGCCGAAGTCGAGCTGCGGGACGATCACCTCCCAGCCGCGACCGCGGTAGAGGGCGATCGCCGGCTCGTTGTCCGCCTGGGTCGAGAGCACGGCCGTCGGCGCGTCGACGCCCGCGAGCAGGCCGTCGTGCAACGCGCCGCCGATCCCGCGTCGGCGGTATTCCGGAAGCACGTGCAGCTCGGTGAACTCGAGGTGGCCTCGGCCGAGCCAACGTGCGCTCCCGTCGGCGCCGAGCGAGCGCGCGACGCGGTCGTGCCACCACTGCCCCGGCGCGCCGAGGTAGCCGTAGACGAAGCCGACGAGCTTCGCGTCGCCGAACGCGCCGAGAAAGCGAAAGCCGGCGCGCCCCGCGTGCCGCGGCAGGATCTCGCCGAGCCGGTCGCGCGACGCCTCCGGCCAGATCTCGGCGATCTCGCTCCGCAACGCGAGAACCTCCGCCGCCGGCAGCTCGCGGATCTCGACGTCCACGCCCCCGGTCATCTCACGCGTCCGGCGGGGCCAAACAGCGCGCATCAGAAGAGCGTGTCGAGGCCCGTCGTCAAGCCGGACGGCAGCGAGCGCAACTTCTCGAGCGCAAGCAGCACACCGGGCACGTAGGCCTCTCGCGAGAACGCATCGTGGCGGATCGTCAACAGCTGGCCCTCGCCGGCGAGCAACACTTCCTGATGAGCGACGAGTCCCGGCAGTCGCACCGAGTGGATCGGCGTCTGGCCGGGGAGCAGCGCGGCCGTCGCGCGTGCGGTGCCCGAGGGCGCGTCCTTCTTCGCGTCGTTGTGCAGCTCGACGATCTCTGCGCGCGGCATGAACGCGGCCGCCTCCGCCGCGAGCCGCATCATCAGGACTGCGCCGATCGCAAAGTTCGGCGCGAAGAACACCGGCAGGTTGCGCTCGCGCGCGCGCGCGTCGACCGGCGCGAGGTCGGCGCCCGTGGTGCCGATCACGCACGGCACGCCGGCGTCGAGCGCCGCGAGCATGTTCGGTACGACTGCCTCTGGGGCGGTGAAGTCGATCGCGGCCTCGGCCGACTCGAGCTCGACGAGCTCGTGTCCCTCGCGCACGAGCGCGGGCGCGAGCACGCGGCCGACCTTTCCCCCACTCCCGTACAGCTTCAGCCTCACGCGGCGACGGCGAGTGCCGGGTTCACATGCTGCACGGCGGCGAGGAAGCGGTCCTCGTCGGGGCCGATGCCGGCCGCCGAGATGAGGTCGGGCGCGAGCAGGACGGACGCGAGCTCGGCGAGCTCGTCCGCCTCGACTGCGTCGATCTCGGCGATCACGCGGTCGAGCGACATCAGCTCTGAGTCGGTGACGAGCGACTTGCCGAGCCGGCTCATCCGGTTCGCGGTCGACTCCATCGAGAGCACGATGCGCCCCTTGAGGTTCTCCTTCGCGCGCTCGAGCTCCTTCGGGCGAAGGTTCCCCGCCGCGACGTCGGCGAGCTCGGCCGCCGCGATCTCGAGGCACGCGTCGAGGTTCTCCTCACGTGTGCCGACGTAGAAGCCGAAGAGGCCCGTGTCGCTGTACTGCGACGCGAAGCTGTACACGGCATAGGCCATGCCCCGTTTCTCGCGGATCTCCTGGAAGAGGCGCGACGACGCGGCGCCGCCGAGGATCGAGTCGAGCAGGCTCGCGGCGAAGCGGCGGCGGTCGGAGCGCGCGATGCCCGGCGCGCCGACGCAGACGTGGTACTGCTCCGTGTCCTTGCGCTGGAAGCGCAGGCCCGGCGGCGGCGCGGAGACGAGCGGCCGGCGAACCCGCTGGCCGCGCGGCGGCTCGTCGGGCCCGCGCTGCATCCGTTCGACGAGCCCCACGACGTCGCCGTGCGCGAGGTTCCCCGCAGCGGCGACGACGACGTTGCCGCCGACGTACATCCCGCGGTGATACGCGCTCAGCGCGCGGCGGCTGACGGACGCGATCACGTCGCGCGTGCCGAGCACGGGCCGTCCCAGTGGATGCACGCCGAAGACAGCCTCCGAGAAGAGGTCGTGCACGAGCTCCTGCGGCGTGTCCTCGTACATCGCGATCTCCTCGAGCACGACCTCGCGCTCCGAGTCGAGCTCCGCGAACGTCGGCGCGAAGACCATGTCGGTCATGACGTCGATCGCGGTCTCGAGATGTGCGTCGGTGACGCGCGCGTAGAGGACGGTGTGCTCGCGCGACGTCGCCGCGTTCAGCTCGCCGCCGAGCCCGTCGAACGGCGCGCTGTAGCGCGCCGAGCCCTTGAACAGGAGATGCTCGAGGAAGTGCGACACGCCCGCGCGCTCATCCTTTTCGTCGCGCGAGCCGACGCCGATCCAGTAGCCGATCGCGACCGACCGCACGCTCGGCACCGGCTCGGTGATCACGCGCTCGCCCGAGTCGAGCTCGGAGATCTCGTACGTCTGCACGGGTCTGAGTCTAGTGACGGGCGTTGACCGAAAACCCGTCCCGGGCTTGAGTCGGAGCAGTACGGCTGGCGCGGGACCGCGACGACGCTCGCACTCCGGGACGGCCTCGGCTTGCGAATCGGCCTCGACGAGAACACCGCCCGCCTCGTCGCGGCGCTACGGCCCGATCAGCCGCTCCGTGCGGCGGGCGACGCGGTCGCCGCAGACGTCGGCGCCGACGTGGATCGAACCTCGGAGCTGAACGTGAGGGGCGGCTCGAGCCGCCCCCCCGTTCTCGCTAGTCGCTAGTCGCGGCGCGGGCCGCGGTCGCGGCCGCCGCCGCGGCCGCCGCGCCGGTCGCCGCCGCGCGGACGCTCGTCGCGCTCCTCGCGCGGCGGTGCGTTCTTCGCCCGCTCGATCAGCTCCTCCGGCGTCACGACCTTGCCGTCCTCGTGCTTCGCGATCAGCTTCAGCCCGATCCGGCCGCGGTCTTTGTCGACCTCCTGGACGACGACGTCGAGCACGTCGCCGCGGTTGATCACGTCCTCGATGTGACCGACGCGGCCCGGGCCGACGTTCGAGACGTGCAGCAGCCCGTCCGTGCCCTTCTTCAGCTCGACGAAGGCACCGAACTGCGTGGTCTTGACGACCTTCGCGTTGCGGTACTCGTCGCCGACCTCCGGGCTCTTCGTCAGGGACTCGATGAACGCGATCGCGGCCTCCGCCTTCGTGCCTTCGGTCGCGTAGATGAGGATCGTGCCGTCCTCCTCGATGTCGACCTGGACGTCGTACTCGGACTCGATGCCGCGAATCGTCTCGCCGCCCTTGCCGATCACGAGGCCGATCTGCTCCGGGTCGATCTTCATCGACGTGATCCGCGGTGCGTGCGCCGCGAGCTCGCCGCGCACCTCCGGAATCGCCTCGAGCATCTTGTCGAGGATGAACTCACGCGCCCGCTTCGCCTGCTCGAGGGCGTTCTCCATGATCTCGCGCGTGACGCCCGTGATCTTGATGTCCATCTGGAGCGCGGTCACGCCGTCACGCGTGCCGGCGACCTTGAAGTCCATGTCGCCGAGGTGGTCCTCCGCACCCTGGATGTCCGTGAGGATGACGTAGTCGTCGCCCTCCTTCACGAGACCCATCGCGATGCCCGACACCGGCGCCTTGATCGGCACGCCGGCATCCATCAGGGCGAGCGTCGAGCCGCAGACCGAGCCCATCGACGACGAGCCGTTCGACTCGAGCGTCTCGGACACGAGGCGGATCGTGTACGGGAACTCCGACGCGGGCGGGATCATCGCCTCGAGCGCCCGCTGTGCGAGCGCGCCGTGACCGATGTCGCGCCGCTTCGGGCCGCGCATGAAGCCCGTCTCCCCGACCGAATAGGGCGGGAAGTTGTAGTGGTGCATGTAGCGGCGCTCCGCCTCGAGGGAGAGGTCGTCGATCCGCTGACCCTCCTTCGCGGTGCCGAGCGTCAGCGACGTGAGGATCTGCGTCTGGCCGCGCGTGAAGAGGCCGGAGCCGTGGGCGCGCGGGTTGATCGCGACCTCGACGTCGATCGGCCGGATCTCCTCCGTGCCGCGACCGTCCGGCCGGCGCTTGTCGACCGCGATCTTCTTGCGGACGAGGTCCTTGTAGATCGCCTCCGCCGCACGCTTCACGTACTGCTTCGTGAGCGTGTCCTTCACCGGCGCCTCGCCCTCGACGGGAGCCGGACCGACCGGGAACGGCAACTCCACGTTCTCGACGATCCGCTCGAAGAGCAGGTGACGCTTCGCGGACTTGAGCTCCTTCGAGTCCTGCTCCGCCTCGGTCAGCGCCCGCAGATCGCTTTCGAACTGCTCGCGCACCGGTGCTTCGACGGCCGCGAGCCGCTCCCGCTCGAAGATGGCCGCGAGGCTCGAACGGACCTGCAGCTGCCGCGTGATGTCGTCGTCGGTCGACTCCATCGACAGCGGCTGGGCGAGCTCGTCGACGAGCTCCTCGATGACGGAGCCCGCCTCGCGCAGGCCCTCGGCCCGGATCCGCTCGCGGATCTGCGCGGCGTGCGCGTCCTGCAGCTCCTCGGTCAAGGACTGCTCCAACCATTTCGGCTTGCCCGCCTGCTCGCGGAGCTCCTCCTGCGCCTCGCAGAGCTTGCGGATCTCCGCCTGCGCGATGTCGAGCGCTTCGAGGAGGATCTCCTCGGGCACCTCGTCTGCGCCGGCCTCGACCATCGTGAGGCTCTCCTTCGTGCCGACGACGATCAGGTCGAGCGCGGAGTCGGACTCGGCCTCCTGCAGCGTCGGGTTGACGACGAACTGCCCTTCGATCCGACCGATGCGAACGGCGCCGACCGGCCCGAGAAACGGCAGCGGCGAGAGCATCAGCGCCGCGGATGCGCCGTTGATGCAGAGGATGTCGTGTCCGATGACGAGATCCGCGGACAGGACGGTGCAGATCACCTGCACCTCGTTCTTGAAGCCCTTCGGCCAGAGCGGCCGGATCGGGCGGTCGATCATCCGAGCGGTGAGGATCGCGCGCTCGGTCGGCCGTCCCTCCCGCTTGAAGAACCCGCCGGGGATCTTGCCGGCGGCGTACATGCGCTCCTCGACGTCGACGGTGAGCGGGAAGAAGTCCGCGCCTTCGCGCGGCTCCGTCCGGCCCTGCGCCGTCGCGAGCACCATCGTGTCGCCCGAGCGGACGACGACGGCGCCGTCGGCCTGCTTTGCGAGCTTGCCCGTCTCGAAGCTGATCTCGCGCCCGCCGATCTCGACCGAGACCTGCGCGACGCGTCCTGTGGCAATCGCCATTTCTTTCCTCCACTTCCTCTTCGACGAGGGTGGAGGTTTGAGTCAGCTCCGCGCGGCGGGGCTCGCTCAAACTTCCACCCCCTATGGTCGAGCTAGCGCCTGAGGCCCAGCTCCTTGATGAGAGCGCGGTAGCTCTCGAGGTTCGTCCGCTGGAGATAGTTCAGGAAGCGCCGGCGGCGGCCGACGAGCTTCAGGAGGCCCCGGCGCGAGTGATGGTCGTGCTTGTGCGCTCGCAGGTGCTCCGTGAGCTGGTTGATCCGACGCGTCAGCATCGCGATCTGGACCTCCGGCGAGCCGGTGTCCGTGTCCGCGCGGCCGTGCTCCTTGATGATCTCCTGCTTTTCTTCCTTGGTGAGGCTCATGGTCCCCTCTCGTCGTGTGCCTCCGCGGTCCCAGCACGCCGTCCAAGGAAGAAGGCGGGCGCCCGAGACTGCGGTCAGGCCGTAGGGTAGCGAACGGGCATGGATCCTGGGGTTGCTGCCGGTCACCCGGCGACGGCAGAGGCGGGCGCGGCCGTGCTCGAGGCGGGCGGCAGCGCGGCGGACGCCGCCGTCGCGGCGGTGCTCGCGTCCTGTGTCGCCGAAACGGTGATGACGGGCCTGCTCGGCGGCGGCCACGCGATCTATTGGGACGCGAAGGCCGGCCGGGCGTGGAATCTCGACTGTTTCTGCGCCGTTCCGTCCGGCGAACGCGGCGACCTCGTCGAGCTGCCGGTGCCGTTCGGCGAGGAGCTCGTCCACTACGCGATCGGTCCCTCGTCCTTCGCCGTTCCGGGCGTCCCGGCCGGGCTGGGAGCGCTGCACGAGCGCTTCGGACGGCTGCCGTGGCCTGAGCTTTGCGAAGCCGCGATGCGACTGGCTCGGGAAGGCGTCCCGATGCCCGCGGCGCACGCCTCCTGTCTCGCGATGCTCGCGCCGGTGATGACGCTCGACCGCGGCGCGGCCCTCTACGCGCCCGGCGGCTCCCTGCTGCAAGAAGGCGAGCTGCTCCGGCAGCCGCAGCTCGAGAAGGCGTTCGCGCTCCTCGCGAGCGAAGGCGCGCGCTCCTTGTACGACGGCTCGCTCGCGGAGGCGATCCTCTCGCTCGAGCGGAGATGCGGCGGCGGCGTGACGCGCTCGGATCTGACGTCGTACGAGCCGCGGTGGTCGCAGCCGGTCGGCGTTGAGTACGCCGGACTACGCGTGCTGACGCGCAGCGGCCTCTCCGGCATGCGGGAGCTGCTCGCGTCGCTGCCGCCGCTCCGCGCGCTCGACGCGACGCAGCGCGTGCTCGCGCTCGTGCCCTTGCTCGAGGCGCGTGGCCCGGAGACCCACACGACCAACGTCACCGTCGTCGACGGTGACGGGAACGCGTGCGTGTTCACGACGAGCCTCGGTCTCGGCTCGGGCGACTTCGTCCCCGGCCTCGACCTGCACTTGAACAGCATGCTCGGCGAGGTAGACCTGCTCGCGGGCCCGCTCGTGCCGGGCGAGCGGATGAGCTCGATGATGGCGCCGACGCTCGCGTTCGGCCCCGACGGGCTCGCGGTCGCCCTCGGCGCCGCGGGCGGCACGCGGCTGCGCGGCGCGCTGACGCTCGTCCTCGCGGGCATCGTCGACGAGGGACTGGAGCCGCAGACCGCCGTCGACCGGCCGCGCTTCCATCCGGTCGGCGATCTCGTCCACGCGGAGCCGGGCGTCGACGAGCCGGCGCTCGCGGAGCTCGAGCGCGCGGGCCGATCGGTCCGGCGGTGGCCGGCGCTCCACCACTACTTCGGCGGCGTCAGCGTGATTGCACGCGGCGGAGCTGCAGCCGATCCGCGTCGGAGCGGCGCCGTCGCCGCTCCTCGCTGACCGGAATCCTTGCGGCGATCCAGCCGACGTACCCGCACTCGGGACAGCCCGGATTCTGCTCCACCGTCCCTCCATCGCGCGGCTTGCCGTACACCGAGCCGCACTCGAGACAGCGGACGCTGTCGACGACGGCGAGGATCGGCTCCATACACAAGTTGAAGACGCCGACCGCGCGGGAAACCTGCGCTACAGGGGAGGCACGACGGTCCGCACCTGCTCGACGTCGGCCGCGATCGCCGCCACGAGCGCCTCGACGCTCTCGAACACCAGCTCGTCGCGCAGCCGCTCCCAGACCTCCACGACAAGCCGCTCCCCGTAGAGGTCGCCGTCGAAGTCGAGCACGTGCGCCTCGAAGTGCAGCTGCGTGCCGCCGAACTGCGGATTGACGCCGATCGAGATCGCCGCCCGCTGCCCGAGCGCCGCCCCCGCGTAGACGCCGCGCGGCGGCAGGAGCCGCGGCTCGAGCACGTCGAGGTTGGCGGTCGGGAAGCCGAGACCGCGGCCGCGGCCGTCGCCGCGCACGACGACTCCCTCGACCTCGAACGGCCGTCCGAGCAGCCGCGCCGCCGCCGCGAGCTCGCCCGTCCGCGCGAAGTCGCGCACGCGCTGCGACGACACGCCTTCGACGAGCGGCACGAGCCGCACGTCTGCGGCCGGCAGGTCGGCCGAGCCGGGCCCTGCGACGAGGAGCGCGTCGGAGACATCGACGTGTGTACCCGGCGGGACGACGCGAAAGTCCGGCACTCCCGCCTCGACCAGCAGCTCGAGCCGCCGCTCGAGTGACGAGACGAGCGGTGTGCCCGTCACCGGATGAGGGTCGAACGTGACGACGGACGCAGGCAGCCCCGTGGCGAGGAGCGCCGCCAGCACGCGCCGGTGGCCGAGATGCACGCCGTCGAACGTGCCGACGGAGACCGCGCGAGCGGCCTTCACGCGAGCCCCGCACGCGCCAGCGCGTCCTTCGGCCCCCGCGCGACGAGCTCCGCAGGCAACCGCGCGAGCGCCTTGCCCGCCGGCAGCAGCTCGGCGTCGTCGACGGACGTCGCCTCCTCGACGGAGAACGGCCCGATCTCGAGCCGCCGCAGCGTCCGGCAGTGACCGCCGAGCGCCGCCGCGATCGACCGCACATACGTGCCCGAGCCGACGCGAAGGTCGAGCGTCACCTCCGCGCCGCTATACGCGATGACGTCGAGCGCGTCGACGCGCGAGCGCCGGATCGGCATGTCCACCTCCACGCCGCGCCGCGCCAGCCGGTAGGCGCGCTCGCCGCCGATCTTGACCGCGGAGGCGGCCGGGATCGGCAGCTCGACGACGCCACGGAGGCCCGCGAGCCGCCGCTCCAGCTCTTCCTCGTCCGGCGGGTCGTGCCGCGCGAGAATCTCCCCCTCCGGGTCGCCGGTCGAGGTCAGGGCCGTCAAGTCGACGCTGGTGACGTAGCGCTTGTCGAGTCCGACGAAGCATGGCGCCAGCTTAGTTGCCCAACCGGACAACAGCAGCAGCAGTCCGGTCGCGAACGGGTCGAGCGTGCCGGCGTGCCCGGTGCGCGCCTTGGTCCGCCGCCGGAGCGACGCGACGAGCGCGAAGGACGACGGTCCGGCCGGCTTGTCGACGAGCGCGACGCCGGCGGGCTCAAGCGCCCGCGGGACCACGGGACGCGTCGCCGCCCTGTTGCGCGGCGCGGTACTGGGCGCGGATGAACTCCGTGATCTCCTCGATCGGCTTCTCGCTCGAGAAGCCGGCGGCCTGGCGATGGCCGCCGCCGCCGTGCAGGCGCGCGATCGCCGAGACGTCGACCTCGTCCGAGCTCGACCGCAGCGAGATGCGCCGCGTCGGCCCGTCGGCCCGCGGCGGCTCGCGGATCAGCACCGACACGATGGCGCCCTCCACGGCGCGGAGGTAGTCGATGATCCCCTCGCTGTAGGGCTCCGCGGCGCCGACCTCGCCGAAGTCATTCCGTAGCAGGTACGAGACGACCACCGCGCCGCCCTCGTACACCTGCGCGCGCTCGAGCGCGCGCGCGAGCAGCTTGAGCTTCGCGAACTGCACGCTCTCGTACACACCCTGGAAGATGCGGTGGATGTTCGCTCCCGACTCGACGAGCTCGGCTGCGAGCCGCAGCGCCTTCGGCGTCGTGTTCGTGTACTGGAAGCGGCCGGTGTCGGTGACGAGCGCGATGTAGAGCGCCTCCGCGATCTCGGGCGTCAACGTCACGTCGAGCTCGCGGAAGACGTCGCGCAGCACCTCTGCGGTCGACGATGCGTCGGCCACGATTAGATTGACGTCACCGAAGCGCGTGTTGTCGTGATGGTGATCGACGTCGATCGTGTACGACGCCGTCTGCAGGATCTCCGGATCGGGCCCGAGCCGGCTCTCGTTCGCGCAGTCCACCGCCAGCAGCGCGCGCTCGGCGGCGTCCTCTGGGACGACGCGGTGGAGATCGGCGAGGGGCATGAACGCGTACTCGCCCGGAAGCGGCGCACCGCCCGCGAGATACATGTAGGCGTCCTTGCCGAGCTGCCTCAGCGCCAACGTCGCCGCGAGCAACGAGCCGAGCGCGTCGCCGTCGGGGTTCTCGTGCGTCGTGACGAGGAAGCGGTCGTGCGACCGGACCGCGTCGACGACCGCTGCGAGATCAGCCTCCTGCGTCGTCGTCTTCGTCTGTGACGAGCTCATCGATCAACCTCGACATCCGCACACCCTCTTCGACCGAGCGATCGTAGTGAAAGGTCAGCTGCGGCGTGCGCTTCATTCTCAGCTCGCGCCCGAGACGCGCTTGCAGGACGCCGTGCGCGGCTTCGAGCCCCTCGAGGGTCTTGGCGCGTTTGCGCTCCGAGCCGAGCACGCTGACGAACACGGTCGCATGTCGCAGGTCGGGCGACGTCTCGACGCCGGTGATCGTGACGAAGCCGATCCGCGGATCCTTGAGCTCGGCGACCGTCTCCGCAAGCACCGCCCGCACCGACTCGTTCACGCGCCGCATCCGGTCAGTCACTGAGGCTCACCACCTGCCGCTCGACGGCCGCACATTCGAACTCCTGTCCATGCAGGTAGCGCTCCGCGTCGGCGAGCAAACCTTCCGCGCCGCGGTAGTCGCGTGCGACACACGCGACCGTCAGCCGCGCGCGCTGCCAGAGCTCGTGATGGTCGACCTCCGCGACCGACGCGCCGAAGCGATGTTGCAGCTGCGCCTTCACGGACTGCACGAACTTCCGCTTCCCCTTCAGCGAGCCGGCCTCGGGGAAGTGCAGTTCGACCGAGAGGATCCCGACGTAGCCGGCGCCCACGCCGTCTCGCGCTACGACGCGGCGGCGGGGGCGGTTTCGCCGAGGCCGGTGCGCTCGACCTGCCGCGTCTCGTAACACTCGAGCACGTCGCCCTCTTTCACGTCGTTGAAGTTGTCGAGCAGGATGCCGCACTCGAACCCTTCGGCGACCTCGCGCACGTCGTCCTTGACGCGGCGCAGCGAGCCGATCGTCGTCTCGTAGATCACCGTGCCGTCGCGCACGACGCGCACCTGCGCGCCGCGGCGCACGACGCCGGTCGTGACCATGCAGCCTGCGATCGTGCCGATGCGTGACGCGCGGAACGTCGCGCGAACCTCGGCCTCGCCGAGCGTCTCCTCGGTCTCGATCGGCTTGAGCATGCCGACGAGCGCCTGCTCGATGTCCTCGGTGAGCTGGTAGATGACGCGGTAGGTGCGGATCTCGACGCCCTCGCGCTCGGCGAGCGCGCGCGCCTCGGCGCTCGGGCGGACGTTGAAGCCGACGATCAGCGCGCCGGCCGGGATCGCGAGATTGACGTCGTTCTCGGTGATGCCGCCGACGCCCTGGTGGATGACGTTCACGCGAACCTCGGCATGCTTGATCTTCTGCAGCTCCGACACCGCCGCTTCGACGGAGCCGACGACGTCACCCTTGAGGATCAGGTTCAGATCCTGGACGGCACCTTGCTGCATCTGCTCGAAGAGCGATTCGAGCGAGAGGCCCGCGGCGCTTCGCTGTGCGAGCTGCTCGCGGCGCAGGCGCTCGCCGCGCCCGTGCGCGAGCTCGCGCGCGCGACGCTCGTTCTCGACGACGCGTCCCGTCTCTCCGGCAGGCGGCGTCTTGTCGAAGCCGAGGATCTCGACGGGCGTGCCGGGCGTCGCCTCGCGCAGCTTCTCGCCGCGGAAGTCGTTCAGCGCGCGAACGCGCGCCCACGCGTCGCCGGCGACGATCGCGTCGCCGACGTGCAGCGTGCCGCGGTGGACGAGCATCGTCGCGACCGGCCCGCGGCCCTGGTCGAGGCGCGACTCGATGATCGGCCCGGACGCCTCGACGCTCGGGTTGGCCTTCAGCTGCTCGAGCTCGACGTCGGCGACGAGCAGCACCTTCTCGAGCAGCTCGTCGAGACCCTGGCGCGTCTTCGCAGAGACTTCCGCCGTCTGCGTCTCGCCGCCCCACTCCTCCGGCTGCAGGCTCTCGTTCGCGAGCTCGCCCTTCACCTTCTCGGGATTCGCATCCGGAAGGTCGACCTTGTTGATCGCGACGACGATCGGCACACCGGCCGCACGCGCGTGCGAGATCGACTCCTTCGTCTGCGGCATCACGCCGTCGTTCGCGGCGACGACGAGGACCGCGATGTCCGTGACCTTCGCGCCTCGGGCGCGCATGGCCGTGAACGCCTCGTGGCCCGGCGTGTCGATGAACGTGATGCGGCGTCCCTTGTGCTCGACCTGATACGCACCGATGTGCTGCGTGATCCCGCCGGCCTCGGTCGCGACGACCGCCGTCTCGCGAATCGCATCGAGCAGCGAGGTCTTGCCGTGGTCGACGTGACCCATGATCGTGACGACCGGAGGACGCAGGACGAGATCCTCGTCGCGGTCCTCGAAGACCTCCGGCTCTTCGTCTTCCTCGCCGACGTGCTTGATCGTGACCTCGCGCTTCAGCTCGGTCCCGATCAGCTCGACCTCCTCGTCGGAGAGCGACTGCGTCGCCGTCCGCATCTGGCCGAGGTTCATCAGGATCTTGATCAGCTCCGGCATCGGAACGCCGAGCGCCTGCGAGAAGTCACGGACGGTGACGCCCGACTGGACGGTGACGGGACCGGTCGGCGCCACGACCTCGCGCGGCTGCTTCGGGGGACCGACCTCCTGGCGGCCGCGGCCCTGGCGTCCGGGCGGGCCCGGGCGGTTGGCGCCCTGGTCGATGACGACGCGGCGCTTGCCGGCACGGCCGGCGCCGCCGCGGGGTCTGATGGGTCTGTTCGGTCTGGGAGCCATGGATCTACCGGTCAGTGTAGAGGCGACTGAGCGCCGGATCGACCTTCAGGGTCTGCTTGACCACGCGGTTGAAGCCGCGGCGCGCCGCCGCCCGCTCGAAGCAGAGCAACCGCCGGCAGGTGTAGACGCCGCGCCCTGGCACCGTCCGGCCCGGCGTCAGCACGCCGTCCACGGCCCCGAACCGCTGCAGCTCCGACTGGGGAGCCTTGCGCCCGCAGCCGGCACAGGTGCGGATCGGCGACGCGCCGGTCACGCTGCAGAAGCGCTGCCCTCCTCCGGCTCGGCTGCCGCGTACTGCTCCGCCGCGGCCGGCTCGGCCGGGTTCTCTTCGGACTGCTCGGCGACGGGCTCGCCCTCGGCGGCCGGGCCGTCGGCTGCCGGCTCGGTCTCGCCGCTCTCGTCCTCCGCCGCCTCGGCGGGCTCCGGCATCGTCGGCGTGACCGTGCCGGGTGCGTACTCGCCCGTCTCGGCCTCGATCTTGGCGAGCTCCTGGTGCGCCGGCACGCCGCAGAAGCGGGAGCCAGGCAGTGACGTGTTCGGACAGCGCTTGCCGTTCGCGAGGATCGCGGCACAGCGGCCGCTGAAGTCGACGTCGCCCTCGCCGCCGAACGCGGCAGCCGCCTCCTGCTGCGCGAACTCGGTGTCGGAGACGATGTCGACCTTCCAGCCGGTCAGCCGCGCGGCGAGGCGGGCGTTCAGTCCCTCCTTGCCGATCGCGAGCGCAAGCTGGTCGTCGGGGACGACGACCGTCGCGTCACGCGACTCGTCGTCGATGTAGACCTCTCGCACGCGCGCGGGCGACAGCGCCTTCGCGACGAAGCGCGCCGGCTCCTGGTTCCACGGGATGATGTCGATCTTCTCGCCGCGGAGCTCGGAGACGACCATGCGCACGCGCGAGCCGCGCGGCCCGACGCACGCGCCCACAGGGTCGACGCCCTGTGCGTGCGACTCGACTGCGATCTTCGAGCGGTAGCCCGGCTCGCGTGCGACGCCACGGATCTCGACGAGCCCGTCGGCGATCTCCGGGACCTCGAGCTCGAACAGCGTCTTGATCAGCTCCGGATCGCGGCGCGAGAGGATCACCTGCGGTCCCTTCGTCCCGCTGCGCACCTCCGTGATCACGGCCTTGATGCGCGAGCCCTGCTCGTAGCGCTCGCCGTCGACCTGCTCTGAGCGCGGCAGCAGCGCCTCGACCTTGCCGAGGTCGACGAGGACGTTGTTCCGGTCGCCGGCCTGCTGGACGATGCCGGTGACGACCTCGCTGACGCGGTCGACGTACTCGTCGTACATCATCTCGCGCTCGGCCTCGCGGATCCGCTGGAGGATCACCTGCTTCGCCGTCTGCGCGGCGATGCGGCCGAAGTTCTCCGGCGTGACGTCCTCGCGCTTGATCTGGGTCTCGGGAACCTGCGACCAGTCGAGGTCGAGGTCCTCGTCGGAGAGGAGCGTGTGGTTCTTCTCGCCGGTCTCCACCTCGACGCGCTCGAGCTCCTCGAAAGCGCGCTCGCGGGCGTCGTCGAGCAGCCGCTCCTCGAGGTCCTGGGGGATCTCGATCGAGAAGACGCGGAAGTCGCCTTCGTCGTCGAGCTCGACCGTCGCATGACGTGCCGCACCCGGGGTCTTCTTGTACGCGGCGAGGAGCGCGTCCTCGAGCGCCTGGATGAGCGTGTCGCCGTCGATGCCCTTCTCCTTCTCGATCGTGCGGACGGCTTCGATGATCTCCCTGGACATTTACGTTCCTTCCTCGACGAGGTTGCCGCGGACGATGTCCTCGTACGGCACCTCTATGTTGTCGTTCTCGGTCTTGACGGTGACTGCGCGGTCGCCGGCGTCGACGACCTCGCCGCGCAGGCGCTTGCGCGCGGGCGTGCGGAGCCTGACTCGGCGGCCGACGGCGTTGCGGAAATGCTGCGGCGTGCGGAGCGGCCGCTCGACGCCGGGCGAGGAGACCGAGATCTCCCACTCGCGGTTGTAGTCGGAGAGCAGAGCGGTGACGCGCTCGCAGAGCGCGTGGTCGACGCCGCGCACGTCGTCGATGAACACGGTGAACCCGTCGGGCTTGGTCAGCTCGACCGCGAGCACCTCGGTGCTCGGCAACGCGCTCTCGACCTTCAGTGCGATCTCCCGCGTCAGCTGTCTCTCCTTCTCGTGCGTGCTCACGAAATCCCTCGTATTTCACAAAAAATGGGCCACGCGGGCCCATTTCGGAACGGCTCGAAATGTGGTGTCAGAAGGATAGCAAGCGCGACTACTGGACGTAGACCCGCGTGCTCCAGCCTGCCGCGCCTACCCTCGCGTCATCGCGTGTACGTCGTTGCGGTGTCGCCCTCCGCGTTGTCCGACGGATCATCGCGTTGGGAGCCTCGCGTCACGCTCGCGGACAGACGGAACGTGTAGGACTCGAGCTCGCCCTTCGTATCGGGAAGCTCGTCCGTGTCGCCTTCCCAGCTCACGTCGAGACTGCTCCGTTGCTTGAGCCCCGGGACGCGACAGGTTACGTGCACCGTCGGCGTGCCGGAACCACGCGGCTTCTCGCATTTCAGCCCCCGGCCCGTAGGTGCGGCGCGCGCGAACAGGTCGAGCTCGTGGCTGCGCGATGATCGGACACTGATCTCGAGCGTCGCCGGATTGGTGGCCTCCGTGCCGACGCTTGCGATCGTCACGCTCGCGATGAATCCGCGCGTCCGCTCGGACTTGCCGAGCGTGAGACCGAGGTTGGCGTTGAGCGCGAGCTGGCCTCCGTCTCCGCCTTCGACGAACAGCGAGTACGACTGCCTCAGGGTCGCCCCGTTCGCGTCCTTCACGGTGATCTTGATCGTGTAATCACCCGGTCGCTTCGGCCGTCCTGTGAGGACTCCACTCTTGGAGAGACCGAATCCGAGCGGAAGCCCGGACGCCGTATAGACGTACGGCGGTACGCCGCCCTCGGCGATGAAGTTCTGACGGTACGCGGCACCGACCTGCCCGTCGTCGAGCTTCCCCGGCTCGGGAAGCATCGACAGCTTCGTCTCGACGGTCAGCCGGTAGTCGCGGACGATCACACCGCCGACTCCGTCCGACGCCGCGATGCGGAAGAAGTAGGTGCCGAGCTTCGTCGGCGTTCCGTCGAGCTCGAGACAACCTTGCTCGTAGGTGCAGCCGGCCACGGAGCGGAGCTGGAGACCCGGCGGGAGCTTGGCGCAGTCGTCGAAAGTCGGCAGATCGGCGCGACCGGTGTCGAGCTTGCACCCGAAGAGGCCATAGCCCGACCGTTGTCCGTCGACCAGAACCTCGAAGCGAACGCCGTACTGCTTGCCGATCGTCGCGCTCGGGAGGACCGGGTTGACAGGATTGAGGACCGCGTCGCGCACTGCCGCTCGCCCAGCGCCGCCGAAGGCCAAGACGGCGAGGAGCGCGGCCGCAATCGCCACACGAGGCGCCAGGCTTTGTAGCCGCATTTGCACCCGTCTCGATCATGCGCCGCGGGGCGAAACGTGTCAACGACGACTACGAACCAAGCACGATCGTGACGGGCCCGTCGTTTACGAGCTCGACGTCCATCCGCGCGCCGAAGACGCCCGTCTCGACGAGGACGCCCTGCTCGCGCAGCGCCTGACAGAAACGCTCGTACAGCGGCTCCGCCTGCTCCGGTCGTGCGGCCTCCGAGAAGCTCGGCCGGTTGCCCTTCACGGTGTCGGCGATCAGCGTGAACTGGGAGATCACGAGCGCCGCGCCGCCGGTGTCGAGCAGGGAGCGGTCGAACCTCCCATCCGCCTCGAAGATGCGCAGCTTCGCCACCTTCGCCGCCAGCCGATCGGCCGCCGCCTCGTCGTCGCCCGCCGCGACTCCGAGGAGGACGAGCAGGCCGGGCCCGATCGCGCCGCCCGGCGTCGAGGACGCCCGGGAAACCCGTTGCACGACCGCCCTCATGCTCCGGCCCACTATTGCCGATGGGATCCCTCGATGGGGGCACTGCCCACACCGCTCCCGCTGTCTGCGGTCGACACGACGAAGCCACCGCTCGGGCGGCTGCTCGTCGAGCGCGGCGTGCTCACGCTCGCCCAGCTCGAGGAGGCGCTCGTCGAGAAGGAAACGTCCGGCGCGCGGCTCGGCGAAATCATCGTCGCACGTCGCTGGCTGACAGACGCGGACATCGCGCACGCGCTCGCCGTTCAGCATGACCTCGAGTACCTCGACCTCTCTCACGTCGAAGTCGATCCGGCCGCCGCGCTGCTCCTGCCGGAGAAGTTCGCGCGACGTTACGGCGCGCTGCCCGTTCGTTTCCTCGAGGACGACATGGTCCTCGTCGCCCTCGCCGATCCGACGAACGTTCTCACGTCCGACGACTTGCGCCTCGCACTCGGCCTGAACGTTCGAGTCGCGGTCGCTTCGCGTAGCGACCTCGACAAGACGATCGACCGGATCTACCGCTCGGAGCTCGACGTCGCGTCCGACATCTACGAGGAGGGTCCACTCGACGACGAAGGCGCTCCGGAAGCCGTCACCGACATCCGCGAGGGTGCCGCGACGAGCGCGCCCGCGATCCAGCTCGTGAACCAGCTGATCGCGCGCGCGATCGACGACAACGCTTCCGACCTCCACTTCGAGCCGCAGGCGAACCAGCTGATGGTGCGCTCGCGCGTCGACGGCGTGATGCGCAGCCTCGGCACGGTCCCGAAGTCGCTGCAGTCGGCCGTCATCTCGCGCCTCAAGATCATGGGAGAGCTCGACATCGCCGATCGCCGCCTGCCGCAGGACGGCCGCGTGTCGATCCGCCTCGGCGGCAGGCCGATGGACCTCCGCATCGCGGTCCTGCCGACGACCTACGGCGAGCAGGTCGTGCTTCGAATCATGCGCGGCGTCGCCGGCCGCATCTCGATCGACGACCTCGGCATGAACGCCGAGGCGTACGCGTCGTTCACCCGCGCGATCCGCCAGCCGTACGGCGCCGTCCTCGCCGTCGGTCCGACCGGCGCCGGCAAGACGACGACGCTGTACGCCGCGCTCGACTTCCTCAACGAGCCGGAGCGCGTGCTGACGACGATCGAGGACCCGGTCGAGTCGCAGATTCCCGGCGTCAACCAGATCGAGGTGACGCCCAAGGCAGGCCTGACGTTCGCGCGGGGGCTGCGCACGATCCTCCGCTCCGACCCGGACGTGATGCTCGTCGGCGAGATCCGCGACGAGGAGACGGCACGGATCGCCGTTCGCGCCGCGATGACGGGCCATCTCGTGCTGACCACCCTGCATGCGCACAACGCTGCCGCGTCGATCGCACGCCTCAAGGACATGGGCGTCGAGCCGTCGCTGCTCGCCACGTCGATCAACTGCATCGTCGCGCAGCGCCTCGCGCGGCGGCTCTGCGTCGAGTGCCGTGAGGCCTACGAGCCGGACGCCGACGAGCTCGCGGAGCTCGGCCTCGAGGGCGTCCAGGGTCATACGGCCTATCGGGCGAGCGGCTGCATGCAGTGCGCCGGCACGGGCTACTCGGGCAGGGTGGCGCTGTACGAGGTGCTCAACGTCCACGGCCGCATCCGCCGGCACATCGAGGCGACGACCGAGGAGATCTTCGCGGCCGCCGTCGAGGAAGGCATGGTCACGCTACGCCAGGACGGCCTGCGCATCGTCCGTGAGGGCATCTCGTCGCTCGACGAGATCCGCCGGGTCACCGGCGACCGCCTGCACTAGCTGACTACTCGAGCTCCCGGATGCGGGATTCGTAATCCGGCTTGCCGGGTCGCAGCGAGTTCGCGAGCTTGTAGTGGCCGTTCGCCTCGTGCGCCTTGCCCTGCTTCTCGAGGCAGCGGCCGAGCGCGTAGTGCGCGTAGTCGTCGGTCGGCGACAAGTCGAGCATCGCGCGGAACTCGCGCTCGGCCTCGCGCCAGCGATGGATGCGGAAGTACGCGATCCCGAGCGCCTCGCGGATCGACGCCTTCTGCGGCTCGCGCCGCTTCGCCTTCTCGAGCGCAACCGTCGCCTGCGCGGCGCGGCCGTGCTTCAGATGCGACTTGCCCAGTTGGAATAACTCGTAGGTCTCGCTCATCGCAGATACGGGAAGTTCTCCCGGATCAGGTCTACCGGACGCGTCAAGTCGCGGGTTCCCGCAACGACGACGCCGCGAACCTCGAGCCCCGCGTCGAGCGCGCGCTCGTACACGTCGGCCAGCTCGTACGGCGGGCCCGGGAGGTCGTCGAGGAACGGTACGAGCTCGGCGCCGACACCCCAGAGCGGCACGTTCGTCAGCCCCTCGCCGCCGTGCACGCGCGCAAGGCGCGGTTCGAGCGGCGGCTTTGCACCGCTCGCGGGATCGCCGCGCCGCGCCGCAACCGCGCCCGGCGCTTCTCCCCACTCGTTCACGAACTGCTCGATCGTCCCGGGCGCGAACACCGTGTCCGCCGCAATGACGACCGCGGGCGTTTCCGCGCCGTGCGCGAGCGCGCGGCGGACGGCGTCGGCGGAGCCGCGCGGCTCCGGCTGGCGCACGTAGCTCACGTCGAGCCCGAAGGCCGCGCCGTCGCCAACGAGCGACTCGACCTGCGCCGCGAGATGGCCGGTGACGACGATCGCGCGCTCGACGCCGCCGGCGCGCAGCTCGCGCAGCAGCGTCCCGACGATCGGGCGACCGTCGATCGGCAGTAGCGGCTTCGGCCAGCGCTCGGTGAGCGGCCGCAGCCGTACGCCCTCGCCGGCGGCCATGACGATCGCGTTCACGAAAAGCCGAGCGAGCGGAGCGAGGCGAACCCGCGCGCGCGGCGCACGACCCCGACGCGCGAGCGGATCTGCGCACGCAGGCGCGCGAGCTCCGCGCGTGCGCGCGCGGCGGCTGCGCGCGCGTCGCGCGGCGGCCCGAAGCGCGCCACCGCGAGCTCGCGCGCGAACGGCGCCGCATCCACCTGCAGCTCGCGCCGCAGGACGTCCGCCAGCTCCTCCGGTGCGACGCTCGCGGCGACCGCCAGCCGTTGGTCGGCGAGGAAGTCCGCGAGGTCGGCGCGGCATGCCGCCGCCTGGCGGCGTGGATCCGGCGTCGCGTAGCGCAGCTGGCGGCGCGCGGCCTTCGCAAGCGCGATCAGCGCGAGGACGCAGAGCGTGACGAGCGCCAGCAGCTTGCCGAGGCTGCCGCCGCGCCGCGCGACGGCGGTTGCGACGCTGCGGCTCTTCGGATGGCGGATGTCCGTTCCTGCGAACGACGCCGCGGGCGCCTTGTCGCCGAAGCTGTTGTCCTGGTGGAGCGCGGCCGTGTTGAGCAGAGACGCCGCGACGCCGCCGATGATGTTCGCAGCGGCGGCGACCCTGAAGTCCGGCGAGGAGACCGAGTACGGCGCCGAGAGCGAGCCGCGTCCCGGCGTCGGGTCGAACGGGAGCCAGCCGTAGCCCGCGAACCAGACCTCCACCCATGTATGCGCGTCGTGGTCTGTGACCGTCCACGTGTGCGTCGCAGAGTCGTACGTCCCGCTGACGAAGCCGGCGGCGACGCGTGCCGGCACGCCGAGGTAGCGGAGCATGAGCGTCATCGCGCCGGCGAAGTGCTGGCAGTAGCCCTTCTTCGTCTCGAGGAAGCCGGCGAGCGTGTGCGAGCGCGCCCCCGGGTGCTGCGAGTACGTGAAGCCGCCGGTCGAGCGGAACCACGACTCGAGCGCGAGTGCAGCGGCGTACGGGCTGCGCGCGTCGCCGGCGACACGGCGGGCGAGCTCGTAGAAGACCCGGCCGGACGGATGCAGGCGCAGGAACTGCTCGAGCGCGGCGGCGCGCCCAGGAGCTCCGAAGGCGGCGGGAGTCTGCGCGCGGGGCAGGACTTCGAGGTAGTCGAGGACGGCGAGCGGGTAAGCGGGCCGCGAGCGCGCGAGCCGCGCCGGCGCCGGCTGCGGCGACCAACTCCACGCGGAGTAGCTCATCCCGTGCCCGAGGCCGCCGTCCACGAGCCCGATCCCGCCCCGCGCAAAGCCGCCGAAGCCGGCGCTGTACGCGACGGGGATGCTCGGCGCGACGAGGTGGTAGTCACGCAGCGCGGCGATCTCGAAGTCCGCCTTCGCCCAGCGCGCCGAATTGAGCTCGCCGGCGACGGCGAGCGGATCGCCCCGCGTCAGGTCGACCTTCCCCGCGAAAATCCCCGGCTGCGCACGCACGAGCGTCTCGATCCAAACGCGTCCGTCGAAGCGGTCGAGCGTCGTCGAGCGCCAGTAGAGCGACCTCGCCGGCGCCTTCACCTTGAACACCGTCGTCACCTTGCGCGGCCACGTGAAGCCGTCGTAATTCGACCTCCACACGTACTGCACGCCGACCGGGTGCGCCGGCCGCGTGTAGAAGTCCCACGCCTCCCAGTGGAGGAACTCGCTCTTCGCGACCGCCGGCTGCGTCGTCGCGGCGAGCGCGGCGACGACGAGCACCGCTCCGGCGAGCGCGGCGCGGAGCGCCGTACGACCCGCGCCACGGCGGAGTCCCGCGAGCAAGAGCAACGCGGCCGCGAGGATGACCGCACCGCGCACGAGCTCGCGGCCGGTCGAAAGCAGCGTCGCCGGCCAGCCGGCGCCGACGAGCAGCACGAGCACCGCGCCGAGCGGCCGGCGTGAAGCCGCGACGAGGCCGAGCGCGGCGGCGAAGCCGAATGCGGCCGCGAGCAGGACCAGGTGCATGTCGGGATGGAAGGCGGGATCGAAGGGCAGACGCACGTCGTAGAAGTCGAGGACGCCGCTCCAGAACCGCGGCGCGACGTGCTCCGCGAGTCGGCGTGGATGGTCGAGCGCCCACCGCGTCGCGACGTCGGCCGCGACGATCGTCGTGAGCGCGAGCAGGACGAGCCGCTGCCGGAACCGCGGCGCGAGCGCCGGGACGAGCGCGAGCACGACGAGGGCGAGCGCGCGGCCGCCGTCGTGCTGCGGCTGCTCCAGCCGCAGCCAGTTCGCCACGATCACGACCGCCGGCAGGAACGCGACGAGCGCGCTACGCACGGATCGCCTCCAGCAACGCGGGCGCGCCCAGGACGCGCTGCAGGTCGTCGCCGGGGCGCGCGACCGCGACCGCGACGCCCGCGGCCTCGAGGCGCAACAGCGCAGGCTGCGGCCGGCCGGCGGCGTCGACGAAGACGACCGCGGTCTGCCGCCGCGCGACGGCCCGCTGCGCGAGCCGCTCCACGAGTCCCGCCTCGAGCCGCGCCGTCACGACGACGAGGTCCAGCGCGAGCGTGGCGGGATTGCGCTCGCCCGTCAGCAACCGCTCGACCGGCTCGACGCCGGTCGGCTCGACCGCCGCGAGCAGCTCGAGCGCGCGGCGCCAGTCGCCCTCCGCGAGGATCCGCTGCGTCTGCACGGTCAGGGCGCCGACGACGAGCGCCGAACGCCTGCCGCGCCGCGAGAGCGCGTGCGCGATCGATCCCGCCGCGCGGACGGCGACGTCGAGCGCGTCGCGCGGCATCCCGCGCCAGGCGTCGAGCACGACCGCGAGGTCGTCCCGCGGCGAGTCCTCGAGCTCCTTGACGTGCAGGCTCCCCCGTCGCGCCGTCGTCCGCCAGTGCACCTTGCGCAACGAATCGCCGACTACGTACTCGCGGACGCTGTGCAGGTCGGAGCCGGCCGCCTGCTGGAGCAGGATGCGCCGCCCGTCGCGGGCGTGGACGCCCACCTCCGAGAAGACGCGATCGAGCTCGACGAGCCGCGGATAGACGACGAGCGCCGGCTGTCGCCCGAGCGGCAACTCGACGCGCTCGAGCCCGAAGGGATCCTCGACGAGCGCGCTCGCCGACGCGATCGCGTAGCGGCCGCGCGGCAGCGCCGGCAGAACGTACCGCGACCAGAGATGACTGCCTTCCCGCTGCAGCGCCGTGCGCCGCTCGCCGAGCGTCTCGAACCGCTCGACGAGCATCACGCCGACCGGCGCGCGCGCGGCTTCGAGCTCGAGCTCGACGCGCAGGTGGACGTCGTCGCCCTCGAGCGGCTCCGTCTGCGTCGTGCGGCGGAGCTCGACGGGCCGAGCCGTCGAGCGGACGGCGAGCCAGGCGAGCAGCACCGCGAGCAGCAGCCCGACGGCGACGACGTCGAGCGGGCGCGAGCCGAACGCCCACGCCGCGAGGTACGTGAGCGCGCCGAGCCCGAGAGCCGCCCGGCCGCGGGGGGTCACGGGACCGGGGTCCGGTCGACCGCGTCGCTGACGACGTCTTCCGCCGCGACACCCGAGGAGCGCGCTTCCGGTGCGACGATCAACCGGTGCGCGAGCACCGGCACGGCGACCGCCTTGACGTCGTCGGGGGAGACGAAGTCGCGGGAGGCCGCGAGCGCGCGCGCCTTCGCGACGCGCAGCAGCGCGATCCCGGCACGCGGGCTCGCACCGAGGTAGAGGCGCGGGTCGTCGCGCGTGTGCTGTAGGAGCGAGACGACGTAGCCGTTCACCGACTCCTCCACGTAGACCTGCTTCGCCTCGTCGGCGACCGCGAGGATGCCCTGGCTGCTCGACACCGGCTCGAGCGAGTCGAGCGGCGGCGCCGACGTCTGCTCGTCGAGCATCCGCGCCTCCTCGGCGGCGGGTGGATAGCCGAGCGAGAGCCGCATCGTGAAGCGGTCGAGCTGCGCCTCCGGCAGCGGGTAGGTCCCTTCGTACTCGATCGGGTTCTGCGTCGCCGCGACCATGAACGGCCGTGCGAGCGGGTAGCTCGTCCCGTCGACGGTGATCTGCGATTCCTGCATGCACTCAAGCAGCGCCGACTGCGTCTTCGGCGACGCGCGGTTGATCTCGTCCGCGAGCAGGAGGTTCGCGAAGACGGGCCCCGGCCGGAACTCGAACGCGTTCGACCGCTGGTCGTAGACGTTGACGCCCGTGATGTCGGAGGGCAGCAGGTCGGGGGTGAACTGGATGCGCGAGAACGTGACGTCGAGCGAGCGAGCGAGCGCCTTGACGAGCATCGTCTTACCCACGCCGGGGAAGTCCTCGATGATCAGGTGCCCCTCGCTGATCAGGCAGAGGACGACGAGCTGCAGCGTGTCGCGCTCTGCGTGGACGACGCGCGCGACGTTGTCGGTGACGCTGTCGATCGTCTGCGCGGCGTCGCGCGCCTGAACCTGCGTCCTATCCATCGAGCAGCGCGACCGCCTCGTCGAGCACCGCCGCCGCGATCCGCGACTTCGGCGCCTTCGCGATCCGCTTCTCACCCCCACGCGTGATCAGCACCACCTCGTTGTCCTTCGCGTCGAAGCCGATATCGGATCGCGCCACGTCGTTGTAGACGACGAGATCGAGGTTCTTGTCAGCGAGCATCGCCCTCTTTCGCTCCAGACCGACCTCCCCGAGTTCGGCCCCGAAGGCGACGATCACCTGGCCGTTCTCGCGCCGCTCGGCGAGCGTCCGCACGACGTCTTCCGTCGGCCGCAACTCGACCGTCCATGCATCGCCCGACTTCGCGCGCTTCCCCTCGTGCTCCTCGGGGGCGTAGTCGGAGACGGCGGCGGCCATCAGGACGAGGTCGGCGTCGCCGTGTGCGAGCGCCGCGTCGAGCATCGCGGCCGCCGTCGGCGTCTCGACGAGCCGCACGCCGTGCGGCGCGGGGACGGCGAGGTTGGCGGCGAGCAGCGTCACGTCCGCGCCGCGGCGGCGCGCCTCCTCCGCGAGCGCGACGCCCATGCGGCCCGACGAGCGGTTGCCGACGAACCGCACCGAGTCGAGCGGCTCCCGCGTCCCTCCCGCGGAGACGAGCACCTTGCGCCCTTTCAAGGTTGGGGGGCCAAGGAGTTGTTTGGCGCGGCGGAAGATCTCCTCCGGCTCGCTCATCCGACCGAGGCCCGACTCGCCCTCGGCGAGCTCGCCCTCCTCCGGCCCGATCAGCTCGACGCCGCGCTCCAGCAGCGTCGCGACGTTCGCCTGCGTCGCGGGATGCGACCACATGCGGTGGTTCATCGCCGGCGCTACAAGGAGGGTTCCGGCATGCGCGAGCGCCGCTTCCGTGAGGACGTTGTCCGCGATCCCCTGCGCGAGCTTCGCGAGCGTGTTCGCGGTGCACGGCGCGACCACGAGCAGGTCGGCGCGCTCGAGGTGGGGATAGACGTCCTCCTGTTCGGGCCGCCGCGCGAGCGCGGCGAACGTCTTCGCGCTCACGAACTCCTCCGCGCCGCGCGTCACCAGCGGGATCACCTCGTCGCCCGCCTTGACGAACAGGCGCGTCAGCTCGCAGGCCTTGTAGGCCGCGATGCCGCCGGTCACGCCGAGGAGGATCCGAGTCACGGGCACATTGTGCCCGCTAGCGGACTACTTCTTCGCCAGCGTGAACTTGAGCTTGCCCTCGGAGATCTCCTCGAGGGCCATCGTCAAGTAGTTCTTCGAGCGGGACTCGACCAGCGGCGGCGCGAAATCGTCGAAGGTGCCCTCGCCGAGCTGGTGGTGGTAGTTGTTGATCTGCCGAGCCCGCTTGGACGCGATGATGACCAGCGCGTAGCGCGAGTCCGCGCGCTTCATGAGTTCATCGATGCGGGGATGGATCATGGCCGCGACATGGTAGCTGCGGCCGCCAGTGCTCGCTCCACGATCTCGGCGAGCTCGTCTGCGGCCCGCTCGCGGTCGTCGTTCTCGACGACGTAGTCGAAGCGGCCGGCCTGCTCGAGTTGCCGGCGCGCGAGGTCGATCCGGTCGGCGATCGCGCCGGTGGACTCCGTCGCGCGCTCGCGCAGTCGTCGCTCCAGCTCCGCGACCGGGGCCGTCACGAAGATCGTCACCGCACCCGGAACCTTGTCCTTCACCGCGAGCGCGCCCTCCGTCTCGAGCTCGAGCAGCGGCGCGCCGCCCTCGTCGCGAATGCGGTCGATCTCCGACAGGAGCGTCCCGTAGCGGTTGCCGACGTACCAGACCCACTCGAGGAAGCCGTCCTCGCCGACGCGGCGAGCGAACTCGTCGTCGGAGAGAAACCAATACTCGCGGCCGTCCTCCTCGCCCGGCCGCTGCGGCCGCGTCGTCGCCGAGACGGCGTGGCGAAGCACCGGAAAGCGCGGGAGCACGAGCGAGATGAGCGTGCCCTTGCCGGCGCCCGAGGGGCCGGTCACGACGAAGACCGGTTTGGCGGTTCGGCCGGTCACGTTTTCGATGCTCTCGGGCGCGAGGAGCAAGCGATGCAAGGACGCAGGCCGCGCTCGTAGTGATCAACTACGGGCGCGGCCGAGGACGCGGCAGCGCGCCGCTCATCGTGCGCGAGAGCGCGAAAGGCGTGGCCGGTCGGGCCGCCAAGGCTAATGGCGGGCGAAGAGGCCGACGAGCTCGGCGCGCTGCCGCTCGGAGAGGCCGCCGACGGTCTTCGACTGGCTGATCCGGCACTGGTTGAGGAAGCGCGCCGCCTTCACGCGGCCGAATTTCGGCACGGCCATGAGGATGTCGAACACCTTCGCGGTCGAGACGTACTCGGGCGGCGAGTTGAGGATCGCCTCGATCTTGACGTGCCCTTCCTTCAGGTCCTTCTTCAGCTTCGCGCGGCGCACGCGGATGTCGTTCGCGCGCTTGAGCGCCTCCATGCGCTGGTCACGCGACCTCGCGGGGGCTTGGGCCTGAGCCTTGGTCGACGTCACCATGAGCGTGCGAGTCTAACAACCTCGCGCGCGCGGTCAATCACCCACGTGCGGTGCTTTCGACGCGCGCGAGTCCACCTTCGTGC
>WNGA01001059.1_pt1 | contig 42626 bp, 39 predicted proteins | sample 5400061 | NCBI WGS metagenome assembly WNGA01 (sample SAMN13153366, study PRJNA577476) | soil metagenome | isolation source: 100 cm soil or saprolite under grassland replicate 2 | place: USA:California | collected 2016-06-15 | reverse complement strand
AGGCGAGCGGGAGCGATCGAGAGTGAGGTGCAGACCATGCAGCCGATCAGTACTTTGAAATCATTTTCGCGAGCGCGCTGATACAGCTGGAGCGCTTCTGTTAACCCGCCGGTTTTGTCGAGTTTAATGTTGATTGCTTCGTAGCGATTCTTCAAACGGGGAAGGTCGATCGTCGTGTGGCAACTTTCGTCGGCGCAGACGGGGATCGGATGTTCGAGCGTTTCGAGCACGTCGTCGGCGTCGGCGGGAAATGGTTGTTCAATCAACTCTACTCCAAGGTCGTTCAGCACCGAGATCGTGTTTCGATAATGACCAGGTGACCACGATTCGTTGGCGTCGATGAGCAGACGCGGGTTTGGCGCTGCTGCGCGTACAGCTTCGACACGCGCACGGTCGGCGTCATCGCCAGCAAGTTTCAACTTGAGAATTGGCAAATTGATCGCAGCTGCCGCGGCATCGGCCATCCTCCCCGGCGTATCAAGACTGATTGTGAATGACGTCTCGACTTGATCGATAATCGGAATGTTCGCCAGTTCCCATGCGCGTTTGCCGGAGCGTTTCGCTGCCAAGTCCCACAGCGCGCAGTCCAGCGCATTTCGCGCCGCGCCGGGCGGGAACAATTGCTGAAGTTTATCGCGATCCAAATTAGCGACGCTCGCTAGGGAGTTGATCTGCGCCAGGACGGAATCCACGCTTTGATTGTAGCGCGCGATCGGCACCCCTTCGCCGCGTCCGGTGTATTGTCCATCACTCACACTGACTGTTACGACACACGCTTCGGTACGGCTGCCGCGTGAAATCCGGAACGGGTGATTCAGCGGAAAGATTTCTTTCCTAGCTTCGATTTTCAAAGTGGTGAGTGATACGTGACAAGCGGGAACATGCCAAACAATTTCGAAATTGAACGGTGACCCCGCCGAGGCTGTCTCAGCTTCCACTATGACCAAACTCATTGCGCTAGTGGCGGCGAGCGCATTCGCAGCGGGAACAATGTTCGCGGGTGAACATGGCGATTGCGCGAAGAAGGCAGGGAATGAAGGGAAGATGGCCTGCATGGCCTCTTTTGCGAGTCTCAACCTGACAGCAGATCAGAAGACGAAGATGGAAACGGCGATGACCGAACACCACAAAGCAGGGTGCACGGAAGCAACCGAGGCCAAGTTCATGAAGGATGTCGAGGGCATCCTTACTCCGGACCAGTACGCGAAGTTCAAAGCGGAGTGCAACAAGGAGAAGAAGGAAAGGGCAGGCGCCTAAACACTTTGCTTTCCAAAACGGCGGTCGCCGCCGTTACTATCGGCACAATCATGATCGCGCTCGCTTCGGCGAGCGCGACTTGCGTATGCACGAAATCTTTACGCTTCTTAGTTTGCCGCATTGTCATCTGACGCCGCAATCTGGAAGATCGACACCATGAAAATCACCAGAAACATCGGCATGCTTTTGCTCGCGGTTTACTTAATTATCGATGGTCTTTTAGGGTTCGGCTTGAATTTGGGTCCAGCCATCTTCCTGCTTTATTTTGTCGCACTTGCGGCGGGCATTTGCATTCTCATCGGCAAATAACGCTAATCCCGTCCCCAACGTCGCCAGCGGGATTCAGCTATTTCAAATATTTATCGAACCACGCTACGGTCTGCTCCAGCCGATCGACTTGATGCTTGGGTTCGATGAACATATGGCCTTCGCCTGGATACACGATCAGCTTTGTTGGCACGCCGAGCGTTTTCAACGCGTGCCAGAATTCGTACGATTGCGACGCGGGGCATTCGGCGTCGCGCTCGCCGACGATTACGAGAGTGGGGGTCTTCACATTTTTAATGAAGCGAATGGGCGAACTTTTCTCATAAACGGCTGGATCGTCGTAAACGGACGCGCCGAAGAACGGGATCATCCAGTGATCGATCAAGTTCTGACCATAGTAACTCTGCCAGTTAGCGATGCCGGCACCTGCGACAGCGGCGCCGAAACGATCTGTTTGCGTGACAGTCCACATGGTCATGAAGCCACCGTAACTCCAGCCGGTTACACCTAGACGTTTCGGATCAATTGGATATTTCTTTATCGCAGCATCGACCCCGGCGAGATCGTCGCGCAGATCGCCGCCGCCAAAGTCTTTCATGTTCGCACGAGTGAATTCTTCACCCTGGCCATAACTGCCGCGTGGATTGGGGAGTAGCACGTAATAACCGCGGGTGGAAAGCGCAGCGATGATCGCGCGCGACATTCCAAACGACGCCGGCCACTCTGATGTCGTGACGCCGGATGGTCCGCCGTGGATAAGCACGGCCATCGGATATTTCTTGCCGGGGTCGACTTTCGCCGGCGGCACTACCCAGCCCTGAATGTTAGATCCTTCGTTTGTCCACTCGATGCTTTCCGCTTTGCCCCAGTAGTTCGCCTCCAAACCAGCGTTGTTATTCGTGAGCTGGCTCCATTCGCCAAGCGGACCCGCGAAAACTTCAGGCGGCGAATTGTAGGTGCTTCGAACCGCGGCGGCGATTTTCCCATCTTTCGACAACGCGAAGTTCGGAAAATTTCCAAATGCGTGAATGCCTTCCGGCCCTTGCCAAATCGTTTGTGCAGAATTGTTCGTTACATCGAAGTCGGAAATTGCGCTGCCGCCGCCGACGTACTCGACTACCAGAATGCGATCGGGCGCTAGCCAGAAGAATGAATTCACCGACGTTTTTCGGCTCGACGTGCGATTCATGACATCGCGACCGTCAAGACTCATGGTGACAAGGTCGCCACCGTGAAATCCTTCGTCGCTCATCAAGCCTTCAATGAAGGCGATCGATTTGCCATTCGGCGACCAACGCGGAACGGCGACTTGAAACCAGGGTTTGTAGATTGATGTCGCATTACCCTTCGCGTTGTCGACTGTGTAAATCTGCGCTATCCACCAATTGTTGTCGCCAGGACCAGGGGCCGCCGTTGCGACAAATGTTTTGTCGTCGGGTGACCAATCAAAATCATAAATGTGAAGATCTGGCGGCGACACCTGGCGCAGTTGCCCGCTCGCGATATCGAAAACAGCAATCCGCTGATTGTGAATGGCAGTATCGATAACGCCTGTTGTCTGAGGCGCGGCCACCAGTGGACCTCCACCACCCGCGCCTTCGATGTACAGGAAGGCAATCTGTTTGCCGTCATGCGACCAACGTGGCCGCGCTGCGTATCCACTTAGCTTTGTAATTTTCTTTGCGTCGGAGGCATCCCCTTTCACGGTCCAGAGTTGCCGCTGGTCTTTTTCGCCGGCGCTGGAGAAAAACGCCACGGTCTTCGAATCCCGGGACCACGCGAGATCGAAATCAGTCCTCTCACCGGTGCTCGAAAGCCTAACGAGTGTTGCCGGCCCGTTTCCGGAAGTTTCGCGGATATACGTCTGTTTCGATGTTGTTGCGGCGGTGGATTGCGCCCATGCCAAATGCGCTCCATCAAGAGAAAGAGCGATGTCGCCGTACAAAACAGTCTTGCCCAGTTGTTCCGTCAACTCCTGCATATTTTGAGCTGCCAATGTCATCGGAATGAAACAGGCCAAAAGAAAATGCTTCATCTTGTGATCCTGACAAACGCATGAGGCAGCGACAAGAAAACACAGTGCGCAGCACGCGCGCTGTAGTGTGCGCTGTCCTCAGCGCATTCAGAGCGTCCTGTACTGCGGGGAACTCCGCTGATGAGAGCGGACGCTACAGAATCGCTCGGATTGTTATCAGTTATTCTGTGGGCGACCGCTGAAAGCAAATCGCTTTATCGCCGGTGCGGCTTGCTAAACCTGCCGATATTTTGCAGCTACGAGGTGATACTCTTCGGCGGTGCAATTAAGTGCGCAGCGCCTTCGTGAACCGGACCAGTTCGTCTGCCAAAGTTTCGATGCGCCGAACAACTTTCTTGTCGGTGATGTTGTCGCCGTCGAAACCATCACTGGTGGCGAATACAAACCGGGGAATAATCACGCAACGAAAATCCAGCATTAGACTGTTTGCGTATGCCATCACCGACATATAACTGCCCATCCCGCCTGCGGCGCAAACAAAGCCGACGATCTTGTCTTCCCATGCGCTACCGGTGAGCTCGATCATGTTCTTGGTCGCCGCGGCAACATCGTAATTATAGACAGGCGCAGCGATGATTATTCCATCGGCGGCTTCAATGGTAGCACTGAGCTTCTTTGAACCTGGCATGCCGTAACATTTGTCCGCATCGCACAGCGGCAGATCCATTTCGCGGATGTCAATCCAATCACAATCGATTTTCTGCTTTTGCAGGTGCGCAAACGCTTTCTGACCCATCCGGCGGCTGTTGCTGTCAGGGTTGCCGCTGGTGCTGATCACAAGATGCTTGGGCATTGGTTCGCTGGAGAGTCTCTGAGGAAAGCAGGAATGCAAGGACGACGCAGAAACTGTCTTGAATTCCGCTAGTCCTGATTTCCTTAGCGATTTTGCGTTCTGTCGTAAGGAATAATGTTGTCCCACTCGTCGGCGGAAGAGCGAGCGACGAACGCGACCACAGGCTCGGTATCGCTTGTGTTAAACACTTCATGCGGCACGCCGGGCTTGATGTAGATGAAATCGCCGGCCTGATTTTCAATCACTTGTTTCAGGCCTGGTCCGAATTCGTGCCGCACTTTTCCTTCGATGATATAGAGGATCACTTCAAAGCCGACATGGATGTGCGCGTAGGCGACGCCGCCCGGCGGAATAGTGGCGATGTTGGCCGACAGGCTTGTTGTTCCCACGTTCTTGCCCGACATGCCCTGTTTATAATGGATGCCATTCCAATCACGCCGCGCGCCCCCGCCACGAATCGTTAGAATTCCACCGTGATCTTCCACCGCGCCGATGTCGATGTTGTTACCGCCAGTTTTCATACAAGCTGAAACTTAACATCTGCACATTGCGCACATGAACAGAGATTTTTCGCGAGAGCGTCCAATCTCCTAAAAAATTCGGAGCGCCCGTCTTCCGCTTGGCACAGCCGCAGACTGTCAGTTTTTTACTTCAAACCGGCGGACCGCAGACCAAGGCCCTGAAACGCCGCCGTTATTCGCGCGGACGCGCCACCACATCGTGAGTGTTGGCAGCGTGCTGGTGCTGAATTGTGAGGGCGTCACGGTTTGATTCAGAATCAATGGCGAAGGAAAATCATTTCGATCGTCAATCTGGATGGTATAACTCGTCGCCCCGGCGACGTCGCTCCAATCGAACGTGATGTTTGTTCCAGGCGCGAAGCGCGCGTCTGCCGCCGGACTGATAAGCGACGGTGCAGTAAGGCCAGGTGTGGGGGAGGGCGGAGGGGTGGGCGAAGCCGGAGGGGTGGGCGAAGCCGGAGGTGTGGGCGAGGGTGGCGGTGTGGGGGAAGGCGAGGGAGGAGCGCCGGCGGTAACGGTCAGGTTAGCTGAAGTGGTTGTGTCGTAGAACGCCGTGATGGTGACCGATGTGTTGCTTCCGACCGCGAACGTTGTCACTGTGAAGTTGGCCGACGTCTGTCCGCCGGGAACACTGACGACGCCGGGAACACGAGCGACGTTGGCATTGCTTGTGGCAAGGGTGACCGAGATTCCGCCTGCGGGAGCGGGCGAGCTGAGAAACACGGTGCCGGTCGCATTTGTTCCGCCGCTTACGCTCGCCGGAGTTATCGTCATCGATTGAAGCAACGGCGGTGCGTTCGGATCGGGACTCACGTTAACGAAAATGGATCTTGTCACGCCGCCTGCGCTTGCGAAGACGTTTCCGCCGGTAGGCAGCCCGGTTACGGGGCTGGTTCCAATGGCGAAGCTGGTTGCGCTGTTTCCTTCCGGGATCGTGACGCTTGCCGGCACATGGATGATCGAGGGATTATCAGTCGTTAGGCTAATCGTTCCGCCACCGGCCGGAGCTGGAATCACCAGCGCAACACTCGCCCGACCGGAATGGCCGCCGATTAGATCCTGACCGACAGGACCGATCGCCAGCAACGTGGCCGGGCCAGGAGCGGGATCGATTTCCAGGATTCGCGCCTGCGACCCGCCGGATGTCCCGTAATGACCCTGAATGAAAACCCAACGCGGAAACGGAGTCTCGGGCGCGGGCGTTGTCGTGAAAGTCGCGCTGATGCCGCCGGCGGGAATCGTGACACTCTGAGGAACGATCACCTGACCTTCCATGCTGCCTTGCAATGTGACGACCGCGCCACCAGCGGGAGCCGGTGAAGTGAGCCGGAGTGTTCCGGTGACCGTGCCGCCCGATAGAACGGTGGAACTGCTGAGCGTTAACGAGGAAAGACTCGGTGGAGGCGGAGGACTTCCAGGAGGAGTTACGGTCAACGAGGTTTGCGGCGCGCGATAGCCATCGATGTCAGTGCCGGTTTCGATGATGACGCGGGTGGCAACTGAAACTGCGCTTGTCGGAATTGTAAAATCGACATCGGTTGCGCCTGCGGGAATGACAACGGTAGGCGGCGGCCTAACGATATTGCGATCGCTGCTGACCAGCCGAACGGTGGTGCCGCCCGGAGGCGCAGCGGTTTGCAATGTCACCGTGGCATTGACCGACGTCCCACCGACCACGCTCTCGTTACTCAAACTCGTACCGTAGAGAATCGGAAGAATACCGAACGAATTCTGCCCGCGACCATTGGCGAAGCCGGCAAATAAATCTCCGATAATTCCAACGGAGACGCCGTTGTTCGGCACTGGGCCGGTGGCGATATTGGAAATGGTTGCATCGGTTCTTCCGGCCGGAACGGTAACCGTGGTCGCTGGCATGTTTACCTGCGGAATGTCGGTCGAGAGCGACACAACTGCGCCGCCCGCTGGCGCCGGGTTATCCAACATCACGCGCGCGTGCGCGGTGTTGCCACCGTAGGCGTTGACGGGTTCGGCGAGAATCGCGAACAAATTTATATCCGGCGGAGCGACTGGGGCAGTTACCGTGATCGCGCGTCCAGCCGACCAGAGACCGGCGACGTCGCCGTGCAATGCGCGCACACGCCAAAAATAATTTCCGGGCGCGAGCAGATCCCGCGTGATCATGTAATCGGAGCGGCTTGGGCTCAACAACAGAACATTCGTAGCAGGCGCGAAATTGGGACTTGTGTTGACTTCGACGTCGTAGCCCGGCACCTGCGGGTTCGGGGTATCCGACCAATCCAAAAAGAATGGAAGCTGCACAGTCGCTCCGTTAGCTGGCGCGACCGGCGACACGCCTGCCGGAATGGGGGCGGCATTGGTGATCTGCACTCTGAGTGTCGCGGAAGGAAGACTGCGCACACCGTCCATGGAAACGGCGCGTACTCTATAATAGATGGTGAGCGGATTTCCCCACAGCGCGCCGGATTGAGTGCCGAAGTATATCGGCGAAAGCGTGAGGTTGATTGGATAAGAAAACGTCGGTTCGTCATCTGCTTCGAGCAGGTAATACTGAGCATTCACCACCGACGACCACTGGATATTGAAACTCTCACGCACGTGAAACTGCGCGTTGTTCGCCGGCGTGATAAACGAGGGCGTCGCGGGTGCCGATCCCGGGCCGGTGACAGTGAAAGTTCGTACCGTCGACCAAGGCGAATCGACGCCGCCGTTCGGGCCAAGCTGTGTAGCTTTCACCCGCCGGAAATAAGTGCCGTTAGGCAGGCCGCTCACCTTATCCTCGGTCGGGGTCGGAACTAATGGATCGGAATCCATATTCGTAAAACCGGAAGCAATCACGATCGTGAAAGCGTTGGTCGTGCCGACTTCCCAAGTGTAACTACCGATCGGCCCCCCGGGCGCGGAGACAGGATTCCAATCTAGTGTGATTGGCTGAACCAGAGATGCGCCGTTGGCGGGACTTACCAGAACAGGCGCGGGAGGTCCAGCAGGCGTCGGAGTCGGGCTGGGGTTTTGTCCGTGGCTTGCAAATGTTGAGCTGTTCCAAACGAACAGCAAAGCCGCGATCAATACTGAATAACCTTTTGTTCCAAACATAGAGAGACGCAACCGTCAGCCGGAGCAAAAGTCTAAGCCGTAAAGGTGAAGAAACTGTTACTTTCGCTCGCTACCGTTCAATTTTCGCGGCTTAAGCGTCCTGCTACTCGCACATCAGCAAACGAAGCGCGGCAACTTTCAACTTCAGAGGATGCGTTTTTTTTATTTGCGCCGACGTGAGCCACCGAGTTCCGCGCGTCGCGGACATGTTACGAGGTGATCGTTGACCATGCCTGTCGCTTGCATGAAGGCGTAGCAGATTGTGGAGCCGACGAATTTGAATCCGCGTCGCAACAGATCGCGGCTCATGGCGTCAGATTCGGCACTGCGCGCGGGTACGTCAGCCAACGTTCGCCAACGATTCTGTATCGGGTTGCCGCCAACAAAACTCCAGAGATACGCGTCGAAACTTCCGAATTCTTTTCGAGCCGCGAGAAAGCCTTTCGCGTTGTCGATCGCAGCTGCGATTTTCAATCGGTTCCGGACGATCCCATCGTTGCGGAGCAATCGCTGCACATCTCGCTTGCCATAGCGGGCGATCTTTTCCGGGCGAAATCCGTCGAATGCCTTTCGGTAGTTCTCGCGCTTTTTCAAAATGGTGTTCCAGCTCAATCCCGCCTGCGCGCCTTCCAAAATCAGGAACTCGAAGAGCACTCGATCGTCGTGTACAGGAACGCCCCATTCCTCATCGTGATAAGTAATGGCCGGTTCAGTCGTGGCCCAGGCACAACGCGGCATCACGAACGGTAGCGCGACTTCCGCCGCGCCTGCAACGCCGAACGTCCAACATCCAACATCCAACGTCCAACATCCAATTGCGAACGCGAGATCGCTCGTCGAATTGCCGGAATTCTAGGTTCTTTCGTCGTCTTCTGTGCGATGCGTGGAAGATCTGATTTTGTGCGCGATATTGTCGCCAATGGTCGCAGAGCTCGGTCAATCTGATTATCCAGGCCTTTGGTGGGAGATGCTGCCCGACCGGCGCATCGAGTGCCGGCTCTGTCCCCGTTTTTGCAAACTAAACGAAGGGCAGCGCGGATTCTGTTTTGTTAGGCAACGCGTGGGCGATCAAATGGTGTTGACCACCTATGGTCGAAGCAGCGGGTTTTGTGTCGATCCCATTGAAAAGAAACCGCTGAACCATTTTCTTCCCGGCACGAGTGTGCTCTCGTTCGGCACTGCCGGATGCAATCTCGGCTGCCGGTTTTGCCAGAACTGGGACATTTCGAAAGCTCGCGAGTGGGACAAGCTTGCTGACGCGGCGTCGCCGGAGCAAATCGCGATTGCAGCGGTGCGGCTTGACTGCCGATCCGTCGCGTTTACTTACAATGACCCGGTAATCTTCGCCGAGTACGCAATCGACGTCGCCGATGCGTGCCGTCAACGAGGAATCAAAGCAGTCGCTGTCACCGCGGGGTACATCACTGATGATGCGCGCCCGGAATTTTACCGGCACATGGACGCGGCGAACGTCGATTTGAAGGCGTTTACCGACGCGTTTTATCATCGGCTTTGTTTCGCGCAGCTCCAGCCGGTGCTCGACACGCTGAAATATCTTCGGCACGAAACGAATGTCTGGTTTGAAGTCACAACGCTGTTGATTCCGGGTGAGAACGACAGCGACGAGGAGATCGATCGCGCTTCTGACTGGTTCGTGGAAAATCTCGGCGCGGATGTGCCGTGGCATTTCACGGCGTTCCATCCCGATTTCAAAATGCTGGACAAACCGCACACGCCGCCGGCGACTCTCACGCGTGCCCGTGAGATCGCGCGTTCAAAAGGCCTTCACTACGTTTACACAGGCAACGTACACGATCGCAAAGGCGGCAGCACATGGTGTCCCGGTTGCGGCGAGCTGCTAATCGAGCGCGACTGGTACGAACTCGGTGGATGGAATCTCGAAGACAGTCAATGCCGTTCGTGCGGCTACGAAATCGCAGGCGTTTTCGAAGAGCAGCGTGGCGATTGGGGTCCGCGACGTTTCCCGGTGAGACTAGGTACAACCCGGTAAATCTGTAGGGGGAAGCACTTTGCTTCGAGAATCGACGGGTACCAGCTACTGCGCGGGTTGCTTCGTCGTCGGACAAGCAGAGCCTCCGTCGAAGAGGATTTTCCACGAACCATCCGGCTGTCTTACCCACGTCGAAGTGAAGGTGCCGATCTGCACTCCTGCTTCATCGAAAACGGGACCGCTGGAGAACCCAAGGTCGCCAGCGGCGTTTGTAACAACGCGCTCCGGCTGCCAGCGGAAAGGTGCGACTGCTGGTTTGAAAAATTCTGACCAGCCCGCGATCACTTCTTGCTTCCCACGCATAGTATTACGACGTCCGAGAAACTGAGCATCGTCAGCGAGGTACAAGAAGAACTTTTTCGCGTCGCGGTCTGCGAATGCTTTGGCGAACGCGATCTCTGTGGCGCGCACTTCTTCAGCTCGATCCGCAGCAGAAGCCGGTAATGCCAAAACGAGAAGAAGCAGGCAAAGATTGCGTCTCCTACTGCTCGAACAATTCAACATTGCGGGCGTGACGGGGGAGCCGATAGAAGGAGCGGGACGGCCTAGCGTGGATACCAAAGGAAGACGCTTCATGCGCAAATGCTGATCGAATCGATTTCGATCGACAATAATGAAACAGTTTCTGTAGGGCGTTTGACTCGTTCGCTCCCGCTCACTCGCTCTAACGAGCTGCCCGTCGATGTCGCTCGCGTCCCCGCGGCTCCGTTCTGTGAAACGCCTGGCATTGGCGTTTGACACAAACGCCCTACAATTCATGAGCGTACATGTTTGTCGGACATTACAGCGTTGCTTTCGCGTGCAGAACGGAACGAAACAAAATCCCGCTGTGGGTATTGTTCGGGGCGGTGCAATTTCTCGATTACATCTGGGCGACACTGGTGTTGCTGGGGATTGAGAAGCTGCGCGTGGTCAAAGGCTTCGCGGCGGGCAGCATGCTCGATTCGTATTTTCACCCGTATTCGCACAGTTTGATCACGGCGGTGATTTGGAGCGTCATTGCGGCGCTCATTTACAAGGGACTCTGCAGCCGACACGGCTGCCACTACAGTAGTAAGTCTGCGCCTTTGATCATCGGCCTGGCAGTTTTCTCGCACTGGATTCTCGACCTCATTGCGCATCCTCGCGATCTCGCGATCTACGATAACACTTGGAAAGTCGGGTTTGGTTTGTGGAATTATCGCGACCCGGAGTTTGCGTTGGAGATCGCGCTGCTCGCCGGCGGGATCGTTCTGTACCTTGCGCGAAATGCGATGCCGGCAATTCGCAAGGGAGCTGTGATCGCGTTCGGGCTTGTTCTCGTCATTGTTCAGATCGGCGATACGTACGTGCCGCGCACGCCGCTGACGGATAAAGCCACGGTAACGGGTGTTTGGGTCTTCTACACGCTCTTTGTTCTTATCGCGTTCGCCGTGGAAAAGATTGGCAGTCGGAGAAAAATTAATGCCCGTGATGACAATCATTTTCGGAGTCTCTGGCGCCGGCAAAACAACGGTCGGTAAGCTGCTGGCGCGCGAACTCGGCTGGCGTTTTATTGAAGCCGACGATTTTCATCCCGCCGCAAATACCGAAAAGATGCGCAAAGGTCATCCACTGACCGATGAAGATCGATGGCCGTGGCTGGACTGTTTGCGCAAACAAATCGAGCAGTTCCTTTCCGCCGGAGAAAATGCCGTCTTGGCCTGTTCAGCGTTAAAACGTGCTTACCGCGATCGTCTGCGCGTCAGCGATGAAGTAAAGTTTGTGTTTCTTCGCGGTGACTATGCGCTCGTCGAAAAGCAACTGCGCAGCCGGCACGGGCATTTTATGCATGCGAACTTGTTGCAAAGTCAGTTCGATGACTTGGAGGAACCACAACCGGACGAGAACGTGCTAACGATCGAACTGGGACGAACGCCGGAGGAGATTGTCGAGAGAATCAAAACGAAACTGAATTTGACTGACAGCGGTTAGCTCGATGTCACAGCTCTGGTACCGCGCGACTGGGCGGCTGGTGTCAGTAGCATGAGAATCCCGGCTGCAATTGCACAAAACATCAACACCACGAATCCGGCGACGAAAGAGTCGGTTTCAGCGCGGAGATATCCGAACGCGTACGGTCCTGCGAAACCTGCGAGACTGGCGAGCGCGTTGATCGTTCCCACGGCAACTGCCGCCTTGGAGTTGGTGAGGATTTCCGTTGGAATCGCCCAGAACACTGGCAGAAATGCCATGGGCACGCAGATGACGCTCAACAGTAAAACCGTCATTACATTCGAGCTGAACAGACTGATCAGGCACAAGAATCCGCCCGCGCCGATGAACAGTGGAAACCCAGCGTGCCAGCGTCTTTCGCGACCTTTGTCGGAATGCCATCCGTTGAACAACATCGCGAAGAGCGCCACAACGTAAGGCACTGCGCCGAACAGGCCGACCCGCAGATCTGAAAATCCGGATTGGTTTTTGAGAATAGTCGGCAACCAAAAAATCACACTGTATCCAATGAAGTATTGAAGAAAGGCTGCGGTGGTGAGCAGGAGCACAGTACGAGATCGGAGTGCCTGACCCCTCGTTATCGATGGCCGGCTCAATGGCTTTTCTTGTTCCAGCTTTTGCAAAATCCATTGCCGCTGCCCGGCAGTTAGCCAGCGCGCCTGACTCGGCCGGTCTGTCAGAAAGAAAAATGCCACGGCGCCTAACAAGATGGCGGGAATACCTTCCACAAAGAAAAGCCAGCGCCAGCCTTCGATCGCGAACCAGTTGTGACTAAGTATCCAGCCAGCCACGGGGGATCCGATGACCAGCGATACAGGAATTGCAGCCATGAAGTTGCTCGTAGCTTTCGCCCGGTCCTCCTGGCTGAACCAGTGGCTCAAATAAACGATGACGCTTGGGAAGAACCCGGCTTCAGCGGCGCCTAACAAAAAGCGCGCCAGGTAAAGTTGTGCGGGAGTGTGCACGACTGCGGTGAGCGCGGTCAGCGATCCCGACACGATCATGGTTGCGCAAATCATCCCGCGCGCGCTCCACCGTTGAGCAAGTACCGCGCCCGGTATCTGCAGGGCCACATAGCTGAGGAAGAAGACGCCGATGCCGAACCCAACTACGCGATCGTCGAACCCAAGGTCACGCGCCATTCCAATCGCCGCGTATGCCACGCTGGTGCGATCGAGGTAGTTGGTGATGTAAAGGAGGAAAACAAACGGAAGCAACCGAACGGCAATGTGGCGCCGCGTGTGTTCTGCAGATGAAGCTACAACGGACGCAATCGCGTGTGAGTGAACTCCGGTCATCTGAGATGCCTTCGCGAAATCACTGGAACAGGCGGGAGTATAGCCGAGTTGCAGAATTGACCAGACGAAATACGGCGCAGTGCGGGAGACACATCAGCGCACTCAGGGTGGTCGTGACTTTTGCGATTTGTTTGGCTGCGGCGTGTACAGATTATCGCTCTCGACGTTGAAAATCCGGTTCCATCGTGCGCGATAATTCTCGAACGCGATCTGAGCGCCCAATTGCATCAGTTGTTCTTCGGAAAATTGCTTTCGCAAACGCGCATACAAATCGTCAGAGACATTCGCGGGCGTATCAGTCATCGCGTCAGCCAGCTCAATGACGAGGCGTTCCGTGTCATTGAATGATGTCCGGTCGTCGCTGAGCACAGCGCGCAATTTCTCATCGCTCAGGCCTGCTTTTCTGCCCACGGCAGAATTGACATCTATTCAGAAAGGGCAACCGACTCGCGCCGCGGCGCGGATTTTTCCAAGTTGAATGTAGCGCAACGAGACAAGTCGTGTGCGGCTGAGCCCCGCTTCCATGGCGATGCCGCCCCAGACGAGTCCGGGCAAACGCATCTGGATCTTTGCTGGCGTAAAATCTTTCCCAAACATTTTGCGCATCACGCCGTAAAACCACCGCAGATGCCAGGGTGCGTCCTTCTTCTCCAAACCTGAAATTCGAGCCATAACGTATTCATAATCGGTTCCAAAAGTTCGTTTGGCCTTGAGCTGCGAAGTCAGGTCCCGGGTGCATGGCTGCACGTGCGACGTTATGCTATGCTTCGAGTGATGGACTCAGCTGCTGCGGACAACGACAGCGTGCGAGATTTTATGCCCGATGTGGATCGCACGTTGTTGCGCGAAAATCTGAAGCTGACGCCAGAGCAGCGACTCGAAAAATTTGCGAGTTTTATGCGGTTTATCGCCGAACTTCGTCGCGCTGGCGAAAATGTGCGGCGCAGCGGCAAGGCGAAGATTGAGTGAGCCCGAATCTTGAGAAGCTTCTGCCGACGCTCGTTGGCGCTGGTGTGGAGTTCATTATTGTCGGTGGCGTTGCAGGCATCTTGCACGGTTCGGCTCGCGCGACGTATGACGTCGACCTTGTTTACTCTCGCAACGAACAAAATATTCAGCGGCTGGCCAGTGTCCTTGCGCCGTACAATCCATATTTACGTAACGCCCCATTGGGTCTGCCGTTCGTACGGGATACCAAGACAATCCGCCATGGCCTGAATTTTACTCTGACGACGACGGTCGGTGACATCGATCTCCTTGGCGAGGTCGTCGGCGGCGAAACTTATCAGAAACTCCTGCCGCGTTCCTTTGAAGTTGAAGCATTCACGGTCCGCTTCAAATTCATTGATCTTGCGACGCTGATTCGGATCAAGGAAGCAGCGGGGAGACGAAAAGATTAGGAAGCAATCGCTGAGCTGCGCGTTCTGTTGGAAGAGATCGAAAAAAAGCAAACCTAGGCATGCGCTGGTCGTTTGAGCGAAAGAAATTTGCTCACCAGCGCGTTTGTTCCCTTTTCCAAAAGCATGCCCCACGCACTGAGGACGGCGAGGGTGGGGATGCAAATCAATAAAAACGCCCAGATAGGCACTTCCCGAATACGAAGCCCGATCCAGATCACGTACGGCTGGTGAATCAGGTAGAGGCCATACGAATACAGGCCGACGAGGCCGAACAATTTGGCGGGCGAGTTAAACAGCGAAATCAATCCAGCGATGCCGACGATTTCCAGCATGCAACATGCGCCTGTGGCGAAATCGACAAAGATGTAATCGTAAAGCCCGTGATAGAGTTGCAGTGCCGCGGGGTAAAGGATCAAGCCCGCTCCGAATCCCGCGCCGCGAAGAAGGAACCATTCCATGCGCGCGGGCGATTGCGTATACCACATTGCCAACGACATCCCCAGCGCAAATTCCGGCAATCGACAAATCGCGAAACCGCCAAGTACCCACAATCCGTTTTGCGGCCAGAGCACGAGCAAGACGTAGCGCGAAAAAAATCCTGCACCGCATCCAACGAACAGAAACCACCATGGTCCAACACGCCGCGCTGTCCAAAAGAGCAGGGGAAAGATCGCATAGAACTGGATCAGCATGGAGAAATACCACCACGCCGCGTTTAGATACATGAAGTTCATCTGGATATCGATGAACCGCAGCCCGAGCAGGCTCAGGATGATGCGATCGTCCACCGGTTCGAGACGGGCGATGAACGGTGATACGAGATAAATCAGGTGCGCCACCCAATACATCGGGTAAAGCCGCAGGAAGCGCGCCCAATACCACGCGGCCCAGGCAATTTCTCCCTTTTCGGTGCGACGCATGGTCGATTGCATCAGTGTCCAACCGCTCAGAATAATGAACACACCAACGGCATGGAAACCGAGACCCGATATTTTGAACCAGGCCAGTCTTAAAACTGTGAGCGCGCTCGCGGCGAGATTGCTCCAATCAGGCGGCGGAAGCACGCCATGTTGGAAGTAGGTGGAAAAAAAATGAAAGTAAGCGACGAACAGAATCGCCAGGCCCTTTGAAATATCGATCCAAAGCAGCCTTTTCACCGCATGGGCTTAACAGCGCGAAGCAGCCCGGGTCAAGACGTATGCTGGTTGGAGTGGCGTCTGACAGAGACGCCCTACAAATGCAAAACCAACGTGATTGACTCTCATCGCCTCACTCGCTAGAGCGGAATTATGTCGGTCATAAACGCGCGTGACCAGAAGCTCGAACGCGAACGCCTGCTCGTTGTTATCGCGACGATTGTCATCAACGTGATCGCGGTTTCGCTGCTGACGTTCGCCCCGTGGTCGGACTGGCGTACGGGTGCCGCTCTTAATTTTGTCGACAATTGTTTGCTTGTGGGGTTTGCAGTCGTTAGGCGGGACGCATTGATCGCGCGATTTCTTCTCTTCGGAGTTGTAGTCGGGCTCACAGAGCTTGCCGCTGACGCGTGGCTGGTCGATTACACACGCACGCTCGATTATTCCATTGGCGGCGGTCCGATGCTCTGGCGCTCGCCGCTTTGGATGCCGCTGGCATGGGAGGTCGTGGCCGTGCAGTTCGGATACATCGGGCTGCGTTTATGGGAGCGTTTTGGCACGCCCGGCCTGCTAATGATCGGATTGCTAGGCGCCATCAACATTCCGTTCTACGAAGAGATGGCGCGCCGAATTCACTGGTGGCAATACAGCGGTTGCCGAATGATTTCGTTCACGCCGTGGTACATCATCGTCGGCGAATTTGGCATTGCGCTGGTGTTCGCATTGCTGGCGCGCATGCTGCGGCGCGGTTCATGGCGTGATGCGATTGTCGCTGGCATAACTGGTGGCGCATCCGTTTTTGTTTGTTACGCGGTGGCATTCCTAATTACAGACCGGCTGATCAACTGATCGAACACGGTAAGATAACAATAGTGCATCGCATCGTTTCATTGTTGCCTGCCGCGACCGAGATCGCGGCTGCGCTTGGGCTAATGGATCAGGTCGTTGGCGTTTCACACGAATGCGATTTTCCGAAGGAGGCGAACGAGAGACCACGCGTCACCCGTTGTGCCCTGCACGGTGCGGAGCTGGCAAGTCGGGACGTGAATGAATGGGTGCGGCGGACGCTGCGTGAGAATGGAACCATCTACACCATTGACGAACCGCTTCTGCGAAAACTCCAGCCGGATGTAATTCTGACCCAAAAATTGTGCGACGTCTGTGCAGTCGGTTACGGCACGGTTGCGAAACTCGCGGAAACTTTGCCGGGTCTTCATCGAGTGGTAAATCTCGAGCCTTCCAGTCTAAACGACATTTTCGCTGACATTCGACGCGTGGCCGAAACGTGTGACGTTCCAGAGCGCGCCGAGAACCTTATTGCAACTTTGTCCCAGCGCGTTGAGAACGTGCGTGAACGAGCAGCGAAGATTCCGGATCGGCCACGTTGTTTTCTGATGGAATGGGTCGATCCGCCATTTTGTTCCGGTCATTGGGGGCCGGAGTTGGTCGAGATTGCGGGTGGCCAGGATCCCTTAGGCCGAAAGCATCAGCCGTCGGCGCAAATCCAGTGGCAACAAGTGTTGGATGCGCGTCCAGAGATTGTCGTACTTGCACTGTGCGGATACGACATTGATCGAGCGCGCCGTGATTACGAACTGCTCAGACGATTTCCTGATTTTGGTTCAATTCCCGCTGCGGATAGCGGCCTGGTGTATGTCGTAAATGCCAGCGCATACTTCGCGCGTCCCGGTCCTCGCATTGTGGACAGTCTGGAAATTCTCGCGGGAATTTTGCACCCGACGGACTTTCCAGAGTTCGTTTCGCGCGGGCCCGACGATCCGCGCGTGGTGCGAATTGGCTGAGCTCGCCAGGCAGAAAGAACAGCAGCAGAGTGAAACAGGTGCGCATGAAAAGAGTTCCTCGCTCCCATGTCCAGTGGATGACATTGGAGGACAGTCATCTTGCCTGTCGAGCAACCGAGCGTCCCGCTTGGTTCCAAGCTAGTCGGCAGGCAAGATGCCCGCCGGCCTCACAGCCACGATGGCTGTGCTCCGAATGCAACAAATCTGCGTGAATCTGCGGAATCTGTGGATCACTTTTGAATATGCGAATCAGCGAAATGAATTGGATGATGGTGGAGGAATACCTTGGGCGCGATGATCATGCAGTGCTGCCACTGGGCTGCACGGAGCAACATGCTTATTTGAGTTTGAGCACCGACAGCATTTTGGCGGAACGACTGGCTGTCGAAGCAGCCGAGCCTTTAAGCGTTCCTGTATTTCCGGTATTGGCCTACGGCATCACGCCGTATTTCCGCGCGTTTTCGGGAACGATCACTCTTCGCGTGGAAACCTACATGTCGGTGATTGGTGACATTCTCGATGCGATGGCGGAGCAGGGGTTCAAACGCATCCTGATGGTCAATGGCCATGGGGGCAATACGCCTGCGCAAGGATTGGTCGGCGAATGGATCGCAGATCATCCCGGAGTGCGGATCAAGTTCCACAACTGGTGGAACGCGCCCAAAGTCTGGGCGCAAGTGCAGGCAATCGATCCCGTCGCTTCCCACGCGTCGTGGATGGAAAATTTTCCGTGGACGCGCCTGGCGAAGGTCGAGGTGCCTTCGCATCAGAAGCCGATGAGCGATCCGGAGAAACTGCGAGGCCTCAATCCGAAATCAGTGCGGGAACATCTGAAGGACGGAAACTATGGCGGGTTGTACCAGCGAGACGACGAAGAAATGATGAAGATCTGGCGGACAGCGGTGGAAGAAACGCGCGCGTTACTTAGCGACGCCTGGGATTAAAATGTCTGTCATGTTGAGCGGAGCGAAACATCTCTGGATGTCCTTCGTTACAGTGTAGCACCGAAGGATCAGAGATTATTCGCTTTGCTCAGAATGACAGGAAGCCAAAGGGCGCGTTCGTTTCAGCCATTGTAATCACGCTCGCCCAAAAACGTCGCGCAATTCCTGCTTGGCGTTTTCTAAAATCCGCTTCTGTTTCTTCGGCAAATTTTCTCCCGCTCGATTGATGTAGAAGTTCAACATCGACATCGCGGATTGATAAGGTGTGCCCTTACGCCGCTTGCTCTGTTCTGCGGAGTGTTTCAACGAACGCGCGATCTTGCGCGGATCTTTTGATCTGAAGACGTCGTGCTCGAGATCAAGTGCGTCGCTATGCTTCGTTACTTCTGCCGACCATCGGCGACTGCTGTGGCGCGCTCTAGTCTTTGACGAAGGCGGCTTCGAACGCGTTGGTCTTTTGCGTGATCGCTTCATCGCTCGACGCTAAACTGCGCTGCCCATGCGCGTTGTGTTGACGAATTCCTCGGTGTGATGATCGATCTGCCGCCCTTTGCGTCCACTGCTCGTGTGAATATAAAGCCCGTCTCGCTCAACTGTGGCAGTCGATGGAGGCGGTAGATCGATTTCGTATTTTGTCGGTTGCCGGTGATCGGCAAGTTGCAAGTCAGGGCGATAGACGCTGTTAAATTTCCAGATCATTCGCAGGAAATTTGTTTGTCCACGAAGCAAGTGTCGCACAACGATTCCTGCGCACTGCCGCAGCCCCTCCCAGCCTAGATGTTTGCGGGAGAGCACGCGTTGCGTCTCGACGAGCTCCTTGTAAAACTCCGGTAGCGGCAACTTGGTCGGCAATACTGCGTGTTGAATGTCGAACAGGCGGTAATCTCGCGTGGTGAGACGGCGTGATTCCGTGTGCCAGGTTTCCGTGCCCGGATAAGGCGTGTTGATGCTGATGTTGACGACCTCGGGAATTTCCAGACACCAATCGCGCACGACTTTGAAGCGTTCGCGGTCCCACGACGGATCTGCAATAATGTTTACGGCCACCGTGATGTCCAGCGAGCGGGCAAACTCCAGCGCTTCGAAATTTTTGTTAAGCGTCACGCGTTTGCGATAGCGTTTGAGACCTTCCTCATCTATCGCTTCAAGTCCGAGGAACATGGTATTTAGACCGAGGCGTTTCCAGAGTTTGAACACTTCCTTGTTGCGCAACAGCACGTCTCCGCGCGTTTCGAGGTAATAACGTTTTCGGATGCCGCGGCGCGCAATCCTTTCGGCGATCTGCATACCGTGCTCGGCTTGGATGAATGCTACGTCGTCCACGATGAAAATGCCGGGCTCGTGGATCTGCGCCAATTCTTCGACAGCGCACTCCGGTGTTTTCACGCGGTAATTGCGTCCGTAGAACGTCCAGGCGCTGCAAAAGACGCAGTCCCACGGGCAACCTCGGCTGAATTCAATGGAAGCGGCCGGATCGAGCTGGCCGATGAAATATTTCCGGCGATGTCGCACCAGATGGCGAGCAGGCAACAAATCATCAAGTGACTTGACGAACGCCGGCGGCGGACTGCGGTGCTCAAGCGTCACGCAGCCGGGAACCTGTTTCAGGTCGCGTCGGTTTTGAGCGATCGCATTCAACAGCCCGGTGATCGCCGTTTCGCCTTCTCCGGTCAGCACGCAATCCACAGCACCGTCGGCGTGCCGCAAAATCTCATTGGGAATAAATGAGACGCTGTGGCCGCCAACACAAATAAAGACGTCCGGCAACAGGTCGCGCGTCGCTCGTGCCAGATCAATAATCTCGGGAACGTTTGCAAGATAATTGCCGCAGAACGCAATCACGTCCGGTTGCCAGTGTTCGACCGAGCGGAAAAAGTCCCGGTGCGATTCGCATTGCAGATCGATCAACCGCACCGAGTGCCCGGCGCGTTCCGCTGCTGCGGCCACAAGCTCCAACCCGAGCGGCTCCAGCCGAAGGTAAATCTTCGAATACATCAAACAACTGGGATGAACCGCCAGGAATTTCATTTCGTCAGTACACGTAGAGGTCTGTCTAGTTCTTCGAACGACATGCTTGGAAAAGGAAGCGGACAACAGGACTCCTTTCCATTCTTCGCATATTATTAGGGATGCGCGCGTATTTTTCGCACCCCAGAGGGTTTGCCGCCCATTCGGAATATTGACAGTTGCTGGATCGGTTCGGTGCGATTCATATGTTACAGCATAAAGAAATTCTATGGCAGAAGCATCCAGCGAACTTGAGGGACCTGATTTTGAAAAGGGCTGTGAGACCGGAAACGTGCGCGATGGAGAAATGCTTTTGGGTCATGCGTTTGGGGAACCGGTTCTTGTGGCCAGACGCGGTGAAGAGCTTTTCGCCATCGGCGCAACGTGCACGCATTACGGCGGCCCGCTGGCGAAAGGTCTGATGGTCGATTGCACGGTGCGCTGCCCCTGGCATCATGCGCGGTTCCATTTGCGCACAGGGGAAGCTATTGCAGCGCCCGCCTTGAATAACGTCGCGTGTTACAACATCGAGAAACGCGGCAAGCGATTTTTCGTAACCGGCAAGTTCGATAAAAAGGCGGATCGCAGACCGAAATCATCTCCGGCGAGTGTCGTGATTATTGGCGCAGGCGCCGCGGGCGGCGCCGCGGCTGAGATGTTGCGTCGCCAAGGCTACGATGGGCCGGTTACTTTGATCGGCGCAGATGAATCTCTGCCGTACGATCGGCCGAATCTTTCGAAGGATTATCTCGCTGGCAGTGCGCCAGAAGAATGGATCCCGTTGCGACCGCCCGAATTCTATCGCGAACAGAAGATTGATGCACTTACGAACACGACCGTTACAAGCATCGATCCGAAAGCCAAACAGGTCACGTTGTCCGACGGCCGTTTGTTAGGCTACGGCGCGCTGTTGCTGGCGACCGGTGCTGAACCCGTCCACCTTACGATTCCGGGTGCTGATTTGCCGCGCGTTTGTTATCTGCGAACACTGACTGACAGCCGGCGCATCATCGAAAAGGCGAAGAACGCGAGGCGCGCGGTAGTTATTGGCTCAAGCTTCATAGGACTGGAAGTGGCGTGGTCGTTGCGCGAGCGCAAGCTGGAAATCGCGGTCGTCGGAAGAGATTCGGTGCCGCTCGGGAAAGTTCTGGGAACCCAGATGGGAAATCTGGTTCGCCAAACGCACGAAGCGCACGGTGTGAAATTTCATCTCGGTCGAACGCCCGCAGCAATTCACGACAGATATGTGGAGCTCGATGACGGAACGAACTTGGACTGCGATTTAGTGGTTGTCGGAATCGGCGTTCGGCCAAACACGCGTCTTGCTGAGCAAGCAGGCATCGCGACTGACAAAGGTGTGTTGGTCAACGAGTTTTTGGAAACGAACGTTCCCGGAATTTTTGCCGCGGGCGACATTGCGCGCTGGCCCGATCCGCGCGCCGGCCGAATCCGTGTGGAACACTGGGTTGTGGCTCAGCGCCAGGGTCAGACTGCCGCGCGTAATATTCTCGGCGCACGCGAACCGTTCACGACTTCGCCATTCTTCTGGAGCAATCATTTCGATCTGCACATCCACTACGTCGGTCATGGCAGCAGCGGCGATGACGCGAGTGTATCCGGTGATTTGAAAGCCAAAGATGCCTCGGTGATCTTTCGCTCTGACGGTAAACTAAGTGCTGTTGCGAGCGTCGGTCGTGATCGCGAGAATCTCAAAGCTGAAGTAGCGCTTGAGCGCGGCGAGGAATTCTCTCCATCATGATTTCGCTGCGCGCGGAGGCGATGGCTAACACTCCGCCCGCGCAGGCAGATGTTTTTCAATCGCGTCGATCAACTCTGGAATGCTGATCGGCTTCGCGACCAATGGATGTCCCTGGATGTGAAGCCCGCTCTTTGCCTCACCGTGCGTGACCAAAGCCGTCAGGAAAATTATCGGGGTGTCGTGCAACTCACGATCGGATTCAATTTGTGTCGCTAATTCGCCTCCATCCATTTTCGGCATGACGATGTCGATCAAAATCACGTCCGGTTTAAAATTGTGGGCGGTTTGATCAGCCTTAGCGGCATCGTTTTCTTCCAGTACGAGATACGGGCCGGATCTTTCCAAAAGGATTTTTACAAGGTGCGTGCTGTTCGCATCGTCATCGACGATCAGAATCCGTCGTTTTCCTTTGGCTGCTGAGCCAGAGGCGGGATCCAGCGGAGGCGAATCAGTGCCGGCCACCGGCGGGACAGAATCTGCTTCGAATAATTTCTTCATGACTTGCCAAAGCGTCTAGACTTCCGGGAAGTCGTCACGCGCTCAGCCAGGTAACAAACCATGCTCCCAATAAACCCAGAAGCATACCGAGCAGCGGGCTGGACACGGCAAACCAGAACGGAATCATTTCTTTTAATGGAATTGTTTCTCCCTCTACATTTGCAGTTTGAACAATCGTTTTCATATACTCCAGCCTATTGTTCGGATCGGCCGCTGGGATCGCGCGTGTGTCGGATTGTTTATTAAAGTCGCGACGTTTGCCGACTCGATGGCCCTCGTTTTTAAACAACACTTATCTGCCAGTTGCGGTTTTCCCAGCGTTGATCGCGTTTCCAAAAAATTGTAAACGCAAACACTGAACCGGCCGACCATTGGGCGGTTGGAAAATCTGCGAACCAAAGATTCAGTTTCTCCTGGTGCATCGTCTGCGACTCGTTAGTCCGCTGCCAATTGTCCGTTGACCATGTGATGCTCGCCTCTTCGGCGAGGATGATCCGCAAAATCTTGCCGCGCGACATCCGTCGCAGCGAATGCCGCAAAGTCCAAATTTCATGCCGATTCGGCACCGGATTTACGACGTATCGCTGGTAAGCCGGTTCGACGCGATAGAAGCAAACGCCATCGTGCCGGCTGCGGACGAGCGAAAGATATTCGGCATGTGACCAGCAAAGCGGCATGGCCGCGCCTGTCGGATAACCGGGTCGCATTCTCAAATGCGGCAATTCAGGTCCGTCCCATATTTGCTCGGTGAGCATCCCGCCTGCGTTCGAAAAATCTTCCATCGTCTTGATGAACGGTTTTGGATCGCGACCGGCAGCAAGTTCGTAATGGCCGCGTTCGCCTGTCAGAATTGGCCAGCATCGGCCCACGCCTGTTCCGTCGTACGCGCTGCCGTCATCCTTTTGGCCGTAGCCATCGTGATTGTAGCGGCGCCAGCCCGGACCTTGCGGCAGGTCGTGCTTGAGAACCCTGTCGATCACTTCGATTGAATCGCGCACAAGCGGATCGTTCGGGTGTCGAATGCCGAACCGCACCAGATGAAGGAAATCGCCACCGACCACGTTGCGCGCAGGGTGCAGCCCACCGCCATTGGCGATCTGAATCATCTCCGTGTCTGGATCCGCGTGCGGATCAGGCGTATTTGGATCGGCAGGAGTGATTCGGATGTAGTGCCTTCGAATTCCCTCGACCAAATCGCTCTGCGTTGTAACGGTCCAGTCTTCCAAGTGCACCGCGAGCCAGTCCGCATACGCCAAAACAAAATCTGCAACATCCGACCCGCAGAATTCCCTGGCCCATTCAGCGGCGCAGACGAGAGCTGCAATTACAACCCCGAGGGTCGAAGGTGAATAGCCGGAGTTTTCTTCCCAGCGCTCCTGCGCTGTCACCGGTCCCTGCAAAATCAGACGCGAAGCGGCGCGCACAATCATCGCGCGAGGATGAAACAAACCGAGCGCGTCCTGCTGGTGCAAACGCCATGCGAGCAATATCGGGAACGCAACTTGATCGAGTTGTAGCCCAGACCAGTAAGCGGTCCCGTCAATCCAGCTGTTTTGCGGAAAACTGCCGTCCGGCCGCTGAATGGCGGCCAGCCAGATCAAAGCGCGCAGCGGCGTACTCATCTGACCGGTGGCCAGCAGCGCGATCGCGCTTTGCACGAGGTCACGCGTCCAGACGAGGTGATAGCCGCCCAGATCCTGATCTCCTTTGGTCTCGCCCCACGGAATGCTCAACGAAGCGACGATTGCGCCTTGAAAAACTTTGTCCTCGTGCGCAAGCAACACGCATCGGCTCAGCCGATAGATGCCGCCGCGGTCACAAGTGTCATTGCTAAAATCAAATTTGGGAGCTACGACGGCGCGTTGCCACTGCCGTACGTATGCCTGGTGATGCTGTGTGTACGATTCCGCCAATGATTGGAATAACTTCGTCGCTGCGCTCTGGTAACTTCGGCCAAACGCTATGCCGATGGTGAATTCGCCGCTGTTCGGCAGAGCGATCTCGCCAGTCAACGCGATGTTGCCGTTTTCGGCTGCCGGAAATTGCCAGTCCATTTGGAAGTTGTGCATGAGATCCTGCCAACCATCGCTAAAGCCGACGTAACCGACGGATCGCCGCAGGAACCCGGTGCTGCATGCCATGACCAGATGCACGCTCTGCCGTTGAGCATGCAACAACTTGTTGTCCCCGATATCAGCGCACCATCCGGAGTTGCCGGCGCCAAAACCCCCCAAATGCGGAGCGAGTAACGCGTACAAATACAATTTCCCGCGCAGCGATTCATTGAACACTTCGAGTTTTGTATGCACCAGCAACACTGACCCGTGCGGATCGGTGAGCACATGTTTTACCAGACGGTATCGGCCTCCTGGGTCTGCATTCGTTAGGCGATAAAACAGACAATCGCGCTCTGGATATTCAATCTCGTGATTCAGGTCGCGTTTTTCTTCGTGGCAAAACGTTTCGCCGTCGCTGATGAGAAACTGAAGGTCGCGGGTGTTGGGCTTATCGACGTGCGGATAATAAATTTCGTTTACGATCCCATGACTGAGCGTGAACCAGATGCGGCAACTCGTGTGATACGCCGTGCCAACGCCCTCTTTCGCGCTCGAGGTCCAGCGCGGCTCAATCCCCGGCGCGCCAAATGCCGGTGAGCTTTGAGGCGAACTCATGTCCCAAGCGTTTAGACGATTCGGATCCGAACAGCAAGATCGGCACCGAAAATTCGACCGCGGATTACACGGGTGATGTGAAGAACTCGGACAATCGTTGTAGGGCGTCTGTGTCAGACGCCGATGACAGCCAGGCAAAGGCGTTTCACAGAAACGCCCTACAAGATTAGCTGTCCGCTTGATTCAGTCCCTTGCGCAGATTAAGCGTGGCTCTGACATATGGCTCGATCGAACACGAGTGAAGTGTTTCGTGCACACTGCACCGCAATTGCGCAGGAGGAAGCGGTGCTGCGTGAAGGCGGCGGCAAGGCCGGTCACGAGCGTCAGCGTAAGATGGGCCGGTTGTCCGTACGTGAGCGACTTCGTCATTTGCTCGATAAAGACTCGCCGTTTTTCGAGATCGGACTCTGGGCTGCTTACAAAATGTATGAGCAATGGGGAAAAATTCCCGCGGCGGGGGTCGTGACAGGCATCGGCAACGTCGAGGGCGTTCCGTGCATGATCGTAGCCAATGACGCAACCGTGAAAGCCGGCGCGTTTTTTCCGGCCACGACCAAGAAGGTGATTCACGCGCAGCGGATCGCGTTCGAATGCGCCCTCCCGCTCGTTTACCTCGTCGATTCGGCGGGCGTGTTTCTGCCGATGCAGGATGAAATTTTTCCCGATGAAGATGATTTCGGCAGGATCTTTCGCAATAACTCGGTGATTTCAGCGGCGGGCATCGCGCAGTTTGCGGCGATCATGGGCAACTGCGTAGCCGGCGGCGCGTATCTGCCTGTGTTGTGCGACAAAATTTTGATGACACAGGGGAGCGGTCTCTATCTCGCCGGGCCGTCTCTGGTGAAAGCGGCCATTGGTCAGATCGTCGATGCGGAAGAACTGGGCGGCGCGAAAATGCATTCGGAGATCAGCGGCACAGTGGATTTTTTCGAAAAGGACGATCCGTCGTGTCTCAAGCGTGTCCGATCGTTGGTGGCGCTTTTGCCCGAGGCTAAATCCAGCGGCCCGCTCGGAGAGCGCGCCCTACCAGCAAGATCGAAGCCGGCAAAAAATCCGGACAGCGTTTACGATCTGATCAGTTTCGATGGGCGGAAAAATTACGATGCGCGCGACCTGCTGGCCACGGTTGTCGACGAAAATTCACTCGATGAATACAAGGCCGATTACGGCAAAACTCTCGTGACTGCGTATGCCAGGATCAATGGTCGGCCGGTGGGCATTGTTGCCAACCAACGCGTGCAGGTCAGGACGAAAAAGGAAGGAATCCAGATGGGCGGCGTCATTTATTCCGATAGCGCGGACAAAGCAGCGCGCTTCATCATGGACTGTAACCAGACGAATCTGCCGATCATTTTTTTCCAGGACGTCAGCGGGTTCATGGTCGGTCGCGATGCGGAAGAGAGCGGCATCATTCGCAGCGGCGCCAAGCTGGTGAACGCGGTGAGCAATTCCGTTGTGCCGAAGATCACCGTGATTGTTGGGGGATCGTTTGGCGCAGGCAATTACGCAATGTGCGGAAAGGCGTATGATCCGAGGTTCATCGTTGCCTGGCCGAATGCGCGCTATGCGGTGATGGGCGCTGCGCAAGCGTCCGACACAGTGTTCTCGATTCTCGCCAAGGCGCGCGAGCGCGGCGACAAAAAAGCGTCGCCCGAGGAACTGGAGGAACTTCGCGCGAAGGTGAAACAGAGTTACGAAGAGCAAACCGATATTCGGTACGGCGCCGCGCGCGGCTGGGTGGACGCTATCATTCAACCGCACGAAACGCGTGACGTGCTGATTCGCCTTTTGGAATACGTCTCGCGTCCGATGCCGAAAACGCATTTCCACACCGGAGTGATCCAAACGTAGACCGAATCTGTAGGGCGTCTGTGTCAGACGCCAGCCAGAAATGGCGTTTCACAGAAACGCCCTACAATTGCGCGGAAATCTGCGTAATCTGCCGTCGATAACATGCCCGTTGTTTTAGTCGAAAGAGAATCGCCACAGATAAGCGTCGTAACTCTCAACCGGCCTGAGCGCCGGAACGCGCTTACTCTCGAGCTGTTAACTGAGTTATGTGCGGCAATTAACGTCGCGTCGGAGCAACCGGAGCAGCGCGTTCTAATTTTGCGGGGATCAGGCGCAGCGTTTTGCACCGGCTTGGATTTGAGGGAAGCCGCCGATGCTACAAAAGCGCACGCGACCGCCGAAATGGTGGCGAACACTTTGGTCGCTATCAGCCAAACGCGCCTCGTCACGATTGCGGCCGTGCATGGCGCTGCGGTCGCTGGCGGCGCAGGGATAATGTCGGCGTGCGATTTTGTAGTCGCCGCGGAGAGAACAAAGATCGGATATCCCGAGGTGCGCCGCGGACTCGTTGCCGGATTGGTTATGACATTTCTGCGCCGCCAGATCGGCGAACGAAACATGCGCGAGCTGTTGTTTAGCGGAGAGTTAATCGACGCCGCGCGCGCGAACGAAATCGGACTGGTGAATCGCGTCGTTGCTCCAGAAGACGTGATGAGTGAAGCCAAAAAATTCGCCGTGTCGGTTCTGCAAGGTGCGCCCGGCGCGTTGGCGCAAACGAAACGTTTAGTAGAAGAGCTTTGGTGGCATTCTGTGAAGGGAGACGTCGACCTCGCGCTCAGATATCACATGCACGCGCGTGAGTCAGACGAAGCGCGCGAAGGCATCTCTGCCTTTAACGAAAAACGCAAGCCAAGCTGGGTGAAATCGTAGCACAGGCGTAAGGCGCAGAAGGTGGAACCGATTGTCCCCAATCGGTTGGCAACTGGCCCGGTTCAACGTGTTGGGGGCAACACGTTCCACCTTCTGCACCGGGAACGGCGGACGTCGCTTGGGTCATCTTGCCCTTGGTAAGGAAGAGGGAGAAGGTGAGGGATTCGTTCAAAGACGGAACGACCAATCCCTCACCTTCATCCTCTCCCCTTCGCTAGGGGAGAGGCGAGGCAAGGCGCTACTTCGATTCCGCTTATGGGATACGGGAGGACAAGCGAGATTCTCTCGCTGCTCGCCGCAATCTCAGTCTGCGAAACAGTTACGCAGGTTGCGGCGGTCGGGCTGTTCCTGCCCCCAAGCTCCCGACGGACGGTCCTTGATATTGCGCGCTGCCGAACCCGAGAATCGGGAAGAAAATAATTCCTAGCAGAATCAAACCGATCCCGAACCCCACTCCTTTCCCAAAACTCTTTGCCAGGTCGATGCAAAGAATTATCCCCACGATGAAGTTAACAAAGGGGATGAGCATCAACAGAATCCACCACCATGGACGGCCGACTATCTTGCACCAAATGTAAATGTTGTAGATGGGGATGATGCTGGCCCATCCGGGCTGGCCTGCCTTGGTGAAGATTTTCCAGCAGGCTGCGATCATTAAGATCGTGAACGCCAGCCAGAAAATCCAGAACAGTGGCCCGGGCGCTTCTCCCTGAGACGAGGCAGAGTACTCTACCTGTCCGAGCAAGCGTGCGGGAATGAGCAGAACGGTTTGCGTAACGTCGATGAGTGAGTTCATAGCGGTGAAGAGTTACGCGACGGTTTAAAAGGTTGCTGCTCGCGCGGCAAGCAAAATCTTTTGCTAGATCTAACACTGCGCGGCACTTAGCAATATCGGCAACGTGGCAGATCAGCGTTCCTACGTTGCAAACATCCAAATCCGCAGCCCGCAAACGGCGGCGATGCACTTCCGGAAAGCCGGACGTTATCTGTGCATTTTCTTCTTCTTGTGTTTCTCTTTGGCCCTTTTCTTGAAAGGCGTGCTTGCTGGCGTCGGTGACGGCGTGCCAGAAAGCTCTGGTGTCGGCGTTGGTCGCACCCGTGGCTGAGCTAACCTGGCCTGATGACTATCTTTCAGTGCTTGCAAGGCCACTTTGAGCTCCGGAGTCGTGGCCAAAGCAGACATGCGCTGATAATAGACCTCGTAATAATTGCGGAGCCGTTTTCGCTTTTCCAAATCGGTCCGGGCGGCCTGCGCATATTTTTTTGCTGCTTGCACGTCTGGATCATTGACAGTGCGATTCTTCAATTGCCGCCACAGCGCGTGCACCTGCAGTGCATCGGCGTCTTTGCCTAGTGACTTCGGTTTAAAACTGTCGTCGAGCTCCTTCAGTTCCGGCAACTCAGGACCATTTGGCGGCGGTGTGGGGCTGCCTTCTTCTTCCTCTTGCTCTGGAAAGAGGTCCACAGACGGCGGCGCGGCTTCCTGTCCGTGCATCATCAGCGCCGCAATCAACAGTGCGCTGAAGAAGATTACCACGTATGTTTTCATCGCTGTTTCCGTCAAATGTAGCCGAATTTCCCGATGCGGGCAGCTACGTCGGGGCGAGAGGATTTGAACCTCCGACCTCGTGGTCCCAAACCACGCGCTCTACCAAGCTAAGCTACGCCCCGAATATGCAGCGTGTTGTTTAGCACGGATTCCGTTCTCGCGCATCTGGGGAGCGCACGCGGCTCGCGTGCTGCGATTCGCGGCCTCGCCAATCGCTTGTCTTGCTTCGTGTCCAACGTTCTACCCCAAATTCGGCGCGAGCCGTTTTTCCACTGCGGGTACGGCTTCGCTTCGCCGGGTCGCGTAATCAACTGCTTGATCGCGTCCGATCTGCCCGACCCCGAAGTATTTCGAATCCGGATGCGAAAAATAGAGCCCACTCACGCTGGCGCCGGGATGCATCGCAAACGACTCCGTCAGTTTGATCCCTGTGTTGTTCTCTGCATCGAGCAAATCAAAGAGCGTTCGTTTCTCGGCGTGATCGGGGCAGGCTGGATAACCGGCAGCGGGCCGGATGCCGCGATATTTTTCGCGGATCAGATCAGCATTGGAGAGTTGTTCCTCACGCCCAAATCCCCACGCGACGCGAGCTTCTTTATGCAGATATTCGGCAAACCCTTCGGCTAATCTGTCAGCTAAAGCTTTGGTCATGATCGCGCCGTAATCGTCATGCTGACCCTTGAACTGCTCGGCAAGCTCATCCGCGCCATGAATTGAGACCGCGAACCCGCCGAGGTAATCCTGTAGCGGCGGTCTCTGACCGCCGTCCATCGGCGCGATGTAGTCCGCAAGACAATGATTGAATTGGCCGGTCGGCTTTTGCATCTGCTGACGCAGAAAATAGAACGTGGCGATTTTTTCAGTGCGGTCGTCGTCAACGTAGACATGAACGTCGTCGCCGACCGTATTTGTAGGCCAAAATGCGTAAACGCCACGCGGGATCAGGAGATCTTTCGCTGCAATGCGCTCAAGGAGTTGCTGCGCATCATCGAAAAGTTCACGCGCTTCCTTGCCGACCTTTGGATCGTCGAAAATTGCCGGATAACGGCCACGCAATTCCCACGCATGAAAAAACGGCGACCAGTCGATGTATTCGATCAGATCGCGCACTGCGATCGATTTTTTCCCCGCTCCGTAATCACGCACTCCGAGAAATTCCGGTCGTGGCGGGACATAGGTGCTCCAATCGATCGGCGTTCGATTGGCGCGCGCCTGCTCAAGCGTCAGCAGCTTTTTTCCTTCCGTTTTTGCAGCGTGTTCCCGACGCAAGCGGTCGTAGTCGTCGCGCGTTTTTTTATCGAAATCCGATTTCAGTTGCTCATTAAGCAACGCGTTCACCACACCTACCGCACGCGACGCGTCGAGCACGTGCACGGTGCTGGCGCGATAATGCGGCGCGATTTTAACCGCGGTGTGGGCACGACTAGTCGTGGCACCCCCGATCAGAAGTGGCAACCGAAATCCTTCTCGCTCCATTTCCTGCGCGACGTGAACCATTTCGTCCAGCGACGGCGTGATCAAACCGCTTAAGCCGATCGCATCCGCCTTTTTCTCGCGCGCTGTATCCAGGATCTTCGCTGCGGGGACCATCACGCCGAGATCGATGACGTCGTAGTTATTACACTGCAACACGACGCCCACGATGTTCTTGCCAATGTCGTGCACGTCGCCTTTTACAGTCGCCATGACGATGCGCCCCTGTGGCTTGGCGTCGGCGGATTTTTCCGCTTCCATGAACGGCATCAGGTACGCCACGGCTTTTTTCATGACGCGGGCACTTTTCACCACCTGTGGTAGAAACATTTTGCCCGACCCGAACAAGTCGCCGACCACGCTCATTCCAGCCATGAGCGGACCTTCGATCACGTCGAGAGGCCGCCTGCATTTTTTGCGCGCCTCCTCAGTGTCAGTGTCGATATGATCAACGATGCCTTTAACCAATGCGTGCTTCAGACGCTCTTCGACGGGTTGCTTTCGCCATATTTCATCGGCGACCGGCGCTTTGCCTTTCGCCTTGACGCGTTCCGCGAACTCGATCAGGCGTTCGGTTGCGTCGTCACGGCGATTCAACAGCACGTCTTCGACGCGTTCCCGCAGTTCGGGTTCGATTTCTTCGTAAACTGCCAGTTGTCCGGCATTCACGATCGCCATGTCCAAGCCCGCACGAATTGCGTGGTAGAGAAAAGCGGCGTGCATTGCTTCGCGCACGGTGTTGTTGCCTCGAAATGAAAAGGAAATGTTGCTGACGCCGCCGCTGACGCGCGCACCTGGCAGGTTCTTTTTGATCCAGTGTGTCGCTTCGATGAAATCGACGGCGTAATTGCGGTGCTCGTCGAGACCCGTCGCGACTGTCAGAATGTTTGGATCGAAAATGATATCGTTCGGTGGAAACTCGGCCCTTTGCGTCAACAGATTGTAAGCGCGCGCGCAGATTTCGCTTTTGCGTTGGAGGGTGTCGGCCTGGCCTTTCTCATCGAACGCCATCACGATGGTGGCCGCGCCGTATCGCCTGATCAGTTGTGCATGGCGCAGAAATTCTTCTTCGCCGTTTTTCAGACTGATGGAGTTCACGACCGCTTTGCCTTGCACGCATTTGAGTCCCGCTTCGATGACGCTCCACTTCGAGCTGTCGATCATGATGGGGATGCGCGCGATTTCCGGCTCGCTGCCTATCAAATTCAGGAAGCGAACCATCGCCGCTTCCGAATCGATCATCGCTTCGTCCATGTTCACGTCGAGCAGGTTCGCGCCGCCCTGCACCTGCTGACGCGCAACAGCCAGCGCGCTTTCAAAATCGCCGGCCAGGATCAGTTTCGAAAACTTTGGCGAACCCGTGATATTCGTTCGCTCGCCGATCACCGCGAAACCAAACTCCGGCGTGATCTTTAGCGGCTCGAGTCCGGATAATTCCAAGGCGTTCATGTCAGGCATCTTTGCTGGGGAGCGCACGCGCCTCGCGTGCCGTCTTCGGCGCCCTCGCCGAAGACATCTCCGGCGTCCACAACCACGGGTAGGCTTCGTTTTGGTTAACGATGGTCGCATCCCATGGATTTCGAGCCATGTAGTGAAACTTCTCCTGCAAATCCCGCTCCGAGCGGATCAACCGATCAAACGATTCCTTTTCCCAAACGGGGCCTTGTGTCCCTGCAGCCTTGTTGATTCGGTGTGCACTCGCCGATTTAATCCCTTGGAGAATCTCGGTCATAGACCAGAAAATTGTTTCTCCGCTAGCGCCTTCCTCCTTCACCTGCGGCTCGAAAAGCAAGTGAACATGATCCGGCATCACGCAGGCCACGTATAATTCGTATTGATTGTATTCGGCGCCATGAACAATGCTTTGAAGAACAATGTCGCGTTCCCGGGGGCTGAGTTGGCGATGGTTTCGCGTCGAAAATGTGACCGCATATTTCGCCCAGGGACGCTCGAAGTGCGGCAGGTTACGTTTGCCGTACAGAACGTTCGTTGAGGTTTCGGCGAAGGCGCCGAAACCGGCACGCGAGGCGCGTGCGCTCCCCGGATTGCGTGGTTCTGCGCGTCGCGGCGGAACTCCTCGCACCCCGTTTACGATTGCCCCGATGTGTTCGGGCGTTGTGCCGCAGCAGCCGCCCACCAGATTGAGCCAGCCATTTGCTGCCCAAGCCACAACTTTCGGCGCAAACGATTCTGGAGTTTCAGGAAATCCGGTCGGCGAAAGCGCATCGGGCAATCCTGCATTCGGATACGCGCCGACGTAAAACGGTGCGATCCGTGAAAGTTCTTCGATGAATGGTTCCATCTCATCCGGACCCAACGCGCAGTTCAAACCGAGGATGAGAGGTTGCGCGTGTGCGATTGAAACAAGGAACGCTTCGACGGTTTGGCCACTCAAGTTCCGTCCGGATTTGTCGATCACGGTGCCCGAAATCATCAACGGCACACTGCGGCCGGTTTCTGCCAACGCATCGGTGATGGCGAACAACGCAGCCTTGCCGTTGAGCGTGTCGAAAATGGTTTCGACGATGAGAAGATCGATACCGCCTTCGAGCAGCGCCTTCGCTTGATCGAAATAGGTTTGGCGAAGCTGATCGAACGAGACCGCGCGAAACGCCGGATCGTTTACGTCGGGTGAAATGGAGCCGGCGACAGGAAGAGGCCCCATCGATCCACCAACAAATCGCTGCCGACCGGTTTCATTTGCGGCGCGGTCCGCAGCGTGGCGGGCGATCTTTGCTGCTTCGAAATTAATTTTATGAACTAGCGCGCGAAGACCGGTATCGTCGATCACGCGCTGAAAAAATTCCTGGTCTTTGCGCCCAGCATTCGGTTCGCCGTGGAAAAGGAAATCGTGCAGACCGATGGTTGTTCCGCTGAAGGTGTTCGTTTCGATGATATCGGCGCCAGCTTTGAGGTAATTGGAATGAATTTCCCCGATCACCTGCGGCTGCGTCAGGTTCAATAGCTCGAGGCTGCCTTTGAGGTCCTTGCCTTGCCAATCGCGGAACCGTTCGCCGCGGTAATCCGGTTCCGACAATTTGTAGCCCTGGATCATCGTTCCCATCGCACCATCGAGAACGACGATCCGCTCGCGCATCAACGCTTCCAGAGGGTGAACCCCGTTTGTCGCCATAAATTGTCCGCCAACTAAACGGCGTTTCGTTCGCTGATCAAGGAACAAATTAACGCATCATGATGCGTGGATATGTTATCAGAACTCCTGCTCGTGCTCTTGCTCATGATCGTAATCGAGAAACGATGGCAATAAATTGCCGCCGCGGCGATAACAATGCCGAAATCCGAATTCGGCATGCCGAAGAAATATCAAATGCCAGAAATTTTAGATAGGGCGCGCCCACTCCTGTGCGCGTCATCGCTTCGGCGGGCAGGGGACTGCCCGCCGTACGTGCGCCGAATGCACGGCGTGGCGTTGTAGAGGCGGTTGTATCAACCGCCTGAAATTTGTAGGGCGTCTGTGTCAGACGCCAACCATTCGGAGCCGAGGTTTTACAGAACGAAGCCGCGAGGACGCAAGCGACCTAGACGGGCAGGCCGGAGGCCGAGTGAGCGGGAGCGAACGAGTCAAACGCCCTACAATTATTTCAGCCTCTTACGGCGCTATGCGATCCGTGAGCGTGTCGGTGTGAAAATCGGCGTGGTCACGCAAACGGTTCCAGGAACCGTCCTTTTTGTTCGTTTGCGGGACGCTGTTTTTCTCACCGGCTGCAAAATCATCCCACGAATTGTATCGAGCGATGGTGAGGAACGTCCAATCGGCGCCTTCCAGATGTTGCATCAATACGTTGCCGGCAGTCGTGTCATTTGCCGCGCTTGGCAATTCGCCAAGCATTTTTTCCAATTGCTCCCGATGACCGGGAGCAGGGCGATAATAAGAGACAGAGTAAACCGAGCCCGTCGTTTTCGATTTCGAGTCCGCGTCAATGCCCATGGCTCGCGTGAATTCTTCCCATGAAGGACCGTTCACAAACGTATCAGTGTGCCATGCACCCAAGTCGCGTTTGTCCGGAGGCACAGCGGTTCCCGCAGCTTCCACGGATGCTTTTGGGCCGAGATGCGTAATCACGACATAATCCCAGGCGTCACCGTCCTGATGACGAAGAACAATGAAATGATCGGGCATCGGGTTGTTGGAGTCCGGCGTCTTGAGCCAATCGCCCAATTGCAGTGCTTTGCCCAGCGCGGCTTTTGCGAAATGGACATGGTAAACGTCGGACCGTTTGCCGGTTCCGGCGGTCGCCGCCTGCTTTTCGCCTGCAGCGGGTTTTGGCGACGTCTGGCCGTGAACAAATGTAACCGGTAACAAGCCAAACAATGTGATGGCGATGATGGTAATGGTTGATTTCATGATAATAATGTTTCTTTCTGTTTTGGGTTGAACGCGACCTTGTTTGAGATCCGCGCAAACAGCTAAGGCAAGTTGTGTCGAGCCCTGTCTGCTTCTCGTTTGTTTCCGCGCAGGTATGAGGAGCGGCGTCTCAGGTGTCAATGCTTATTTCCCGCCACGGAGTTCCATTGTAGTACTGCTCACGTTGCAGTTTCGGCCGGCGGGGTCGCCTCGCCCTTTACAAGGGAGAGGGGCAGGTGAGGGTTAGCTCTGAACTGATTGAGGTATTGGACAACAACCCCTCACCTTCTCCTCTCCCCTTCAGCAAGGGGAGAGGGACAGAAGCTCACGAACTGAGGTGCACCGCAATTCGATTAGTACTCGGCAAAGGCGTCATCCGGATAGCAGTACAACCAATGCTCGCCCGGCTGCGCCGATGCGATCACCGGATGTCCACTTCCGTGCACGTGTTTGCTGGCGTGCTGATTCGGCGAGCTGTCGCAGCACAGCGTGACTCCACACGTCTGGCACGTCCGGAGATGTACCCAATAGGAACCGATCTTTACGCATTCTTCGCATTCGCGACGATGCGGTTGCTTGATCGACTCAATCGCGATCGCATCCAGATGAGAACAGCCTCGCGTACTCATGATCGATTAATGCGATAATGTAGCGTTCGCTGATGCCTTGCGTTGTGATGCCAGACTCATGTGGATTCCGGCGACGGCCATTCCGCCTTCGCCGACAGCCGCGGCGCAACGCTTCACTGATCCAGAGCGGACATCGCCGGCAGCAAAGATTCCTGGAAGACTCGTTTCAAGCGGAGCGGGGCGGCGTTTGTTTTCGCGCCACGCTGGTGCTTCCACGACGTCGCTACCAGTTTTGACGAATCCTTTTTCGTCCCGCTCAATTTCCGCCGGCAACCACTCTGTGCATGGGCGGGCGCCGATCATGGAAAAAACGGCCGGCGTCCGCACAACCCGGCGCTCGCCTGTCCTGGTATTTTCCAGTTCGATTTGTTCCAGCTTTTTTCCGCCGGACATTTTGCGGATCTCAGTGTTGTAGAGAATCTCTATGTTTTCACGGGCCTCCACCCGACGCGAAAGATAGTCTGACATCTTGTTGGCAATGTTGTTTCCCCTAACGACAAGTAGTACCTTGGCCGCGCCGTCGGAAAGGAACATCGCTGCCTGGCCGGCTGAGTTGCCGCTGCCGGCGACAACAACAGTTTCGTTGCGACAAAGCTGACCCTCCAGCGCGGTGGCAGCGTAATAAACGCCGACACCTTCAAATTGCTCGCGGCCCTCGGCTTCGAGCCGGCCATAATCGGCGCCGGTCGCAATCAGGAGAGCTTTTGCGCGAAGCACCGCACCGCAACCTTCCGTCTCGAGGCACACGCGATACTCGCCATCAGGGTGGTATTGCAGCGAAAGGGCCGCGGCAGGGGTGGAAAATTTCGCGCCGAACCGGTATGCCTGCAGTTGAGCCAGCCAGGTTAATTCGCCGCCACCAATGCCGGTCGGGAATCCAAAGAAATTTTCAATGAGCGACGAGGAACCGGCTTGTCCGCCTGGCGCATAACTTTCTACAACGACCGTCTTCAATCCCTCGGATGCGGCATACACCGCTGCGGCCAGGCCAGCCGGTCCAGCCCCAACGATTGCGAGGTCGCAGAGAACTTCGGTTTCATTTTCTTCCGTGAGCGACCGCAGCAAGCCGGCTTCCCGGGCGACCTCGCGCAACGACGGCTTACGCAAGCGCGCACCAGCAGCAGTGATCAAGACCGGCAAATCGCGAGTCGTTAGGTGAAAACGCTCGCTCAACGCCTGTCCCTGTTCGCTCTCAAATTCGATCAGCCGATGTGGAATGCGATTCTTGTCGAGGAAATCATCGAGCTGATGTCCATCGCGCCCGTCGCGATTGGCCAGAACACGCATTCCCGCGAATTCGCGGTCGCGACGAAGCCGACGCCGTCGCATGATCAGCGCATCGACGATTGTCTTGCTCACCGCGGGAATTTCCGCCAGCGCGCGCCGAAGTTCGACCGCCGGAACGTAAAGTATCTCGGCCTCTTCTGATGTGACGCGGGCCGAACCGAGGATTGATGTGCCCTGGAGCATCGATATGTCGGCGACGAAATCCCGCTCGTGCGCGGTAGCGAGGTTATATTCGGTGCCGTCGCGCGTCTCGAATGCTTCGACTTCGCCGCGCAAAACAATTCCGAGTCCGAGATCACGTTGCCCGGCCTTGAACAACATGTCACCGCGTTTCATCAAGCGGCGTTCGCCCAAAGGCTCAAGTAGCGAAAGCTGATGATCGTTCAGTTTCGGAAACGCGATGCTTTCAGTATCGCGGTAAAACTGTTCGTCTTGCTCGTCGTCAGTCACCTGCGAAACTTACGCGCGACTCAACACATTCCAAATCTGACTCATGCCGGCGCACACTTACGAATTCATTCAGCTCGATGTATTCACGCAGACGCCGCTCGCAGGTAATCCGCTGGCGATTTTTCCTGACGCTTGCGGGTTGACTGACGCCGAGATGCAAGCCTTGGCCCGCGAGATGAATCTTTCAGAAACGACTTTCATTTTGCCGCGCGACGCCGCCACTGAAGCTCGGGAAGGAAAGAAAGTCCGTATCTTCACCGTCGAAACAGAATTGCCTTTTGCCGGGCATCCGACGCTCGGCACAGCGCTGTATTTGTATGCGTCGGAATCCAATCAACAGAAGCCCGCCGAGATCAACCTTGATTTGAAAGCGGAAAAAATTCCCGTGCGTTTCACTGCGAATTCCGAGAACGCCGGTCGACAGCGAATGGACGGTCAGGTGTTCGGTGAAATGCGCCAGCGCGATCCTGAATTTGGAGCTCCATTTTGGCGAGCAGACGTCGCGCGCGTCATCGGGATTGCGGTTAATGAGATTCATTCGAAATGGCCGATCCAACCGGTCTCGACAGGATTCACTTTCACGATCGTGCCATTCCGCAATCAACAGACGCTCTCGGATCTAACGTTTGGTTACAGTCAGGCGGCGGAGTTTCTGAGGAAGACCGGCGCGAACTTGTTCTACTTTCTCTGTCCCGAGCGGCGCGAAGGCCGGCTCGAAGCTCGAGCTCGAATGTTCTTCTACGGTGGCGAAGACCCAGCCACGGGATCAGCGGCAGGCTGCGCTGCCAGTTGGATGGTCCAGCACGGTGTCGCAAATAGTGATGAGCAGGTGGTGATTCGGCAAGGCATTGAGTGTCGTCGCCCAAGCGAAATGCATGTCCGGGCGACGCGGGAAGGGGAACGCGTTTCCAATGTCCGCGTCGGTGGCTATGCTGTGGAAATATTGCGCGGAAAAGTGGTCCTGTGAGTAATCGCCGTTATCGCGTGACGCGAGACGGACACTAAAATTGTGGACGGAGAGGGGAGGAACTTGCCGGAACCTGTGGTTTTGCCGTATCCACAAACATGCCGGTAGTTCTTCAAGACGCCTGTGACGAGAACATAATTCGATCTGGCCTCGCAGCGGCGCCATGCTCGAAAACTCGCGGTCGTTGGATTCTCGCCGCAACCATTCTCGCTTCGAGCATGGCGTTTATCGATGGCACGGTCGTGAACGTAGCGTTGCCCGCCCTGCAAACGAATCTCAATGCTACCGCCACAGATGTGCAATGGGTAATCGAATCGTACGCGCTTTTTCTCTCTGCGTTGCTGCTGGTTGGCGGCTCGTTAGGCGATCATTACGGTCGTCGTCGCATCTTTGTGCTCGGTGTTGCCATCTTCGCGGTTGCATCAGGCGCATGCGGTCTCGTCGGGAACATTCACCAATTGATCGTGGCCCGCGCGTTTCAAGGATTCGGCGCGGCACTTCTTGTCCCGGGCAGCCTTGCGATCATCAGCAATTCTTTCTCCGAGCAAGAACGCGGACGCGCAATTGGATTGTGGTCGGGCTTTAGCGCAATCACTACCGGAGTTGGGCCGGTTCTCGGCGGATGGCTGATTGAGCATGTTTCATGGCGCGCCGTGTTTTTCATCAATCTTCCGCTTGCACTCGTTGTGATATTGATCTCGCTCCGCCACGTCGCAGAAAACACGGATAGAGAAAGGAGTCGTGTTGACTGGTTTGGCGCAATTTTGGCAGCACTGGGTTTGGGCGCGCTGGTTTACGGATTGATCGAATCGGCCCGAGTCGGTTTTAACGATCGCTCAGTGATTATGGCATTGGCGGCAGGCGTTGTCGTTTTGATTCTGTTTTTCTTCGTCGAATCTCGCCTTTCGCATCCGATGTTGCCGCTGACATTGTTTCGCTCGCGGATATTCGCTGGAACGAATCTCTTAACATTTCTGCTCTATGCTGCGCTTGGCGGAACACTGTTTTTTCTGCCGTTGAATTTGATTCAGGTTCAGCAGTACCCACCGACTTCCGCCGGAGCGGCGCTGTTGCCGTTCATACTGATCATGTCGTTCCTTTCGCGTTGGTCCGGCGGACTTGTTGCGCGTTACGGTCCAAAACTTCCGCTTATTGTTGGCCCGGTCATCACAGCCGTTGGTTATTTGCTCTTCCTGCTGCCGGGGATTGGCGGCAATTACTGGATAAATTTCTTTCCGCCAGTGGTTGTCTTGGGATTAGGCATGGCCATTACTGTGGCACCGCTCACCACGATCGTGATGAGTTCGCTCGCGCAAAACCGCGCTGGGATTGCATCGGGAGTGAACAACGCCGTCGCGCGCACGGCGAGTCTCGTCGCGATTGCAGTTCTTGGAGTCGTGATGATCCATGTGTTCAAAACCAATCTGGATCACAGGCTGAGCACTACGAATTTGCCGGCGTCAGTCGCGCAATCGCTGCAAACTCAATCGATAAAGCTCGCGGCTATCGATATTCCGGAAAATGTGAACCCCGAAACGCACCAGCTAATTCGTCGCGCAATCGACGAATCTTTCGTGTCCGGATTTCGCTGGGTGATGATGATCGGCGCCGCGCTTGCCGCGGCGAGCGCAGTTACTGCGCTCTTTTGGATTGGAGGAACGACCACCGCGGGTTCGCCTTTCAATGCGATCGGTCGTTAGGCCAAAATCTATTTAGGCTTAAACGGCCCTTTAGTAGCTCGTCGTTTTGGATAATCCCATTACTGCGAGGGTATCGCTGTCGAGGTAGCCAGTCTGGCGCAAGCCGTTGGTGCTTTGATAACGCCTGATGGCTTTCTGCATCTCAGGGCTGAGCACACCGTCTGTCTCGCCGCGATAGTATCCTTGGCGGGCCAGTCGCTCCTGCGCTGCGACGATGGTCGAATCTTCTGATTGCGATTCATCGTTGTAGGCATTCGGATTGTCGTACGCTTGAGTTTGGTAAACACCGGAGTCGTAGTAGCCCTGCGATTGGTCGGGATAGCTGTTTTGATCGTAATACATCTGCCCCTGGTAATCGCCGGAGTCGTAGTCGCCGGGATCATAATTGTACGAATACGGATAATCATAACCGTAGGTCGACGAGCCGTAGCCATCATTCGGAAAGCCATAGTCGTAGTAGTAATCGTCCGGGTAGTACGAAGGCCACCACGGAGAAAATCCTAGGTTGAAGATCACCCACGATCCATTAATGAATGAGCATTGGTGGCCATTCCACCAATGATCGCAGTTGCGGTTCCAGTCGCGATGCCAATTCCCTGATTGGTGAGCGAAAACGTGTTTTTGCCAGTCACGCCGCAGACGATTGTTTCCATTTCGGAAATGGTTTCCGTTCCGGAGATTGTTTGCATTCCGAATATTGTTTGCGTTGCGCAGATTGTTTCCATTCCGGAACTTTCTTCCGGTGTTCCGCTGGTTCCACACGCGTGTGACAGCTGGATTTCTGCGATTCGCGAATGGCGCGACACGATTGCGTTGCGGGATAGTTGCCACCGTGTATGGACCGGAACGCGTGAACGAACCTCGACTCGAATACAAAGGCCGCCGGTACGCGGACGATGGTGACGAACGCATCCCAAACGAGGGAGGGCGTTGGCCTGAATAAAACGGTCTACTGCCTTGTGACCGCAGCGGCGTTGAGCGGAACGATGAAACACCGCCGGGCCGCATCGGAGCGTGAACCGCCGGGGCACTGCGTGCAACTGCGCCTCTGGGAGATGCCCCTTTCGCTGCGGGAACACCTCCTGGGTTCGCTTGAGCAATCGTGACCGCGCTCGCAACAAGCGCGACGGCGGACAATTTTGTTTTCATGTTTTCGTTTCCCTTTCCTGTTGCTGAACCGTTTGCCTGTACAATCTAACGCAGACCGCCCGAAATGAGAAGCGTTTCTCTGGTGATCCATTTGGAATCATCGGAAGCGAAGAAAACCGCCGACGACCCGATGATCACCACGCGAGGCTGATTATTCACTCAAGAGCTGTCTCATTTTTCGAGCGGCGTTAACAGTTCCTTTTCGTCCGTATCGACCACGAATACGGCGAGCAGTTTTGCGGGGGCGGTCTTGCTCGCGTTCTCACTAACGGTATGCCGGTCACCGGGCATCTCGGAAAAGCTCTCGCCGGCGCGATAAGTGACGACCGGTCCATCATTGACCGAACTTCGAATCGCTCCTCCGAGAACGGTCGCATAGATGAAAGCTGATTTGGCATGCGTGTGGGCCGACGACGAGGCTCCGGGACCATATTCGACGAGTACACCCTTGATACTTTTGCCGGGCACATTGGGGAGAGCGTGCTCGTAGACGAGCGTAACCTTTGAATTTTCGTCAGCGGCTATCGCTGCGCCGGCTCCGATGGTGGCATCGACAGCTGTGCAAGCGATGAGCGCGTAGATAAAGCGTAGCAGCCTGACTGGTTTTGAAGTTAGGATTCGTTTCATTTGTGACGTCCTTTAAGGTTTACCGCTGTGGAGCAGTGCGGCTAAGCCAGTCCGCGAAACGGGTAGAGCCGAGCAGCGTGTTCTCGCTGGGGACGAGGCTGCGTTTCTCAAGCGGCGTGCCGAAGTAGGGGGCTTGCTCGTCGGTGACGACCGTGCGGGAATCGTGATGCGCCGCGAGGTATTGGCGCACGACCTCGTCGAACGGGATAGCGTCTGGTCCGGCGATCTCAATGGTTCCATTCAACGGCTTGGCAACGGC
>WNGA01002835.1_pt1 | contig 42650 bp, 38 predicted proteins | sample 5400061 | NCBI WGS metagenome assembly WNGA01 (sample SAMN13153366, study PRJNA577476) | soil metagenome | isolation source: 100 cm soil or saprolite under grassland replicate 2 | place: USA:California | collected 2016-06-15 | reverse complement strand
CGAACCCCGCCTGCACCGCGCCGAAGCCTCTCATCGCGCCGCACGGCGGATTGTTCGTGTAGACGCAGGTTCCTTCGATCAGGGCGTTCGGCACCTCGTAGGGTCCGCAGGCGAAGGTCGAAGCGTTGCCGATCACCGCCGAGGAGCTGGAGGCATAGGCCCCACCGTCGACGATGAGCCGCGCCCTCACGTTCAGCAGCCGGCCGTCCCGACCGGCACCATGGCGCATCCAGACGCGGGACGGGTGGCGATGGACGTGGCCGTAGAACGACTCCTCCCGGCCGTAGGACATCTTCACGGGGCGACCGGTGTACACGGCGAGCATGCACGCATGGATCTGCATGTGGACATCCTCGCGGGCGCCGAACGCACCTCCGACACCGGCCAGATACAAGCGGACCTTGTCCTCCGGCAGATCGAGGCAGGGGGCGATCTGCTGGCGATCGACGTGCAGCCATTGCGTGGAGACATACAGGTCGACGCCGCCGTCGTCGGCCGGGATCGCCATGCCGGCCTCCGGACCCAGCGGCGCCTGATCCTGCATCCCCGTCTCGTAGTAGCCCTCGACCCACACGTCCGCTTCGGCCTCGGGGTCGCCGTGGACGATTCGCACGTGGCGAAGGACGTTTCCGAAGTTGTGGAGCTTCGGCGCGTCTGGTTTCAGGGCCTCCTCCATGTCGGTCACGGCTGGAAGGACCTCGAAGTCGACGACGATCCTCCCCGCTGCTCGTCGGGCCAGCTCGGGATGCTCGGCCGCCACGATCGCCACCGGCTCACCCTGGTAGCGGACTCGATCCGTCGCCAGGACCGGCTGGTCGGAGAACTCGAGGCCGTAGGTCTTCTTGCCCGGCACGTCACCGGCCAGCAGGACGGCATGGACGCCCGGAGACGCCACCGCCTGCGAGATGTCGATCGACCGGATCCGGGCGTGGGGATGGGGCGACCGGAGCGTGTGACCCCAGAGCATGTCCTCGTGCCACAGGTCGCTCCCGTAAGCGAACTCGCCCTTCACCTTGGGAACGCCGTCCACCCGCCGAGCCGACGTCCCCACGCCCTCCCCGGCCCTGGTGAGGGTTCCCGTGGTCCCCGGCGTCTCGGTCCTCATGACAAGCCTCACCGGCGCGAAGCGATGACGCGGCCCATCCGCCTGCCCTCTGCCGCGATGGCTTCCTCGTCCACATGCACCAGCCGGCCATCGCGCACCACCAGGCGACCCTCCACGAACAGGTGACGAACCCGCAGCGGAGCGCAGTGGGCAAGCGCGGCCACCAGATCAGCTTCCGCGCCGGCGAAATCGAGACCGTCAACCGAGAACAGGGCCACGTCGGCCCGCTTTCCCGCTTCCAGCGAACCGAGGTCGTCCCAACCGAGGCAGGCAGCACCGCCGCGGGTGGCCACCCGAAGGGCGTCGCGGGCGCTCATAGCCTTGGGATCCCCGGCGGCCCGGCTCACCAGCATGCCCTGCCGAACCTCTGCCAGCAGGTTCCCCACGTCGTTCGAGGCGGATCCGTCCACTCCCAAGCCGACGGTGGCGGACTCGTCGAGGAGGGCCCGGGCGGGAGCGATACCAGAGCCCAGCCGGAGGTTCGAGCTGGGGCACCAAGCCACGCCCGTGTCGGTATCGGCGATCCGGCGGATGTCCTTGTCCGCCAGATGGACGCAGTGAGCCAGCCATACGTCGGGACCGAGCCATCCCCATCCGTCCAACAGCTCGACCGGGCGGACACCGAACCGCTCCTGACAGAAGGCCGCCTCGTCCAGCGTTTCCGCGATGTGGGTGTGCAGCCGAACCCCGAGAGCCCGAGCCAGGTCGGCCGAGTCCTCCATCAGTCGCTGGGTGGCCGAGAAGGGCGAGCACGGCGCGATGGCGACCCTGAGCATCGAGCCTGGGCTCGGGTCGTGGAACCGCCGGATCACAGCCTGGGTGTGATCCAGGATCGTGTCTGCATCCTGACATACCTCGTCTGGAGGAAGGCCGCCCGCCGACTTGCCCAGGTCCATCGAGCCGCGGCACGGATGGAACCGCACTCCGATCTCCCGAGCTGTGTCGATCTCAGCCTCCAGGAGTCCCTCCTCGCCGGCGGGGAAGACGTAGTGGTGGTCGGTGGTGGTGGAACAGCCCGAGAGGGCCAGCTCGGCCAGTCCCACCGCGGCTGCGGCCCGCTCCCATTCGGCATCCACGCCAGCCCATACCGGGTACAGCTCGGTGAGCCACCCGAACAGGCCCTCCTGGGCCGCGCGGACCCGGGTCAGCGTCTGGTACAGGTGATGGTGGCTGTTGATCAAGCCCGGGAGGGCGATGGTGCCTCGGCCGTCCACGACCTCGGCGCCCTCGGCACCGACGGCCCTCCCCCCGCCGACCCACGCCACTTGGCCGTCGTCGACCAGGATCGATCCGCCGGGGATCTCTGTCCCGCGGTCGTCCATCGTCACGACGACCTCGCACGAGTCGATCAGCAGCTTCGTCACGCTTTGCTCACTGTTCCCGAAGCGAGCCGGACCGCGTCGAGGATCTTCTCGTAGCCGGTGCAGCGGCACAGGTTTCCCGAGAGGGCCTCGCGGATCGTGGCCTCCGATGGGTTGGGCTCGGTCTCGAGCAGATCCGTCACGGCCACGACGAGCCCGGGGGTGCAGAAGCCGCACTGCACGGCGCCTGCTTCCACGAAGGCCTGCTGCACGGGGTGCAGGGAGTCACCGGTGGAGAGGGCTTCGACCGTGCGTACCTCGGCCTGGTGGGCCTGGGCGGCCAGCACGAGGCACGCGCACACCAGTTCGCCGTCCAGCCACACCGTGCACGAGCCGCACTCGCCCTGCTCGCATGCGTTCTTGGACCCGGGCAGGGCCAGATGCTCCCGGAGCATGTACAGGAGGCTCGCTCCGGGCCAGACGTCGGTCTCCTGCCACTCCCCGTTGACGTTGGTCCGAACCAGCATCCCCTTCTCCTCAGGTGTTACTTCGCCTGTCATCCAGAGCCCACCGCAGTGCTCTCATGGCCAGTACCCGGCACGCGTGGCGGCGGTACGCGGCCGTGCCCCGCACATCGTCGATCGGTCTGGTGGCCGAGGCGACCAGCTCCCCGAACTCCTCGACGGCCTGGTCAGAGATCGCGGCCGCCGGATCGTCCCACGCCCCCGCTTCTGCGAGGACACGCGCGGCGAGGGCCTCCGCGTCGGGGGCCCGTACGATCGTGGGGGCCACCGACCCCAGAGCAACCCTGACGGTGCGGCCGTCCTCATCAAGTACCAGGCAGAGCCCCGCCATCGAGATGACCATGGCGTTGCGCGTCCCGATCTTCGAGAAGGACCCGGGGCCGCGGACATTCTCCCATCGAGCCCCGAGGATCAGCTCGTCTGGGTGGAGCGCGTTCTTCTTCGGGCCGACCATGAACTCGTGCCATGGAAGGAACCGCGTCGCGCCGCCGGCCTTCCCCAGGACGATCTCCGCGTCGTAGGCGGCGAGCACGGGGAGGGCATCGCCGGCGGGGGAGGCGGTCCCCAGGTTGCCGCCGACGGTCCCCCGGTTCCGGATCTGAGGCGACCCCACTGTTCGGGAGGCCTGCACCCACGGCGCGAACTCGGGCAGCTCTCGCATGATCCGGGTGTAGGTCACGCCCGCGCCGAGGAAGACCGACCCGTTCTCCTTGCGCCACCGTTGCAGTTCGGGAACACGGGAGATGTCGACGATGGCCTCCGGCCGATGCCGGTCGAAGTTCAGCTCGACCATGACGTCGGTTCCACCTGCGATGGGAAGCGCCTCCGGATGCCGGGTCTTGACATCCAGCGCTTCCTCCAGCGTTCGCGACAGGAAGACGTCCACTACCGCCATCCCCCCTCATCTGTTCCGGCCGAGCACCGCGGTCGGCCCGGACGATCCGTGCGCTCAAGGATACTTCCAGGGGATGGCGCCCTTGAAAGGTCTGACCTCTGAGATGTATGGTCCGGCCACTCCCCAGAAGCGTTCCGGAGGTGACGCCGCGATGAGCACCCGGCAGACCGTCACCGCCCGAATGGTCGGCCAGTCTGTTCCCTTTCGCGGAGCGGAGCTCCAAGTCACCGGCAAGCTGAAGTACCACACCGACCTTCACATGCCGAACATGCTCCACGGCAAGGTTGTTCGCTCCGAGGTTCCCCACGGGCGCATCCGTGGCATCGACACGACCAAGGCTCTCCAGGTGCCCGGGGTGGTTGCGGTGCTCACCGCTGCCGACGTCCCCAACAACGTGGGCGGGATCATCCTGGCTGACTGGCCCATCCTTGCGAACGACCGGGTTCGTCAGGTCGGTGACGCCGTCGCCCTGGTCGCTGCGGAGTCGCCGAGCGCGGCCCAGGCCGGCGCCCGGGCCGTGGAAATGGACATCGAAGCCCTTCCCGTCGTCGATTCGCCGGACCGAGCGTTGGCGCCGGATGCGCCCGCGCTGCACGAGGCCGGGAATCTCGTGGCCGAGATGGAGTACGAGAAGGGCGATGTCGAGGAAGCACTGGCGAGGGCCGACGTCGTCATCGACCGGGTCTTCGAGACGCCTTCCCAGGAGCACGTCTGTCTGGAGCCCGGCGGAGGCCTGGGTGTCTACGAGGACGGACGGTTCACCATCTACATCGGCGCGCAGTGGCCCCAGATCCACGTCAACGAGGTTGCTCGTGCAATGAAGATCGATCCCGGAGACGTTCGGGTCATCTCCACTCCCATCGGCGGAGCCTTCGGCTCCAAGACAGACGGACCCTTGGCAGTCCACCTGGCGCTGCTGGCGAAGGGCACCGGCCGCCCCGTCCGTATCGTTCTCTCCCGCGAGGAGGTCATGGCCGCAGGCGCCAAGCGCCATCCGTTCAAGGTTCACACGAGGATGGGAGTGTCGAAGGACGGGACCATCCTCGCGGTCGATACCGATGCCCTGGTCGATACGGGGCCGTACGCCACGGTCGGAATGGTCGTGTTGAAGGTTGCCGGGGAGCTCTGCACCGGGGCCTACCGGGTGAAGAACGCGCGGTTCCGGGGCCGCGTGGCCTACACGAACAATGGCAATGCCGGTGCCTTCAGGGGGTACGGGGCCCCTCAGGCGCACTTCCCACTGGAGGTCGCGCTTGACCTCGCCGCGGCGGAGTTGGGCATGGATCCGGCCGAGATCCGGCGAAAGAACGTCCTTCGGGTGGGTGACGAGCACGGCATGTATGGCCACACGATCACCCCTGGATTGATGGCGGCGGAGACGCTCGAGGCCGTCGTCGCGCATCCCTGGTGGCAGGAGCGAGACAAGTGGAAGACGGACGCGGAGTGGCCCTTGCGGAGGGGGGTTGGCATCGCTCTGGCCATCAAGGGTGTGGGGCTGGGCAGCGCCAGGAACGACACCTCGGCCGCTCGGTTGGCCATATCCGACGACGGGACCATCCGCATCTGGGCCGGGCCGAACCATTCGGGGCAGGCCATCGACACAGCGTATGCGCAGATCGCTGCCGACGTCCTCGGTCGACCCTATGAGGAGATCGAGGTGATCATCGGCGACACCGAGCTCGTGCCCGACGCGGGGTCGTGTGCCGCGTCGCGCAGCACGTACATGGGCGGAACGGCCGTCAAGCTGGCATGCGAGGAGCTGATGGCCCGGATCGGACAGCTGGGGATGGCCGGGCCCATCGACTGGACCGAAGCCGGGCGGCGCCTCGGATCCGAAGGCCGGGCACTGGTGGAATCCCACTTCGTCCTTCCGGACGTGAGTGAAGGGATTTCACGCGAGCAGGTCGAGAAGCTCTCTCCGCACCTGGTGTACGGGAGCGCGGCAATGGTGGCCAGAGTGGAGGTGAACGAGCTCACCGGCGAGGTGTCGGTGAGATCGGTGGCGAGCGCAGTGGACTGCGGCCGGGCCGTCAATCCTGCGGGCGTGATCGGACAGACCGAGGGCGGAGTGGCCCAAGGGATGGGTTGGGCCATCATGGAGGACCACAAGATCGAGGCCGGCATTCCCATGACGAGGTCGTTGGAGACCTACCTCATTCCCACCGTCGACGACGCGCCCGAGATGGACACGATCCTGGTGGAGGGCGGCGATCCGACGGGTCCCTTCGGAGCCAAGGGGATCGCCGAGGTCGTCATCGTGCCACCCGCCCCGGCCATCGTCTCGGCCATACGCGACGCTGTGGGAGTGGCCGTCACCCGGCTCCCTGCGACGCCCGAACGGGTTTATCGGACCATGCAGGACGCCGCCGTCAGGGCGGCATCATGAGGGAGAAGACCGGCCTGCGGGTCAACGGGCGGCCCGTGGCCTCGGTCGATCCGGCCAAGCGGCTCCTCGACTTTCTCCGCGAGGACCTCGACCTGACCGGCGCCAAGGAAGGGTGCGGCATGGGCGAGTGCGGAGCTTGCACCGTCTTGGTAGACGGCGAACCCGTGTGTTCGTGCCTCGTCTTGGTGGGTCAGGTGGCGGGTGCCGAGGTCGTGACGGCGGAGGGACTGGCGGCGCGGGGCCTGCACCCTATCCAGGAGGCGTTCGTGCAGGCCCACGCCAGCCAGTGCGGGTTCTGCACGCCCGGCATGATCGTGTCTGCCGCCGCGCTCCTGGCCCGGAACCCGCAGCCGGACGAAGAGTCCGTCCGGCTGGCGCTGGCCGGCAACCTCTGCCGGTGCACCGGGTACGCGTCGATCTTCACGGCCCTCCACAGGGCGCCGGCGCCATGACTGAACCGGAGCTCGTTGTGGCGCGTGACCGGGCCGAGCTCAGAGATCTCGCGCCCACCGGCAAGCTGATCGCCGGAGGGACCGATCTGCTCGTCCAGATGAGGGCCGGTCGGGACGTGCCCCGTCTGATCGACGTGTCGAACCTCTCCGATCCTCCGCCCGTCATGTCGCAACGGGATGGCTCGGTCGAACTCTCCGCTCTGGCTCCGATCTCCCGGGTGATCGGGGCATTGGAGGGACGCCTTCCGGGCCTCGACGCATCGGCCCGCCTGTTCGGTTCCATCCAGATCCGGAACCGGGCGACCATCGGAGGCAATCTGCAGAACGCGTCCCCGGCGGCAGACATGGTCCCGCCCCTCGTGGCGGCCGAGGCCGTGGCTCATCTCGAGGGACCCGAGGGCGAACGGGATGTGGCGATCGCCGACCTCGCCGCTGGTCCTGGTCGTACGGTTCTCGGGCCGGGGGAGTGGATCGCCACGGTGACCGTCCCGCTTGCCAGCGGGGACGAGGGGTTCCGCAAGCTGGGCGGCCGCGAGGCCATGGCCATCTCCATCGTGAACCTCGCGTGGCGATGGACCCGCGCGGAGGACGGGACGCTCTCGGCCGTGCGCCTCGCCATCGGGGCCGTGGCTCCCACGGTGATCCGGGCCGAGCAGGCCGAACAGGAATTGGAGGGAAAGCGTCCCACGCCCAAGGTGGCCTCAGCTGCCGTGGCGGCCATGCGAGCGGCGATTTCGCCGATCGATGACGTCCGGGGAAGCGCCTGGTATCGACAGGAGGTGGCGGGTCGTTTGTTGGAGGAGGCCCTGCCTCGAGGGGAGGGAGGATGAAGGCTGGCGTGGCAATCTGGCTCGACTGGCCGCTGCCGGACTGCGTCGAGGTGGCGGTGGCGGCGGAGGCGGCCGGTTTCTCCGAGGTCTGGTTGCCCGACCACTATTTCCTGCGGGACGCGTACGCCGCCCAGGCCTTGATCGCGGAACGGACCTCCCGGATCGGGCTGGGCACGGCCGTGGTCAGCCCGCTCCTGCGCCATCCCGCCCTCCTGGCCAGCTCGGTCTCCACCATCAACGAGCTGTCGGGCGGCCGGGCGATCATGGGCGTCGGGGTGGGCGGGTTCGAATTTCCCACGCAATTGTTGATGGACGTGGATCGCCCACTCACGATCGCCCGTGAAGCGGTCCACATCATCAGGGAGCTGCCGCAAGGAGAGACCGATATCCGGGGGGAGAGGTTCTCTGCGGTCGGTGCGAAGTTGGTCTGGGATGGCGGACCCTTCCCCGTCTACATGGCCGCGCGCGGCCCCAAGATGCTCGAGCTTGCCGGCGAGGTCGCGGACGGCGTCATCACCCACGGGTTGGCCCAGAGCTACGTCGATTTCTGTCTCGACCGGATCCGGATGGGGGCGGAGAGGGCTGGCCGGAGCCCTGTGGAATGCGAGCTTGTCCTGATGTTCGAGGTCGAGATGCGCGATGACATGCGGGCGGCAGTGGACCATCTCAGGCCCCGCTGCACCATCATGGCCGGGGGAGAGTACGCGGAGAGCCTGATCCCGGTGTTCGGTCTGGACCCAGAGGCTGTGAAGCCCCTTCGAGAAGCGGTCAGGGCGCGCGACCCTGACGCGGGACGCCTGGTCACCGACGAGATGGTGCACGCGTTCGCGGTGGCCGGACCCCCGGAGCACCTCGCGAGCAGGCTTCAGGAGATGGCCGACGCCGGCGTGGGGCGGGTGATCCTGGTGTTCAGGGGAGACAATCCGGAGGACACGGCCGCAAAGATGGAGCAAGTGGGGAAGGCCATCGCCGGGGTCCAGGGGGGTAGCAGCAACGAGCGGAGCGAGGCCGCTGCGGACCCCCTGGCTCTCAGCGATCCGCCGAAGGCGGAGGGCTGAGCAGGAGAGGGAGGGGGTCCAGGGGGGTAGCAGCAACGAGCGGAGCGAGGCCGCTGCGGACCCCCTGGCTCTCAGCGATCCGCCGAAGGCGGAGGGCTGAGCAGGAGAGGGAGGGAGTGATCGAGTGAGCGCCCTGCCGGAGACCGCGACGGTGCTCGGCTCCGGCGCGGGCGCGCTGACCATCGCCGGGGAGCTCGGGCTGGCCGGGGTCGACGTCACCGTGGCCGATTTCCCCGAGTTCGCCCCCGGCCTCGAGCCGGTCGCGGAGCAGCGCGGTATCCGGATCAAGTGCGACTGGCACCGGGAGAGCGTCGCTCCCGTTTGGTCCACCTCGGACGACCCATCGACGGCGGCCAAAGGCGCGCCACTGCTGGTCGTATCGGTGCCGTCGTTCGGCCATGCCCCCTTCGCGCAGGCCCTCGCTCCCGTGCTGGAGGACGGGCAGACCGTCCTTTGGATGGGCGAGGGAGGCGGAACGCTATCCATGGTGAGTGCGCTCCGCGCCGCGGGACGTCATCCAGACGTCCTTCTCGGAGAAAGCAACACGCTTCCCTACGGGGCCCGGGTCCGCGGGCCGGGTCTCATCTGGGCCATTCGAAAGGCTGGGGGCACCCTGGTGGCCGCGCTACCGGCAGCCAATGGGCAGCAGGTGTTCAACATCGCCCACGCCATCTGGCCGTGGACGAGTCCCGCTGAAAATATCTGGGAGACAGTTCTTCTCAACTTCAATGCGGTGGATCATGTGGCGACGCTGCTTCTGAACCTGGGGCGGGTCGAGAGCCGGACCGGCAGCATGCTGCTGTGGGGTGAGGGGGCAACCCCCGGCGTGGCCAACGCCATCGAAGCCGTCGACGGCGAGCTGCTCGGGCTTCGAGAGGCGCTCGGGCTCTCCAACCGGAAACGATATCCCGAGTACCTGGTGGAGCAGGGTTTCGCCGACGAGGTGAAGGGTTCTTTGCACGAGACGCTCCAGTCGAGCCTCTTGGCCTCGGGCACGTTCCCCTGCGGACCGGATGCCCTGCAAAGCCGCTACATCACCGAGGACGTGCCCTACGCGCTGGTGCTGGCTTCCTCGATAGGTGACGAGGTCGGGGTGGACACTCCCATCGTCGACGGCCTGATCGCCCTGGCGTCGGCCGTGACGAAGACCGACTGGCGGGCCCAGGGGCGGACACTCGGAGCGTGGGGCCTCGAGGGGGCGGGGACGGCCGGGCTTCGCCGGGCGGCAGAGGAGGGGTGGTGGTAGGTCCCTCGGTCGACCTCCGCGTCAGCGGGGGGACGGTCGTCACTGTCGACGCCGAAGCTCGGGTCGTCCGCGAGGACCTGTACGTCGATCGGGGCAGGGTAGCCGCGATCGGGGGACAGCCCCGGGAAGCGCGGCGCACCCTCGACGCCGCCGGGATGCTGGTCATGCCCGGCCTGATCAACCTGCACGACCACCTCCGGGACATCACCCCGGGCATCCGCCTCGGGGAGGGACTCAAGCTGGATGCGATGCTCCGACGCTTCTGGGAACTCTCTCGCGCGGCGGGTCCGGACGAATACCGAGTGGGGGCCGCCCTCGGTACGGCCAAGCTGCTGAAGTCGGGTGTCACCTCGGTGGTGGACCACCTGTACCCGTTCCACCAAGCGGGCCTGACCGAGGCCTCGATTCATGGATACGAGTCCACCGGCATCCGCTGGTTCATGGCCCGGGGGATCATGACCCGCCCGTACAGGCCGATCAGCGAGTCGGCCCGGCGAGCGCTGCGGGCAATCGAGGACCTCGCCGATGGACTCGTCCCCAAGGAGCGCCTCTTCGTGGCCCCCGTGTCGTTTCGGCAGGCCGTCCCCTCCGAGTACGTTCAGGCGCGGCGCCTGGCCGACCGGCTGGGATTGCGCGTGTACACGCATGTTGCCGAGACGCCCGCGGAGATCGACATGATCCGCAAGGATCACGGGGCCCGGCCGGTCGCGCTCCTACACGACATCGGGTTCGCCGCGTCGGATGCCATCCTGGTTCACTGCGTGTACTTGTCGGCGGCGGAGATCGGGACGCTGGCGAGGAGCGGCGCCACCGTCGTGCACTGCCCGACGAACCACATGCGGCTGGCCAAGGGCATCACGCCGGTGCCGAAGCTCCTCGAGGCCGGGGCGAACGTGGGCATGGGCATCGACCAGATGGACGACCTCTTCGTGGAGATGCGACAGGAGATCCTGATGCAGGGCCTGCATCACTCGAACCCCGGCGTGGTGGCGCCGCGTACCTCGTTGGAGATGGCCACCGTGCGCGGGGCCGCTGCCCTCGGGCTGGGTGATGAGCTCGGGCGGATCGAGGTCGGAAGACGGGCCGATCTGGTCTGTGTCGATGTCTCCGCGCCCCACCTGCAACCGGTGCTCGACCCCGTGTGGACCCTGGTGCACCGGGTTCACGGACACGACGTGGCCCACGTCGTCGTGGACGGCGACGTGGTGGTGGAGAACGGGAAGCTGGCCAGGGTGAACGAGGATGATCTGGTCGAAGAGGCGCGGTCGGTGGCCGCGTCGTACATGCGCCGGGCCGGAGTGAGTGCCGAGCGCGTTTGGTCTGTCGGGACCCCTGTCGGGGGGGTCTCGTGAACGACGCGGAGCGGCTCCTCGGCGCCGGGCTGGTCCCGATCCTGCGCCTTCAGGATGGGGAGGTGGCGCTGGCCGCCGGCAAGGCCATGGCGCAGGCAGGGTTACGGGCGATCGAGGTGACCGCCGGCGTGCCGGGGGCCGCGGAGATCATCGCCAAGCTGACGGCATCCCTCGACGGCTCGCAGGTGCTGCTCGGGGCAGGGACCGTGCTGTCGCCCGAGCAGGCGGAAGAGTTCGTCCAGGCAGGCGCGCGATTCCTCGTCTCCCCGGTTCTCGATCGGGCGGTGATGGATGCCGCCGTTCGCCTGGGCGTCCCGCACGTCCCGTCGGGGTTCACGGCCACGGAGATCTACACCGCGCACCGCGCGGGTGCGCCGGTCGTCAAGCTGTTCCCCTCGGCGCCGGTGGGCCCCACTTACCTCTCGGCCCTTCTGGGGCCGTTTCCCCAGCTGAAAGTCATCCCGACCGGAGGGCTCGACGCGGATAGCGCGGTGGCGTTCATCCGAGCGGGCGCCGTCGCCGTCGGCGTCGGGGGAAAGCTCTGTCCTCATCGCATGGACGAGGTGGACGAGGCCGCGGCGGCGGCTGCCGACCTCCTCCGGCGGGTTGACGCAGAGCGGTCGCGATGACTCCCCCCGGCGTCCGGGGACCCGAACCTCCAGTACGGCTCGGTGTGGCCCTGTCCAACGAGGTTCCTCTGGAGGAGAGCATCGCCCTTGGCCGGCGGGCGGAGGAGCTCGGGTTCGACGAGGTGTGGGTTCCGGAGAGTCGCCATGGCCGTTCCGCCACCACGGCGGCCGCGGTCCTGGCCCGGGAGACCACAACGATCGGGATCGGTGTCGGTGTAGTCAATCCGTTCTGGCGACATCCGTCGCTGATCGCGATGGAGGCGGGGGCGCTCGACGAGGCCTCCGGGGGCCGGCTCCGGCTCGGGATCGGAGCGGCCCTGTGGACGCTGCGGGCGTTGGGGGAGGACGACGAACGGACCCGCCGGCCCCTGGCTGCAATGATCGAGGCCGTCCGCATCGTGAAGTCCATGCTGGCGGGGGAAGACGGGGTCGACGGGGAGATCTTCCGGGTTCGGGCCGACGCCCGTCTCGACTTCGAGCCACGCCGCCGTCGCATCCCCGTGTACGTCGGTGCGGTGAACAGGAAGATGATGGAGGCCGCCGGCGCCTGGGCCGACGGGGTCTACCTCGGAGCCATCACCAGTCCTGGGTACGTCCGGTGGGCCAGGGAACGGATGGCCGAAGGAGCTCGGAACGTCGGCCGCGGCCACGACGGCCTCGACGTCTGCGCCAATATCCTGACCAGCGTATCGCGCGATGCGAAGGCCGCTCGCGATGCCTGTCGCCAGGTGATCACCTATTACCTGTGGCGGGTCGAGCCCGTCGTCTACGAGACGTCGGGGGCCGATCCAGAGACGGTGGCGTTCGTCCGTTCGAAAGTCCCCGAAGAAGGACTGGATGCCGTCGCCGAAAGTCTGCCCAGCGAACTGATCGACGTGTTCGCCGCAGCGGGGACGCCTGAGACTGTCATGGCCAAGATGGCCGAGTTCGAGGAAGCGGGCTTGAAGGGGCTGCTGGCGTGGTACGTGTTCGGGCCGGATCCAGACGAGGGCCTGCGTCTGCTGATCGAGGCGGCGAAGGCGGGATGATCTTCACAGGAGTGCCCGTCGGATGACTTCCGGGCCCACCTGGGGATTGTGGCTCGAACCCTTGTTGCCTTCCCTCGAGTTGGCCGCCCTCGCCCAGGAGGCCGAGCGGGCCGGGGCCAGTCATGTCTTCGTCGCCGATGAGGGAACCGAGCGAGACCTGTTCGTGGTCATGTCCGTGATCGCCCAGGCCACCTCCAGGGTCGTCTTGGGGGCCGGAGTCACAAACCCGTACACCAGACACCCGGTCGCGCTGGCCGCTGGATTCGCAACGCTGGCCGAGCTCGCCCCCGGCCGCGTCGTGGCCGGGTTCGGGACCGGGGGAACGCGCGCGTTGGCTCCCATGGGGATCGAGCCGGCGCGCCCCTACACAGCCCTGCTGCAGTGCCTGGACACCGTTGAGCTGCTGCTGGCGGGCAAGGAGGTGACCTCTCAAGGTGAGTTCGCCGCTCGGGAGGCCAGGCTACCGTGGTCCCCCGGCGCGCTCCCCGTTGCCATGGCGGGTCGTGGCCCGAAGGTGGAGCGACTCGGCGCCACGCGGGCCGATTGGATCCTCTTGTCCGGCAAACCGATCGAGCTGGTCGCGGAGACGTGTGTCCGGATCAGGCAGGTGGGCAAGGCGAGCGGAAACAAGCCACAGATTGCCTGGTCGTCCTACATCGGGTGGGAGCCGGAGATGTTGGGGGAAGTCCGGCCTCACTTCACCTACATCGCCACCGACATGCCGGCCGAATTGCGGCGGGCCGCGGGCATCGACGACGCTACCGCGACGAGGATCCAGGTGGTCATGCTGAAGGAAGGCATGGAGGCCGCGGCCCGCTTCATCCCGGACGAGGTCGTTCGCCGCTACGCGGTGGTTGGCGACCTGGATGGAGCGGTGGCAGAGCTCGCCCGCATCCGGATGGAAGCTCGCCCCGACATGTTCCTGCTTCCGGTCAACGACTACTCGCGGGCCGCTGAATTCGTGAAGTCCGCTCCCGAGATCCTGCAGCAGGCTGGCTTCGGGAATGCGTGGTGACTCGTGACCTCCGCGACCGCTTCCTTGCTCTGTATACGGGCGCCGTAGCCGACGTTCTGGACGCCGGGGGTTGGCGGGATCAGGTCCTGCCGGCTCAGATCCAGCCTGTGACGCTGTCGATGAAGGTGGCCGGACCAGCCTTCCCGGGACTCGGAGAGCCTACCGACGACATCACCCACAACGACACCGATAGGCGCCTGGCCATGCTGGAGAGCGCCACGCCGGGGTCCGTGTCGGTGTGGGCCTGCGGTGGGCACGGCGGTTCGGCCCATTGGGGCGAGATCATGAGTCGCTCCGTCATGGAACGAGGATGTGTCGGGGCCGTGGTGGACGGGGGCCTCCGGGACACCGACTTCGTTCTTCAGCTCGGCTTCCCGGTGTTCTGCAGGTTCCGGTCGCCCGCATCCTCCCTCGGCCGATGGGACATCCTCGATTGGGACTGCGAGATCACTATCGGCGAAACCATCGTTCGACCGGGTGATTGGGTGTTCGGGGACGTGGATGGCGTGGTCGTCGTGCCCGCCGATATCGTGGATGACGTGCTGGCCGAGTCAGAATCGAAGGTTGTGAAAGAACAGTTGATGCGGGCGGAGCTCGATCGGGGCGACCGCATCAGCGACGTCTTCGGCCGCCACGGCTCTCTGTAGTGAGATGAAGGACATCCGTTTGGTCGCGGTGGGGGAGTGCATGGTCGAGCTCTTCTCCGAGGACCCCGTCCCCGTCGATCGCGCCGAGCGGTTCTCGTGCTCGTTCGGTGGCGACGCCCTCCAGGCGGCGACGGCGGCCGCCAACCTGGGGACGCCATCCGGCGTGGCCACCGTCGTTGGCGACGATCCGTTCGCCGAAGCGCTCCTCTCGTGGCTCCGGCGATGTGGAATGTCCACGGACCTCGTCGTTCGGCGGGCGGGATTCACCGGGCGCCGAGGAGCGGCCATCGAAGCCGCACGGCGAACCCGGGACGCGGGCGGCCTGGTGGTCTTCGACGTGAACTACCGGCCCAGGCTCTGGGAAGGGGACACCGGGGCGGCCCGCGAGGCGTTCGAAGAGATCCTTCCTCTCTGTCACGTCGTTCGGGCGGCCGCGCCCGAGGAGACCACCATCGTCGCGGACGAAGAAGATGCCGCGGAGGCGGCGCGTTCGCTGTCTGCTCGGGGACCTTCCGTCGTGCTCGTCGGGTGCGGGGCGGGCGGGGCCGTCGTGGCGGCGGACGGCACGGTCGAACGGATCGACCCTCTTCCGGTTCATTGCATTGACACCACCGGGGCCGGCGACGCGCTGACCGGTGGCTTCATCCACGGTCTCCTGAACGGGATGCCTCCATCGGCTGCAGCTAGAGTCGGGGTGGCTGCCGGATCGCTCACGGTGACTCGCAGAGGTGGGGGGCCGTCGATCCCGAACGGCGAGGAGGTTCGCGCGCTGGTGGAAGATATGCGATCGGCCATCTGATGAGAAGTCCCAATCGAAGGAGGCGAGCATGTGGATCAGGACCGTTCCCGTCGATGAGGCGACCGGCAGGCTCAAGGAGGCGTACGACTGGCAAGCCAAACGGCTGGGCAAGCCGACCGAGTTCACGCTGCTGGGAAGCCTGGTCCCGGAGATCGTGCACGCCCGATTGGGCTTGTATCGGGCCAGCGAGAAATGCCCGTCCGCGCTCACCCCTCGCCAGCGCACCGTGATCGGATACGTCACGTCGATGCTGAACGACACTCCTCATTGCGCGTCGCAAGTGCGGCTGAAGTTACGGGAGCTGGGGTTCACCGATGAGGAGATCGGGGCGATGGACGAGCGACGGTACGACGTACTGGAAACGGAAGAGGCGGCCGTCGCTCGCTATTCGGACAAGCTGACCAAGGAACCGGGTGCGGTGGCCGAATCCGACCTCGAAGATCTGCGGTCAAACGGGTTGGGCGACCTGGAGATCTTGGACGCCAACAACATGTGCTCCCACCTCAACTACGTGAACCGCATCGCCAACGGGCTCGGGCTGAAGACCGAGGTGGACGAGGAGTTCCAGGCCTTCGCCGCCATCCCTCAGTGATCTAAAGAGGCGAGGTCAGTCGCAGACGGCCCCTTGGGACGCTGAGGAGACAAGCCGGGCGTACTTGGCCAGGGCCCCCCGCGTGTAAAGAGCCTCCTTCGGCTTCCAGCCATCCCTCCGGCGGGCCAACTCTTCATCGGGAACCTCGAGGTCCAGCCGTCGCGAGTCCACGTCGAGCACGATCGCGTCTCCGTCGCGCACCAGGGCGATGGGGCCTCCCACGGCGGCCTCCGGTGCGATGTGGCCCACGGCGAATCCGTGGGTCGCCCCTGAGAAACGACCGTCCGTGACCAAAGCGACATCGCGGCCCAAGCCAGCTCCCACGACGGCGGCGGTGACCGCGAGCATCTCCCGCATCCCGGGGCCGCCCTTCGGGCCCTCGTAGCGAACCACGATCACGTCGCCCCCCTTGATCCATCCCGAGGTCACCGCTTCGAACGCCTCCTCTTCCGAGTCGAAGACCCGAGCGGTACCCCGGAACGTCTTGCCCTCCATCCCGACGATCTTCACCACGGCGCCCTCAGGTGCCAGGGAACCCCGCAGGATGGCCAGGCCTCAACGCATCGCCGTGCAGGAGCCCGGCCTGGAGAAGCTCCTGCATCAGAACGCTGAGGCCGCCGACCCGGTCGAGGTCGGCCATGACGAAGCGTCCCCCCGGGCGGAGGTCCCCGATGTGTGGCGTGCGGGCGCTGATCCGATCGAAGTCCCAGATCTCCAGGGGCACCTCGGCCTCCCTGGCGATGGCCAGGAGGTGCAGGACGGAATTCGTCGAACCACCGCAGGCCATGGCCACCGCGATGGCGTTCTCGAAGGCCTTCCTGGTGAGGATGTGGCGGGGCCGGATCCCACGGCGAAGCAGTTCCAAGACCGCTTCGCCGGACCGGCGGGCGAAGTGCTCGCGACGGGCGTCGACCGCGGGCGCCGCCGCGCTGTTGGGAAGGGACATGCCGATGGCCTCGGCCACGGCTGCCATCGTGTTCGCGGTGTACATGCCCGCGCAGGAACCGGGGCCGGGACACGCGGATACCTCGAGCTCCTTCAGCTCTTCCATGGTCATCCGTCCGGCCGCGGCCGCGCCTACCGCCTCGAACACGTCCTGGACGGTGACCGTCTGCCCCCGATAGTGGCCGGGGAGGATGGTGCCTCCATAGAGGAACACGCTCGGCACGTTGATCCGCGCCGCGGCCATCAGCATGCCCGGCAGACTCTTGTCGCAGCCGGCGATGGTAACCATGGCGTCGAACCGCTCTGCGTGCATGACCAGTTCGACAGAGTCGGCGATGACCTCGCGCGAGATCAGCGAGGCCTTCATTCCTTCGTGCCCCATGGAGATGGCATCCGAGACAGCGATGGTCACGAACTCGACGGGTACGCCACCGGCAGCGCGGACGCCTTCCTTCGCGTGATCGGCCAGTCGGTCGAGGTGCACGTTGCACGGCGTCACCTCGTTCCAGGAGGAGGCCACTCCGATCTGTGGCCGATCGAAGTCCTCATCGGTGAAGCCGACCGCCCTGAGCATCGACCGGGCGCCGGAGCGTTCCATGCCTTCTGTGACCTCTCGGCTCCTCGGCTTCATGGACTGGTCCACCTCGTGCCTCCGATCCCTCTGAGTTCGTCCGCGGCGGCGTGGCGGCTCAGTGTAGTCACGGACACAAAGGCCCGATGGGGGTCCAGGGGGAAGCAGCCCCGCGAAGCGAAGCGGAGCGGATCAGGCTGCTTCACCCCCCTGGCGATGAAGACGATCCGAAGGATCGGGTTCATCGGGACGAACGGAGGCCGTTCGAGTACTGTCCTGCCGGTTCGCGTTCAGCCTTGGAGGTAGCCATCGCCAACGACGGCGTCCATGTCGAGCCGGGCGAGCCCTCGCCATGGGTGGTCCGGTTCGCTCCCTTGATCCCGACGGCCGGGAAGGTACTGGATCTTGCCTGCGGCAGAGGCCGGCATACCCGGTTCTTCCTCCAACGGGGACATGGCGTCGTCGCCGTCGACAAAGACGTCTCGGGCATTGCCGACCTCGAAGGGAATCCGGAGCTCGAAGTGCTTCGGGTAGATCTGGAAAGCGAGGATGTCTTCCCTCTATCTGGCCGTCGATTCGAGGGTGTGGTCGTCACGAACTATCTGCACCGCCCGCTGTTGCCCGACCTGGTGCAAGCGATCGGACCCGGGGGTGTGCTGATCTACGAAACCTACGCGAAAGGGAACCAGCGGTTCGGATCTCCCTCGAACCCGGACTTCCTGCTCGAGCCGGGCGAGCTCCTGGAAGCGGTGCGCGGCCGGCTCGAAGTGGTCGCATACGAGAACGCCATGGTGAAAGAGCCCAGGCCGGCGATCCTCCAGCGGATCTGCGCCATCGACACGAGGGAAGTGAGCTACATGGAGATAATCACGTGAGCGTGGACCAGAGCGGCTAAGCGGCTTTGGTCGAGGCTGGCTGCGCTCTCAGAGGCATGGCCCAGATTCGGGCCTCACTCATCGCGACGTCGTAAGCCCGCTTGTGGGCCTTGACCAGCGCTCGAACCGCGCGGACGTGGTCGGTTCGCTTCAGGAGACGCTCGTATTCGGCCCGAAATGCGCCCAGCAGGCGGCGCTCCGCCTCCAGGCGAACCAGAGCCTCTCCCTTGACGATCATCGCTCCACCTCTCCACGCCACGTTCAACCAGGGCTCACACGGAACCCGTCAGAATAACAACGGCAGCGGGGGCGTCATTCCTTTAGCGGCGATACGAAAAAATTACCCCTGGGCCCCTGTCTCGACGGGCAGTTCGAGCCTGGCCGCCAGGACCTCTATGGTAGCGACCCGATAGGCATTTCGTGCAACGCCGGCCACCGCGATGCTCCCGTCGTGGGGATTGCGGTCAAAGGCAGGGAAGCGAGCCCCCGAGATATCCAGGCGGAGCCGCGCACCCACCGGGCAGGTCCACGCGATCGGCCTCAGGCTGAATGACTGCTGACTCCGTTGCCCCGGTGAGGATCTGACCCGCCGGACCCCAGTAGACAGGGCTCGGGGCTCACCCAATGGATCGACCAGCACCAGGCTCGCCACCACGTCGTGCGAGTCACGGTCGCAGCGAGAGATCACGTCCAGTCGAGGTGAACCGGCGATGGCCAGCGGAGCCGTCAACCGCGGGCTTGTATAGCAGAGGACGTCGCGCCGATCCTCGGGGGCTGCCTCGCTGACCAGCGGCACCACGCCACCGGGATAGGGCACCAGGGGCTCGGCCACGAAGAGATCGGGGGGCCCGGGATCGGCTGGGCCCTCGACCAGGCCTCCGTCGCCATGTCTCGAGTTGGCGGATCCTCCGCTCGTCGCATGCCACGAGATCACCCGGTGGGGCGGTGGCCAGGAAGGGGCCGACGTCCATCCTCGGCCCCCGGAGTAGTAGCGGACCTTAGGGGACGGTGCATCGGCATTCCCCTTCAGGACGCGGTCGAAGAACGCAAGCAGGGCTTCGTGCGCCACCGATGGCTCGGCTTCCTCGCCGAGCTCGACCTCACCCACCCGGGTCCCCCAGGGCATGTGCGCCCACGGTCCGCACACGGCCTCCGCGCCGAGCGCCTCGATGATGCGGGCGGTCCCGGAGGAGAAGTCATCGAACCAGCCCAGCACGGTGAACGCGGGAACGTCGATGGCTGAAAGGTCCGGCCTCCGCTCCGCCCAATACTCGTCGTCCTCGGGGTGGGCCAACCACTCGAGGAACCAGCCGGGTGGCTGGTCGCCGAGGGCGCGAGAGATCGGCAGGGCCTCGAGATCCGGCACGACCGGGACGGCCCCCTCCTCCTGCGCCGCTAGCTGGGCCGCCCAGAACGCCCCGAACGTCCACCGCAGGCAGCCACCCTCGTAGGTCCATCCTTCGTACGGGTCGGGGCAGCACATCATCGGGGCGATCGCCCGTAACGAGGGTGGTCGACGGGCCGCAACGCCCAGTTGCACGAGCCCCTGGTATGAGAAGCCGTAGGTGCCCACATCGCCGTTCGAGAAGGGAAGCCCCGCCGCCCACTCGACCGTGGCCACACCGTCGTCCGCCTCGTGAACGAACGGGCCAAACGTCCCCTCGGAGTCGCCACGACCGCGGACGTCCTGCACCACCACTGCGTAGCCCCGCCTGGCCAGCCATGAGGGATGGGGGAGAACGGGGGCGGAGGCCACCGACCTCCCGTATGGGAGGCGCTGCAGGAGCACCGGCCAGGGACCTTCCTTCGCCGGATGCCATGCATCGGCCACCAACCGGACCCCATCGGGCATGGCCGCCTCGAGTCCGACCTCCCTCACGACATCACTGTCCGAGCCGCTACCCGCTACGTCGCTCACCTCTTCGGTCGCTCCAGCTGCGAGAGGATGACACGCGCGGCGTTCCGGCCGGACGCGCCCCAGATCCCCGCTCCGGGAAACGTCCCCGCACCGGTCAGGTACAGGCCGCGAACCGGCGTCTCGTACCTCGTGAGCTCGCGATCTTTGCCCAACAGGGCCGAGAGGGCCGTCCCCGAGTACGCGGGCGCCAACCCGCGCTCCAGCCCGAAATCCCTCTCGTAGCCGGGAGGAGTCACCACGCGCCACGTCCGGACGGCTTCGAGGAATCCCGGCTCGACCAGGGTGGCGAACACATCGAGCCAGCGGGCAGGCTCGCCGGACCCGCTCCAACCTCCCTGCAATCGATAGGGTGTGAACAGCACCTCCAGGCTGAACACATCGCCCCCGTCCACGCGCAAAGCTTCATCGAGGACCGACGGAACGTTGACGTAGAACATGGGGCGGGCGGCGACCTCGCCCTTCTCCATGGCCTCATGGGCGCGGGCGATCTCATCCAGACCCGGCGAGACGATGGTGGTGGGGACGAGGGGCTCCTCCACGCCCAGACGTGGTCCAAGCGATTCGTCCACTGCGCGGAACCTCGGTCGGCGGGCAATGACCGCGTCGACCTTCGACTCGTACCCGTCGCGCTCCGGCCGGGATCGCCACCGTCGGATCACCTTCTCCATCTGCCCTGGAGGACGGGCGAGCCACCTCACCAGCGCTGTACGCGGGTCGGCGGCGGCCACGACGATCGGCGCCTCGATCACCTCGCCTCCGCCCAACCCGACGCCTCGAATGCGGTCTCCTTCCGCGAGCAGCTCGCTCACCCGAGCGGGCGCGCGGATGGTCCCCCCCGCGTCTTCCAGACACCGTGCCAATGCCTCGGGGAGTCTTCCGCTCCCGCCCACCGGCCTGGCCACGCCCGTGACGTGCTTCACGGCGTAGCCAAGTGCGCCCAGCCCCGTGCCCGGCGTCTCGGGAGAGAGCCCCCATACGGCCGGCCCTGTGGTCACCACGGGAGATCGCAGTGCCTCCGTGGCGAACAACGACCGCACCACCGACCCCACCGTCCGCCGGCTCCAGGACCACAGGATTCGAGCTCCCCGCCCGCGACGTTCCAGAAGCCGCCTCGCCACCCTGGCCGGCGTAGGCGGCGCGCAGGCCAGCTCGAGGACGAGCTCGGCAGCGGGGATGGCTGTTCGCAGGTAGCGCCGGTAGTTCTCGACCTCGTTCGGGCAAGCGAGTGCCAGGCCGTCCAGCGTCCGCGCGGGGTCCCGGAACAGGAACCACGGCGCTTCGCCATCCCACCCAACGGAGAGCTGCGTGGGATCCACCCCCAGATAGCGAAGCCCGAACCGAGCCAGATCCAGCTCCTCGGCGATGGGGGTTGCCAGGAACAGGCTGTGGTCGCAGTTGCAGATGTTCACCCGGGCCCCGTCCAGGGCGTCCACGGTCGAAGCGCAACCTCCGACGGAGGACCGAGCCTCCAGCACGACCACCCTCAAGCCGGCTCGCGCGAGGTACGCGGCGGACACCAGCCCGTTGTGGCCGGCGCCGACCACAACCACGTCGTAGCCGTCGTGTCCGGAGCTCACCTGCCTTGACTTCAAATTGTCTGACGTCTTACTCTCAGCCGTCCAAAGGGGGTGCCGAATCGATGGAGACGGGGCTCTTCTTCCTCGCGGGCGTGGAGATGGAGGACGCGGGACCCGGCCCCCCGGCACCGACCGATCGCCGCTACGGACAGCAAGAGATCTGGTACGCCCAGGAACGGATGCTGGACGTGGGCGTTCGAGCGGAGGAGCTCGGATACGACAGCTTCTGGCTCACTGAGCACCACTTCCAATACGAGGGCTATGAGGTCATCCCCAACGCCATCCTGTTCGGGGCAATCCTCGCCGAGCGAACCAAACGGATCAAGATCGGCGCCCTGTTCAACATCGTCCCGCAGTGGCATCCACTCCGGCTGGCCGAGGACTTCGCCGTGTTCCACAACTTGTCCGGGGGGCGCGGGATCCTGGGGGTGGGGCGGGGCACGGTTCCCCGCGAGGCCCAATCCCTGGGAACCGTGGTCGGCTCGTGGGACAACCCCGACAAGGCCGAAGCCGACAAGATCAACCGGGAAATCATGGACGAGGCGATGGACATCATCACTCTGGCCCTGGACAAGGAGAGCTTCTCGTTCCACGGCAAGCATTTCCAGCTTCCCCCGCCGGGCATCCCGGACCGCGGCGGCACCGTGCAGACCCTCACCCTGGTGCCCCGGCCCAAGTACCCTTACGAGATCTGGCAGGCCATCACCTCTCCGCCCACCCTCGAGCACGTTCCCCGCAAGGGATACAACGGCGTCTTCTGGCTGCAGCACCATGCGTTCATCAGGCGGTTCTGGGACCGCTATGCGGAGCTGCACGATGAGACGTTTGGGGGCTCATTGGAGCCCGGAGCGAAGCGGATGCTCGTGCTCAACCTCCATATCGACGATACGCACGAGAAGGCCTGGGAGACAGCACGTCCGGGCCACGACGAGTTCTGGAAGTTCCTGGGGCCGTATGGATGGAGCCGCGGCTACATGGGGCCGGACGGCAAGCCGGTGCAGCCCGGGCTGATCCCCACGCTCGAGCAATCCGTCGAACAGAAGGTCTGGGTCATCGGAACGCCGGAGGAAGTAGCCGAGGGCGTCGATTTCTACAAGCAGGCGCTCTCCCTTCGCTCGCTCACGATCGTCCCTCAGTTCCCAGGCGAGACGTACAAGCAGGCCGACGAGCAGATGGCCCGCTTCTCGGAGGAAGTCATGCCGCTGCTCCATCTGGCCCCCGCCACCGCCGGCTAGGCCGAGCGGCCGATGCTGTTGCGTGCGGCAACCCTCGCCGACGGGGCCGTCGTCGACGTCCGCACCAGGGGTGAGCGGATCGACGAGGTCGCCTCGGCGGGGAGCCTCCGCCGAGGTCCGGACGAAGACATCCAGGAGCTGTCCGGCTATGTGTTGCTCCCAGCCCCTGCCGAACCCCACGCCCACCTGGACAAGGCGTTCACGGCCGGGCACGTGGCCAACCCCGCCGGCGACCTCGACGGCGCCATCGAGGCCTGGATCGCCTATCGAGTCGGCCTCAGCGTCTCCGACGTGTTCCACAGAGCCCGAACCGGAGCGATGCGGAGCCTGGCCCACGGGGTCACGGCCATCCGCACGCACGTGGACGTGGGGGAGGGCATCGAACTGCGCGGACTGGAGGCCCTCCTGAAGCTTCGATCGGAGCTTGCCGACATGGTCCCGATGCAGGTCGTGGCCCTGGTGTCCAGGCCGTTCACCGGGTCGGCCGGCGCCGAGAACCGGGCGTTCCTCCGGGCCGCCATGGAGGCCGGGGCCGACCTGGTTGGGGGAGCCCCCCACGTCGACCCCGATCCGCCCGCGGCTCTTGAGTTCTGCCTCGGCGTGGCAGCGGAGTACGGCAGACCAGTCGATCTCCACATGGACGAGACCCTGAACCCATCGATGCTCGGGCTGGCCGATCTGGCCCGCCGGATGATGGACGGTTTTCCCCATCCCGTCACCGCAAGCCACTGCGTGAGCCTGGGCATCCAACCCCCGAAGGTCCAACAGCGGGTGGCCCGAGACGTGGCCGCAGCAGGGATCTCGGTGGTCACCCTTCCCCAGACCAATCTCTATCTGCAGGGTCGAGGCTTCGACACCTCGCCTCCGCGCGGCCTCACCGCTGTTCGAGCCTTGCTCGACGCGGGAGCGACCGTGGCCGCTGGGGGCGACAACGTCCAGGATCCGTTCAATCCGCTGGGCCGGGGCGACCCGCTGGAGACGGCGGGCCTGCTCGTTGCCGCGGGTCACCTCGCCCCCCTGGAGGCATACCGGCTGGTGAGCGGCGGCGCGCGAAGGGCAATGAGCCTGCCGGAGGTCGAGGTGGCGCCGGGCTCGCCCTGTGAGTTGCTCGCCGTCGTGGGGTCCTCGCTGCAGGAGGCCATCGCCACGGGGAGCGAGGATCGTTACGTCTTCTCCGGAGGACAGCTGGTCTCCCGGACCAGCGTGGTGCGGCACGAGATCGGTCCTCTCGGATCGAACGATGCCGGAGGGCCGCCTCTGGAGGCCTACCTATGGCGGTGACCGAAGTCCGCCGGGCGACGGCCGAAGCCCTGGCCTTCGACCACGTGTCCATGGTGTTTCCGAACGGCACGCATGCCCTGCAGGACGTGAGCTTCCAAGTGGACTGGGGCGAGTTCGTGGCCATCGTGGGGCCCTCCGGCTGCGGCAAGTCCACCCTGCTCCGGATCGCCTCGGGGTTGGAGAGGGCCAGCAGCGGGTGGGTCAGGGCCGGCGGCACCAATCTGGGGTTCGTCTTCCAGGACGCAACCCTGCTGCCGTGGCGCACGGTCCAGGCGAACGTGGAACTGCTCGGCGAGCTCCATGGGCTGTCCAAGGAGGAGAGGTGGCGGCGAGCCGACGAAGCCATCAACCTGGTCGGTCTGAAGGGCTTCGAGCGCGACCACCCCAAACAGCTTTCCGGCGGCATGCGTATGCGTGTGTCACTGGCCCGAACGCTCACCATGAAACCAGAAGTAGCGTTGTTCGACGAACCATTCGGGGCCCTTGATGAGATCACCCGTGGGAGGTTGAACGACGAGCTGCTTCGATTATTCATCCTCGGGCGGTTCGCAGGGCTCTTCGTGACGCACTCGATCCCCGAAGCCGTCTTCCTGGCCGGAAGGGTCATCGTGATGTCGGGTCGCCCCGGGCGCGTCCTCGGCGAAGTCGCCGTGCCCTTCGACTATCCGCGGGCAACCGAGCTCAGGTTCGATCCGGGGTTCGCGAAAGTGGCAGGTGAAGTGAGCGCGCTGTTGAGAGAGGGCCACGCGTGAAGCCCGCTCGCGAGGACCAGCTCGTCGGGCCGGTCGCCGGAGCCGAGGCCGGTCCCCTCCAACGCGTCGCGATGCAGCCAGAGCGGACGGCAAGGAAAAGCGGCTTGGCTCGGCAGGTCTTGGCGATCATCGGGCCACCCTTGGCCGTGGCAGCGGCTTTCATCGGCCTCTGGCTCCTGTTCAGCTACGTGCTGTTCGACCCCACGCAGAGATTCCTCCTGCCTCCGCCGCAGCAGGTAGTCAAGGTCGGTTTCCTCGATTGGAGCCACCTCCGGGAGATCTTGGTGAATGGGCTGCTGCCGACGATGCAGGTGGCGCTGACCGGCCTGGTGATCGCCATTGGAGTTGGGATGGTACTCGCCATCGCCATGTCGCAGGCTCGGTGGATCGAACGGTCGCTGTACCCCTACGCCGTCGTTGTCCAGACGATCCCGATCATCGCCATCGTGCCGCTGATCGGGTTCATCCTCAATTACAACTTCAAGAGCCGGGTCCTCGCCTGCGTGATGATCTCGATCTTCCCCATCATCACCAACACGCTGTTCGGCTTGAAGTCGGCTGAGGCGAGCCTCCAGGACCTGTTCAGGCTGCACGGCGCGGGCCGCCTAACCAAACTGCGCAAGCTGCAGCTACCCGCGGCGCTGCCGGCCATCTTCACCGGCTTCCGCATCTCGGCGGGGCTGTCCGTGATCGGCGCGATCGTCGGCGACTTCTTCTTCCGACAAGGGAACCCGGGCATCGGACGGCTCATCGACAAATACCGTGCCCAGCTGCAAGGGGAACAACTGATCACCGCCATCTTCTTCTCCTCGCTGCTGGGGATCGTGGTCTTCTGGGGCTTCGGCTACCTCGGCAATCGACTTACGCGCTCCTGGCACGAGTCGGCGCAGCCGGAACGCACAAAGTGGCAGCGGCTGCCGGAACGGCCTCGAGGCGGTGAGGCCGTCTGATCTCAGAAGCATGGGAGCGGGAATGAAGGCCAGCCGCCCCAGGAACCGAAAGGGGGTCCAGGGGGGTAGCAGCAACGAGCGAAGCGAGGCAGCTGCGTACCCCTTGGCTCAGCGCGTCGCCGAAGGCGACGCGCTGAGGAGGAGATGAAAGGAGGAGGGGATGCGAGGGAAGAGTTGGATCGGCCGCGGGGTGGCTCTCATATCAGTGTTGGGCCTCGTGGCTGGGGCGTGCGGCGGGAAGGCGAAGGTCAGTTCCACTTCATCGCCTACGGGTGCCCCGTCGAATCCCGCTGGGTCCGTCTATGACGTGAACCTGAAGGGGATCTGCCCGGACAAGATCGTATTACAGACGGACTGGTTCCCCGAACCGGAGCACGGGGGGGCATACAACCTCATCGGCCCGGGCGGCACGATAGATCCGGGCAAGGGAACCTACACGGGCCCGCTTCGCAACACCGGAATCCAGATGGAGATCCGGGCCGGCGGACCGTTCATCGGGTTCTCCTCGCCCACGGCCCAGATGTACGCGAAGCCAGACATCTTCGTGGCCTATGCCGACACGGGTGATCAGATCCGTGGCTACAGTAAGACGCCGGCCATCGGGATTGTAGCCCCCCTGGAGATCGGTCCCCAGATCCTGATGTACGACCCGGCTCACTACAATTTCAATACGGTCGCCGATGTAAAGGCATCGGGGGCTACGGTGTTGTACTTCGAGAGCGCCGCGTTCGCCGACTACCTGGTGGGCACGGGACAGCTCGACCAGAAGCAGCTCGACGCTTCCTATGATGGCTCCCCGGCCCGATGGGTCGCGTCAGGAGGCAAGCTGGTCCAGCAGGGGTTCGCCACCAACGAGCCGTTCAACTACGAGCACAACATCCCCGGCTGGAAGAAACCCGTCAAGTTCCTGCTCCTGCACGACGCAGGCTGGAAGATCTATCAGTCGAACATCGTGGTGAGGCCGGAGACGATCACCAAGTACCACGATTGCCTGGCCAAGCTGGTACCGATATGGCAGCAGTCCCAGATCGACTACATCAACAGCCCACAGTGGGCCAACAACCGGATCCTCGAGATGGTGACGGAGATGAATACGTTTTGGGTGCTGTCCCCCGAGTTGGATGACTACGCGGACAAGACCATGCGTGATCTGAACATCGTGTCGAACGGGCCGGACAGCACGCTCGGAAACTACGACCTGGACAGGATCAAGACGTTCATGGACGAGTTCATCCCCATCGAAAAAGGCAAGGGAGCGGACATCCCGGATGATTTGACTCCGGACAAGATCGCCACGAACGAGTTCATCGACAAGAGCATCGGGCTGTGACGGAAGCAATCTTCGTCCTCGGCGTCGGCGGCTCGACCAGGCCGAACTCGACCACGGAGTGCGCGCTCCGCGTCAGCCTGGCGGCCGCCGGTGCGGCGGGTGCGGAGACGCTCATGCTCGGCTCCACGGACCTCCTCCTGCCCCTGTACGACGCGGACGACCTCGAGCGAAGCCCGAAGGCGATCAGGTTGCTGGAGGAGGTCAGGCGGGCCCACGGCTTGATCATCGCCTCGCCGGGGTATCACGGGGCGCTGTCCGGGATGGTGAAGAACGCGTTGGACTATCTGGAAGACATGCGCCGGGACGATCCGCCCTACCTCGAGGGGAAGGCGGTGGGGTCCATCGCCACCGCTACGGGTTGGCAGGCAACCATGTCCACCATCATGAGTTTGCGCTCGGTTGTCCACGCCCTCCGGGGCTGGCCCACGCCGATGGGGGCGACGATCAACACGGCCGGTGTGGTGTTCGATGAGGCCGGCGAGTGCGTCGACCCCATCGCCCGATTCCAGCTCGAGTTGGTGGGCCAGCAGGTCGTCGACTTCGCGCGCATGCGAGCGACGAGGGCGGCGGCGAAGGCAGGAGCGAGCGGCTGATGGCCGGGCGAGGGACCAGGGCGATGCCACGACATCCGCTGATCCGGGACCGCCGTCCGCTCTACCTGCAGGCCGTCGAGGCCATCCAGAACTACGTGTCCGATACGGGTCTGGTCGCCGGGGACCGTTTGCCGAGCGAGGTGGAGCTGGGGGCCCTCCTCGGGGTGGGCCGCTCCACGATCAGGGAAGCCATGGGCCACCTCGAGCTGGCCCGGGTGGTGGAGCGCCGTCGTGGGGTGGGAACGGTGTTCCTGGGGAGCCATGGCCCGGCCGCGGTCGGCCTGGAGACGCTGGAGTCCCTCGAATCGCTGGCCGCGCGGCAGGGGTGGCGGTGCCAGACGAAGGACATCCTGATCCGGCCGGGGAAGGCAGACGAGGAGCAGGCGCGCAGGCTGGAGATCGAGCTCAGGAGCCCAGTTTCCATCATCACCAGGACCAAGGGCAGAGACGGGTTGCCCCTGGCCGAGATGGTCAGTGTGGTGCCGGCCGCGGTCATCCCCCTGGCCGCCCTACAGATCGAGTTCGAGGACTCCATCACCGAGCTCATGACCAGGCGTCACTCCCCGCAGGTGCGATTCGCCCGGGCCGAGGTCACGGCGGTGTCCTGCGATCCGCGCCGGGCCCGTCGCCTCGGCGTGGCCTCCGGCAGCCCCCTGCTCGTCATGGACGAGGTGTTCGTGGGCGAGAACGGCCAGATCCTGGCGTGGAACGTCCTGTACTTCGTGCCGAGCGGCATCCGTCTCGAGGTGATCCGACGAGCCGGACCGGGCCCGCGGCTGAGCCCCGCCCTCGGGGACGGGGTCATACGGCAGGTCCGGTGGTGAATCACTAGGAAAGGACCGGGCATGCTGTTGCAACAACTGCTCGTGGATGGGGCGAACAGGACGCCGGAGAAGACGGCCTTCCACTGGGTGGAGCGCGGCCGCCGCCTCTCGTACTCGGGCGCTGTCGCCGGCATGGAGCAGGTGGCCGGGGCTCTGGCCGGCTTGGCGGTGGAGCGGGGAGACCGGGTCGGCGTGTTCGCCCACAACGGCCTGGATTACCTCCTGGCCATGTTCGGGACGTGGCGGCTTGGCGCCATCTGCGCGCTGGTGAACGTCCAGTACGCGGACCGCCTCGACTACTACGTGAACGATTCGGAGCCGAAGGTCCTGATCTACACGGGCGACCATCACGAGACCATCGAGCGACACCGGCGGAACCTCGGCAGCGTCCGTCACTACGTGTGCCTGGACGGCGCCCGCGAGGGATCCATGGGCTGGGGCGATCTCCTGGAAGGGGCCTCTCCTCCGCCCCCCGATCGGGCGGCCGGAGACGACCTTGCCCACCTCTCCTATACGTCGGGGACGTCCGGGAATCCGAAAGGAGCATGCCTCGCACATGAGCCGACGATGCGAGCAACCCGGTGCATCGCGGAGCGCCTGCGGCTCGACGCCTCCGACATCACCCTGGGGCCGACCGCCCTCAGCAGTTCGTACCACCTGGTGGCCAATCTCCTGCCCGGCCTGCACCGAGGGGCCACGGTGTGCGTGATGAGCAAGTGGGAACCGGAGAAGGGATGGGTCTCGCTCGAGGAGCTGGGGGCGACCATCCTGGCGGCGAACCCGACGATCCTGCGGGATGTGCTGGACGAGTCACGACAGCGGGGCCGCGCTCCCGCCCGACTGCGACTGGGCGTCTCTGGCGGAGCTCCCGTCCCGCCGGAGCTCAAGCTGGCGTGGCGTGACGAGCTCGGGCTGACCCTGGCCGAGAGTTACGGGCAGAGCGAGCTGGGGGGATTCGTCGGACTGGGATCGCCCGATCCGGTTCGTGACGAGAAGGTGCTGGCCTGCGGGCGGCCCTTGCCCGACAAGGAAGTCCGTATCCTGGACGACGAGGGCAGGGAGGTCCCCCTCGGCACGATCGGCGAGATCTGCCTCCGCGGCGGGTTCATGGCCGGGTACTGGCGGCTTCCGGAGAAGACGGCCGAGACGCTTCGGGCAGGATGGCTGCACACAGGCGACGTCGGGTACATGGACGCCGACCAGTTCGTGTACGTGCGAGGTCGGCTGTCGGAGCGTCTGCGGGTGGCAGGCGAGTACTGGTACCCGCGCGACGTGGAAGAGGTTCTGATGCGCCACTCCGCCATCCGGGAGGCGGCACTCATCGGACTTCCCGACGCCGACCTCGGCCACCGACCGGTTGCGTGCGTCACCCTGCAAGCCGGGACCATCGAGTCCGATGAGGTGATCCGGTTTGCCCAGCGTGAGCTCGGACGCGGGCTCGAATACCTGTCCATCCAGGTCGTCGAGGCGATGCCGATGACCCCGACGGGCAAGATCAGCAAGGCCCAGCTGCTCGACGCTGCCAGGCCATGAGAGCCGCCCACGATCCTGCCGAGCGCCGGCTGGCCTGGCGGACCAGCCCGGAGGTCGAGGCCATCGCCGGAAGCGACGCGCTGGTGGTCCAGCCCATCGCTTCGGTCGAACAGCATGGCCCCCACCTGCCCTGCTACACCGACTCGCTGGTGGCCGAGGGGCTCGTCGCTCGAGCGATTGCCCTGACCCCCGCGGACGTGAACGTGTGGACGCTCCCTGTGATCTCCTACGGCAAGTCGAACGAGCACCTGGGATTCCCTGGGACCATCTCGCTCTCGGCCGAGACTCTCATCGCCGTATGCCGGGACGTCGGCCGCTCGGTGGCGCGGTCGGGCTTTCGAAAGCTGGCCTTCGTCAACGGGCACGGCGGCCAGCCTCACCTGATCGAGATGGTGGCCCGCGACATCCGGGAGGAGACCGGCCTGATGGTGTTCCCGCTCTTTCCCTACCGGCTCGGGGTGCCTGAAGGCGTGGTGAGCTCTCCCGAGGAAGAGGAGTTCGGAATCCACGGGGGAGAGCTCGAGACCTCGCTGGTGCTGGCCCTCGAGCCGGATGCGGTCCACATGGATCGAGCCGAGCCCGGCGACGACCGTGTGCGAAAGCTGTACGGAGGCCTCGAGTACCTGAGTCTGGAGGACGCTCTTCCCACGGCTTGGCTGACCCGGGATCTGTCGGAGAACGGCGTGATCGGGAACCCGACCAAAGCCTCCATCGAGCGAGGCGAGCGCGCGCTGGCGCACCTGGCCGAGGGATTGTCCCGGGTCTTCGCGGAGATCTGCGAGTTCGAGCTGTGAGGGTTGCGGTGCTTGGCTCGGGCGGAGGCGCTCTGGCCGTGGCGGCCGACCTGGCCCACGCTGGGCGGGACGTCGTGATGGCCGATCTCCCCGAGTTCGCGGCGAACCTCGAGCCGGTTCGCAAACAGCAAGGCGTGCGGGTGGCGGCCGGTCTGTTCGGGGCTCGGGTCGAGCCCGTCCGTGTGGCGGACGGAGTGGCGGATGCCGTCGACGGAGCGGAGCTCGTCGTGGTGGTCGTGCCTTGCTTCGGGCACGAGCCGTTCGTCCAGGTGCTCACGCCGTTGGTGGGGGAGGGCCAGTCGCTGCTGTTTTTTGGAGAGGGAAGCGGTTCGATCGTCGCTCGGCTCTCTCTCGCGGCCGCGCGGAACAACGGCGTGGCGGTAGGGGAGACCAACACGCTGCCGTACCTGGCCAGGCCGGCCGGCCCAGGCGGGGTGACGGCGGACCGGAAGGTCGGCGGAGTGCTTCTGGCAGGCCTGCCCTCGTCGAGCACGAAGGACCTCCTGGACCGGGTGAGCGACGTGTGGCCGTACATCTCTCCGGCCGAGTCGGTGTGGGAGACCGTCCTCATCAACTTCAACGCCATCGATCACGTGGCGACCTTGGTGGCCAACGCGGGTACAGCTGAGAACCGGACGGGGGGCATGCTCCTGTGGGGCGAGGGCGCCACTCCGAGCGTGGTCCGGGTGATCCAGGCTGTGGATGGGGAACTGTTGGCCATCCGCCGGGCGCTCGGGCTGGCCGACGAGCGCAGGTACCGCGACTTCCTGATCGCGCAAGGCTTCGCTCCCGACGTGGGGCCCGAGCTCTACGACGTCATGCGGGCGAGCAAGCTCGTCCTCGGATACGCACCCACCGGCCCGGATGGCCTGAGGACCCGCTACATCACCGAAGACGTGCCCTACGCGCTGGTTCTGGCGGCCTCCATCGGAGACGAGGTCGGCGTGGAGACGACGGTCATCGATGGGTTGATCGCCATCACCTCGGCCATGCTCGATCGGGACTTTTGGGAGGAGGGTCGGACGCTGGCGACGCTCGGGCTGGCGGGCGGAGGGGCGGAAGGCTTGCGGCGGTTCGCCGAGACCGGCGAGCCTCCCATGAGTGCGCCGGGCGGATCGAACGGGCGGGAGCTGAGGGGCCCCGCATGATCGGGGCGCTCTGGTCCATCGGTGGGGCCATCGCGTTCTCGCTGGGCCACGTGGCGTTGGCGAAGGGTATCCCTCCACTCGGTGTGGTGAGAGCCACGACCCTCCTGCTGGTGTCTGCTGCGGTAGCCACGGCCATAGCGGCGCTCGCCATCGACGGTCCGTCGCTTCTGGTCGCTGCTCCGCCCTCGTCGATCGGCTGGTTCGCCGGCGCGGGGCTGATCCACTACGGCGGGTGGGGGTTCATGAATGCCAGCATCCAGCGCGTGGGTCCGTCTCGCTTCAGCGCCATCTCCGGCGTGACCCCGCTGTTCGGTGCAGCGCTGGCCGTGGCCATTCTCCACGAGAGCGTGAACCCGATGATGGGGCTGGGCATCGTCCTCATCGTGGTCGGGACCTATTTCATCGCCACCAGCTGAGTACCCGTGAGCGAGACCCAGACGCCGCAGCTGGAAAGAACCCACGTCTGGGGCGTCGAGCGGACCAGGATCGCGGGGTATCTCTTCGGTGTCGCCACGGCGGTGTGCTGGGCGACCAGCCCGATCTTCATCCGAAAGGGGTTGGTGGGGCTGCCGTCACCCCTGTGGGGCGTGACGATCGGTCTTGCCATCGCCGCGACCCCCTTCGGGTTGTGGCTACGGGTAATGCGACCGGAGCCGCGGCTCGACGCGCCGGGCTGGAGAACACTCGATCGAGGCATCAAGATCGCCGTTGGATTTCAGGTATTGGCTGGCCTGGCCTCTGGACTCGGCTCCGTGGCCCGGACGGTCGCCATCGATCTTGCTCCGGTCGTGGTGGTGGTTCCCCTTGTCCAGACGGCGTCGTTGTGGACGATGGTGTTCGCCACGCTGATCCTGGGCAGGCATGTCGAGCGGGTGACGCCGAAGCTCATCCTAGGGGCGGTGCTGGTTGTCGCCGGTGCGGCGCTGGTCATCGTGGGCCTCGAGGCGTGATCTGCCGCCCCGTTCGCTCGGCGGGACCAAATGACCCGCAATACGGTGCGGGAACGGGTCTATCTGCCTACTCGGGGCGTTACGTCAGGACGAGACGGTAGATGCCGCTCGGCGAGCTGAAGTAGATCCAACTGTTCGGCCCCCGGTGCATCCCGACGATGCCCGACGGGTGATCGTAGATCGTGGACGAGCCGACCACCGAGAGTCGATCGGCGCTCAGCTTCAGTCGCCTGATCTTCCCGTCCAGCCACGCCCCGAACAGCAGGGTTCCGTTCGTGGCCGAGCCGAGGCCGCAAGCCTTGCAGAATGCCGCGCCGGTGGGGGCGATGACCGGGTTGTAGACCCTGGAGGGCGGGACGGGATTCGGGCCGCTCGCGTTCGTGTTCGGGCACGCGGAGCTGGGCCCCCATCCGAAGTTCCGGCCCTTTCGGATCCGATTGATCTCGTCGTTGCACTCAGGCCCGTTCTCCGTCTCCCAGAGCCTCCCAGTTGGTGGGTCCCAGGCGAAGCCGATCGAGTTTCTGTGGCCATAGGACCAAACCCGGTTTCCGAACGGGTTATTGGGCGCGGCCGAGCCGTCCCTGCGGATTCGCAGGATCTTCCCGGACCTGGACGAGAGGCGCTGGGCGTTCGCCTTGTTCCCTGCGTCGCCGGTCACCACGTACAGGAACCCATCTGGCCCGAAATCGACGAACCCACCGTCGTGGAACGTGTTGGCCGGGATCGTGAGGATCGTCTTCACCGCGAATGTCCCATCGGCCCGTCGGCGGATGCGGATCACCTCGTTGCGGAACGGGCTCTTCTTCGTGGCGTAGACGAAGATCTGTCTGAGGTTTGGCCAGGCAGGATCCACTGCGAGGCCGAGAAGGCCTTCCTCCCCTTGCGTCGACAAGCCGGAGATCCGCTTCCACAGGCGGTCAGCCTTCGTCCTGCGATCGTAGACGCGGATCTGGCCGGTCAGTCGTTCTCCGTAGAAGAGCCAGCGGCCGTCAGGAGTGAAATCGAAGCCGACCGGCCAACAGGTCGGGTTGCTGGCCCGGCACGACAGCACTCGGACTCGCCCGACCGCCGCTTGCGCCTGATTTGAGCCCAACGGCGGGAGGGTGGGCAGGAGCGCCGCGGTGACGGCGATGACCAGGATCCGCCTCAGACCGCGGGCCGGTTCGGTCAACATCGTCCGCTCGCCCCCTCCCGTCAGAACGTTCCCCATGAGAATGCCTCGATCATCGCCCCCACGTCGTCGCCCAGCGGATACAGGATCGGGCAGGTGCAGCCCGCGTCGACGTACTCCCTGACCTTGGCTCGGCACTCATCTGGAGTCCCCGACGCGGTGATCAGCTGGACGACTTCGTCGGGTACCAGCTTCATGGCGCTCCTGATCTCCTCGGGTCCGGCCGGCCACGTGAGGACCTTGCCGATCTCGTCGAGCAGCGACTGGTCCACGCCGCTGGCCTTCATGATGTGCGGCTGCTGTCCGAGGTACTGGGTGACCAACTCGCGGGAACGGTCCAGTGCGAGATCGCGGTCCTCGTCCAGGGAGCACACCACGAGCTGAGGGCGGTCGATGTCCTCGACATCTCGGCCGGATCGCGTCGCGCCCGTAGCGAGCGCCCCCATGGCCCGATGGTTGTACGTCGGGCCCACCAAGTAATTGAGAACGACGCCGTCGGCGATCTCCCCGGCCAGCTCCATCATCTTCATCCCCGTGGCCCCGACGTAGATGGGCACGTCCCGTGGCTCCCGGTTTCCGTGTACCACGTCGATCTGGATGTCGTCGACATGGACGAACTCTCCGTCGTACGTGACGCGCTGCATCGCCAGGAGCCGCCGGGTCACCTCGACTGTCTCCCGCATAGCCTTCAAGGGGTTTCGCCGGTCGATCCCGACCTTCGAGGCGAGAGGATCCCACCACGCCCCGATGCCCAGGATGATCCTGCCCGGCGCGAGGTCGTCCAAGGTCACGAACGTCGCCGCCAGGAGCCCGACGTTCCTAGTCCAGTTGTTCACAACGCCGGAGCCCACTTTGATCCGGTTCGTCACCGCGGCGAACGCCGCCATGGGGACGGTGGCCTCCCGCACCAACCGGCTCTCCGCCTGCCACACCGCCTCGAACCCCTGCCGCTCGGCGTGCTGCGCGAACTCCATGCCCTCGCGGATGGCGTGCTTGTCTTGCAGATAGAGGGCCACCCGACCTTCACCGACCATTGGCAACGCCTATCTGCCCCCTGCGGGCATGAACGGATGTTCGTCGATCTCTTCCATCCGGTGCCACAACCGATCAGCCAGCTCACGGGATCGAGCTGTCAGCTCTTCGTTATCGGCCTGGACGAGACGCCGGTTCCGTACGGCCCACTTGCCGGCCACCATCACGTCACGGACATGCCGCGCCGAGAGGCCGAACACCCAGTGGGCAGCGAGGTTCTCGTCTGTGAGCGGAGTGGGTGGGTCGTACTCCAGGATCACGAGATCTGCCGGAGCGCCAGGCTGGATGGTTCCGAGCAGGGGTTGGTCCAGAGCTCGCCCGGCGAAATGAGAGGACTCCGCGAGTCTCTCGAGTGACCATTGCGGGACGATCTCGAGATCGGTCTCTCGGGCTCGCCAATAGGCCGCTTTCGACTCTGCAAACATGTCGCCGCCGATCCCGTCGGTCCCTAGAGCGAGTTGAGCGAACCCGTTCACCGGCGCATGCCCGACGCCGTTGTTCATGTTCGACCTGGCGTTGTGGGCCACCGTCGCTCCCGAGTCCCGGACCATCTCTATTTCACGCCCGCTCAGGTGGATGCAGTGGGCGAGGAGGGAATCCTCCCCCAGTGCTCCCGCGTCTGCCAGGCGCTCTATCACTCGCATGCCGAACCGAGCCTCCGAGTCGCGTTGGTCAGCTGTGTCCTCGGCGACATGGACGTGGATACCGACACCGAACTCATTGGCGAGTTCGGCGCAGGCACTCAGCGTTTCGGGGGAGAGTGTGAAGGACGCGTGGGCCCCGACCATCCCCCGAGTCAGTTGACGCTGCTCCTTCAGGAACTGGCGCGACTCTCCGACCCCAGCCTCCACACATCCGGCGCCGTCCCGGTCGCTGACCTCATAGCACAGGGCGGATCGAACGCCGAGCGAGCCGAGCGCGTCGGCGATGCATTCGAGGGAGCCGTAGATCGCATTGGGTGAGGCATGGTGATCGACGATCGTGGTGGTGCCCGCGAGCAGTGCGTCCACTCCTCCAACGAGCGCCGATCCGTGGACGATCTCCAGGTCCATGGCCCGGTCCAGGCGCCACCACATTCGCTTGAGGATCTGGAGGAAGTTCTTGGCGGGGGCCAGCGAGTAGGGCATACCGCGAGCGAGGGACGAGTAGAGGTGATGATGTGCGCACACCAGGCCTGGGATCACAACACACCCCGCGCAATCGACCTGTTCGGTCACGCGACCTTCGACTCCGAATCCGGCAACACGTCCGTCGAATCGGACCTGCTCCATTCGTGGCAAGGAGACGACCAGGTCAGTGCGCGCCACCTGCGGCGGCGAAAGTGACTTGACTATTGTTCCGCCCGTGAGCGCGATCCTCATCGCGCCTCACCGTTTGGCGACAGCATCTGGGGCCTCATGTGATGGAGGTCCGGTGACCGTGCTCGCCCCGGCTAGTCCTTGGCTCGGCCGGCGACGGTGAGCTTCGGGACGGCGGCGCGGGCCGCCGGCGATTCCTTCATGGGCAGACTGGTTCGGCGGATCCCGTCGAACGCATGGAGCGCGCCCGCCACCGCCGAGGCGGTCGGTACCAGCGCGATCTCGCCGACTCCCTTGGCCCCGTACGGCCCCTCCGGCTGGTGCTCCTCCACGAAGATGCACTCCACCTCCGGCATCCCGCGGGGCGGGATGATGTTGAGGGACTTCAGGGTCTCCGTGACGGGGATGCCGCCCTCCACGACGAACTCTTCGGAGAGGGCGTGCCCCAGGCCCATGTGCACCGCGCCCTCGATCTGGCCCTCCAGCAAGGTGGGGTTGATCACCTTGCCCACGTCGTGGGCAGCGACGACCTTCTCCATCCGGCCTTCCTCGTCGAGGATCACCACTTGAGTGGCCCAGCCGTAAGCGAAGTGCGTGGCCGCGCCGTCCGGGCCGTGGCCGGGCTTGTGCGTCCAGTCGATCTTGATCTCGCCGTAGAACTCCTGCCCGGCAAGGTCCTCCAGCCGTCCTCCGTTCAGGGCGGCCTTCAGCTTTCCGGCCGCCTCGATGATGGCCCGGCCTCCCAGAACGGTAGACCGCGAGGCGGTGGTCTGGCCGGTGTCGAGCTCCCGCATGGTGTCGACGACCACCCTGACCCGGTCGGCACCGACACCCAGCTCCTCGCAGGCGATCTGCTGAAGGGCCGTGTGGCAGCCCTGGCCCATCTCCGTCCACGAGTGGAACAGCGTGACCGAGCCGTCGGCCTCGGGGCGAAGGATGGCCTTGCCGAACTCGGGCAGCCCGTTCCCCACGCCCGTGTTCTTAGCTCCTGAAGCGATGCCCACTGCCCGACCTGCCTCCCTGGCCGCGTAGTAGGCGTCCTTCACCGCCAGCAGCGTCTTCTTCACCCCCACCCCAGCACCGAGGATCTGGCCCGTCCCGAAGCGGTCGCCCGCCTCCACCGCGTTGCGCCACCGGATCTCCCAGCCGTCGATGCCCACCTCGTCGGCCAGGATGTCCATCATCCCCTCGATGGCGAAGTTGGCCTGGTTGGCCCCGAACCCTCGCATGGCCCCGGCGGGGGGGTTGCTCGTGTACACGGCCCTGGCCTCGACGTCGACGTTGGGGACCGAGTAGACGCTGCAGGCGTGGCCCGCCGCGCGCTCCAGGACCTTGTCCCCGACGCTCGCGTAGGCGCCCGTGTCACCGACCATGCGCGTGCGCAGGGCCACCAGACGCCCCTTCTCGTCGCAGCCGACGGTGTACTCCATGGTGATCGGGTGGCGCTTGGAGTGGAACCGCATGCTCTCCCGCCGGGACAGGGTGGTGAGGACGGGCCGGCCGGTCTTCAACGCGAGGAGCGCGCTGTGGCACTGGACGTTGAGATCCTCCTTGGCCCCGAACGCACCGCCGTTGGAGACCAGGGTGACCCTGACCTTCTCCAGGGGCATCCCCAGGAACGAGGCGACCTGCTTGCGGTCCTCCCACACGCCCTGTCCCTGCGAATAGATGTGAACGAGGACCCCTTCCTCGGGATCGGGCACGGCGAGCGACGACTCTGGTTCGAGGAAGGCGTGCTCGACGAACTGGGTGCGGAAGGTCTCCGTCGCGACATGGGCCGCGGATGCCAGCGCTTCGTCCACATCGCCCCGGCCGTACTTCGACACCGACAGGACGTTCCCGCCCGGGTGAAGCTGCGGGGCATCCGGCTCCAATGCGTGGAAGGGGTCGGTGACGGGCTCCAGGGCTTCGTACTCGACCTCGACCAGCTCGGCTGCTTCCCGGGCGGCGACCCTGGTCTCGGCGGCGATCGCCACCAGGACGTCCCCGACGTAGCTGGTGATCTCTCCTTGGGCCACGAACTGGCGCCAGTCCCTGGTGATGAGGCCCTGGGTCCGCTCGCCCGGGACATCCTTCCAGGTGACCACGGCGACCACGCCGGGATGGGACTCGGCCTTCGTCGAATCGATCCGGGTCACCCTGGCTCGGGGATGGTCGGAGAACCTGATCGCGCCGTGGAGCATGCCGGGAGGCTTCATGTCGTTGATGTAGGGCTTGTCGCCCAGGGCGAGCTCTCTCCCCTGATACCGGGCGGTGCGTGATCCAACCCGTCCACTGAGGTCGGGGACCGGGATGGCCTCGCCTCGCTTGGCCCCGGCCGCGTACTGCACTGCGTCCACGATCTTCACGTAGCCCGTGCAGCGGCAGAGATTGCCCGCCAGGGCCCTGGCGATCTCGTCCCGGCTGGGCTCGGTGTTCTTGGAGAGGAGGGACTCGGCCTTCATCACGATCCCGGGGGAGCAGAACCCGCACTGGGACGCGCCCGAGGCCATGAAACAGTCGGCCCACAGCCGGCGCTCGTCCGAAGGGAGCCCTTCCTGGGTGGTGATGGTCTTCCCGGCCGCGCGGCTGGCGGGCTGGGCGCACGAGACGACGGCCTTCCCGTCGACCAGGACGGTACACGCGCCGCACGAGCCCTCTGGCGCGCAGCCGTCCTTGACCGAGGTCACGCCGCAGCCCTCGCGGAGGAGCTCCAGCATGGTCGCTCCCTCACGAACTTCCATCGACACGGCCGTGCCGTTAAGCGTGAAGTCCATCGGTGACCCACCCTCAAGGTACAACAAGGAGATGATGCCGGAAAGCCGCCGGAAAGCTCAGGACCGGGAGGACTCGTGGTGTCCAGAACCCTCTTCCCTCGCCCTGCGCTGCCGGCGGGTCTCGGCGGCCAGTCCCCGCAGAGGCGGGATGTACTGCATCTCCAGGATCAGCAGCACGAGGATCGCGGCGCCGAGCCCGACCAGGATGTCTCCGGCGCCCACCAGGATGGCCACCGCTGCCGCCGCCCACAGCGCCGCCGCGACCGGGAGCGTCCGTTTGCCCGTCGATGCGCCGGGAATGAACGGACGAGGAGGTCCGTTTCGGGCCCTTCCCCACGCGTCCCCCGAAGGAAGGTGTTCGCGCCATGAAGAAGATCGCCTCGGAGCTCCTCGTCGAGCGCCTCATCGACTGGGGCGTCGACACAGTCTTCGGACTTCCCGGCGATGGCATCAACGGGATCATGGAGGGCTTTCGCCGCCACCAGGACCGCATCAGGTTCTTCCTGGTTCACCACGAAGAGTCGGCGGCCTTCATGGCGACCGGCTACGGCAAGTCGACCGGCCGGCTGGGGGTATGCCTTGCAACCTCGGGCCCGGGAGGGCTCCACCTGATCAATGGCCTGTACGACGCCAAGCTGGACCACGTCCCCGTGCTGGCCATCACCGGGGTCCAGGCGACGTCTCAGTTGGGGACGGAATACCAGCAAGAGGTGCACCTGGACAAAGTGTTCATGGACCTCTGCGTCTACAACGAGATGGTCCACGTCCCCGTGTCCATCCCCACCCTCGTCGACATCGCCGTCCGCGCCGCGCTGGCCCGCCGAGGTGTTTCTCACCTGACGTTACCCGTCGACATGCAGGAGGCCCCGGCCGACCTCCAGCCCTTCGAGGGTGGGCTGGGCACGGCCAGAGCGCCGCAGACCGCCCCCGTTTACCATCCTCCCCGAGTCGTACCCCGCGACCAGGACCTCGAGCGGGCCGCGCTGGTGCTGAACGAGGGCAAGAAAGTGGTCATGCTGGTCGGGGTGGGAGCCCTCGGTGCCCGAGAAGAAGTGATCGCCGCAGCCGACCTCCTGGGCAGCCCCATCATCAAGTCACTCCCGGGCAAGGCCGTGGTCCCGGACGATCACCCGTTCACCCTTGGCGGACTGGGCCTGCTGGGGACCAAGCCGTCCGAAGATGCCATGGACGACGCCGACACCATCTTCATGGTCGGCACGAACTTCCCGTACACGAGGTTCCTGCCTCCCGATCGCCGCGCCGTCCAGATCGAGCTCGATCCCCTTCGAGCGGGGAATCGCATTCCGGTCGAGGTCCCGCTCGTCGGCGACGCCAAGGAGATCCTGCAAGCCCTACGCCCGCACCTTCGACGCAACGAGGGTCGCGGCTTCCTGGAGAGGGCGCAAGAAGCCAAGAAGAAATGGGATGAGGACATGGCTGCATTGGAAAGCCCGGAACGCGAGCCGATCCAACCCCAGTACCTGATGCGGGTGATCGATCGGATCGCCGACGACGATGCCATCCTCACCAGCGACTCGGGAACGATAGCCACGTGGGCAGCGCGGCACTTCGACATCCGAGGCGGCCGGCAGTTCTATCTGTCCGGGAACCTGGCCACGATGGCCCCGGGGCTTCCGTCCGCCATCGCCGCCCAGGTGGCCCATCCGGGCAGGCAGTGCATCGCCTTCGTGGGCGACGGCGGCTTCGCCATGCTGATGGCCGAGCTCCATACGGCCGCGTGGCACGAGCTTCCCATCAAGGTTGTCATCTGTAACAACGGGCTGCTGGGCCAGATCCTATGGGAGCAGATGGCCCTGGGGTATCCCGAGTACGGGGTGCGGTTCCAGAGCTACATGGACTTCGTTCCCTGGGCAGAATCGTGCGGTGTGAAGGGAACTCGGGTGGAGAAGGTGGGCGACGTGGAACCGGCCATCAAGGAAGCCCTGGCCCACGCCGGGCCTGCGCTGGTGGACGTCAGGGTGAATCCCGACGAGCCGCCCATGCCGGCGAAAGTCAGCTACGACGAGGCCAAGAGGTTCGCCCAGTCGTTCCTGAAAGGGACGCCCCGCCGGGCCACCATCGCGGCCACGCTGTTCCGGGACAAGATCGACCAGCTGAAGCCTAGCGGCCCGTTGTGCATCAGGCTGCCTTCGGAATGGCCGGAGTCTCGTCCTCCAGCAGATCCAGGACCGCCTGCTCGATCATGCCGTGCAGCATCGGCATGGTCCCGGGGTCCACGCTCTCCACTTCACCCACGGCCTGTCGGATGGTGATCCCTCCGCGGAACCTGTCGAAGACCCGCGGGTCGATGTAGGAGCTGCGACACACCGCGGGCGTGTTGCCCAGGAACTCGGCGACCTGGCGTACGGCGGAAGCCATGGTTCTCTTGCGGGCCGTCTTCGAGGTCCCTCGACCCGCGGCCAGAGCGAGCGACAGCGCGGCCAGGACCGTGGCGTTCCACGTCCGGAAGTCCTTGGCCGTGAACTCCTCGCCGGTGATCTCCTTGATGTACTCGTTGATGTCCTCCGACCGAACGTCTTTCCACCGCCGATCGTCTCGGTACGCCAACAGCTCGGGTCCCCCTCCACGGCGGCGCTTCAGCCCTCGGACGACCGCTGCCGCATCTGGGTCGAGCACCGACTGGACGCGCCGCTTGCCTCCCTTCGAGACGTAGTCGAAGGTGATCAGGTCGCCATCCAGGGAGACGTGGCGCTTCTCGATCGTGGCCAGGCCGTAGGTCCCGTTCTCCCCTGCGTAGTCCTCAGAACCGACCCGAAAGAACCCGATGTCGAGCAGGCGAACCGCGCAGGCGAGGAGGCGGTCCCGGGCGAATCCATCCTGGGTGAGGTGGCCGGAGACAACATCGCGCAGACGCGGGAGCGCTCGGCCGAACTCGATCATGCGCTGGAACTTGGCCTGGTCCCGTCGCTCTCTCCACGCCGGGTGATAGAGGTACTGCCTTCGTCCGGCGGCGTCCGTGCCGACCGCCTGGAGATGGCCGTTCGGCAGTGGGCAGATCCACACGTCCTCCCAGGCGGGCGGGATCGCCAGTTGCCGGATCCGCTCGATCTCCCGAGAGTCCGTCAGCCGCCGGCCGGCCGGATCGACGTACGTGAAGCCCCGGCCCCGGCGAAGCCGGGCGATCCCGGGTTCGGAGGTGTCGACTCGTTTCAGTCTCGGCATCCGGCGACTCCTTGTGCTGCGGGCGAACGATACCCACCGGCCCCACAGTTCATAGCCGGGTACCACGCCCTCGTT